>Ga0134100_1003207_pt1 | contig 11300 bp, 10 predicted proteins | sample 11_taG_2_FD_94444 | JGI IMG/M metagenome (GOLD analysis project Ga0134100, IMG submission 94444) | Switchgrass degrading microbial communities from high solid loading bioreactors in New Hampshire, USA - 11_42_5_180_A3 metaG | ecosystem: Engineered > Bioreactor > Semi-continuous > Anaerobic >...
GGGTAGGTTTGGCAACTCCATTTTACTCGAGATTTCATCTCCATGCTCTCTTTATTTACAAAAAAATGTCGGAGCACCGAAGTTATTTCCCTTCGGCACCCCAACATTTATTATAGAACCGAACTTTCATGGTTCAGCCTCTTTATCAATGTATTATTTGAATTACCTGCCTGTGTATATATCCGTGTCAGGCAGCGCCTTTTTAAGCTCCTCGATCTGGCTGTCGCTTACTGGGTTGCCTGTCAGGAACAAGGACTTAAGCTTGGTCAATCCTTTCAACGGGCTTATTGGCAACTCTCTCACTACGCTGATATCATCTATGGCCAGGAAAGTGATTTGCAATCCGGCTTTTGCTTGCGGGACGGAATGTTTCCTGTTCTAATCCTTATTTAGCATCTTTGCTTCCTGCAGATCTATCCTGGCTTTATGTCCATGTTTTTCCAGGAGGTGCAGCAGGTTGCTTCCGTTCAATAATGTCAATGACTTATTTTTTGCAAATTCATAAGCATCAGGACCATAATCTGCCGTTGTTACAAGTATGCCCTTGGTCGCACCCTCGTTTACAACTGTGCCATATAGATCCCGGACTGCTGCGACACCTACGGTATTTGTATATCTCTTCGCCTGAATTACGATCTTCCCTCCCCGTATTGGATCCGGATCGAATACGACAGCGTCAACTCCGCCATCCCGGCTGGCTCTTGTGACCTTAACCTCGCCGCCATAGGATGAAAACTCTTTTTCAAACAGCTCTCTTATAAGGTGCTCAAACTCTTCCCAATCCATTGTGGCCAGGTTTGTGGAAGAATCCAATTCACTTACAACTTCACGGGACTGTATAAACCTGTGGTCGTTTTTGTTAATTTGTAGTATAGGCTGTATTGGAGTGATTCCCGATAGTTTGCTGCTTCCCACGCCCTTAAGGTTCTTGAAGCAAATCTTGGGGTCAACGTTCTTAAGGTCTATATCGCTGAAAGTTTCCTTTCTTACTTGAATGCTTGCAATACAGGCGTTTTCTCTTTTACCCGTAGCTTTGCTTATGAAGTTTACCCATCCGTTCAGAGATATCGCGTCTATGTTGTTTGCCGTGTCGGCATCAAACAATTCATGTATTATCCTGAGCAATAAGCGGTAAATCGTTGTATCGTACAGCTTGTCCAGAAAAGATGAAGTATAGTAGACTTCTTTAAGCCTGTTCTCAGACTGCACATATTTGACTTCCTTTAATCTCGGCAAATCTTCGGGTACAGGCAACATGTAATCAACTATCAGTATCCTGGTGTCGGGTATGTAGTCGATATCAAATTCTTTTTTTATAAACTCCGGCAGCACCGAATTATTCAAAACAAGTTTGCAATACTCTACTACGGCCTGGGGCTTTCCTTCATTATATTGCAACTTCAAGTTGTCGATGTTTTCGTTGTAGATACGCTGGTTCTCAATAAATTCAGCTTTTCGCTTTTCCCATTCCCGCACATCAGCTTCCCATTTCTTGGTATCTTCTTCGTGCTTTTTTCTGTTCATTTCATTAAGATCTTCAATTTGCCTTTTGTTCGATTCCCAGATAGCAATATCTTCTGCGTACTTTTTTTCACACTGCTCGATACGCTTATTAGCTATTGACTTAAATATCTTTGTTATAAGCGATAGACGCGGGGTATACTTTGGTGAACTTTTGCTCGGTTTTTCGGGGAACTCTATTATCACCGGAGGTTTGGGTTTAACCGGCATTGGTTCGCTAAAAGGCTCATTTCTCTTAAGGCTATCCCAGTCTATTTCATGGTTGATATCCAATGCGGAAGTTAACAGGTTTTCCAATTCGCTCAAGGCATTCTGAGCTTCCAATGTCAGTTGTTCGGCTTTTTCTATATTTGCCTTCTTTTCTTCAGCAAGCCTGATTTTTTCGGTATAATCCGCCCATTGTTTATTCCATTTATAAATTTGCGCTTCAACCTTGGAATTAAGGACCTCCATATCCGGGGCAGTAATAACCTTGTGATCTTTTAGCCCTGTGTGCCAAATTTCCTGGTAATAGCTTAGTACCTTGGTGCCGGCTGCATTCCACTTTCTGTTTACCGGTCCTTTTTTTATCATTGAATCCATGACCCATCGCTTCCTTTCAACTGTTAATGGTATGGTTACTTCTCGCTCCAACTGCTTTTACCCTAGTGTACTATATCCGTCCTATTATTTACCACATCCTTTTGCGTGAATATACAATGTTGATGTGAGATCCGCGATTACAGCCGAATCTATAGGATTATGCAGAGCGCATATGGCGGACAAATGCTGATATGAGCCAGGAGAAAGCCCTTTTACGGGAGCGGGATTTTAGGGTATAATAATCGCAATATATCTTGGAAACAGTCGGTCTTGGAAAAGGAGTAAACCATGCTGGAAAAGTATTACCAGGGTTTGACAGATGATCCGCGGGATGTCCGGGTGGATCTGCACGTGCACTCGAACGCCTCGGACGGGACCTGGTCGCCGGAAGAACTGGTCAGTCATGTGAAGGGGGCGGGAATACGGATCTTTGCCCTGACTGACCATAATAGCGTGGACAATGTGGCCAGCACATACGCCATAGCCAGGGAGCAGGGGATTTTCTTTATTCCCGGGGTTGAGATCGATTCGGTTTACAAGGGATATACCTACCATATCCTCGGCCTTGGCATCGATGCCGGAAGCAGCGGCCTTCGCTCGCTCCTGAAAGAACAGGAGGAAAAGATGGAGATGAGGGACAAACGGGCGATAGCCTACCTGGAGACCCGGTATCCCCAGGTTTCTGCCGAGGAATACGACTGCTATGTGGATGACAGGAGCAGGGGAGGCTGGAAGTCCCTTAACTACTGCATTGATAAGAAGCTATGTTCCAATTACAGGGAGTTCTTTGCCCTTTTCCCGGAAGACTCGCCCTTATCTGAGCCTCCAGGGTTCTATCCGGCGGAAGAGGTCATATCCGTAATTAAAAAAGCCGGCGGATGCGCGGTTCTTGCCCATCCCGGGGCCAGCTTCTACAACCCGGATTACCGTGCCGTGCTGAGCGATATGCTCAGGCTGGGGATCCAGGGAGTAGAATGCTACCATATCGAGAACGGCGAGGAAATAACCCGATATGCGCTGGAGTTCTGCGCTGCACACGGGCTTCTCATAACCGGCGGATCTGACTGTCATGGCACATTTGTTCGCGAGCGGCGGCTGGGAAACCCCGACGTGCGCCTCTCGGACCTGGTGCTTTAGAAGGGCAGAATTCGGTTGTTCCTGGTTATTCCTCTTTTTTGATCAACGCGGCCCTGCTGATTTTGTCCGGGCCGTATTTTTGACGGATCCGGTCCAGGGCGATTTCCAGCTTTTCTTCTTTTACCCTGTCACGGCCTGTATCCGCCTGGTCAAACAGCGAGATCTGGTCGCTGATATCCTCGTCAAACCCGCTGATGGAGATTCCCAAAAGGCGCACGGGTTTGAACCTGTTCCAGTTGTTCTCAAGCAGCCTGAACCCGGCCTGCATGATATCCCGGGCAAGGTTTGTAGGGAAAACCCTGGTCTGTCTCGTGATGGTTTTAAAGTCGCTGTACTTGATGGTTATCTGAACGGTCCGGCCCTTTTTCCCATGGCGACGGGCAGACATGGCGACGTCCTCCGCAAGCTCCATGATAACCTTCCGTGCTTCCTCGATATCGGTAATATCCCTGGGAAGGGTAGTGGAGCGGCCTATGGATTTCATCTCGTCCGGAGAATGGGGTTTTACCGGGGTATCATCAATGCCGTTGGCCCTTTGATGGATCTCAAAGGCCATTTTCCCGAGTTTTTCGGAAAGAACGACGGGATCCATGGCGGCAAGTTCCCCGATCGTCCTGATATTCAGTTTCTCAAGAAGCTGAGTGGTCTTTTTCCCGATCCCGTACATCGCTCCCACGTTTAAGGGCCAAAGCTTTTCAGGCACGTCACGTACCCACAGTTCGGTTATGCCGAGGGGCTTTTTCATCTCTGCCGCCATCTTGGCGAGGAATTTGTTCTCGGATATGCCGATGGAACACCAAAGGCCAAGGGTTTTCCTTATTTCATCCTGGATCTTCTGTGCCGCTTCGCGCGGAGTTCCCGAAAGCGCCTCGCAGCCGGTCATGTCAAGCCATGCCTCGTCGATCGAGGCCTGCTCGATTACCGGGGTATAGGTAGAAAGTATCCGCATCACCTGGCGGGATTTTTCCGAGTAAAAGGAATGGTCGGGCGGGACGAGGATGATGCCGGGGCAAAGTTTTTTCGCTTCCCCCACGGTCATGGTGGTCCTGACGCCGTATTTTCTCGCCTCGTAGTTAGCGGCAAGGATTATGCCGCTTCGCTTCCTGGGGTCGCCGGCCACGGCGGCAGGAACGCCCGCAAGTTCCGGGCGCCGGGTGGTTTCGCAGCTTATGAAGAAGGCGTTCATATCCACGAGGAAAACTACCCTTTTCATATGCCCTCCCGACGGTTTTCTGATCCTATTATACCTTATTTTGCAGGTTGATTTGGACTTTTTGGTTTGCTACGGCCAGTGACGCTCCGCATTTGCGGGAAAAAACCGCGGAAAATCTTTATATTCCTCCTCCTTCATTGATGATTTATGTATAATTAGTAAGTGAGGGGGGTTGCAGATGAAGAAGCTTACGATGCTTGCCGTTGACCTTGGCGCCGGAAGCGGGAGGACCATTGCGGGACTCTATGACGGAAAAAGGCTTGAACTTGTTGAAACCCACCGTTTTCCGAATGAGCCGGTTTTGGTCGGCGGAAGCCTTTTTTGGGATATCCTGAGGCTTTACCACGAAATGAAGCAGGGGATTGTAAAGTCCGCCGCTGCGGGGTATTGCCCCGAGAGCATCGGCATTGACACCTGGGGCGTGGACTACGGTCTTCTGGACGCGAACGGGGACCTTATGGGAAACCCCTACCATTACCGGGACCTTCGGACCGAGGGCATGATGGAGGCCGGGTTTGAAATCTGTCCCAAGAAGCGGATGTATGAGAGAGCCGGATTGCAGTTTATGAAGTTCAACACCCTGTACCAGCTCATGGCGGCCAAAAAGCGGCAGCCCCACATGCTGGAGAACGCGAAAACGCTTCTTTTCATGCCCGATCTCTTAAGGTATTTCTTAACGGGCGTAAAATCAACCGAGTACACCATAGCCAGCACGAGCCAGCTTTTGAATATAAACACCGGAGACTGGGACATGGACATGATCCGCATGATGGGAATCCCTACCCATATTTTCACAGATATCTCGGACGCATGTACCCGGGTGGGCCCAGTCAGGGAGGATGTCAAAAAAGAACTCAACATACCGTCGATGGAAGCCATTGCCGTGGCCGGGCACGACACGGCCAGCGCCGTCGCGGCGGTTCCCGCTTCCGGTGAGGATTATGCATACATAAGCAGCGGGACATGGTCGCTTATGGGTATCGAATCCGACCTTCCCATCGTCAATGAAACAACCTTCAGCCTGAATATAACCAACGAGGGCGGAGTTACGGGAAACAAGCGTGTTCTAAAAAACATCATGGGCATGTGGATCATACAGGAATGCAGACGTTTCTGGGCAAGGGAAGGAGAAAACCTGGGCTACGACGAGATAAACCGGCTCGCGGAAGAAAGCAGCCCATTCCAGTGCTTTATCGATCCCAATGACGACACCTTTTTCTCTCCCGGCGACATGCCCTTGAGGGTCAGGGAATACTGCGAAAAAACCGGCCAGAAGGTGCCCGGGTCCAAGGGGGAGATAGTCCGTTGCGTGCTTGAAAGCCTGGCCCTGAAATACAGGATGGTGATGGAGGAGCTTGAGCTTGTAAGGGGCAGGAAGCTTGACGTCATACACGTTGTGGGCGGGGGCTGCCAGAACCGGCTTTTGAACCGCCTGACCGCCAACTGTTCCGGAAAGACGGTAATTGCAGGACCTGTGGAGGCAACGGCCATAGGTAACATCATATGCCAGCTCATAGCCAGAGGAGAGGTGAAGGACTTAAGAGAAGCGCGCCGCCTCGTGTGGGAGTCCTTCCCTGTGGAGGTTTACGAACCGGAGAATACCGGCGCCTGGGACGACGCATATCATCGATTCATAAAACTTACAACAGGCTCACCCGCATCATGAGGACCCAGTTTTGCGTTAGCAGAATACTCCATGCATGAATGGCTGCTATCAAAGAAAAATAATGCTCGGGTGATGGCCATGATTGTCTTCCTCTTGACGTTTTACATGCTGCTTTTCTTGACAGTGGCACTGGTATATGAAGCCTGTAAAGCGATACAGCACTATTTTCTCATGGCCAGGGTCAACCGTTTTATCGAGATTGTCGAGTACAAGCGGGACTTTCTTTTTCTAAGCCACAGGGAATTCGTCATGCTGGTAATGGAGGTCCTGAGAAGAAAGGGATACAGGGTAAGGATTACCGACGGGTGCGGTGAGTACGAAAACGGCCTGGAGATCAACGGCCTGCAGTATGCAGAGGTTTTTAAGACCGGCCTCAATGAAAAGATTGAAGTGGAGACCGCCATGAAGCTGGCTTGGTGCATGAGAAAAAACCGGATCTTCCGGGGGCTTATCGTTACCCTGGGTGATTTCAAGCAGAATACGCGCAACTTCTGCCACAGCCATGTCATATCCTGCATGGATGGAAACAAGCTTCTTTCACTTTGCAGGGAAGTGAGGAGCCTGGGCCGGGCATCGGAATGGGAAGGGAACAACTCGCGGTTCGTCTAAAAGCGTATATTCCGCCAGTTGCAAACTCGATGTAAATAAAAATACGAGATTTTGGAGACGTGTTCCGCTGAGCAAACAAAAAAGCAGGCCTCTTTCAGGTCTGCTTCAAAATCCTTCACAGCATTTTTTATTTCTTTTTATCATCCTGCTTTCTCTCGGGCAGGATGGGCCCAGGTATGTTATGTATGTTGATAGGCGAAACCGGGTTGGGTTCCATTGGATTCGGCATGATATTTATCTTGTCATGCATGTCCTTGTTCTCGGCCAGCCCCATCACGTTGGAGGGCTTATAGTACATCTTCTTTCGGCGCATTGCTTCGTACACGATCCTGAGCGCTTCGCCGAACCGCTGGTAGTGGACAATCTCGCGCTCCCTCAAGAAGCGCAGGGGATCGATAACATCGGGATCATCGGCCATGTTGATGAGAAACTCGTAAGTGGCCCGCGCCTTTTGCTCGGCCGCCAGGTCTTCATTCAGGTTTGCGATGGGATCGCTCATGGATTCGATATATGCGGCAGTAAAAGGAACCCCGTTGGAGTCGGAAGGGTACACGCCCTTGCCATGTATCGCGTAAACCGGGCCGAACCCCATCCTTTCAAGCTCCTGCGGCGGCACGTCCTTTACAAGCTGTGTGACCATTGTGCCTACCATCTCGAAGTGGGCAAGCTCCTCGGTCCCTATATCTGTCAGGATTGCCTTCGACTCCTTGTTCGGCATCGCGTAACGCTGGCTGAGATAACGCAGGGATGCCGCCAGCTCTCCGTTGGGCCCGCCGTACTGCGTGAGGATCAGCTTTGCCATCCTCGGGTCAGGCCTCTTAATATTGATCGGGTACTCGGTTTTCTTGTCGTAAACCCACATTTGCCATACCTCCTTTCAGTTCTTCCCACCTCATGGTGTCCCAGGGCCAGGGATCGTTGACCCAGAGCCAGCAGTCATCCGTCGCGCCGTTTACCATCCTTAAGGGGCCGTATCTTTCGGTAAATTGCTTATAAAGCCTTTCGCGGGTTTCGGCAAGCATCTTGAAGTCTTTCAGCGCATTTTCACACGAGGGGTGCGTATCCAGGAAGAGATTTAAGTCGATCAGGGCAAAATCCACCGCGCGAATCTGTTCCAGCAGTTCGTTCCTGCCGTCCATACTTTTTCACCTCCATTATCAGTTGACCCAGTAATCCCTAAGCTCGGGGAATATGGTTCCCTGCTTCAAGCCCTCCTCGGGCGTGAAGGTTTTGCCGTAGATCTGATACCGGATATATGCCGTCGCATACTCTGGGCTGACGGGCATGACCGGGATTACCATGGCGTCGCCGGTGCAGCTGTTGCCGGTATAGACTGTGGTTATCTGCAGTTTTTCCATGGTCTTGGTACCTCCGGGCTTGTTCCTTCTTCATATTATGTACAGGCCGGATAATGTGTGAGAGAGGCGTATTTGCCCATGAAGGCCGGATATGTCCGCCATATTTTTGACTGGTAATGCCGCGCAAGGGTAAATATAATAAGAAGGGCTCGAATAGACCGGCTTATATTTCAACCGGCGCAAGGAGTGTAACGAGGAGAGTGCAGTATGTCAGACCAGAGAATCAGGATTACTTTGAACGGCCATGAATTGACAGTTGAAAAGGGAACCCGGATCGAGGACCTGGTTCGCGGCATGGAAGGGAAGAAGGGAGCGCAGATAGTAGCTGCGGTGGTCAACAACGAGATCCGGGAACTGACCTATCCCATCGAACAGGAATCGGTCATAACCACCGTTGACCTCAGCGACCCCGATGGCATCCGCATCTACCAGAGGAGCCTCAAGTTCCTTCTGATCAAGGCGGTGCATGACCTGTTCCCGGACAAGGAGCTCCAGGTGAGGCATTCGGTCAGGAGGGGCGTGTTCTTCGAGGTCGTGGACTACAAGGTAACGCCCGAAGATGTGGAGCGCCTGGAGAAGCGCATGAGGCAGCTGGTGGAAGAGGACCATAGGCTTGTAAAGAGGGTTGTCCCGATCGACGAGGCCCGGAGAATCTTCCTGGAACAGGGAAGGGAGGACCGCTACCGCGCCCTCGAGTTCCGGGAAAAGGACTATGTCTCGCTTTACACCTTCGATGACATAGAGGACTACTTTTACGGGTACATGGTGCCCAGCACCGGTTATCTTAAGCTTTTCGGGCTCGCGGCCGAAAACGACGGCATTGTTCTTATAGTCCCGAGGATCGAGAACCCGACTCGGCTTCCCGATCTGACGCTGCCCAAGCAGCTTTTCGATGTCTTCACCGAGTATACCAACTGGATCAGAATCCTGGGTGTCGAGGACGTGGGAAGGCTCAACGAGGTGGTCAAGAATGGCAGGATACATGAGTTCATCCTCATATCCGAGGCGCTCCACGAGAAAAAGATAGCCCAGATCGCCGACATGATAGTAAGCCGGAAGAAGCGGATCATCCTCATAGCCGGCCCGTCATCCTCCGGGAAAACCACCTTCGCGAAGAGGCTTGCCATACAGCTTCGCGTGAACGGCATCATGCCGCTTAACATATCTGTGGACGATTATTTCCTGGAAAAGGACCGGACACCCCTGGACGAGGACGGAAAACCCGATTATGAAGCGCTGGAGGCAATCGACCTCGAACTCTTCAACCGGGACATGAACGCCCTCCTTAAAGGCGAGGAGATCGACGTTCCCACCTTCAATTTCATAACCGGAAAGCGGGAATTCAACGGGCGCAGGATAAGGCTGGACGATGGCGGCGCAGTTATCATAGAAGGCATCCATGCGCTGAATCCCAGGCTTACCAGCGGTATTGACGACGCCGACAAGTTCAAGATATATATAAGCGCCATTACGTCCATGAGAATAGACCAGCATAACCGCATACCCACCACCGACATCAGGCTGCTTCGGCGCATGGTCCGCGACAACCTTTTCCGTGGCACCACCGCCCCGGAAACCATCGACATGTGGCCTTCCGTAAGGCGCGGGGAGGAGCGTAACATCTTCCCGTTCCAGCATGAAGCCGACGCGATGTTCAATTCCTCCCTGATATACGAGCTCCTGGTGCTGAAGGGCTATGCCCTGCCGCTTCTTGGCGCCATAACAAGGGATATGCCGCAGTATTCGGAGGCAAGGCGCCTTATAGAATTCCTGAGCTACTTCCTGCAGATACCCGCCGACGATATCCCGCCGAATTCAATACTGCGGGAGTTCCTGGGCGGATCATGCTTTCAATGATTAAAAAAGAATATAATAAAGGCATAATGCTTTCGGGCAGGGAAAGCATCCCTGCCCGAATACGCGGGAAAGAAAGGTCTTGTTATGCAGAAGCTGGAATTGTTCGCCACTGCCGCGTTCGGCGTGGAATCGGCGGTGTCAAGGGAACTTAAGCACCTGGGCTATGACGATACCCGCACCGACAACGGCAGGATATACTTTACGGGAGACTTTGAAGCAATTTGCAGGGCCAACATGTGGCTCCGCTGCGCCGGGCGCGTCTACGTCCATATCGGCAGGTTCGAGGCCAGGACGTTCGACGAGCTTTTCGAGGGAACAAAAGCCCTTCCCTGGGAAGATTGGCTTCCGAAGGACGCGGAGTTTCCCGTTACGGGAAACTGCGTGAAGTCAACCCTCATGAGCATATCGGACTGCCAGTCCATCATAAAGAAAGCCGTGGTGGAAAGGCTTAAGAAAGTCTACGGGCTGGAGGTTTTTCCCGAAACCGGGCCAAGATACAGGATAGAATTCAGCCTCCTTAATGATGTCGCGACACTGGCCATCGATACCAGCGGGGACAGCCTGCACAAGCGGGGCTACCGCACCATGGCCTATTCCGCCCCTGTCAAGGAGACCCTTGCGGCGGCAATGCTCATGATAAGCCGCTGGTCGCCGGGAAGGATCCTGGTTGACCCGTTCTGCGGCTCGGGAACCATACCCATTGAAGCGGCGATGATGGAGCGCAATATTGCCCCGGGGCTAAGGCGCCGCTTTGACAGCCAGGCATGGCCGGTTATTCCCGGGTCCGCATGGGACCGCGCGGCCGAAGAAGCGAGGAGCCTTATCCGCCCGCCAGGCGAAGGGATAAACATACAAGGGTACGACATCAACCCCGATGCCATAAGCATTGCCCAGTACCATGCCCGCCAGGCGGGGGTGCAGGACAGCATCCATCTACAGGTAAGGGATGTAGCCGACCTGTCATCGAAGGCCAGGTACGGCTTTATCGTGACCAACCCGCCTTACGGGGAAAGGATAGGGGACAGGAATGAAAACATCAAGCTTTACAAGACCATGAGCGAGGTATTTAAGAAACTGGATACCTGGTCGTTCTATATCCTCAGCGCCGACCCGCAGTTTGAAAGGTATTTCGTCAGGAAGGCCGACAAGAACAGGAAGCTGTTCAACGGCGGGCTCCTGTGCTATTATTACCAGTATTTCGGACCGAAGCCGGAAAGAGGCAACCAGGGCGAAAATAAAGGCTCTACGTCAAATGTTGGGGTTGAACCAAGTAAAATGAAGTAGCATATGTATTGTTGGCAGATGATCATCATAGATCATCTGCTTTTTTACACGCAGATCCAGGTCATACCGTATA
>Ga0134100_1003214_pt1 | contig 11281 bp, 13 predicted proteins | sample 11_taG_2_FD_94444 | JGI IMG/M metagenome (GOLD analysis project Ga0134100, IMG submission 94444) | Switchgrass degrading microbial communities from high solid loading bioreactors in New Hampshire, USA - 11_42_5_180_A3 metaG | ecosystem: Engineered > Bioreactor > Semi-continuous > Anaerobic >...
ATTATCTCTCCTTATAATTATAAACAAAATTAATTTTGCTGGATTTTGAAAAGTGCATAGGTACTGGATGAGATTTACGGGAGAGGGGTTTACCCGCCGAAGAAGCAAAACTTTCAGGTGACGAATTAAGTTGAGGACCGTAAATGGACAGATCTCTGGAGAGACTCTCAAAAGAGCGCCGAAGGGGCAATACAATGAAGTGTTGTTAAATCTCTCAGGCAAAAGGACAGAGAAAGAAGCTTAGGGAAAATCGACTTTTCCCTGGTTTTGTATATATTGTCCAAGTTTCAAGAGTCAATCCTTTTAGGGTTGACTCTTTTTATATATATATTTTACAAAGAGCCAAGCAGAGAAAAATGAAGGAGGAAGAACACAATGGAAGCCATTCACGAATTTATAAAATGGCTCAACGGTTATCTCTGGGGTCCCCCTATGCTCATCTTACTTTTTGGCACGCACTTATTCCTTACTTTCCGTACCCGTTTTATTCAAAGGTATATTTTCAAAGGCATCAAATTATCCGTTACCAAGGATACCGATTCCGACGGTGATGTAAGCCAATTTGGCGCTCTTACTACCGCTCTGGCCGCTACCATTGGTACCGGTAATATTGTAGGGGTAGCTACAGCCGTGGCTTTAGGCGGACCGGGAGCTGTCCTTTGGTGCTGGCTCACCGGTGTATTCGGGATTGCTACAAAATATGGCGAAGCCCTCTTAGCCGTAAAATACCGGGTAAAAACCTCCGACGGCACCATGCTGGGCGGTCCCATGTATGCTCTGGAAAGAGGCTTAGGCCAAAAATGGCTGGCAGTGCTTTTCTGTATCTTTGCCTCCGTTGCCGCCTTTGGTATTGGCAATATGACTCAGGCTAATGCTATTACCAATAATCTTTCCCAGTATAATGTTAGTCCTTATCTTACAGGAATTATTTTAGCAGCTCTAACTGGAATTGTAGTCATTGGTGGGGTTAAATGGATCGCCAGGGTCTGTGAAGGACTTATCCCCTTTATGGCTATTGCCTATGTACTTGGCTGTCTCGTTATTCTGATTATTAACGCTCAATATGTCTGGCCGGCTATAGTTTTAATTTGCAAATCCGCTTTCACTCCGACAGCCGCCGGTGGTGGCTTTATTGGCGCAACCATTATGACCGCCGCTCGCTACGGTATTGCTCGTGGTCTTTTCTCCAATGAATCCGGTTTAGGTTCAGCGCCCATTGTGGCAGCTGCCGCCAAAACCAAAAATCCTGTCCGTCAAGCTCTTGTCTCAGCCACCGGAACCTTCTGGGATACAGTAGTCATCTGCTTAATGACCGGTCTGGTCGTTGTGAGCAGTGTCCTCAGTAACCCCGCTGCTGCGGAAGGCATATCCAATGGTGCAGACTTGTCCAAAATGGCATTTGCCCAAATTCCAGTCCTTGGACCCATTGTTCTGACTTTTGGTCTCTTAACGTTTGCTTACTCTACTATCCTGGGTTGGTCCTATTATGGGGAAAGAGCGCTGGAATACCTTGTAGGTAAGAAAGGTATCTTCCCTTATCGCTTACTGTTTGTTATTGCCGTATTTTTAGGTTCTGTAGCATCACTGGAATTTGTCTGGGATTTAGCTGACGGCATGAATGCTCTAATGGCCATTCCTAACCTTGTGGCTCTTCTCCTTTTGAGTGGCGTAATTGTCTCCGAGACCAAGAAATATCTTTGGGAAGATCGTCTTGATGAAGTCTCAGACGAGCCCATCCCTACTATTGAAAAGTAATTACATCACTAACTCAATATTTGGCTACATTCCATATTTGACTACCTGAACAATAATCAAGGAACAGCCCATGTACTGCTCCAGGTGTTAGATTTTTCATCTGACTTTCGGGATCAGTTATGAGCTGTTCCTTTTGCATTTTAATGGTGGTGGTTAACATACGATAGCTAAAAGCAAATATAAACGTTTAGTTAGGATTAAGATTGGTTAATAAATTGACCTATTATATAAAACTCTACATTATATATGATGATGAATATCTTTATTATGTTCATGCAGGTCTTGGACCAGAGATACCCATTGGAAAACAAGCTAAAAATGATATGATTTGGATAAGAGAGGAATTTTCATATTCCACTTGTATTGATACTGGATGTGCCTATGGGGAATGTTGACTTGCCTTGAGATAATTGAAGAAAGAATTAGTGGATATTATCAAGTAGAAAAGGAGAATAAAGAATTGCAGGTAAGCAAATAGGAAAGGAAGGATTATAATGAATTATTTTCAAGATGGGAAAATTGTTATTGATTTGGAGAAAGAGGTAAATGAAAAAGTCTGGATGATTGTTAAAACTAAGTTGCGCGATAGGACAGGGAAAACAATACTTAAAGAAGGCGTAAATATGGCAAGAGATATTTTTGGAGATATGACTTTAAGCATGGATGAGGAGCTTTTAGAACCAATTAAATATACTGAAGACGAAGCAGAAGAAAGATGCAGGTATTGGAGTGAAAAACTAGGACTTGAGAATCTAGCAGAGATAAGTATTATCGAATTATTTAGCGAGAAACATTAAAAGCAAGGTTAATTCCTTGCTTTTAATAACTTTTACCGAAACATAAATTTTATTTAACCCATGGAGCTTGGAAGAATCTCTAACCAGTAATTATCGGGATCATTAATGAAATAAATCCCCATGGCCTCATTTTCATAACAGATGCAGCCCATCTTTTTATGATGTTCGTGGGCTTCTTCAAAATTATCCACGGTAAAAGCAAGATGGAATTCATTTTCCCCTAAGTTATAGGGTTCAGTCCGATCTCGCAGCCAGGTAAGTTCCAAAGTATGGCTTGTAACCCCATCGCCCAAATAGACTAGAATGAACTCACCGCTCTCCGGGGCAATCCGCTTTACTTCTTTTAAACCCAATGCCTCTTCATAAAATTTCAGACTTTTTTCCAGATTCAAAACGTTGATGTTATTGTGGGCAAATTTAAATTTCATCATTGCCACCCTTTCTTTATACTTGTAGGTCTATTCATATTGTAGTAACTTTTAGGAAGAAAACAAATACTAAAATAAATAATTGGAGATGAGATAGTTTATGGCAGAAAAGCTTGGCTTAACAGTAGAATATATTTACCACAGCGGTTTTACAGTGGAAACGGAAAAAGATTTCCTGGTTTTTGATTATTACCATGGGACCATCAATTTGCCCTCGGAGAAAAATGTAAAAGTTTTTTCTTCTCATGCCCATCCGGATCATTTCAATCCCCAAATCTTTGAGTGGGCAAGCCGGGTACCTAACCTTCATTTTTACTTAAGCTCAGATATCCGAAACTATTCCGCACTGCCCCAAAGCCTTAACAAAATAACTTTCTTAGACCCTTATGAAGAAGTTGCTCAGGATGACCTCACCATTAGAACTTATGGTTCCACCGATGCGGGAGTTTCTTTTCTTCTGGAATTGAACCATCATAAACAACCAAAACCCATCCGTGTTTTCCATGCCGGAGACTTGAACTGGTGGCATTGGTGGGGAGAACCCCCGGCTGACCGGCAATTGGCTGAACAACTATTCAAAGCGGAAATGGCGAAAATAAAAGGGGAGCATATTGATCTGGCATTCTTCCCTGTAGATCCCCGTTTAGAGCAATATTATGGACTGGGCGCAGAATATTTTATACAGGAAATCAAACCGGATATCCTGATCCCTATGCATTTTATGGATGACTATGCTGTTCTCCAAGAGTTTGCTCAGAAAATGTCTTCCTCATCAACCAAGGTTTTAACTATCAAGCATGAGAATGAGCGATTTGAGCTCTAAAATTTTAAAAAGGATATTCCCCTAGATATTCAATGGGCAGAAGAGAAACCAAGCCTATAGACCTGACAGTCGCGGCGAGAGCCTGAAAATCTTTAAGTATCTCTGCAAGTACCTTCGGAATATCTTCCACCGGGGTCTCCAGGGAAAGGGTACAGTGTGGGCACCAAGCTTGAGGTTCATAATAGGCCCATCCTTTTTCCGCCCACTCGCCAAAGCTCTCATGAACCTGACTGTGAAGAGCTAAAAGCTCCTGGGAATAATTCGGGGCAAGAAATATTGCCCCTTTATTCAGAGGAAATATGCCAATCTGCAAGAATTCCAATTGAAAAGGCTTAAAGGATTGAGCAAGAGAGGCTAAAGCTTCTTTTGCTCTTTCTACATTTAGTTCCTCATAGATAGCCAAAGTAATATGGGGGCGACCATTGGCGCAGGTCATGCACTTGCCAATATTTAAACGAGACAATGACTCCCAGATATCTATAATTGCTTTTTCGGTTTCTTGGTCAAAGTAAAGGTTAATGGCATAGCTCATCGGTTACCTCCACTAAACAGTTTTAAAGTAATGCTATTCTATTCTTTCTTTGCTTGAGGAAAACTAAATATACTTTACCAAAGCATTCCCTTTAGTATCTAATTCTCTCTCAATTCAAAACTATCCTTTATTTTTTAATGAAGGCAATCCTGGCCATCCCGGAGTTTGATTTGATATTGTTTTGGAGTTAAACCGTATTTCTCTTTAAAATGGGCGATAAAAAGAGATATATTGTTATACCCCAGATCATAGGCAACATCGGTAACACTGGAATGAGCAATTAACTCTTTGGCTTTTTCCATCCGGAGATTAGTCAGATATTCTTTGGGATTAACCCCCATGATCTTTTTAAAATAATGGCTGAAATTTGCTTCCGACATGCATAACTCGGAAGCAATTTCATTTATGGTCAGTGGGCACATATAATTGTCATGCATCACCTGGAGAGCTATATTGATTGGCTTATCCGCATAACCGGTCAACAATTGGTTAACTCCCTTGACCCGGAAAAGATGATAAACAAGTTCCTGAGCATAAATATCGATTAAATATTCTTTTTGTTTACTGGGAGAGTTCAGGACTTTAAGAATCCTTTGATAAACATCCAGGAATTCTGCACTTTCCTGAGCGCAGAGAAGCTGATCTTGAATCAGGACTTGATAATCAACATCATACTCACTGCTCACTATTTCACTGGTTTTTTTGATCAATTCCTCATTTAGTTCAAAAACCAGGGCCTTGGTCGGGGCAGCGATTTCCATCCGGACTTCGGTATAAGGAGGAATCAGCAGAAACTCCTTTTGATTATATGTAAATGTATCCTGATTTATAGTTACTTTCTTTGCACCTTCCAAAATCGTACATAGCCGTGAATATTCATAGGATTTATAGGTATCCACGTATTTTTGCGCAAAATCGTAGAAGAGAATACGCAAGAAATTCGTTTCCAGCCGGTCTGACAATTCATGATGACGGTTAAAATCAGTCAACATATGCCACACCCCCTATAAATATAGCACATAAGTGCCGGTGGAATCCTATGAATATAGAGAATTTATTAAATATATTATATTTTACTTCAAATAATTGTTAGAAATATCTTGCTAATCCCCCCATAATTAATTATAGCCTTAAATATAAATAAAAAGGGGGACTTTTAATGGAAAAGTACATTGATAGCTCCTATCAACTTTTTATTGATGGAAAATGGGTGAACGGAAAAGAAGGCAAGACCTTTAATTCTTACAATCCGGCAAATGGTGAGTTGCTGGCAACATGTGTGGATGCCGGCAAAGAAGATGTGGATCTTGCAGTCAAAGCAGCCTGGAAAGCTTTTGACAGTTGGAAAAATGTCAGTCCTCAAGAAAGGGCGAGGATGTTACTTAAGATTGCAGACCTGATTGATGAAAATACGGAAAAACTCGCCATGGTAGAAACCTTAGATAATGGAAAACCGATCCGGGAAACCAGGAACATTGATGTCCCTCTCAGCGCCGACCATTTCCGTTATTTTGCTTCAGCCATCAGGACTGAAGAAGGCCATGCCACAATGATCGATAAAGATACTCTAAGCATTATTCTCCGGGAGCCTATCGGCGTTGTGGGCCAGATTATTCCCTGGAATTTCCCACTTCTCATGGCTGCCTGGAAGCTGGCTCCTGCTTTGGCCGCAGGTTGCTGTGTTGTCCTGAAACCTTCTTCAGAAACTTCCCTGAGTGCCCTTGAGTTATTCAAATTATTGAGCGAAGTTCTGCCCCCCGGAGTGGTTAATCTTATCACCGGTAAAGGCTCAGGTGCCGGTAATTATATGCTGGAGCATGAAGGCTTCAGAAAACTGGCTTTCACCGGCTCCACAGAAGTCGGCTATACAATCGCCGATGCTGCTGCGAAAAAACTGATTCCGGCAACCCTTGAGTTGGGCGGCAAATCAGCGAATATTTACTTCCCGGACGCTCCTTGGGATAAAGCAATAGAAGGTTTGCAAATGGGCATTCTCTTCAACCAGGGACAGGTTTGCTGTGCCGGTTCCCGGGTATTTATCCATGAAGATATTTATGATCGCTTCCTTGAAGAAGCCGTTAAAGCTTTTGAAAATATTAAAGTTGGACTGCCTTGGGAAGAAGATACCATTATGGGTTCCCAAATCAACAATACACAACTCAAAAAAATCCTTAGCTATGTGGAAGTGGGTAAAGAGGAAGGGGCCCGGGTGGCCACCGGCGGTTATCAAATCAAAGATAACGGCTTAGAAAAAGGCAACTTTATGAAACCAACTATTTTGGTTGATGTCAAGAACTCCATGCGGGTAGCCCAGGAAGAAATCTTCGGACCGGTAGTTTGCTTCATTAAGTTCCGGGATGAGGAAGAAGTTATCAAGATGGCCAATGACAGCGAATACGGCCTTGGCGGTGCTGTTTGGACCAAAGACATCAATCGTGCTTTCCGGGTAGCCAGAGCTATTGAAACCGGAAGAATGTGGGTCAATAACTACAATAACCTGCCGGCTCATGCACCTTTTGGCGGCTATAAGAAATCCGGTATCGGCCGTGAAACCCACAAAGTGATCCTTGAGCATTACACCCAAATGAAGAACATTTATATCAGCCTTACGGAAGAAAAATTCGGTTTGTATTAATCAGGTAAATGATCGGGTAAAAGCTATGATTACCAAGGACACTTTAGTTGAGGATATCCTACGTCAATATGATGTGATGGCCTACTTCATTAAAAACGGAGTTTCTCCCTTTAGCTGCGCCGGTGCATACCCTGAAAGCTTGGGTAGATTATTGGAAATAAAAAAAGTGAAGGATGCTGATGCCTTTATTCAAGGCTTAAATAAATATATTGTCGGGCAGCACTAGAAAGCAGGCAACCATAGTATGGGGCTGTGTTTCCACAGCCCCATACTTATTGTCTATTTCAAAGAAAGGAAATTTCCTCCTGGAGTGGAATAATTATAAAAAAAGCTTAATTTGCAAACACACTGGAGGTTGTTTTATGTTAGAAAGACCAAGAAAAGTGGAGCTGTATACTTTAAACCAGATCAAAACCCTTCCAGAAGAAGAAGCGCAAGAATACACTGAGAAAGGATATTCTTTGGAGGATTTCGTTGAAGTCAAAATTGATTGCAAGGACTATTATGTTCCCCATGCTGAACTTGCCAAAACCGCTCTGCTCGGAGAAATGCACAAAAACCTGATTGAAGCTCATAAGGATTTGGAGGATTATCTGGAAGATCCTCATGATTACTCCGTAATGTTTGAGCGCAGTGAGTGGGTTGAATCTATCAGCACTTCAGGAAAGCGGGCTTATGATTGTGCCTATGGTGTGATTGTCACAGACTTAGACAATGGAAAAGTCATTGAACATTTCACTGTCTTTTACCGTGTTGTGGTTGGCAGATAATGTTTGGGTAAGCAAATAAAAAGTTTTAGGTAGCAGCTTAAGGAAAGCAACCGCGAATCACTTACATTCGTTATAGGCCAAAGACGACATATAAACTCAGAATAATAATCCGTAAGAAACGAGGTTATTGCCTCGGTTCTTCTTGTATTCCAATTCTCGGCAATCACTTATGGTATGGCTCGCCGTATCAGTATGCATCTCAAACATAACTTTCAGCACACAATAACTATTTAATAATTATAGCTACCAATACAAATACCCCAGATTTAATGCATATAATATAAGACTAAGAAGAATACAATATAATATTAATATACGAATATAGTCCCGCCTATACTTTAAGCGGGACTCCTGTTTACTTCATTTTATATTGTCATATGCAAAGTTTACTAAACATACTTATGGTATTGAAGTCACTACAATCTTTTTCTGCGGGGTATCTGTCAACGAATACACTGAAGCTGTCTTGAAATACATTGATTTGCTAAAACCCCGGAGTTTCGCCCGTTCATCAAGTCCTATGAAATCATGCCGGAAAAAAATTCTACATATATCTTTCATTGATGTCTTTCACAATGAAGTTTATACGCATATATATATTTATACGCATATATATATTTTTTGAGCTCAACTAAAACACTAAAGTCTAACTATACTCACTTATAGGTAAGACAACAAATGTTTTAACGAATCATAATCACACAATTTGTTTGGATAGGCAGGTAGCCCCATCGGCAGATTTAATGTGTAATCTTTGTTTATCCTCGTAAACATTTACGATGTCTGCCCAAGGAATCAACATTGTTTTGTTTTTGTGTTTAATAATTCCGTCATTATCGATGGTAAACGCAAAATGGTCGTAACGCTTACTTGCTCGCAGCTTAAAAGAAATCCATATTAATACGACCACTCCACAATGCAAACTAATAATTAATATATGCAAACCTCTCTTAATTTTAACGCGAGTCACTTCTCGAAAGATAACGAGAAGGAATGCATTTACTTGTTTAGAAAGGACGCAGTGACTTATCCAGGCAATCAATAATTATCTCATCTTAGGAGCGAAGCCCAAAACAAGCTTAAGACTCAAAGGATGTCTTGCGGAGACATCCTTTGCCATTAGCTGATTCTATTTCTAATCTACTCTGCTCTCTGGTAGGGAGCAGGTGTCTTTATTTCTATTTCGGACTGATTCTTTACCTTAGGAAATAACGCTCGACAGATTTTCCCAGAAGTAGTCTGGGGAAATTCCTTAACAAACTTTATAGAGCGAGGAACTTTGTATTTAGCCATCCGCTCCTTACAAAAGGAGATAACTTCCTCTTGCCCAATCTCAGTACCCGGCTTCAAAATAACATACCCTATGGGAATCTCGCCCAAACTATCATCATAAGCCCCAACAACGATTGCATCCTCAATATCCGCATGACTGCGGAGTGTCTCTTCAATTTCCTTAGGATAAACATTATAACCCCCGGTAATAATGATATCCTTTTCCCGGCCGACTATATAGTAAAAACCATCCTTATCCTGGGTTGCAAGATCCCCTGTCTTATACCAACCATCAGGTGTGAAGACCTTATCATTACAATCCAACCTGCCCCAATATCCTTTGAAAATACCCGGTCCTTTGACTTGGAGTTCTCCTACCTCTCCGACTCCCGATTCCTTTCCCATACTATTGATAATTCTAATCTGATACCCGGGGGCTACTTGCCCAATGGATCCAGGTTTCAGATGACGTAAGCGGTTATAGGTCACTGTTGAACTTGTCTCTGTACATCCGTAGCATTCAAAAAAATCTACTCCAAACGTCTTATGAATCTTATCAATGAGCTCAACATCCATACTACTCCCTGCTGATCCCGCTACACGCCAAGAGCTGAGATCATAGGATTGTTCCTGCACACACTTCAGCATATAGCGATAAATCGTGGGTACTGCGGCAAAATGAGTTATCCTATACTTTTCAATCGCCTTAAGGGCTAAATGAGGAGAAGACCGCGGCACGGTTACCACTGTAGCTCCTATATACAAAGGCCCTAGAACAATTAGGAAAAAGAAGACATGACAATAAGGAGATAAACCCAAAACCCGATCTTTATCATTGAGTCCAAATACATAATATCCATTGAGATAGGCATTGCTGGAAGTATTGTCATGAGTTAGAACGACGCCTTTCATTGGACCGGTCGTTCCTGATGAGTAGTGAATAGCTGCAGGTTGGTTTTTACTTAACTTTGGGAGACTCACCTCTTTTTTACTTTCTAACCAATCATCCAGATGAAATTTCGTAAGCGCTTCGTTTCTTTCTCCATAGGTAACAATAAACTGTAATTCTGTAAGTAACGTCTGAATAGAGGTAAGTTTATCTACAAGTTCCTTTGTTGCTCCTATGATTGTCATCGCTCCGGAGTTAGCCAAACAATATTGAATTTCCTTTTCTTTAAGTTGAATGTTTATAGGGACTGCAATTGCACCGACACTTAATACGGCATAATAACAAATAATAAATGCGGCTCCATTGGGAAGGAGCAAGGCTACCCGATCCCCTTTTCCTATGCCAAGAGAGAGCAATCCTGCGGCCACCGCATTGATTTTCTCCCAAAGCTCTTTGTATTTTATCTTTTTATCTGCACTTGTATCAATGATGGCGATGGAATCTGCGAAAAGTCGGGCATTTACTTCCATTTTTTTGATTAGATTCATATTTAGCCCCTCCAAAACCCGTGCTTCAACCTTTATTTTATCTTTAACAAGTTCTTGTGAAATTTTCTCAACAAAAACTGGCTCCCTGCTTTAATTTAAAGTTGCTCTATTATTGTCCCAAACTCATTAGATGCTCTCATGACGAGTAATCATTAAAAATGAAGAACTTTAGATGGTGTTATGACACCATCTAAAGTAAGCAAACAGATCATCCATAGCGAAAGGATACTCCAAAGGTTCCTCGTGGATATTTCCATTTTACAATCCCCTTATTATTACACATGACTCGACATGTGCCACATTCCAGGCACCCGGCATAGTCAAAGTTAATCTCATTATCCTTTAAGGTATACAGTACCGCTGGGCACACAACAAGGCAGGGTTTCTCCACGCATTTCGCACAAATAGATTTATCTAAAACAATATGTGGTTCTTCCTCATCAACTGCAAACTTGTTTAACCCCAGAAGTTCTTCTGGGCTTTGCTTCTTTATTGTCATATTGCTCTAATCCCCTTCCAAACATCCGCACCTAATTGTTTCAAGGAAACATGTTTTTTAACGATTCCAAGTAAACCCTTGGTCATTTTTGGGGGGACCTGGCCGTCTACGGTGAACATAAACTTCAGCGCTTCATTGGCCATATTGGGATAGGCATTAAAGAGGTTTGAAAGCTCAAAAACTTTGTGCCATCCGGCAAAAGCTCTTTGGCTCGGCATTGCTTGAAGTTTCTCCAGTTCCTGCATATAACTTGGACCGATTTCTGATACCGTTTGGGCTTTAATAATGGCACTGGCTGCTGCAATCCCGCTGACAATCGCCATATCCATGCCA
>Ga0134100_1003217_pt1 | contig 11269 bp, 7 predicted proteins | sample 11_taG_2_FD_94444 | JGI IMG/M metagenome (GOLD analysis project Ga0134100, IMG submission 94444) | Switchgrass degrading microbial communities from high solid loading bioreactors in New Hampshire, USA - 11_42_5_180_A3 metaG | ecosystem: Engineered > Bioreactor > Semi-continuous > Anaerobic >...
CATGGCTTAAAACCGTCATGTTAAAAAACTAAAGAAACTGGCAGACAACCTTTACGATTATCTGCCAGTATTATAGAGCTATTTCATTTTACTTTGTCCTACCCCAACAATTGACGCAGAACCCTTTATCTCTAGGAATTCTTCAATTCGAACTCTTTCATAAACTCGACCAAAGCTTTTACTCCCTCAACGGGCATTGCATTGTAAATACTTGCTCTCATACCGCCTACTGTTCTGTAACCTTTTATATTTACGATTCCTCTCTCAGCGGCTTCTTTAATGAATTTCTTATCTAATTCTTCACTGCCGGTTACAAAGTTTACATTCATAATGGAGCGATCATACTTCTCAACAGTTCCTTTAAACAATTTTGAATTATCAATATAGTCATAAAGAAGCTGCGCCTTTTCCTCGTTAACCTTCTGCAATGCTTCCACACCGCCGTTTTTCTTAACCCATTCAAACACTAAACCACAGATATAGATGCTGTAGCAAGGAGGTGTATTATATAAGGAGCCACTGTCGGCATGAGTTTTGTACTTAAGCATGGTTGGAATCAGGGGATCGACTTCTTTAACAAGATCGTCCCGGATGATAACAATTGTTACTCCCGCAGGGCCCATATTTTTTTGCGCCCCTGCATAAATAACACCAAATTTGGATACGTCATAAACCTCGGATAAGATATTGGAGGACATATCGGCAACCAGAGGAACATTATCCAGGCAGACTATATCCTTTTGTCTTATTCTGGTACCATAGACAGTATTATTGGTTGTTATATGAAAATAATCCGCATCATTGGACAGGCTTGACTTATCATATTTGGGAACATAACTGAATGTTTTGTCCTCAGACGAAGCAACTATATTGACGTCAACGTATTTTTTGGCTTCCTGACTTGCCTTTTTTGCCCAATTACCGGTAACCAAATAATCGGCTTTTCCATTGTTCTTTAAGTTTAACGGAATCATCGAGAACTGCAAATGGGCGCCTCCCTGTAAAAACAGCACCTTGTAGTTATCCGGAATATGCATTATATCCCGTAGGCTGCTTTCTGCCTTCTTTTGTATTTCGTCATACAAGGAAGATCTATGACTCATCTCCATAACCGACATACCGGAGCCTTTATAATCCAGTAACTCAGCTGCGGCTTGTTTTAGTACTTCTTCGGGTAACATACCTGGACCTGCTGAAAAATTATACACTCTTGCCATAAAGGGCTCACTCCATTTCTCATCTAATAATAACTTAACAAAATTTGTTATTATTTTAACACTTGGTTTATTAAAAGTCTAGGTAAGGATGTAATAATATTCTTAGTAATTTTACTCGTTTATAGGGCAGTTTTTTGTTATGTCTATTTTTTTATATAATGAAGAACTAATAAAGAGCATGGAAGTGAACCATAAAAACTAATCCATGACCTTTGAAAAATCGTTTATGACAGTCTGTCAAGCTGCTTTAAACTCTTTATTGATTCTTCAGGCCCCCTGACCACATTTTCAGTTCCCAGGCAAAAAGCTCTTCTCTTATGACTACAGAATCTCCTGTGGAAGTGTATAGTCAAGTCCCTGTGCCTCGGCTACACCGTGGCATGTAACATGTCCTTTATATGTGTTAAGGCCCAGTTGCAGTGCGTAGTCCTTCATCATGGCCTCCCTTATTCCCAAATTGGCCATCTCCAGGATATATGGCAATGTCATGCCGGTGAGAGCATAGGTAGATGTTTTAGGCACAGCACCGGGAATATTTGCAACAGCATAATGTATTACTCCATGTTTTACAATAACCGGGTCCTCATGTGTAGTAGCATGCGGTATTGTTTCTACCGAGCCGCCCTGATCGATAGCCACATCAACTATTACAGATCCCGGCTTCATGGATTTGACCATTTCTTCGGTAATTACTTTAGGCGCGCGGCCTCCGGGTATCAGTACCGTACTTATTACCAGGTCTGCTCTTTTCAGAACCTTACTCAGATTATATTCATTACTGTACATGGTTGAGACCCGGCCTGCGAAGGCCTCATCAATGTAGTTGAGCCTGTCTTTGCGAACGTCCAGAACTATCACATGAGCGCCCAAACCTGCCGCCATTCTGGCCGCATTGGCTCCTACAATGCCGCCTCCCACGATTACCACATTAGCTCCGGGGACTCCCGGCACGCCTCCAAGCAAGGTCCCAAGGCCGCCGTTATTTTTTTGCAGCAGATTAGCCCCTATTTGAACAGACATACGTCCTGCAACTTCGCTCATGGGGGCAAGCAACGGAAGATAACCGTTTTGCAGCTGTACGGTTTCATATGCGATTCCTGTGATTTCTTTTTCCAGAAGTACTTTAGTAAGTTTCACATCGGGAGCAAGATGCAAATAGGTAAAAATAGCCGAGCCCGGTCTTAAAAAATCATACTCCTCTTCCAGCGGCTCTTTTACCTTTACTATCAAATCTGCTTTCTGATAAATTTCCGCGGATGATTCAATTATTCTGGCACCGGCATTAATGTATGCTTCATCGCTGATACCGCTTCCGACACCTGCGCCCTTTTCGATAAGGACTTCATGATTTGCTTTTTTTAATGCCAAAACTCCCGCAGGGGTAAGCCCTACTCTGAATTCATTATTCTTTATCTCCTTAGGTACACCGATAATCATAAGTTAACCTCGCTATTCTGTTTTTTTTTAATGTAATACTCCCGGAAAAATTTGTCCAGTATTTTATATAAATCTTACCAGTATTCTATATAAATCTTATATAATAATAATGTGGAATAACAAACCATTTCCGTCCTGGCACGTCTAATAGTGTGAATACTCTTTTTTTGATAATAATGAGGAGGTATATAGTATGTGGAAGAGAATTTCGGCTATTATCCTGATTTTTATCCTTTGCATTTCGGCAATGTGGTTTGCTGACCCGCTTGTGCCCATAACAAAGGTTTCCGCCGAAACTTACAAGAGCGGTTTTCTAATTGTTCCTGAAAAAGAGGACGCTTCCGGAGTCTTGCTGGACAGTGGCTTCATAATAAGCTCACAATCTGAGCTAAGTATAGATTATATACAAGAAAACGTTTCTATTCGGAGCGGTGAGATGTTTACCATAACACCTTCAGCCGAAGGAAAATTTATTCTGAAACCGACTGAACCGTTAGAGCAAAACAGAATATATTTTATTGATGTTAAAACTCCGGACGGTAATACAATAAGTTTTGCGTTTCAGACAAAACGAGATTTTACGGTTCTTGGCAGTCTTCCTGATAACATGTCTTCCAATGTTCCGGCAGATACCGGTATTGAACTTTATTTTTCCTACCCCGATGTTGAGAACATCTCTGATTATTTTGAAATTACCCCCAAGGTTGACGGACGATTTGAGACCAATGGATATACTACCGTCTTTATTCCGAAGGAACTTAAACCGGGAACTATTTATACGGTCACTGTAAAAAAAGGTCTGACCGCTGCCGATAAAGCGGTTTCCCTGGCTGAAGACTATACCTTCTCATTTGAGACTGCACCCGATGAAAAGGTTACCGCCGATCCATACATGGGAACTCTTTATATAAACTCTAATTGGATGGAATTCGGTACAACTGAAACTCCTGCCGTCGGTTTTGATTTATATCTCAGAGAAAAAATCGATACGGTTGATGTTACCCTTGATATTTACCGTTTTGATACACTTGACGATTTCATCAAGGCAATAAGGAAGAAAGAAGAAATACCCTATTGGGCTTATTATACGTCAAGCAAAAACAGAATCGACACGTCCGAACTCGAGCATGTGCTGCAATTCAAACAGAGCTTTAATCTCCAGAGATGGCAGCAGAAATATATGATGTTCCCAAAGCCACTGGAGCGCGGATATTATCTGGTGGAGTTATCAACCGAAGGCCTCTCCGCACAGGCATTTTTACAAATATCGAACATAGCTTCATATTCAATATCCGATAAAGACTATACTCTTTTCTGGCTGAATGATTTAGTTACAAAGGCGCCGGTTAAAGGTGCCGAGATTTTTGATTTCGAGCAGGGCAAAGGTTTTTTGTCCGATTCCTCAGGGCTGGTAAAAGTTCCAAATTTTAAAGAGAAAAAAGAAGATAACGGTACAGCCATTAAGCTATACAGAGTAACTACCACCGATGGAAAAGTAAGCATTATTAATGCCGGTTATCCTTATTATGATACCTATACTGATACCGCAGACCTTAACTGGCGTTATATCCAGACCGACCGTACCCTATACAAACCCAGCGACACAGTAGAGTTCTGGGGTTTTGTAAAGAGCCGCATTGATAATACATACCCTGAAGAAATCACCGTTGAACTTGCCAGCGGTAGCTACTATTATCCGATGAAATCGGGAATTATGTCTTGGTTCTTACCTTTCCTGTCCAATCCTCTGGAAACACTGAAACTGAAAACTGACGGCGGATTTTTCGAGGGAAGCTTAAAGCTCCCGCAGCTGAACCCCGGTTCATATACCATTACGGTTAAGGACGGCGACAAAATACTTTCCAGCGGCTATTTCAGGGTTGAGAACTATATAAAACCGCAGTACAAGCTTGAAATAACCTCGGATAAAAAAGCTGTATTCGTAGGCGAGGATATAACTTTCACTGTAAAAGCTTCCTTCTTTGACGGTACTCCTGTTTCGAATGTACCTTTGAATTATTATATCAACGACTATAACGGCTATGTTGACGGTAACGGAGTTACCGATATAAACGGCATACTGAGGATTAAATACACACCAAAGTATAATGAAAACATGCAGGGCGAGTCTTATGCTGATATAAGCATCAACGCTCATTTTCCTGAAACCGGAGATATTTCTGAATACTATAGTTTCAGAGTATTCGCCAACGATATTTATATCCGGCCAAAAGGCGAGATCAATAACAATAAAGGATCTATAGAATTTACAGTCAACAAAGTTGTTTTGGATACCTTAAACGATGATGACAATACCAACGATAATTTTATAGGCAAGGCAGTTGCGGGACAGAGACTAAATCTGAACCTGGTTCATATAACATGGGAAAAGATTGAGACTGGTGAGGAGTACGATGCAATCAACAAAGTCGTCAGAAAAACTTATGAATACCGTGAGAAGAAAACCCCGGCAGGCTCGGCAACTTTAATAACCGACGGCAACGGAACAGTCCGCTACGAATTTTCAGTTAAATCCAGCGATGAAGGTTATTACATGGCCGAAGTCACGTCCCGGGACGGAAATAACCGGACTATTAAAAACAATATTTGGATATACAACGCCTCTGGTTATAAAGGATATCCTTCCGATTACGAATACTTTATGCTTAAAGCTGATAAGGAATCCTACAGAGCCGGAGAAGCTGTCAATGTCCAAATCATCAACAATAATGACGAGCCTTTGAAGGAAATGTCGACACTCTTTGTAGAAGCAAGGAACGGTATCCAGAATTATCAGGTGACCGGTAAGCCCGCTTTGAGCATGGCTTTCCCCGAAAATTACGCCCCCAATTTCTATCTTTACGGGATAGCCTTTAACGGGAAGTCATATATAAGAACCGGCACATCCATAGCTTATGACTACAATGAAAAGAAAATCGATCTTAAAATCAAGACCGACAAGGAAGCATACAAGCCCGGAGATAATATGACAGTCAGTATAGAGGCAACCGATATCAACGGGAAACCCGTTCCGGCAAGGGTCAATATCTCGCTGGTCGATGAAGCATTATTAAAACTTTCCGGTCAGTATATAGATCCCCTTGCACAGCTTTACAGTTGGATTGGGGATGGAATTATCCGTTCGACAAGCAATCGTAATGATTTGGGTAACCCGGCATACGGCACCAGGAACGGCGTCGCTGATATGGCAGCTGCACAGGAACAAAAAAAAGCAGAATCCTCTGTGCAAGCACCTGTTCCTTCACCTGCAACTGCCGATGCCGTTAATTACGAAAGCGGCGTTTCAGTCCGCTCAGAGTTCAAGGATACAGCATTGTTCAAAACAATTACACTAAGTCCTAACGGGCTTGGGGCCTTTACTTTCAAATTGCCTGATAATATTACATCCTTCAGTCTGGCAGCTTCCGCTGTGTCAGCTGATTTATACGCAGGCTCCGGGATACAGTCTGCCAGGGTAACAATGCCCTTTTTTATAAACGATGCTTTAAGCCTTGATTATCTTGAGGGAGATAAGCCCTACGTAGGCTTAATCGCATATGGGGACGGGATTGGCGAGGATGAAAAAGTAACTTTTGAGCTTACAATAAAGGAACTGCCTGATTATAAGCAGACTGCCAAAGCTAAGGCATTTGAGAGAGTCAACCTTCCACTGCCGGCTCTTGCAGAGGGGTCATATACCATAGTAATGACTGCAAAATCTCAATCCGGCAAGGTTGACGCATTGAGCCGCACGATCACCGTCCATAACTCCTACAGAACCATAGAGACAGTTAAGCAGAATAAAGCAACGGCCGGTATGAAGCTGGAAGGCGGCAAGAGTGGAATAACCACATTGATTTTTACCGATTCCGGAAGAGGAAGCCTGATCAACGCTCTTCACAGTCTTGCATGGGAATACGGAAAGCGCCTTGACCAAAAGCTTGTATCTAATTATGCAAGATCGCTTCTGAAGGAATTAATAAAGAACGATGCATACTATATAGAGACAACTGAGGTTAATCCTGCCGAGTACAAAAATAATGACGGCGGCTACGGAATACTTCCTTACGCCGGAAGCGACATAAACTTTACTGCTCTTATAACCCCGTTATTGAAGGAAGTAACCGATACGGAGCCATTAAAAATGTATTTCTATAACGCAGTAATGACCGAAAAAGGCGTTCAGGCAGCCGCGCTGTTTGCTCTAGCCGAACTGGGAGAGCCGGTACTGCTTGATCTTAACAGGGCGGCACTAGTGGAAAACTTGAGCCTTGACGAATATATCTATTTGGGAATGGCATATGAAGCACTTGGCGACCTTACAAAGGCAAATGAAATCTATACCAGAAAGATTGCTCCTGAGCTTGAGAGGAAAGATCCGTATATCCGGGTAAAGATAAATAGAAACGACACCGATACATCATACAGGCAAACCGCTCTGGTGGCCGCTTATGCCGCAAGGATAGGCAGTCCCGACGCTTCAAAGCTCTTTGCATATATTCAGAACAATTATTCAAAGACCCAGTATGTCGGAGTCGAAAAAGTCTTGTATCTGGCTGAAATGATCAATACTCTTTCTGATACAAAGGCATCCTTCTCATATACCATGGGCGGAAAAACGTATGATGTTGAGCTTTCTGACGGTTACTGCGAGATTGTCAAGATACCTTCCATAAATATTAATACTATGAAAATTACTAAGGTGACCGGTGATGTATCTGTACTGTCGCTCTTTACTGACTCTTTCACAGAAAACTTCCAGAATGATTCAAGCATTACCTTGACCCGCAAATACTATGACGCTGCTACCGGGGAAGAAAAAACAACCTTTGCAGCCGGTGATCTGATTAAGGTGGAAATCACATATACCTTAGACAAGACTGCAATAGACAGCACCTACGAAATCAGCGATTACGCTCCGGCAGGATTAAAGCCTCTTGATAATCCCTGGAGCTATGGTGTAAGAGACACATTAGGCTGCTGGTACCGACAATTTGACGGTCAGAAGGTTACCTTCGTAGTAGGCAAGTATGATGAAAAGTATCCGCCATTGCCTCTGGTATACTACGCAAGAGTTTCAAGTTCTGGCGAGTATGTAGCAGAAGGCACAGTTGCTCAGGGCTCCATGGTGAAGTCAAGTATTGTTGCCATAAAAGATACAAAGATTGTTATAAAGCCGTAAACTCAGCCGGTTTAAGCAGAAAACGATCCATAGCAGAGTAGCATCACATTTAAGATCGCAATAATGTAAACATTATGATTTAAATCCTACCTTGAACAAAAAACCCTAAAGGCTGAATGCCTTTAGGGTTTTTTGTTCACTGGAATTCTATTTTCATATCGTGCTTTTTTGCATAATCTTTGATTATAAGAATAATTAACCCCTCTGCCAAAAAGGCAAATTATAGAACTATCAGACTTTTATCTGGCCGGCAAGGATTTTACATTTCTCTCCTCTTTGTTCATGCATTCTCATATGGTAAAATATGTACAATGCTATCGGCGAGGTGCTTTTGTATGAGGCTGGACAGACTTGTATCAATTATCGTGCTGCTGTTAAGGAAAGGAAAAGTACAGGCTAAAGAGTTAGCTCAATTGTTTGAGGTTTCGGTAAGAACAATTTACAGAGATATAGAAGCCATAAATCTTGCCGGCATACCTATAGTCACATATCAGGGTTCAAACGGGGGAATCTCCATAGCGGATGGTTACCGCCTTGATAAAAGCGTCCTCACCGAAGAAGAAATGTCCGCTGTTGTTTCTGCCTTAAAGGGTATCTCCGCCACAATGCCTGATACAAGATATGACATTATTATGGAAAAAATCCGGAGCTTAATTCCATCAAAGCAGTTGGATAATATGGATTCAAAGATTAAACAGCTTATAATTGATTTCTTTCCATGGGGATCCACCAAATCGCTCAGAGAAAGCGTTTCAGTCATTAAGAATGCCATCGAGCATCGTAATCTTATACAATTCAATTATATAGACTTTAGTGCCAATAAAACTTTTCGTATCGTAGAGCCATACTCTCTTATTCTTAAAGGCCAAAGCTGGTATCTTTATGCCTGGTGCCAAATGAGGCAGGATTACAGACTTTTTAAGCTATCAAGGATGAGAGAACTTACAGTTCTGGAACAGAAATTTGAAGCAAGGGAAACGAATAACAGCCTTCCGAACTTTGATACTGAATGGAAATACTCAGGGAAAACAGTCAGCTTACAGCTTTTGTTTGAAAAAGAAGTTGAAAATATCGCTTTTGAATTTTTCGGTGATAACCTGGAAAGACAGAAGGACGGAAAACTCCTTCTGAAAACAGAAATGCCTGACGGGTACTGGCTTTACGGCTTCATTCTAAGCTTCGGAACCGGGGTTGAGGTCATCAGTCCTCCCTATTTACGTCAAGTAATAGCTGACTTATCAAAAAAGATATATAAAAAATATTCCTGTGAAGAACCATGACATGCAGGTGTCATATATTGGCTGATATACTTAAGAAAAAACTTAAGGAGGCCATAAAAATGGATTATCAGATTACCTTAAAGCAGCAAGCGTCGCAACCTGCTTTATCAATCCGTAAAATTACTTCAATTTCCAAGCTCCCTGAAGATATCGGCAAATCATACGGGATGATTGCCATGTACCTTCAGGAAATGGGAGAAGAACCTATGGGGGCTCCGTTCACGGCTTATTATAACATGGATATGGAGAATCTCGACGTTGAAATGGGATTTCCCGTGTCCAAACCAATAGAAGGACGAGGCGATATCAAAGCCGGCAAGTTGCCTGAGGGCAGATATGTGGAAGGCATGTATAAAGGCCCATATTCAAAAATATCTTCAGCATATGATGCAATCAGCGCATGGATGAACGAAAAAGGGTTAACTCCGACGGGTGTGGTATATGAATACTATTTCAATACACCCGGCGAAGTTCCTGACAGCGAACTTCTGACTAAAATAGCATTTCCGGTTAAGTAAAAAGCGTCCATGGGTATTGATCAGGCGGAGAGGATGTAAACAGCATTCTCTCTTTTGTTATTGGATGGTTTATTCCAATCTGATGGGACCACAGTGCCAAATTATGTCTCGTATCCCCCCGGTATCCGTATTTATTATCACCTACCAGCGGCGTTTTGTTATTGGACATCTGAACCCTGATCTGGTGGCTTCTTCCGGTTACTAAACTGACTTTTACCAAACTTAATCCCTGAAAGCTTTTTAACACTTCATAATCCAGTATTGCCTTTTTTGCTCCGGGAGTGCCCTCCTCTACCACACTGACAACATTGTTTTCCCTATCTTTCAGGAGAGTATCGGTGAGACGCCCTTTCAAAGGTCCCGGACAGCCTTGTACCACACAAAGATATATCTTCTCCATCTGATGATTTCTAATCTGTTCGGAAAGCCTTGAGGCGGCTTTGGAAGTCCTGGCAAAAACTATTGCTCCCCCGACCGGCCTGTCCAGTCTATGTACGAGCCCGAGAAAAACATTTCCGGGCTTATTGTATCGGATTTTTATATCTTCCTTCAACAAAGTCAAAAGATCCGGCGCTCCGGTTATATCACCCTGAACAGGTATATTCGGCGGCTTTACTGCAACAAGCAAATGATTATCCTCATAAAGTATTTCAATCCCCAAGGGCAAAATCCTCCAATCACTGGGTACGCATTAAGAAACCTTTATTAATTATACCATTTATATCATTAAAACAAATTATTTATCATCTCAGCAATCCGGATCTTTGAGTTTTCCACAATCTCAACGATTCGGAATTTTATTTTTACAGGTGTATTGTTGTTTTCGGCCATATCGGTTATAAGCCGGTAATTACTGTCACCCAGGCCCTCTCTGAGCTGATTCATAGCTTTTTCATCCATTTTAAGGCTGTTGGCATCAGCAACGCAAAGAGGCGGGAACATTATACACCACCAATTCTGTCCTTTGGCAGAGCCTAATTCAACCCTTACAGCTTCATACATCCCGGCAGGAATAACCAGTCCCTCATATTCCTTAGTTGGAAAAGCATAAACTCCATATCGTGCATTTACTTCTACATCTGAACCGTTTTCTTTTACCACACCGCTAGCGATCTCTTTAATTAACGGCAGGCTGGCTTTCAGGTATGCCGCGGCCTCCTCTCGGGTAGCTCCGTCAGGGTATTTTTCATGCATATGCTTTAAAATGGCATCCCTGACCTTAAGTTTCAGTTCCTGGTCCACAGTTGAGTCGCTGTTGGCTACAATATGAAGTCTCACAATATTATTCGATATTTGCTTTTGAGTTGCGCCTCCGTATATTATGCATATAATCAAAATTACAATAAGAAAGCGTGTAGCTGCAGATATAAATTGTATTACTGAGCCGGTTTTCCTTATAACAGAAAAAATATTACTATTTTTGATCTTCATTCAATCACCATCCATTTTGTGCTGTGTATAAGATGAAACTCCATTGGTTAAGCTCGTTTTCTTCATCTTATACATTTCAATTATTCTCTGAAATTGCAGATTCAATTCAAGCAGACGAATTTCCCATGGAATGAATTGTTGATTTATTATTATGTTTTTTTGTGCGCACACCAATGATTTTACACATAAAAATAAGATTCTTCG
>Ga0134100_1003227_pt1 | contig 11236 bp, 10 predicted proteins | sample 11_taG_2_FD_94444 | JGI IMG/M metagenome (GOLD analysis project Ga0134100, IMG submission 94444) | Switchgrass degrading microbial communities from high solid loading bioreactors in New Hampshire, USA - 11_42_5_180_A3 metaG | ecosystem: Engineered > Bioreactor > Semi-continuous > Anaerobic >...
AAGCCAATCCTCGTTTCAACACAGCTAACGCCATTTTTTCAGAACTCATCTGTTTTCACCTCTTTTTCAAAATCATTGACATATTTTTTGTTCTCTTGTATTATATAATGTGAACAATATTTTGTCAATAAATTTGTTCTCTATATGAATAATAAGTGAACAATATAGCCAAAATATTACCGGAGGTGTTTATCAAATGCAGTTTGGCGAAAAAATTAGATTATTGCGCAAAAGGGCAGGCATTTCCCAGAAGGATTTTGCGGAGCAGCTTGGAATTACAAGACGGGCTTTGGTTTATTACGAAAACGGGCAGCGTTTTCCAAGGGAAGCAGAGCTGATTGATAAAATCGCCAGTTTCTTTAACGTATCTTCAGATTTTCTCACAGACGACAGCGAAAGCATTGTAATGACCAAGGAAGAAATATTTCTTGAGGAAGCTAAAGCAGAAGATAAGTTGAAGGGAAAAAGCGAAGCAAAAAAATTCATTGAAACTACAAAATGTTTATTTGCCGGTGGAGAATTATCAGAAGAAGATAAAGATGCGCTTTTTGAGGTATTAACCGAAATATACTTTGACTCAAAGAAAAAAGCTAAAAAGTATGGTGCCCGTAAAAATAAAGGCAGCAAAAATACACCAACTGATTAGCTGCGGGGTGAAAGTATGGAATTTATTTTGAGAGAAGCCGAGAGGTTGATCCAAAAGCATAAAACCCGAAACCCTTTTGAGATTGCCGATTGTCTTAATATTAATGTTCTCTACAGGCCCCTCGGCAAGCTTAAAGGGATTTACATATACACAAGGAGGAGCCGGTATATCTGCATTAACAACAATTTGGACAGTCCTACCAGACGATTAGTATGCGCTCACGAAATCGGACATGACCGCTTCCACAGGCATTTGGCCATAATGAACCCCCAGGCCCAGGAGCTTATCAGCTATGACATGTCATCAAAGCCGGAAAGGGAAGCAAATGTTTTCGCTGCAGAAATCCTCTTGCCTGATGATGAGGTTATTAAACTGATAAATGACGCAGATATGAATTTTTTCAGGGCCGCAAGGGAACTTTATATACCACCGGAATTAATGGATTTCAAATTTCAGATATTGAAAAACAGAGGCTACAGGCTTGAAGCCCCATTAAATGCGACAGGAGATTTCCTGAAAAAATAACACTCCGAACATCATATGCATTAAGATGCGCGGGGTGTTTGTTTTATTTATTCAGAGTCTTGTTGTCTTGAAGCAGCATTTCCGGCTTGTTTTTAGCCGTATGGCGCAGAAATAAATAGAAAATTAAAAACGGCAGATAATTGGCTGGCATTCTATTGTTTGAAAAAAACAAATATGATGCTATAATTAATTTATAAAATATTGACCTGCATTTTGCAATCATTTATAATGGAGATTTTAGAATGGATGATTTAACTCCGGAACAAAGACGAAAAAATATGCAGTCTATAAAAAGTAAAGAAACAAAAATTGAAATAATACTTCGCAAAGCTCTGTGGGCTAAAGGCTTTAGATATAGAAAAAATTACAAAAAGCTTATAGGCACACCAGATATTGTTTTTACAAAACAAAAGGTAGCAATTTTTTGTGACAGTGAGTTTTGGCATGGTTATGATTTTGAATCTTTTATAAAGAGAATTGATACTAATAAGGACTATTGGATAAAAAAAATTCGAAGAAATATCGAGCGGGACAAAGAAGTTACAGAATTGCTGGAACATGATGGCTGGATTGTGCTAAGATTTTGGGGCAACCAAATTAGGAAAGAAACAGAACAATGCCTTTCGCTTATAGAGGAAACGTTAAGAAAAAGGGGTATGCAAAATAATGGAAAGCATCAAAAATAATCCGATTAACAAACCAAAAATATTATCGCTCTTTTCGGGCTGTGGCGGTCTCGATTTGGGTTTTCACTTAGAGGGATATCAAACTGTGTGGGCAAATGATATCTCTGAATGGGCTGTACAATCATTCAAAAACTATTTTGGTGATGTGATAGTTAAAGAAGATATTGAGAAAATAGATCCATTTACAGACAAAAATATCCCCGACTGCGACATTATTCTTGGAGGATTCCCTTGTCAAGACTTTTCTATCATATGGAAGCAACCTGGTCTTGAGGGAACACGCGGAAATCTTTATAAACATTTTTTACGATTTGTACAAGCCAAACAGCCTAAAGCTTTTGTAGCTGAAAATGTAAAGGGAATACTTTCAGCTAATAACAAAAAAGCTATAGAAACAATCATTAACGATTTTGAAAGCATTTCTCCTGGATACCTTGTAAAAATCCACCTTTACAATTTTGCCGAATACGGTGTTCCGCAGTTTAGGGAAAGAGTACTGATTGTTGGAATTCGAATGGATACTGGATTTGAATTCTTTCATCCCGCTCCTACTCACGGACCTCGGGGTAACCAGCCCTATGTTACCGCAGGCAAAGCATTAGAAGGCGTAGAAAAAGTTCCATTTAATAACGAAAAAATTAAGGTTTCTCCCAAAACAGTGGAATTGTTAAAATTAATTCCCGAAGGCGGTAATTTTACTGATGTCCCTAAAGACCACCCGTTATATGTTAAAGGTATGATAAGTCACGTTTATAGAAGGATCCACAGAAATGAACCAGCTAAAACTATTATTGCAGCCGGCGGTGGTGGTACCTGGGGTTATCATTACCCAGAACCCCGCCCGCTAACAAACAGAGAAAGAGCAAGACTTCAATCATTCCCTGATGACTTTGTATTTTTTGGCAGCACAACAGAAGTTCGCAGGCAAATTGGAAATGCCGTACCCCCGGAAGGAGTAAGACCTGTGGCTAAAGCACTCCTGCCTTTGTTTAATGGGGATTATGAAAGAACTGATTTAAAGGCTTTAGCCGAGAAATTAAAAAGTATGTCAATTAAAGAACGGCTCGAATACGATGCTCAGTTTCACAAATAGACTATGTACATAGGGGAGAGGACAGTATGATAGACTTTCTTTTTTCGAATCACCTGCCCGTAAAAACGAAATTTCAATCTTTTTCTGATTGTTTTTTTGATCTATTATACGAGGCAGAGCAATTAAATATAGCTGTTGGTTATGTTACAGCAGATTCACTTGTTGAACTTAAAAAGATAATTGAAGATAATGCAAAGCCAAAACTCAACCTCTCAATAGGGATGCATTATTTCGATGGCTTCACAAAACTCGAATATCAGGCAGCAACTGACTTGAACAACTTTTTGAAAGATAATAAACTTGGGATCGTAAAATTAACAAATACATTCCGTTATCATGGAAAGGCTTACTCTTTTCTTAATTCTTCCGGTCCTTATGCAGCAATACTAGGTTCAAATAATCTTAGCAGTATCGATGAAAAAAACCGCATTTATGAAGCTTCGGTTTTAATAAATGAGCGCAGCTATGCTAAACAGTTGAATGATTTTATTATGCAGATAAGCAATAATGCTAGTGTAGATTTGGCTTCCTGTGAAATATCAAGGTTTAAACAACATAACTCTTTACTAGAAAACCATCATCTAGTTGAAAAAGTAACCCCGCAAGAGCTTGCAGATTGCTGTAGTAACCTTACGGATATAAAATTTCAAATTCCGTTAAAAGCTTCAGAAAATCATATGAAAAGTAACTTAAATGTGTTTTTTGGTAAAGGCCGAGAAGACAGAAGGGGTTTGATTAAACCAAGACATTGGTATGAAATAGAAATAATTGTACCTCAAGAAATTACATCAAAGCGTGGTTACCCTGAGGCAAATACCGATAAGAGCGTTTTTGACGTAATTACCGATGACGGTTGGAAATTTAAGTGTAAAGTTAGTGGTGATTACAGTAAAAATTTTCGTTCTGAAGGAGATTTGAAAATACTTGGAAAATGGATCAAGGGAAGACTAGAAAACGCGGGAGTGTTAAGAGTTGGTGAACCTGTTACTGAAGAAACACTTAGAAAATATGGAAGATCTAATTTTACTCTCATTAAAACACGTGTTGAGGGACTCTGGTATTTGGATTTCGGGGTGAGATAAAATGCACTTGAGTAGATACTTAGATAAACTTAAACAAAACGGAAAAGAAGAGCTTGCATCAGCCGTTGGTAATACTGTTAGTGAAATCATTCCAAAATATATCCGTACTTTTTCATTTAACGAGCATATAACGGGTTTGCTGATGGGGCATGTACAAAGTGGCAAAACTAGCCATATGTTCGGAATTATTGCTGCCTCTGCTGATGAAGGCTTTAATATATTTGTCTTGCTTACTACCGATAATATCTATCTTCACAAGCAGACTATAGAGAGAGCTACTAGAGAATTGGATTCTTTTAATATTTGCGGGGAAGATGATGAAATCAAGTTTGTTTCAAATAAGCTAAAAAAGCCTTCCCTAATTATTCTTAAAAAAAATTCAAGTATCCTTAAACGCTGGAGAGGCAATTTTTCTTCATCAGGTTTTTGTTTAGGAAATCCACTTTTTATCATAGATGACGAAGGGGATGCTGCAAGTCTAAATACTTTGGTAAATAAAAAGCGGATTAGTACTATTAATAAACATTTAGATGCTTTAAAACGCCTTTCATCAAGCAGCATATACTTACAAGTTACAGGTACCCCTCAGGCTTTATTGCTTCAAACAATAGAATCAGGTTGGAAACCAAGATTTGTCTACTACTTTAAACCTGGGAAAAACTATTTAGGTGGAGACTTTTTCTTTAGCCAGCCACCAGTTTCATCCGCTATATTTCTAACTGATGATAAAGAAATAAATGATTTGTTGAATGATGACGAATTTGCAGTTAATGGCCTAAAACGCGCTCTCTTGTCTTTTTTAACTGCAAGCGCACATATATTCTATACAAAAATGGACAATGTCTGTAGTTTTTTAATACACCCAAGTTTTAAAATCGATACTCATGAAAAGATTGCTGAAAAAGTTGGGGATTACTTAAATACCATGCTGCTTGATATTAATGAATCTCAATTGGAGGAACAGTTAAGGGAATCATATGAAGATTTAAAAAAGACAAAAAGCGACCTAATTGATTTTAATAAGGTTATTGCATTTGTAAAAGATGTATTAGAAAACGACCGTATATCTATAAAAGTTATGAATTCCCTTTCATCAATCACAGATTATGACAAAGGATTAAACATTATAGTCGGTGGAAACAGCCTAGGAAGAGGCATTACTTTTCCCAGGCTTCAGACAATTTATTATTGTCGCAGAGCAAAAACTCCTCAGGCCGATACGGCTTGGCAACACTCAAGAATGTTTGGCTATGACAGGGATAAAGACCTAATCAGAGTATATATGCCTCCAACGCTTTATAAGGTCTTTACGGATTTAAACAACACTAATAACTCTCTAATTGCTCAAATCAAAAAATATGGCATAGACAATATAAGGCTTTACTATCCTGCTGGAATAAAACCGACACGTTCTCAAGTTCTGAACAAGTCGTCTTTATCTGTAATAGCAGGCGGGGTTAACTATTTCCCGTTTGAACCCACAAATATTAGTATTGAAACTCTTGATGATATGCTCAAACCTTTTGGAGATGAGGGTTATTACACAATAAACCTTAAATTAATGATAAAATATCTTGAACAAATAAAAAACAATGATTCTAATGACTGGGATAATAATGTTTTTATAAACTGCATAAACTCATACATCGCTGACAAACCCGGAGAGCAAGGCGTTTTGATAGTAAGAAGAGAAAGAGATATTGCGAAAGGTACTGGAACATTACTATCGCCTAATGATAGAGCTTTAGGAAAATCATTTGCTGATAGAATTGTTCTAACTTTGTATAAGGTAACTGGTAATAAAGGGTGGAATAATCAAAAGTTATGGGTACCCAATATAAAGTTCCCAGACAATATCTGTTTTTATAACATGGATAAATAGCAAGAATAGTTCATCAATAAACAAGAACAACACATAAAAAGGTGGTCAATCTATGAATTTAAATCTAATAGCGTGTTCTAACGAAATAGAAAAGGCTTTTAAATCTCTGATTAAAAGCGGGAGACCTGATATTACTGATGAAGATAATAACACCTTAATTCCTCAACTTTATGTTGACCTATTCGAAAATGATTATATCTTAAGGCAAGTACTCGACGATAATCACACTCTTCTTAAAGGAAGAAGAGGAACCGGAAAATCTACAATATTCTTAAGGGCAGAACATGAAATTCAAAAAAACAAATCATATTTCGCTATATATATTAATTTGCAAGCATGTTATGAGGAAGTTAGATCAGCAAATTCAGAAGACGAAAATGATGCTCTTACAAAATATCTTACTTATAAGAACTTCCTAACAGAGATTTTAAAAAGTATAAAAAAGCGTCTTACCACAAAAATACAAAAAGACCCAGAGTTTGAATATTTGTTTAAGGCAATTGAGGAAGGTAAATACATTGACCGGGATTTTCAAAGAAGTATAGAGATAACTAGCTCTTCAATAAATGAAGGTAAACAGGCAATAGACGCTGAAATAGGTCTAAACAAACTGTCCGCTAAGGGTAACCTAACTTCAACTTTAAAGTCTGATGTAAAATACTCGACTAAACTCAACGAGTTGAGAATTTTCTCCATACACGAAATACTCAAACAGATTAAGGAAATTTGTAATAATTATGGTATAACCAGGATTTACCTTTTCTTAGATGATTTTAGCGAGTTAAGTCGTGAAAGCCAGCAAGTGGTTGTTGACTCACTTATATCACCAATCATTTCTTCGTACAATGATACTTTCAAAGTAAAATTAGCCGGGTATCCTTCACGCATATATACTGGTAATATTGATTCAACCAAAATCCCTGCTCTTTCATTAGATTTTTTTGATGCATATGAGCAAAGTTCTTCTAATTATAATGAAGTGGAAGATTTAGCAATTGACTACGTAAAACGAACCTTAGAAAAACGACTACAAATATTTACAAATTACCAAATTTCAATTGAAGATATCTTTGACTTAGAAAAGGCCTCTATTGATGAATATTTACGGAGGCTCTTTTTCAGTACCTCTGGAATTCCAAGATCACTTGGGTTTGTTTTGAACTATTGTTATCTAAGTTCAATTAATAATGGAAAACCAATAACACTCGAAAAAATTGATGCGGCTTCTGCGAAATATTTTGAAGAAAATATTTTGGCTGACTTCATAAATGATGCTAGATTTAAACAGTCTTTTTATGATGATAAAGAATTGTTAGATCAAATTGCACAGAAAAATTTAATGGACAAGATTGTAGAAAAACTGTTCGGTATTAAACGTGATGTTGTAGAATCATACCAAAAAGGCACATTAAAAAAACAACTTTTCTCAGAGACTCTCGAACAATATAGAAAAGGTCCAACATATTGGTTTCCTACATCTCACTTCTATATTAGTAAAGATATTGAAAAGTTACTTAAGACCCTCGAATTATACTTTATTGTTAGTAAGTTCAATGAGGGAAGCAGTCGCGAACCTGGGAAAAAGATATCGTACTTTGGTTTAAATTACGGATTATGTATATTAAAGAAGATCGACTATGGTCGCCCCCTCTTCAGGAGGACGTATGACTATTGGCGCCAAGACGAGTTTAATTTGACAGATTTTATACCTTCAGTAATTAGTAGCATTGAAATTATTGCATGTGGTAATTGTGGTAAAGAATACGATGAAATGGAGTATACAATTTATCAAAAGTTCCATAAGTGTTTCAAATGCGGGAGTGATAACACTGTGGAAATAATAAATAAATTTGAGTCAAAATTAAAATCAAAGCTTGAAGAATGGCACAAGAAAAAACTTCCCGATAAACATATTGAAATCTTAAGAACACTGTACAACAATCATGATTATGAAATGTCTGCACATGATATTGGAACACAAATTGACAGACACCACTTAAGCATTACCCATGCAATGAGGTTTCTAGTAAGCAAGCAATACGTAACGTTTGATGAACGTGATAAACGTTACTATAAAATCACCGACTATGCAATAGCCAGATTCTTTTCAGATTCATTAGAAGAAATTAACTTAGATTAATTCTCTCAATGAGAAGGTGGATAATAATTCCACCTTCTTACCTTAAATTTTATCTCAATTAATGTTTTCTCTCCCGCCCATGACAACATACCAATATTTCTTCCAAATACCCTCCCAACTCATATTGGTAACAATAAGGCTTTTTCAGTCTACGAAAATATTTAACTCCTCCAAAAAGCCGATAAAGCCTTGCATAACAAGAATTTATGGGCTGTGTTTTTCTTTCGAGCAATACTACAATGTCGATGTGTTAGGTAGCTCTGGTCTAAAATGAGTGAGTGAATTGATAACTATCCTGATTTACTTCTACCGCAGCTTCGCTCAATGCAATCACTTCATAATTTGCTTTACTTACACACTGATGAGGAATTTCTCCTTGTTCCGCCATGGAAGAATAGCGTGTTCCGGCTACAACAATATGGTCTAAAACTTTGATTTCAAGAGGATGAAAAATATCAACAAATCTCTGTGTCAATGCCCTATCTTCCGGAGAGAAATTTGTGGAGCCGCCAGGATGATTATGGGCTAAAATTATCGCTCTGCAATCGCAGGCAATGGCATATTTCAATACCTCCCTGGGATAAACAACTGCTTGTCCAACACTCCCTTCAGACATGGTCTTTGTTTCAATCACGTTATTGCCGTTATCCAGAAAAGCAACCATAAACCTCTCTTTATCCTTCATTCCACCTAAAAGGGCCAAAAAATACTGTCCCGATAGGGTAGATGAATTAAGCGTAATCTTCTTCTCACTTTCATAGATTTTCAAGAGGTTATAGGAGGCAATGAACTCGTTGAGCAGCCCTATCTTTTCAAGCTGTTTTTCATTTGGTTCCATGATATGAGGGTGTTCCAAGATATTAAAGGGGTTGTTTTCTTTTGCATACTGCCGAACCTTTTTGTAGGGCAGTCCTGTTAATGTCGTCAGCCCTTTTAAAAATCTTTCGGTATGATGCATATCTTTCTTCATGTTATGCCTGCCCCCTTTCCTCACCAAATACCTCAATAACAGCTTTTAAGCTTTTCAGCTTCTCATAAGCCTCATGGGATAAGTCAAGTTCAAGTGATTCGAGATAAAGAAAAAAGTTATATACTCCCATGTTTTGAAAACATTCACAAACCATTTCTTCTGTATCAGCATCCAATCCAATCAGCAGAGACAATAAAGCTGCACACTTCTTGTACTCCGCTTTTCTTGATTTTTCTAAATTCATCCCATCTTCCACCTTTCATGCTATTTATCCACAAAACTATTTTGTTTCTTTGTCTGATGTTGAATATTTCGTAGAGTGGGCAGTTCACTGCATGGGGCATCATGAACCCTTCCATGGTTCACCAAATAAACAGACTGCCCCCTTGGTATAAAAGTAAGGTTTTTCATAGTTACCCCATCACTGATTTTAAAAAATACATATTACTGCTCTTGCCCCCGTTCTCACGCCAACGCTGCTCCTTGCGAAGATAACCGCTCTTTTCAAGGTCTGCGATGGCTCTTTTTACGGTGCTCCGTGACAGCTTCAGTTCTGCGGCGATGGTACCGATCGCCGGATAGCATTTGCCGTCCTTGTCCGCCCTGTCACGAAGGTACATGTAGACGGCTACAGCCCTATGGGGAAGCTCCGATGCATAAAGCGATTCAAAATAGCCCATCAGGCACCTCCTAATCTGTACGCAGTGGCGGCTCCATTTGCTGCTGTGCTTTTATCTTTGCTTGCAGTCTGGACTTCAATGCTTTCCCCTGAATCTCTTCAGCAGGTGCAAGGGACATGCCGCCTTGAGCTGATGTGGAGTATGGTTCCTGTTCTTCTATATCCTTATAAGATATGTGCCGTTTGACGATTTCCTCTTCAAGTTCTTTTTTGTCAGCATAGGCAACCTTGCGAGCGGATTTTTCCTGCAGCTCATACACCTTTTCAAACCGGATGCCCCATTCAATGAACAGCTTTAAACTGGTTTTCATAGGACAAGCGCCGGTCTTTGCGACAATGAAGCTGCCTTTGGGCAGGGTCTTCAATTCGTCGGGAGTCATCAGGGGACGCTGGATCATTTGCAGGGATTGGGACGGATCATGCTTCCCCCGGGTGACCGAACCTGATAAAACCGTCTTATTGCCAAGGCTTCTGGAAAGTATCTCCGCTGATTCCGAGTTTGGAGCAAATCCGCCGAAGATAGTGTCCTGACAGTTATCGATGATGATGGCGGCTCCTTCCTTGCCGTAGTTCTTTTCAAGCTGCGCAAAACTCTGTATGATGGCTACGATGGAAACGCGGCGGGAACGGGAAGCGGAAAACATCATCTCTGCACATTCAATTTTTGGTATAGTGCCGATCTCATCCAGGTACATCATGACACGGTTTTGAAGCCTTCCTCCCTGCTCATCGGCTACCGACAGTATCTCCCGGTACAACTGCTGGACAATAAGGGAGATTAGAAAGTATTTTGTATTGTCTTCTTCCGGCATGACAAGGAAGATGGCAGACTTTCTTTTGCAAAAACGCTCCGCATCGATGGCAGTGTCAAAACAGAGTATCTGCTCCAGTTCTGAGTCCAAGAATGCATTCAACCGGGAAAGGGCTGTGGACAGGACGCTTTGCATGGCCTGTTCTGCAGTGTTTAATGCCGCTCCCGCAAACCATCTTGCCTTATGTTCCGGCGGGAGCTTTTCAATAAGCAACTGGAACTGATTTTTGCCTTTTACACCGGAGGGAGCCAGCAAGTCCTGTATGAGCTTAAAGACCGATATGATATGGCGTTTTTCGTTTGGACAGTATTCCGCCACCAATAAAATGACGGAGGTCAGCAAGCCTTCTGCAGCATCGTAGAAAAATGCATTCTGGCCGTAGGAGCCTACATCCAGTCCTCCGGAGTTAACGATGGTTTTGGCAATAATCTTTGCATATTTCTCCGCCCTGGCTTTTGCTGGGAGATTATCAGGATTGGCAAGGTATTCATCCATATATTTGTTTACAAGGTGCAGCATATTGTTGCCATCGCTGCGGGTAGGGTTTCTCAGGTCAATGACGGATACATCGTAGCCATAGTAGTCCCTGGCGATGCATCCGTAATTCCTGTAAAGGTCGCCTTTGGTGTCGGTGGTAATAAAGCTCATCCCGGAAGCACAAGCATATTCCAGATTGGGATAAAGGAAATTTGCGGTCTTGCCGACCCCCGCCGCACCGATC
>Ga0134100_1003229_pt1 | contig 11235 bp, 10 predicted proteins | sample 11_taG_2_FD_94444 | JGI IMG/M metagenome (GOLD analysis project Ga0134100, IMG submission 94444) | Switchgrass degrading microbial communities from high solid loading bioreactors in New Hampshire, USA - 11_42_5_180_A3 metaG | ecosystem: Engineered > Bioreactor > Semi-continuous > Anaerobic >...
AGCCGAGTATTTTATCCAATTCATCATTTTTTGAAGATAGGAACAGAATAGGGCAGTGGGAAAACTGCCGGATTTGTTTGCACACTTCATACCCATCAATATCCGGAAGCATAACATCCAAGATAATAACGTCAGGTTGGGCTTCCTTGCAAATACTTATGGCGGAAAGACCGTTGCCGGATTTAATAATGTTAAAATATCCTTCTATGTTAAGAGCCTTTTCCAGCACGTCTAAAATATCCGGTTCATCATCAACAAGCATAATTTTATATTCATTCATGAAGTGTCATCCCCATTTCACTTTTGGATTTTTGCTATTTTAAATTGTATTTGGTTTGTACCGGGAGTGCAAGTCTTGTAAATATTATTGGATATGTGCTTATAAATTTTATCGTGTATTATTAAACCATAAAAGAAATCGAGCAGTTAGTTTTTCGCTGCGTGATAACTGCTATAAGTAATAATGGCTGTCACATGCCGTAATTATATGTGTTGCAAAGACGGAATTATGCGATGGCTCGTGCCATGTGGAAATGTCTTGTAAGTGTGTCGCATATTTTTTTGTATCATTAGTAAGATGGCGCTTGATGCAAAATGCGAGATAAATATACTACGGGGATATAAATAAACTTATGATAGAAGAAACTGAAATGAACAAAAATGAATTACATTCTTTCATTGTAAAGCATCAACCGAATATTTGCCAGATTGTTGGCTATGTAAAAGGTACAGAAGTATATAGCGGTGAGTGGAATGAATTCAAAAAGGATGACACTTGTCATGTGATGTCGGTTACAAAAAGCATCGTATCTTTGCTGATTGGCATTGTAATAGATCAAGGCCTGATCCAAAGCGTTGATCAGCCAGTTCTTTCTTTTTCCCAGATTATAGGGTCAAACGGGGGGAAAAGACGATTCAAAATGTTACGATTCGCCATTTGCTCACCATGACAGCTCCATATAAGTACAAAAGTGAGCCATGGACGAAAGTTTGTACCAGCGATGATTGGACCGTTGCAGCACTGGACCTCCTCGGAGGCAGAAGAAGCCTTATAGGTGAATTTCGGTATTCCACACTGGGAATTCATATTCTTACCGGTATTCTTGCAAAAGTCAGCGGGATGCAGACGGTGGGTTTTGCTAATAAATATCTTTTTGAACCTATCGGTGTTGCTACTCATAAGAACTTCTTTGCCGAAACTGCAGAAGAACATAAATCTTTTACAATATCAAAAGGACCAAAAGGAAATGTCTGGTTTGTTGATCCGCAGGGGGTTGGCACTGCCGGTTATGGATTGTGTCTTTCAGCATCAGATATGGCAAAAAACGGTGAGCTATGCTTAAATAACGGTATACATAAGGATCAAAGAATCATCTCGAAGGATTGGATAAATGAAATGGTTGCGCCAAGAAAAATATGCGGAAAAGAGTTTGTTTGACCGTATTGATTTTATTCAAAAAAGCATTGAATCTTGGTTACTACAACAATAAATCTCTGTTTCTCACAGGTGACAGCTTTATATCGGTAGGATTTAATAAAACTAATTGGAAAGCTGCGCTTGGCATTGAATAATTGAGTATTGCAGAGTTTAATTATAAACTAATTAGAAAACCGGTTGAAAAAGTGATTGTAAATGACTACAGGGTAGTGGTAGAGTTTAAGTCGGGATTAGAAGTAGAAGTAAACCTATAGGTTTGTAATAAGATTGCATCCAGAGGAGTTGCCAGACTTTTTGAATAGTTGAAATATTCCGATAGATAATGTAGAATGTCGCTATTAAAAGTATTTTGTTTTTATACCTATATATTTTTTAAATATTGATTCTAATTGCCTGAAAGCAACTTATGATAAATTTATTGAAGGAGGATGGAGCATGAACAAAATGGAAATTGCAGATGGAGTATATATGCTTACAATGAATGTTGAGGACATACTATTTGAGGGAATCTGGAAGATTGAAAACGGAGTAACTCTTAATTCCTATATAGTTCAGGGAGAAAAGACAGCAATAATTGATGGTATGATAGGTTGGGATGGAATACCGGAAACTCTTTATAGAAACTTTAAAGAAATAGGTATTGAGCCCCAAAATGTTGATTACCTGATAGTTAACCATATGGAACCAGATCATTCCGGCTGGATTTCAAACTTCCGAAAAGTTAAGGATAATTTTACAGTAATATGTACTGAAAAAGCTGCAAAGATGGTTACCTCATTTTATGGAGAGGATAAAATAAGAATTGTGAAGGAAGGGGATACTTTAGACCTTGGAAAGGGTAAGGTGTTGAGTTTCCATCCAGTGCCAAACGTTCACTGGCCGGATACTATGTACACCTATGAAATAAATACAAAAACTCTCTTCTCATGCGATATGTTTGGAGCATTTGGCAGGATGGGGGATCATAGTTTCGATGATGAACTGACACCTGAAGAGATAGATTTCTTTGAATGTGAAGGAATAAGATATTATTCCAATGTAATGACGACTTTTACACCTAGTTTGAAAAAGGCAATAGAGAAAGCAAAAATGCTGCAAATAAATACAATTGCACCTGGTCATGGTCCGGTTTATAGAAAGAATCCCCAGAAAATCATAGATGATTATTCCAGATACTCCCGATATGCTGAAGGGGCAGGTAAGAATGAAGTTACTATATTGTGGGGATCCATGTATGGAATGACTGCAAAAGCACTTGATTACGCTGAAAACATACTTCAAAGAGAAGGCGTTAAATACAACAAGCTGCAAATGCCACTAGTAAGCGAAAGTGAAATGATCGCAACTGTTTTTAAATCTGCAGGGATAATTATTGCAGCACCTACTTATGAGTACAAGCTTTTTCCGCCGGTTGCAGCAGCTTTAAATGAGATTGGCAGAAAAAAGATTACTGGTAAGACGGCATTTAGATTTGGGTCATATGGATGGTCTGGCGGTGCAGAAAAGGAACTGAAAGAAATTATTGAAAGAAACAAGATGAATTGGGATTTCATTGAATCCGTGGAGTTTGAAGGAGCACCAAAAGAAGAAGACCTTGTTAAGGTGGAAGCAAGAATTTTAGAGCTTATAGAAAAGATGAAGGAGAAGGTAGTAGTATAATCTTATACTGGCTTATCAATCTCACGGTGATATTATGAGCCGTAATATTTGTCACAAATTGGATACTTGCAATTATTACTATCATAACAGTACCTTTATTGCTCTACGTAGGAGGCATGATAGAAAAGCAAAGCAGGAAATATTTTTATGGGCCAGCAGCATGCACTTGGGGCAGTCAATGGATATATTTAAGTTCTTTTTTAAGAAGTGATGGGCGAAGGGCAAATGTATCGGTGATATAAGCTTTTCGTCTATCTTTATTATTTTCGCCCATCTTTCTTAAAACATCTTCCCATAGATAAAAGCAAAGACTTATAAGGCGTTTCAGTTATTTCTTTGAACAATGATTTCCGTTACATAAATCTTTACATAAATTTATAGATCTAGTTTTCAGCTTCAATTAAGCATTATGTAATATTATGATAAGATAGGAATACTGGAGGTGACACGCCTTTGAAGATACTAGTCATTGAGGATGAAAGCTTACTGGCTGATTCTATTCAGTCATTTCTGAAGAAAAAAGGTTTTGAAGTTGATGTCGCTTACGACGGAGAAACCGGGGAAGAATATGCAGAATTGGGTATTTACGATTTGGTAATTCTGGATATCATGCTGCCCAAAATGGATGGATATGAGGTAGCCAGAAAGATCCGTGCCAGGCATGTAGGGACGCCGATATTAATGTTAACCGCAAAATCAGAATTGGAGGATCGCATTGCCGGCTTGGATTCCGGTGCGGATTATTACCTGACAAAACCTTTCGATACGAGAGAGCTTCTGGCCTGTATTAATGCATTGTTACGCAGACAAGGTGCCCAGGTGGACGAGATTACATTTGGAAATACATCATTAGATCTTTCCTCTGCTATGTTGATCTGTGGCAAGAACAATGTCCGCCTTTCAGCAAAGGAATTTGATATAATGCGTCTCCTATTAAAGTCCGGAGAAAAAATTCTTTCAAAAGAAATGATTCTTGCCAGAGTATGGGGATATGACTCTGACGCTGTAGAAAACCATGTTGAAGTTTATATAGGTTTTTTGCGGAAGAAACTGGCAAGTATCGGTTCCAATATAAGGATTGAGGCAATACGCAGGTTAGGATATCATCTGGAGGTAAGTGATAATGATTAAAAAGCTACGAATAAAATTTGTCATGATCAATATGAGTATTGTGACTATCATGCTTTTTATTATTTTTGGACTGATATTTCATTTTACAAGGGCAAACATAGAGGCGGAGAGCATCAGGATGATGCAAAACATTGCCAGCCGGCCATTTCAATTGGAAATACCAAATGAACTCGGTAGAAATGTACGATTACCGTATTTTGCGGTTCAGCTCGGGATGCGGGGTGAACTTATAGCAACAGGGGGAGGGTATTATGATCTCTCCGACGAGAACTTTTTAAATGATCTTATCAATGCGGCTTTCACATCTCCTAAAACATTTGGTGTTATAGAAGAATATAATTTACGGTATTATCGGGTTGATACTCCGCTGAACCGATGCCTGGTATTTGTAGACATTTCCAGCGAACGTGCAACACTTGACAACCTGATGAAATCCAGTTTTCTTATTGGCGGAATAAGTTTCCTGATGTTTTTGGGAATAAGTATATTACTGTCTAAGTGGGCCGTAAAACCTGTGGATTTGGCATGGAAAGAGCAACGCCAGTTTGTTGCGGATGCCTCTCACGAACTGAAGACACCGCTAACTGTTATTATGACAAATGCAGAGCTTGCCCAAAGCCCGGAATATGATGACGAGAACAAGCAGAGATTTATAAACAGTATCTTAACGATGTCCCGGCAAATGCGGGGCTTAATTGAACAAATGCTGCAGCTTGCAAGAGCGGACAATTCTGATTCAAAAGAGAAATTATATATATTGGATTTCAGTAAGTTGGTTTATGATGCACTCCTTCCCTTTGAGCCGGTTTTTTTCGAAAGAGGGCTAAAACTGTCAGTACAGATAGATAAGAACATTAAGGTTGCAGGTGAAGAGGATCAGCTTTATCAGTTGATGAATGTTTTGCTGGATAATGCCCAGAAATATTCAAAAACTGCCGGAGCAACATGGGTAACACTAAGAAAGCAAGGAAAAAGACGTTGTTTATTAGTTGTGGCAAATGAAGGAGAGACTATTTCCCCAGAGGAAGCTAAAATCATATTCAAACGGTTTTACCGCGGAGACCAAGTTCGAAGCAGAACAGGCAGCTTTGGTCTGGGATTGTCCATTGCAGAGAGCATAGTAAAGCGGCATCGAGGTAAGATTTGGGCTGAGGGTAGGGAAGGTATCAATTATTTTTATGTTGAACTGCCATGTTCATAAAGGATAATTGGTAATGGGATAAAGATGATAATGGAATTAAGTTAATAATGGAATTTAGCTGATAATTTGCTAAAGATGGTAATGGGATGAAAAACGCAAAAATGCGTGCTTCATCCTTTTTTGTTAACAACAATGCCTTGGTGTCAGCACAAATATTTTCAGCGCCGTTTCAGCTTTCAATACTATAATCATTATGCTTGCCAATGGAAAAGATTAGGTTTTGTTAACTGGATATGAAATAAAAGATAGGAGGCAAATTATGATAAATGTTGAACACTTAACAAAGCGCTATGGTGATTTCACAGCTGTCAATGATATTTCTTTTGAGATCAATGAAGGTCATGTATATGGCTTTCTTGGACCTAACGGTGCTGGGAAATCTACCACAATGAACATCATGACCGGTTGTCTGTCCGCTACAGAGGGTCATGTAAAAATTTACGGGTATGATATTTTTGAGGAACCTAAGATGGCAAAGAAGCTCATTGGCTATCTTCCCGAACATCCCCCCCTGTATATGAATGAAACGCCTTTGGAATATTTACAATTTGTGGGCGAAGCAAAGGGTCTGCGTGGGGCGGAGCTTAAGCAGCAGATTGACCAGGTAATACAGCTGACAAAAATACAAAATGTAAAAAACCGCCGTATTTCAGCACTATCCAAGGGCTATAAGCAAAGAGTCGGGATTGCTCAGGCTCTTTTGGGAAATCCGAAAGTTATTATTCTTGACGAACCAACTGTTGGGCTTGACCCGATTCAGATTATAGAGATCCGTGACCTGATCAGAGAACTGGGAAAGACCCATACTGTGATTTTCAGTTCACATATTCTTTCAGAAGTACAGGCTATCTGTGACCGGATACTGATTATTTCAAAAGGAAAACTGATTGCTTTCGACGAACCGGAAAATTTAGAAAAACTGTTATTGGCACCAAGCGAGATTATAATTACTACTGATGCAACAGCGGAAGAAGTCAGGGATATTTTGGCCGATATCAGCCATATTGTTGATATAATCTTTGAAGAAAAAACATCAGAATATCTTAAAGCTCATATCAAAACAGATCATGACAATATCTATGACATTTCCCGTGCCGTATTTTCTGCATTTGCCTCAAAAGGAAAGATACTGCTGGAAATGTCCCTGAAGAAGGCCAATCTTGAAGATGTCTTTATTGAGCTGATGGAAAGCAGTGACAATGATAGTACCAATAATAGCGCTGATGAAAGTAGAAATGATAGCTTTAGGGATAGTGCCAGTGAAAATTTTAACAATATTGAATCAAAAGAAAATACGACTGACATCAATTCAACAGAAAATGATATCAATTCTACATATATTGATATCAATTCTGCAGAAGAAAGTGAGGCGGCTGGCAAATGATTGCCATATTGAAACATGAATTACGAACATATTTTCACTCATTAACAGCATATGTTTTTGGTGCTTTTCTGTTGGCTTTTGTAGGAATAGGCGCAATGTTGTATAATATACAGGCAGCTGTAAGCAATTTTGAATTTGTCCTTAACTTTGGCAGTCTTATATTTGTAGTTATTGTGCCAATTTTAACTATGCGTGTCATCGCTGAAGAAAAGAAGCAAAAGACTGATCAGCTTTTATACTCTCTTCCAATTACTACAACCCAGGTGGTAATTGGAAAGTATTTAGCTCTTTTAACAGTTTATTTGATTCCCTTGTGCATTATCTGCCTGTACCCCTTAATATTTTCAAATTTTGGTGATGTCTATTTACTGACGGCTTATGGTTCAATTTTAGCGTTCTTTATTATGGGCAGCGCCTTAATTGCCATCGGCGTATTCATTTCTTCCCTTACTGAAAACCAGGGGTTTGCTGCTGGCATCGGAATTGCGGTAATTTTGCTGAACTACTATAGCGTCAGCTTGTCGGAATATGTATCATCCACTGCTTATGGGGCGATTATAGCCATGTGCCTGATTATCATTGTACTGGGGGCTGTCATTAACCATTTAACAAAAAATCAGAAACTAGCCTATGGAATTTGCATCATACTTATCGCCGGAACTATGGCCGCATACTTTGTAGACGTCACAAAATTCGAGGGGCTTCTGCCAAACATCATGAAGAAACTGTCCCTTTTTGAGCGGTTCAATGTTTTCGTAAACGGAGCATTTGATTTGACCTCCATTGTGTACTATGTAACCGTTATTGTATTCTTTTTGTTTCTGTCTGTACAGTCCCTTGAGAAAAGGAGGTATAACTGATGAAAAAATTAGAACTGCTTAAAACCTCGTGGTGGGGTACGGATCAAAACCGAATTGCCTTACGTGGCGGGTCATATTCTCTGATTATGACTGCAATAGTACTGGCTATTGTAATAGTGGTAAACGTTTTCTTCTCCTCACTTCCTACTTCAAAAACTAAGTTTGACATTAGTGCGTCAAAGCTTTATTCCATTACCAGCAATACAAAAGTGGTAGTAAACGCACTGGACCAGGATGTAACAATTTACTGGATTGTGCAGGCAGATAAAGAAGATGATGTCATTGAAAACTTATTGAGTAAATATGAAAGTCTTTCTGACCATATTAAAGTAGTCAAAAAGAATCCTGACATTTTTCCAACATTTGCCGAACAGTATACGGATGAAACGGTCAAAAACAACAGTCTTGTTGTGGAATCCGGAAATCGTAGCAGATATATAAGCTATGATGATATATATATTAAGGAAACGGACATTTATTCCAATACTTCCAACAAGTCTTTTGACGGGGAAGGTGCTATCACTTCTGCAATAGACTATGTCACCAGTGAAAAACTGCCCCAGTTGTATGTACTGGAGGGACATGGGGAAGCAGAACTCCCATCCGCTTTCAGGGATCAAATTGAAAAAGACAATATTCAGATTAATACTCTCTCACTGCTAAAGGTGGATTCCATTCCGGAAGATGCAGATGCAATTATGATCTATGCGCCATCCAGTGATATTTCCGAAGAGGAAAAGGACATGTTGGCCGACTATGTGAAAAATGGCGGAAAACTTATGGCAGTGGCCGGACCAACTAAGGATGGATTGCTTGAAAACCTGTATAGTTTGCTTGCGGACTATGGAGTTAAAGCCAGTGAAGGTATTGTCATAGAGGCAGACAGAGAACATTATGCTTTCCAGATGCCTCTTCTTCTTTTGCCGGATATTGTCCAAAATGAAATTACAGAATCCCTTGCTAAAGAGAATTATTTTCCACTAATGCCAATCTCTCTTGGCCTGACCATAGAAGAAACACCCAGCAATGCAACAGTAACTGCGTTGCTTACAACTTCCGACTCTGCCTTTAGCAAGATTGCCGGATATAACATGACCGGTTTTGAAAAAGAAGAAGGTGATATTGATGGCCCATTTACTGTAGCGGTTTCTATTGAAAGCAGCAATGATGGCAGGATTGTCTGGTTTGCATCGTCAAGTTTCCTGGATGACAAGTACAACGCTTATTCATCCGGTGCCAATGTGGATTTGGGAATGAATTCACTGGCTTCACTGATTGGAGAGAGCGAGGCTATGGCCATACGTAGTAAGTCCCTGAATTATAACTACCTGACAATAAGTGATTCCACTTCTTCTTTGTTGAAAGTGCTGATGATTGGTGTATTTCCGCTTTTATATTTAGGCATAGGAATTTGCGTAATTCTGGTAAGAAGGAGGATGCAAAGTGAAACGGTCTAAAAGAATCTACTTATTATTAGGCATTTTAGTTGTTGCATGTATTGCAACTTTTGCAGTTAACCGGCTGGAAGAACATAAGGAAAAGATTAAAAACAGCGATAAGATTATTTTGGAGATACCAAGTGATTCTGTTAAGTCCTTATCCTGGAAATATGAATCAAATACCCTTGCTTTCCACAAGGATGAAAAATGGATTTATGATGAAGATGAGGCATTTCCTGTAGACCAGGAAAAAATAAATGAGCTTTTGGAACTCTTTGAGGAATTTGGGGTTTCATTTATAATTGAAGATGTAGAGGACTATGGCCAGTATGGTTTGGATGACCCAATCTGCACCATTAACTTATCAACTGAGGAAAAATCTTTCGAAATTTTGTTGGGAGATTTCAGCAAAATGGACTCTCAACGTTACGTCTCTATTGGGGATGGGAACGTTTACCTGGTAAAAAAAGATCCTCTGGAATATTATGATGCAGTCCTCAGCGATTTGATTGACCATGATGAAACCCCATACTTTGATAGCGTGACAGAAATTCGTTTTACAGGTACGGAAAATTACAACATTGTATATGAGGAAGACAGTCCTAACACTTATTGTGACGATGACGTTTATTTCACACAGAGGAACGGGCGTAAGCTTCCCCTTGATACCTCCAGAGTGGATAGTTATCTTAATAGCATCAGCAACCTGAATCTGACCGATTTTATGACATACAACGTGTCAGACAGAGAACTTCAGGAATACGGTTTAGATACACCTGAACTGACGGTAACTGTAAATTATACTTCGGAAAATGAAAAAGGAGAAGAAATCCCGGATACTTTCACACTAAATATCAGCCGCGATCCGGAAGAAAAGAAGAAAGCCGAGAAAGCAGCCAAAAAAGAAAGCAACAGTTCTGATGATGAGGAAGAGGAAGAAGATATTACAGCCTATGCAAGAGTTGGTGAATCAAAAATCATTTATCAGATAACAGCAGATGAATACAAGAAATTAATGGCAGCATCTTATGATTCTCTGAGGCATCCCGAAGTGCTTTCCGCAGATTTTGAGGACATTAATCAGATTGATATTTCTCTGGAAGGTGCTGACTATACTATCACTTCGAAGGGGAAGGGTGATGAGCGTACTTATTATTATCAGGGAGAAGAACTGGAGATTGCCAATTTCCAAGAAGCTCTGGAAGGTCTGAAAGCAGAAGAGTTTACTGACGAACAACCTGCACAAAAAGAAGAAATCAGTCTGACGGTACATTTGGATAACGAAAACTTTCCTGAAGTTCAGATCAAGTTGTATCGATATGACGGAAGCTATTGCCTTGCAGTGGTAGATGGTGAACCTGTGTCGCTTGTCAAGCGGTCTAATGTGGTTGATTTGATTGAGGCAATTCACGCAATTGTATTAAACTGATATTGATTATTGTCTATTGTTGCATTTGTCAATCGATGTCTACCGTTGATTTTGTCAACGGTAGACACCAATATTAATATAACTATTCAAAAGACATCTATTTAACAGGTTTGTTCCATATTGAGTCAATATTGAGTCAATAGTATTGATATCAAGAATAAATAAGCTGATATCAAGGACAGATAAATAGAATAACTGGTAATGTCAATAAAGAAAAGGTTTTCCGCCGTTAGGCTTTTCAACCGGATGCTTTGCCGGTGATTACGGTGTAGGGAAGCCCTTTTTTTGTTTGAGTAACCTTTAGATTAACCTGAAATTGACAGGTGTGAGTTGACGAAATAGATTACGCTAATATTTGTGGGAGTAAAGCAGATATGATAGATGTTATAAAAAGCAGTCATAAGCATGATTATGAATCTGTTGACACAAGTATGAATTCATACTATACTCATTTGAGTACGAATTCGTACTTATGGAGGGTGCGAAATGAATAACAAACTGTTTGATAAAGTCCACAGGATTAACTATTTGGCTGCCGAAATGGATGCTTTGTATCATAAGGCTTCCCTGAAAGTAGGGCTTGCAGATAGTACAATGCGTGTGCTGTATATGATCTACGATAACGGAGAGAGTTGCCTGCTCAGCGAGATTTATAAACAATCCGGAATCAGCAAACAGACTGTTAATTCAGCTA
>Ga0134100_1003248_pt1 | contig 11192 bp, 12 predicted proteins | sample 11_taG_2_FD_94444 | JGI IMG/M metagenome (GOLD analysis project Ga0134100, IMG submission 94444) | Switchgrass degrading microbial communities from high solid loading bioreactors in New Hampshire, USA - 11_42_5_180_A3 metaG | ecosystem: Engineered > Bioreactor > Semi-continuous > Anaerobic >...
AGATGTGGATCAAGCGCTCAAAGAGATTAATATTAGATACAATTATGATCTCACATCTGAGGATTGTAAAAAAGCCAAACTTCAAGAAATTGAAGGGCTTCCATATGACAAAAAATATTTGCGCCCACCCAGGGCAAAGTGGACGTTGTGAATCGCGCCTCAGAGGAAATAAAATGACTGTTTATAAACTTGACAAGGGTGCTCACTCCGTATACACCCTGCATTACCATTTAATCTTAGTCGTTAAGTACAGGAGAAAAGCCCTGTATAACGAAGTCATTCGAGAGCGATTGAAACAGATCATCTCTGAAATGGCTGAAAAATGGAAAAGAGAAAAGAATACAGAAATGGCTATTGAAATCGTAGCTCAAGAGCCGGGGGAAGATCACCATTATATTCTCTTCAAGGCAACCCCTCGCACCTCTCTTACAAAAGTGATCAACAGCATCAAAGGAGCCTCCGCGAGAGTCCTTAGAAATGAATTTCCTGAAACTAAGAAATTCCTTGGGGGAGATGCTTTCTGGGCACCTTCATATTTCCTTGCTACCACGGGGCAAGTATCCCTGGATGTCCTGAAAGCCTATGTCGAAAGCCAAGAATCTAAACATGAATAAACAATCAAAATCAAAATCAAAAAATCAGGAGCCTATACCATGATAAGAAATATAGATATAAAAGCAAAACAAAAAGAAATTGACGAATTAAAAACCGAAGCTTCAAAACTCGATATCCCTGTCTACGTCCCAGATCAAGAGTTGTATCCCGGTCAAAAATTCAATTCTTTCGTTGAAATGCAGAAAGCATGTCCTAAAATCTTCATAAAAAAAGACGCAATGGACGATGCAAACATTCCTTATACTCCTTATATATGTCATTATGTGAAGGGAACGCAGGAGGATGTTGTATAATGCCAGCTTTCCTTCTAACAACTAATCTTTTTGACTATTTCCGAAAAACAGCTCAAAAACACGGCTGTAACCCATGTATGGATCATGCAATATCAATCATCCACCAGATGAACGAGAAAGGCTCGGATGAAATACCACGCTGTTTAATGCCGATTGATATTATGTGTCCGTGTGGCGGGCTTGATAGACAGCTTGCAGAGAAAGGGGAATGTACGAGTGGTGTTTTCAAGAAGTTATAAAAGCTTCTATAATCAATTATCTTTTTTATCAGGTCTAAATACCTTAACCTTCTATTTTTAGCTCAATACAGAGCCTCACATTAAGTCGGTTTTTCAGGCATTCAACGTCTTTTCAAAAATGCGTTTTTAATTTTCCTTTATTTATATACTCTTCTTATTTTTCATACATGCCACGAAATATCTGCGATCCTCCTCAACATTTCATAACTGAACCCTTACGCTCTTTTGCTCCTAAAAAACTCGAAAATGGCGATCTCCGCATGGCAATAGCGAAAGCAGGTCAGAAAGCATATTCTATGCGGGGAGAAGAGGCTACACTCACAGAAGAATTCCTTGCCCGGGATTACAAGACCTGGGAAGGCGGCTTAGTTTCCATCAACCATGAGCCTAATCATGATTGGGTCAAGGCTACTATTCACGATATCGAATACGACAGTGAAGAAAAACTTGTAATTGCTTCTTTTTCGGGTATTCCAGAATGGTTGATGAGTCTAATTTACTCCGCCGATTTTAGAGGACTCTCCCAGGAATGCATACCAATCGAATTTAGAAAAGACACTATGGACGTAATCAAGGGTTACGGTACAGGTTGCACTATTGTTACTGATCCTTATGAACCGGCAGCAAATCAGTCGATGGGGGTAGGCATACCTCCGGCTCTTGCTGCTATTCTCGCTAGTAAATATCCAACTCAAATAGAGGATACTATGTCAGAAACCAAAGGAGGCGGTACTCCCGCCATATCAGTGGAGACATACGAGAGTGTTGTCTCCGAAAAAGCACAGCTCGTAAGCCGTGTTTCGGCTTTAGAATCTGAAAAAACAAAACTGGAGACTGAACTTGCTTCCACAAGAAAAGAGTTTGAATCCTATAAAGCTGGAGAAGCTGAGAGGACTAAACTTGCCTACTCCGAAGGAAAAGCGGACGGACGGGCTGAAATCATTGCTGAAACCGAAAGAAGTACCGCTATAGAAGAGTTTAAACAGACTCATAGTAAGGAGTTTGTTGAAGCTTTCCTGTCTACTAATCCAAGCATTGAACAGATAAAGATTCTGACTGCAGGTAAAAAAGTGGATCTTTCAAAGGGTCCAGGCACATCTCAGAGTTATCAGCCTGAAGATGACGGTGAGTCTTACGAATCCATAAACCGGCGGTTCAATGAATTACTTGGGAGGGCATAAGCATGGCAACTAACTCAATATCCGGTGACTATGGCTTTGTAACTCAAATCCCATGTATCCTTAAGGAAGGGGATATTACTGTCAATAGCTCGGCATACGGTCCTTTCGGCAAAATGACAGTTTGCACATTCGCCTCTGAAATTTCTAAGGGCGACGTGGTAGCACTCTCAACGGACCCTGCAAACACAGCAGACGCAACAGAAAACAATATTGTAGTTACCGCCCTTGCAAACAATGTAGATCTTGCAATAGGCAGAATCATAGATGAGCCAAAGTGGGTAAGACAGCCAACCGCAAACCAGTCCGCATGGGCCGATATGCTTGCAGCCGGGTATTACAGAATTGCAACCGTTGAGCTGTTTATCCCGATGAGTATTTTCAAAGCTACCCTTGTATGCGACGATAAAGCAGATATAATCCCAGGCACTACAGGGAAACTTGACATAAGTGCAAGTGCGAGCTTGGCAGCAAATGGGCTTTCAGTCGTAGATGTTGCTACAGGTGGATCATCTGACATGATACCTCTAACATACGCAGCTAAGTCGGCAAGCGCAACTGTTTCTATTCTCGTTGGATTCAAAGGATTTGGAACGGTGACAACTTAAGGAGGTCTGAAAATGTCTGTAACAGCACCAAATGAAGAATTTTTGACTAAGCGGTTCCTTATCCCGAAAATGTACGAGATAATGAACCCTCTGCTTGCCTGGACTGACATATTCCCACAGGTTCGGGCTACTGCTCCTGTAGTCGCATATAAGCAGGAAATCACAAGCGATTCTGGAGATACTAAGAAGGAAAGACCTAAACTGATGACTACATCAGGCCAGTGGACTTATGTGGAGATCTCGCAGTTCACGATGAAAGCTGCAAACCTGAACAAGCGCGGTTTTGCGATCAAAATCGACCAGGACGCTCTAGATTATGTAGAGGGGGTTGACGAAATCCAGAGAGCCCTACGGAAGACTGGCTATTGGATTGCCGAAGATTACAATACAAGGATATCCACTGAAATTGCCAACAGTGGCACGGCTCTCGCAGGGAACTGGACTCCATCTGCCGAATGGTCCGATGCAAACGCCGCTCCGATTTCAGACCTGGAAGACCTCGAAGATGCTTTCATTCGGGAAGGATATCCATACAGACTGACTGACGTATTCGTACACAAGGACAATTTCAAGGAGCTAAAAAAATACCTTACATCCATTGATATCGACCAGTACAAACAGGAGAAGCTCTACGGTACTCCGAACAACGGAAACCGCGACACTCTGGAAATTCCAGTCGTGGGAGCTACAGTTCACCGGCTTCTCTCGGGAATTTCGGAAGGGTCTATTATTGCAATTGACCGCAATAACCCAGGCATTACAATTTTCTACAACCAGAGCCCCAGATATTCCGCGATGAGTGGAACTTATGAAACCATGCAGAACGGTCAGAAGATCAGCAAAAGCCTGTCTTATGGGTTCAACATGAACAAATATTTCGACAACGAGACCCACCAGACTATCATTCAGATGTGGTATGACAACGTACCTGTCACTATTGAACCGTATGCAATAGCAACAGCTACAGGCATTTAAGCCTGTTACATTTTTTCGGGACTCCCTAAGTACCTAACATCAAGGAGATTTTTATAATGGCTTACACTCAAACACCCCTGGCAACTCTGCGGAGTAAACCAGGTTCATTACTTCAAAAATTATATTCTGAATTCGGTCTTATCAAAACCGAACTTGACGCTCTAACAGCAGGAACTCGTTCTGCGACTATTGTTGTAGCTGCTTCTGATAGTTCGGAGAAGAGTAAGGCACAGGCTGATTATGTTTGTGATGGGACGAATGATGATGTAACAATTCAAACTGCAATTAATTCACTGCAAAGTGGTGGTAAAGTACAGTTGATGGAGGGTAATTACGACATACGCGCCACTATATTAATACCTGGCAACACAACACTGCAAGGTATACACGGCTGTACTGTGTTAACGTGTCCGTCTGCAGTGGGTTTGGAGGGTTCAAAAGTTATTAAAGAGCAGACAGTTAACACTGGTAATATAGTAATCAAAGATATCGTAATTGATGGTACTGATCACGCTGCGTATCTAATCTATTTATCTGATGTGTACAGTTCGTTAGTCTCCAATGTTGAAACAAGGAACGCAATAGAGCATGGTATACAGATAAATACATCGTCCGTAGGGGATGGATCACCTGCTAAATATAATGAAATATCCTCTTGTGTATCTCATGATAATGCAAGGGCTGGCATTCGATTAGGTGGACCAACAAGAACAATTGTTACAAATAATTTTGTATACAACAATGGATACGAAGCACCTTACTATGGCGGTATTTGGTGCAATAATCGCGCATCTAAGGGGTTAATAACGAATAATATAATATGTCGCAATGGGTACGGTATTGCTCTTCTGGGAGCTACTGATTTCGTAGTAGCACAAAACATTATTACAGATAGTGCAGCATCTGCTATATACACAGATACACATTTTGAGATTGTGCCTAGAAACATTATTATAACAGATAATTATATAAGCGGTAAAACGTTGAATTTGTCAACTGGTACAAATATACAGGTATCCAATAACCTAGGGTACGTAACCAATAACGTTGGTAGTGCAACCGTTACAGCATCTTCGACTACCGTTGATGTTACTCACGGACTAGCAGCAACACCAACTAGAGTACTACTCACTCCAACCACATCAACCGCTGGAAAACAATATTATGTTTCTGCCAAAACAGCGACTACTTTTACAATTACTATAGATTCAGAAGCCGACGATGATATTACTTTTGATTGGCAGGCGGTGATTTAACATGGCAGACAAAGGAGAACACGGGAAATCCCGTCAGGTAGTCGATGAAAACGGCGGGACAAATGACTACATCACGGGTAAGATTCTTGTACAGGGCGCAGCTGCTCTGACGGGCAAGTATTACATTCTTTATACTGTTATATAAGGAGGGTTCTGATGTACTCTCCTTTAGTTTTTGATCCTATCAACCTTTTCACAGATCAATCTGTAGCAGCCTCGACGACTTCGGATCCTTCAGACAGACTCGAAACTACTCGACTTACTAAAGTTCAGATCAGAGTAAAAAATACCGGAGCTTCAACGAATGTTACTGTAAATATTTATTCAGTTGACGCAGCTACAGGCGGGATAAGCACACTAGTCCAGCCGTTTACTTTAGGGGCTGGCAATGTAACACCTGCTACAGCTTGGAAATATATTGAGAAAGACGCGATCCCCAGGTATATCTATGCTCAAATTGTGAATTCTGACGCTTCAAATGCTGCGATTATCACGGTGTCAGTAGACAGGTGGCGTTAATGAAACTTCCAACTCCATCTGCCCCATTTTCTCCTGTCTATGTGCATGGGGAGTCTATCACAATCGAGACTGAAGGAAAGGTTCTCGTATTGCCTTCCGGCAATCCTAACATCCTCCCTCTAAATAACGAATACACTCTCAACAGCAACCGTTTATCTATAGCTGAAAGTCCATTTGGCGGGCTTAAAGGTCCCGGCTCTCCTGATTATTGTGTAGGGACTGTTAATATTATCGAGGGTGACGGGGTATATTTACAGGATGTTTCAGGGACAAATTCGAGTAAAACGTTATCGGCGGGGAAGCTGAAAGAGCTTAATTTGTTGAGTGTGGATACCGTTGGTCATTCGATAACTGAGGAGTTTATTGTTAAGAATACTTCAGTGAGTAATAATCCTACTGTTATCGATGATTGTGAAACTGTAGATAATTGGGTTGTGCAAACGGGCAGAGGCACCATCACGCTTGAAACAAATGATAAAATATCCGGAAGCGGGGCGATAAAACTAACAGTGGGTGGGACATATGCAGAATGTTATATCAGATTAAATAAGTCTATAAATATATCATCTGTACAATTTATATGCTTTGATGTCAAAGGACCAATTGGAAAAACTGGTCAATTATATATATATGACTCAACGGGGAAAGAAGCATATTGGAATTTAGGAACTTATACAGGCAACTGGCAGCGTTTTGTATTGCCTTTATCGAACCCAAATCATAATACTGGTATAAATTATAATTTGGTTAACGCACTTCGGTTTGATATAGATAATAATCCCGTTCAAAATGATGTTTTACTTATTGATAACATCTGCGGTGATGTAGCTCGCCCAACATATCTCGAAATTCAAGTCCCTGATTATCTCGCTGATACAAGTGCACAAATATACACACACAACGGCACAGCATATCAATTATGTCGTACCTGCAAACTTGATTCAGCCTATGCTAGTGTTTCCGATACAGATGCGAATTGCACGTTAGCAGATGGTACGAAATTTTCAGATGTGTATGGGACAGGCAACGGACGAAGTGTTTTTCCAAAAGGGGAATCAGGACAGTCTAAGAACGGTTCTCTTACAGGGTCTTCTATAACTTATTCTCAAAATAAGGGTACACTCAAGCGCATCGGGCTTCGTGTAGATCTTCCACCTGCTGGAACGGTTGCACCGAATTTTTCAGCAGTTAGGCTTAAAATCGTCACTTATTATGCTCCTAATTCTCAAGGAAAATATTCTGCAACATACCAATTCTCAGATACCACAAGCGCATCAACAGGCTTGCAAAATCTCGCTAAACCCTGGATCGCTCTATATGATCCTGATAAAACAGAAATTGATTTTTTCCTGCACACATACCGCCCTAAACAACTCGAATTCAAAAAAGACGAAAGCGGGAACATTCATGAACTAAAATTATTCCCCGGGAACGGGCAAATTTATCACGGCAGAATAATTTACAGTGACCTTACATCTCATTCGTATATACAAGGCTATTTTGCATCTAATTATTTTGCAGATAACGTATTTGACGCGTCTTATTTCGCTTCCCCACACATCACGGATGTTCCGAAAGCGTTAGACGTTGGAACTATAGGATCGCTTAGCAAATTCTTGCAATCTTACGGGATGGTTATATGAAATTTCTGATTTCTTTAATTACATTTTGTATTTTGATCTTTAGTGGATGTGCATCTGCAACGCATGTAACAGATGGTTTGGTGGCATCATATGATTGGTCATCAGATAGTGGAGATCAAATAGTAGATAGCAGTGGACTAGGAAATAACGGCACGAACGTTGGGTCTACGTTAGTTGATGTAGGAAACGGTCATAAATACCGAACTTTCAGAAACGCGTCATCCCAGTATATCACAGTGCCAGCATCTACGTCACTTGATGTAACTGATAAATTGACAGTCGAAATCTGGGTCAAGCCCAGTGTATATCAAGATAAAACAAAAAACGTGTATCCAATCAGTAAAGAAAATGCCTATAGTATTAAAATAGGTGACACGTCTGGAGCAAGCGTTTTAACATTTGGTATAAGAACCGCTACAGGGTTGAAAAGTTTTGGAGGGGTATATCCACATATACAAAATGACAATTGGCATCAGATAGTATGTACCTACAATGGGACATCCCGAACTGTAAAAATTTATGATGATGCTTCTGTCGTATATTCCGCTACAGGGGACTCCGTACCGACATCCATATCAACATCATCTAACCCCCTTACTATAGGTCAGCATGGGAATGATTACGGCTATTTCAATGGGAGTGTAGCAACTGTTAGAATATATAACAGAGATCTTTCTAGCGACGAAATTGAACAAAATTATTATAACAATTTTGAAGATGTCTATACTTACACGAAGGGTGACAATCCTCTAGCCGGCATGTATATAGATGAGTTTTCACTCGGTAATCGACGTTTGCTAGGCGTGGATGAATCCGGCACTTTGTATGTAAGGGCAAACACATCACACGTACAATGTTCTTCAGATCAGGGCGTTACATGGTCAACAATATTCACTGACCCCGATAACCATTCAATACAACAGTTTCATAAATTCGATAGCGGGCGTATTCTACTCATAAATTACGCGGGTAAAATATATGTCAGCGATACAAACGGTCAAAACTTCCAGCTAACGTACACCATGCAAAATGCTCCTATAGCTAGACCTTCAGAACATTTCGGGCTGACGGTATCAGAATCTACAGTATGGCTTGCAGATTATACAAATACTGCGTATGGAAGTGGACGATATATATATCAATCAGAAGATGAAGGGTTAACCTGGAATACGATTTTAGATGTAGGTTCGAAATCCAATTTTCATTTCCACGACCTAAAATACGATCCGTATGAAAATTTATTATGGGCGGTGACAGGCGACGGAGTAGGAAATCATTATATATACTACACTGACGCGACGACTATAAATTGGCGTAATACGGGCGGATCATTAGCCCCACAGTTTACTCAAATTATCCCATTGCCAGAAAACGTTCTCTTTGTAACGGATAATCCGGAAAATGTGAGAGTCTATAGATGGGATAGACCACAATTAGGAACCGCGACAGTAAATACCCACGTCGAGCCTCGCCTGATATACACAATTGCGAAAACGTGGAATCATGCACAAGCCGCGTATGGTTCTACGGCAGCAATAAAATACGGGGATTCTCCGTATGCTGTATTTGGATTAGTTCAAATTAATGATAACCAAGAACTTCCTATACAACTTTTTGCTACATCTGATGGGTACGGAATTCATAAAGTGTATGATTCTGGGTCAACCCCCACGAATATTCAGGGATCATCAGCTATAGGTGTGTTAGCCACTTATACGGCACGAAATTCTATATATGCAAGTATAGGCAATGGCACTCCAAATGGGGATTATAGCGTTGTGTATATAGGGGATGGGATTAACGTTTCATGCTCATCTCAAAATATAAAGGAAACTCAGGCAGTTAGTTTTTCTGCGACCACGTATCCAAAAGAGGCAGATGCGTATTATTGGGATTTTGAAAACGACGGGACAATTGATTCTACAAAACGTAATACAACTCATGTTTTCACTAATCCTGGAATTTATACTGTCAATCTGACAGTCAGAAACGAGTTAGGCAATTTTAGCAAAGTGAAAACTGATTATATCACTGTAAATGCAGCCACACCTATAGACTCGCTTTCAAAATTATATTGGTGGCTAAAGGGATATTTCAGCTTTTTACTGCCACTTTGGGAGGCTTCATAATGCCAAAAATATACAAAGATGGAACAGATCAATATCTACTTTTCCGAGCGTCTAAAGATGATTATTCGGGGCCATTTACAGGAGCCTCTGATGGAAGTGCGCTGCCAGGGGCTGTAGTTGTTATCTCTGAGTATAAAAAACCAGATGAAACGATTGTAAACCCCTCAGTAATCTGGAACGCGACTATCGGAAAATGGAAAGTTGTTATTCCCGCTTCATATATAACTCAGTATGGATTTGGTGAGGTGAATATTTCAGGAACGGGCATGATCCCAGTCTCTATTGAGTTTGAAGCTGTTTCAGATGTCGATTTCAATAATAGTATCGTTGAAGGCACATTCACGCGACTTGAAATAGAACGAATGATAGCGGCTGTACTCATAGGAAACGAAACAAGAGAAATAGGTGTGAGTACATTTATGGGTATTGACGGATCTACTCCAAGAGTAATCGCATCCCTCAATACGTCTGGAAGAACAATTACTACAAGAAATGGGAGTGAATAATAACATGGCAACAATCAAACTAAGACGACTCAGAGCAAATACTCCCGACTCAGGACGCAATATAATAATCACATGGGAAGATCGAGGCAACCCTATGAGAGATTCAGATGGGAATATAATTCTGACAGATGTGATAGGACAGAACGGGCTTCCACTTCCTTTATACCCAGAATTCTCCGTACCTGTCGCAATACCTTACAATCTTCCGGAAACAGCAGCAGAACGGCAGGCACTAATTACATCTCTCAAGGATCAGGCACTTGAAGTTGCAAAAGTACAGGCTCAGAAGCGAGCGAATGATCTGGAAGACAAGAATATATTGAGGAAGTTAATTAAAGACTTGAATCAGACTGTAGGTATTGATTTCGAGGGCGAGGTTGAACTGATAGAAGAGTGAGGATATCATGGTAACTTACATAGAAAACGACAGGCTGCCCTGGAAAGGTATTTCATGGGTTTGGTGTCAGGGACCAAGAGTAGATCGCTCGAATGCATGGGTAGACGATAACGGCGACCTCAATCTGAGGATGCAGAAGTTCGATGGCATCTATAAAGGTGTACTTTTCGAGACCCCGACCCCTTACCAATACGGGCGTATAAGGTGGACGGCAAGCTCCCCCACGCTAAACATCGAGAGAAACGCGAGCCTGGGTCTCTGCACCTACTATGACGATCCAAACACAGACATACCCAACGAGCTAGATATTGAAATCAATCAATGGCCTGGATATGATGAGAGAATCTGGTTTTCCTGTCATCCTGCAAGCATCGACTCGCACCCTGAAAATATTCACTATGGTTGTCTGAGCACCAACCCCTATATAAACGATAGCGGCTGCGTCTTTACAATCGAATGGACTCCATCATATGTCTACTATTCAGTAGTTGCCTCAGACGGTACTACAATCCTCGACTGGAACTACACGGGCGACGACATTCCACATACAAGCGCGTATATTTGCATGTTCTTTGGAGTTCTCGCGCAGGGAGAAGGTCCAGCGAGTGGCAACCCCATAACCATAAAATTCTCAAATTTCGAATACGACAGCATGCGGATAGATGCGAATTTCATCGCACCTGTCAGAAGCGGGACAACTGATACTACATTCAGTTTTTCAGACACTTCGACAGGGTTACCAAGATCGTGGCTCTGGAATTTTGGAGATGGAACAACTTCAACAGAGCAAAATCCTACACATCGATACACTTCTCCTGGCACTTACACAGTCAC
>Ga0134100_1003262_pt1 | contig 11136 bp, 10 predicted proteins | sample 11_taG_2_FD_94444 | JGI IMG/M metagenome (GOLD analysis project Ga0134100, IMG submission 94444) | Switchgrass degrading microbial communities from high solid loading bioreactors in New Hampshire, USA - 11_42_5_180_A3 metaG | ecosystem: Engineered > Bioreactor > Semi-continuous > Anaerobic >...
AGTATCAAGTTGGAACCGCGGTAAGCATTAACTCATTGCAGCCAGGAGATTTAGTTTTCTTTAACTTCAATTCCGGCAGCGTGGTGAGTCACGTTGGTATCTACCTGGGTGATGGCCAATTTATCAGTGCCACTTCCAGCAAAGGTGTAATAGCTTATAGCTTTACCCCTTATTGGAAGAACGCCTACGTGGGTGCAAAGCGCGTTTATTAAGCTCAGATTTTAATAATATAAATTTTAAAGGAAGGATTGCTTTGATGAGCAGTCCTTTCTTTAATTTGCGTAAATAATTCTAATAAATAAGAAAAGCAAAAGGAAATTAGAATATATTTAAGGAATACTATTCAGGAAAAATAAAATAGTTTAAACTAATTAAGGGTACCTGAATTCTAGATTAGGAAAGGACCGATTTACATGTCAAAGCTTTTTGCTATCTATACCGTCGTAGATAATGAAGAAAAGTTTATCGGGCAGGCCTATTTGTCACAGCAGGATTTAGATGCTATTGAGCAAAGTTTTACTGACCAGTTAAATGGTGAGTATGCGATTACACTTACAGACGGGGATATAATCGATGTAAGCAAGATAGATTCCCTGGAAGAGATAGAGGTAGGAGAGGAGTAAACTCTAATATTTAAGAGTATTAAAGGAGTACATATTATGAAAAGAGGTATTTTCTGTTTAGTTGGCCTCTTAATTTCTTTGGCCCTTGTAGCCTGCACCAATCCGGTTGAACAAAAAGATATATCAAGTAGAGTTAAACCACCGGTAATGTACATAGAAAAAGCAAAGCTTACTGATCAAGAAGATAAAATCGCTAAACTGCTTGGGTTGGACAGCGAGCATATTATTTATGATTTTCATTTAGACAATTCAGTTAAACGGGTCCAAGTTAACACCTATAAACTTATTGATGGAGAATGGAAGCTGGTTTATGGGGGAGGAGGCTTAGACTATCGGGATGCTGAGGGCAGGTTAGCTCTTGGTTTTAAAAATCTGGCGGAAGAATTAAGGATAGCCATTCAAAGTGAGAATAACAGCAGCACCACTCAATATACGGCTAATTTGCCGGAAGATTTTCGCTGGATGTCCAGTGCTACCTCATCCTTAAGCGACCGGACCGAAATTCTTTATGAAAAGGAGATCCCTTTGGTCATCCAAATACTGACGAGCAAGAATTACGTTAGAAGCTTCCCCGTGGAGCAATTTTCTACACCAGAGGAATATAAGGATTATGAACATGTTTACGCCATAACAATACTCTTTAGTCAAAAATCCTTAAGTGATTTAATTTCCGTGAGGTAACAATAATAGTAACTTCATTTTTATATTTGTTTATATATGCTCAGGTCAATGACCTGAGCTTTTTTCGAATAAGCTCAGGTCAGACCTGACTTAATCACTTTAAGCAGGAAATATATAAATCAACAAAGAACTGGAATATTAGACCAAAAGATAAGCTTAATCAAAGTATTTAAGCTCTTATGACTCATAGAGAAGGAACTAGTTTTATCTTATCCATAGAAATTGGGGAGAATAGAAATGGAAGATGTTACAATAATATGTGAAAAGTGCAAGCGAAAGATTGCCCGTAAGAATGACTTAATCGTAACGAATATTTTTTACTATTTGGTTGCTTATCACTCTGAATGTTTTGCAAAAGAGCAAAGGGATTTCTCCTTGTTTGTTGGGGATCTGGTTATCAATGGATTCAGTGGTAATCTGCTTGCTGTCATGGCAGGAATTTTGGGGATTCTCGTCTTGCTTATTCCAGGATATCGTTTATTGGCGCTTTTATCCTTGATAGTATTAGGGGTTAGGGCCTATTCTTGGTTGCGGTTTGAACGGTATCTAAAGTGATAAAACTTTTTGGTAAATTACTTTAGCGAGGTGATTACTCATGCCTTTGGTGTACTCTGTTTTCGTGCCTCATCCGCCTATTCTTGTGCCGGAAATCGGTCGGGGGGAAGAAAACAAATGTCCGGAAACCCTTAAGGCCTATCGAACCATAGCCAAAAATCTAGTAGATGCCCGTGTCGACACGATCCTCCTCATCTCTCCTCATGCCAGGCTCCTGCGGGATGGGGTTACCATCCTTGGGGATGAAGAGCTCAAAGGGGATTTTGCGCAGTTTAGGGCGCCTCAAGTGAAGTTCTCATTTCCTTGTGCTCAAGAGCTGGCGAAAGCCTTAGCCAATGGCTTACCAGGCGGAGTTCTCTATTCTGCCGGTCTCGATCACGGGGCCATGGTGCCCTTGTATTTCCTGCGAGAAGCGGGTTGGCAAGGGAACTTGGTAGTTATGAGCATGCCTTATGAAAATCCGGAAAAGTATGGTGAAATAATCAAGGATATTCTCAAAAACTATTCTAAGCGCCTGGGGTTAGTGGCAAGCGGAGATCTTTCCCATCGTTTAAAATCGGATGGTCCCTATGGACTCCATCCATCCGGCCCCAAGTTTGATGCCCAAATTTATCAAGCTTTAAAACGCGATCCTTCAGTGATTAAAAATATTCCCTGTGATCTTGCTGAAGAAGCAGGGGAATGCGGCTGGCGCAGTCTGCGTCTGGCTTTAGCAGTCCAGGAAGGAATGCCTAAAGTGTTCTCTTATGAAGGGACATTTGGGGTAGGTTACCTAATCGCTGAGCTTTATCAGTCATCACCTTTACCTAAATGGGCAAGAGCTTGTTTGGAAGCTTATCTGACAAAGGGAAGTGCTGATGACCTGACTCCACCTGAAGATCCCCGGTTTAAGCTACGGCGGGCCAGTTTTGTCACTCTACATAAAGACGGCAAACTGCGGGGTTGCATCGGCACCATCGAGCCTTGGCGTGAAAATTTAGCCCAAGAAATCAAACACAATGCCATAGCTGCCGGCACTCAAGATCCACGCTTCTGGCCGGTAGAGGCCGAGGAATTGCTCTCCCTGACAATATCGGTGGATGTCCTGGGAGATATGGAGAAAATCAGTGGTCTGGATGAGCTTGATCCCTGGCGTTATGGGGTAGTCGTGAGAGGCCGTGGAAGAACCGGTTTACTCCTTCCTTGTCTGGAAGGAATCAATACCCCTGAGGAACAAGTGAGCATTGCCAAACAAAAAGCGGGGCTAAGCAAAGATGAGCCGGTGGAAATGTGGCGTTTTGAAGTGGTCCGCCATTACGAATGAGATTCTTAACAGCAATATTTAAATGATGACATTTTATTAATGACCACATTTCAATAGAAAAGAGGTAAGAATCCATGGAGGCTATGACAGCCAGTTGTCTTCTTTGTCCTCAGCACTGCCAACTGCGTATGGGCCAAGTGGGCCGTTGTAAGGTACGGGGGAATCAAGGGGAGGGAGTACAAGCCCTAAATTATGGTGAGGTGGCTTCGTGGCACCTGGATCCTATTGAGAAGAAGCCTTTATATCATTTTTATCCAGGCAGCTGGATATTCTCAGTGGCCGGCTTTGGCTGCAACTTAAGCTGTACTTTCTGTCAGAACCATGAGATTTCCCAAATCCGCAAAATTGGTGTTGGGGTTACTCCGGAAGAGTTAGCCCGTCAGGCCCAAAGATCTCTGGGCTTGTGCTTTACCTATTCCGAGCCCCTGACGTGGTTTGAGATGATTCGCGATACGGCACCCCTTGTCCGGAAAAACGGGGGCAAAGTGGTTCTGGTCAGCAATGGTATTATTGCGCCTCGCTTCTTGGAAGAACTTATCCCTTTAATTGATGCCGTGAATATCGATATTAAGGCTTTTACGGAAGAATTCTATCAAAAATACTGTGGCGGTAAGTTATCCTGGGTTTTGGAAACAGTAGAGCGTTTAGCAGGAAGAGTCCATTTGGAAGTGACCACTTTAATAATCCCGGAGGCGAATGACAGTCCGGCAGAAATTAAGGAGTTAGCTCAGTGGCTGCGCCGCCTCAATACACCTTTAGCCTGGCATTTAAGCCGTTACTTTCCCGCTTACAAACTTCATACTCCTCCTACAGACCGGGTAAAACTGCTTAAGCTTTGGGAACTGGCCAAAGAAGAATTGCCTTATGTCTATATGGGTAATGTCAGCGGCGGAGGAACAACTTTCTGTCCCCAGTGCGGAAAAGCAGTTATTTTGCGCGAAAACTATGAGATACAAAATCTCTCGGCCAAAGGTAAATGCCCTTCCTGTGGTAAGGAGATCTTTGGTGTAGGACTATAAAAACAATATTTAACCATTATAAGAGAAGAAATAACGATTAAAGAAAAACTTAAAGACAAGGTTTTTAAATTATGATATATTAAAAACTAAAAATCCTACTATTATAAAAATAATTAATATAAAAATAATTAAAACATCTAAACTATTTGCGCAGCTTTTTCAGCTTAATTATAATCAGGTACTTGTCATTATGGATAAATTAGATGAAATGAAGCGCAACCTTATTATTAAGTCATGAACCTTATTCTTGTTCTTTTCTAATCCCTTATTATGATTTGCCTGCCCCGGGTTCATAAAAAGCTAAATTAAAGGCTGAATTTGGGTATATTTATGTATTTTTTCACATTAGACTATTTTTATATCTAGACTTGAATAATAAGGGGGCTTACTTCTATGGCAAGACCGCAAATTGTCAGTCTCTCGGAGGCTATCGCCCAAATCAAAGATGGCGATATGTTAACTTTTGGGGGCTTTACGGTTTGGCGCCGGCCCATGGCAGCTATTTATGAGCTTATTCGCCAGAAAAAAAGAAACTTGCATCTGGTGGAGGCAAATGGCGGAACCCATGATGATATGTTGGTGGGAGCAGGCTGTGTGAGTATCTGGGAATCCAGCTGGTGTGGCCATGAGCTTTATGGCAAGTTCGGTGCCAATCTGGCCCGAAAAATTGAAAACAAGGAAATCCTTTATGAAGACTATTCTCACATTCACGCCTTATATCGTTTGGCTGCCGGCGCTCAGGGAGTTCCTTTTTTGCCTACCTATTCGTCTATGGGCAGCGACATCCTTAATCCAGAGAATGACAATTTGGGTAAAGCCGGTCTCCGAGATGGATCCAGCTCCCATATTCCTAAATTCAAATACATAACTTATAAAGAGCCCTTTACCGGTTCGGAAATCCTCCTGATTCCTGCAGCTAATCCTGATTGGTGCATAACCCATGTTCATATGGTTGGACAGGAAGGAACCGTGCGGGTTGAAGGCTTAAGGTTTTGCGACGAAGAAGCCATAAAAGCCTCAAAACACAATATTATTATTGCTGAACAAATTGTCCCCGAAGAGTATTTGCGCCGGGAACCGACCCGCAATCTTATCCCCGGATATTTCGTCGATTATATTGTGGAACTGCCCTGGGGGGCTCACCCCACAGGCATGTACGGTGCTTATGAGCCAGATGGTTCTTTTATTAACAATTATTTTACTTCTACCCGTTCCCAGAAAGGGTTTGACCGGTGGGCGGAAGAATGGATTTTTGGAGTGAAAGACCATCAGGAATATTTGGCTAAACTGGGCATTACCCGTTTGGAAGCTCTGCGGGCTAATCCTGCTTTAGGTTATTCTTCCACACTGAAAAGGGGATAAGAATATGGAGAACAAAAGAGGTCATGCCAAAATCGGAGAGTTTAAACCCATGGATCTTCTGGCTTGCGCTGCCGCTCGGGAAGTAAGAGATGGTGAGGTTGTTTTTGCCGGAACGGGTTTACCCATGTTAGCAATCATGCTGGCTCAAAAAAAGCATGCTCCTTCGGCCGTATGCATCTATGAATCCGGCTCCATTGCCGGTCGTCCAATTGACTTGCCCACATCTGTAGCCGATGCCCGCTGCAGTTATCAGGCAGCTATAGCCGATGGTCTGATGGATGCCTTTGGCCAGCTACAATCCGGGCGCGTGGATCTGGCTTATCTCAGCGGCGCTGAAGTTGATATGTATGGTAATGTGAATACCACGTTTATCGGCGGTCCCTCAGGCAAGCGGCTTACAGGCAGCGGCGGCAATGCGGATATTCATTCTTTAGCCAAAAGAAGTGTTTTAATCATGCTTCAACTCAATCAAAAACGACGCTTTGTGGAAAAGGTGAGCTATATTACTTCTCCAGGATGGCGCTTCCCCTATGGGCCCAAACGGGAATGGACACATAAAAAAGATGTCTACGGTCCTGCTTTTCGCGGTGGCCCGGAGGCAGTGATTTCCGATATGGGAGTCTATCGCTTTGATGAAGATGGTGTCATGTATTTGGATACAGTGCATCCTGGTTTTACACCTGAAGATTGCCGCGCTAACTGCTGTTTTGACTTAAACATTTCCAGGGTAAAAGGGGAAACCCCGACTCCTACCTATGAGGAGCTGAAACTTCTACACAATGTTATTGATCCGGATGGGATTATACTTAAGCAGTAAGAAAATGACATAGTGCAGTGTTTACAAAGATTATTTATACTATAAGAGAGGAGCCCAGGCTCCTCTCTTATCTCATAAAACGAGTATAAGCAAATTGGTATTTGAATAAAAACTTCATTCTATAATTCAATATTAATCAAAATTCACTATTTGTACTTTCTACATGATACTTTCTTTATGATACTTTCTTTATGATACTTTCTTTATTAATATTTTTCTCGAAACCATTTATGTCACATTAAAATTTAATATAAGAAGGATCAGAACATATGGAACAACAGTCATCATCCTTACCACGCTGCACTTATTGTCCACGGCATTGCCAAGTGGACAGAATAAAAAATGAAAAAGGACTCTGCCGGGCCGGAAATAAGCCTAAAGTTGCCCTGGTTTCCACTCATTGGTGGGAGGAGCCTTGCATCAGCGGAACCAAGGGCTCGGGGACCATTTTCTTTTCCCACTGCAATCTTAAATGCTTATACTGCCAGAATTATAGGATTAGCCAGGAAGATTTTGGTCAGGAAATTTCTATTGAAGAATTAGCTAAGCTAATGCTCAAACAGCAGAGCAAGGGAGTTCATAATATCAATCTTGTTTCGCCCACTCAGTACTTTACCCAGGTCAAAGAATCTCTAATACTAGCCAAAGAGCAGGGACTCAGTATTCCCATTGTTTATAATACTAACGGCTATGAATGCACGCACAATATTGAAGAATTAAAAGGTTTAGTGGACGTTTATTTGCCTGACTTGAAATATGCCGATAATGAGTTGGGGATTAGATACTCAGGTGTAAAAGATTATTTCGATAAAGTGACAAAGGCCATTCTAACAATGTATGACCAAGTTGGGGCACCTCAATTTGATGAAGAAGGCATCATAAAGAGGGGGATAATCATCCGGCATTTAGTTCTTCCCGGTCAAATTGGAAATTCGAAAAAGGTGCTGGACTGGCTCGCCGCCCATCTGCCCAAGGATATTCCCATCAGTCTCATGTGCCAGTACACCCCGATGTACAAAGCCCATAATCATCCGGAACTATCCAGAAGGCTAACGAAAAGAGAATACGCTAAAATTATTGATTACTTTTTTGCATTAGGGTTAGAGAATGGTTATGTCCAGGAGCTTGCTTCGGCTAAAACCTCTTACACCCCGGATTTTAATTTAGACGGTGTGTTATAATAAAACATTAGCAATTAAACGTTGAAACAGGAGTGAAAAAATGCTGACAGGCGAGATTCGCAACAAAGTTGACAGAATATGGACCGATATTTGGGCCGGGGGAATCACCAACCCTCTGACGGTTATAGAACAACTCACGTATTTGATGTTCATCCGGTCTTTGGATGAAAAAGAACTTGAAAATGAGAGATTTGAAGCTCTGACTGGACAGGCTATGCCCAAAATATTCCCTCAGGATGAAGAGGGGCAAGCTATGCGCTGGAGCAAGTTTAAAACCAAAGATTCCCGGGAAATATACGATATTGTTTCCACAAAAGTCTTTCCTTTTATCAAAAACCTAAGTGGGAACAGTAAGACTGCTTTTGCCCGTTATATGGAGGATGCCCTGTTTTTGATTCCTACTCCCCAGGTTTTGCAGAAAATTATTACCGGGTTGGATGAATTATATGAGCATGATCTGCAAGACCTGGATATGCAGGGGGACCTGTATGAATACATGCTTAGCAAACTATCTACAGCCGGTCAGAACGGTCAATTCAGAACCCCCAAACATATCCGGGATATGATGGTTCGCTTGCTGGATCCTACACCGGATGATAAAATCTGCGACCCGGCCTGCGGAACTGCCGGCTTTCTTGTTTCCACTGCCGAATATATCCGGGAAAAATATGAATCTGTCATGACGGAGAAGCAATGGGAGAATTTCGCCGGGGAAATGTTCACCGGCTTTGATATTGACCGCACCATGCTTCGGATTTCGGCAATGAACCTCATGCTCCATTCCATCACTGAACCGACAATACAATATCTGGATAGCGTTTCCAAGCAGAATAATATTACTTCCAAATACGATATTATCTTGGCCAATCCACCTTTTACCGGTACGGTCGATGCAGAAAGTATCAACGATAATCTCAAGGCTGTCTGTAACACCAAAAAGACGGAGCTTTTATTTGTGGCGCTCTTTTTGAGGATGCTCAAAAAAGGGGGGCGCTGTGCCTGTATTGTACCGGATGGCGTTTTATTTGGCTCCACAAATGCTCATAAAGCCCTTCGCAAGGAGTTAGTTGAGAATCATCAGCTGCAAGCAGTAATATCCATGCCCAGCGGTGTTTTCAAACCTTATGCAGGGGTTAGTACGGCAGTATTGGTGTTCACCAAAACCGGGGCTGGAGGGACTGACAAGGTTTGGTTTTATGACATGAAAGCAGACGGCTTCTCTTTGGATGATAAACGTTCACCCATTGAGGAAAATGATATTCCCGATATACTTGCCCGTTTCCATAACCTTGCGGGAGAAATGGATCGCAAACCAACGGAACAGAGCTTTTTTGTGGATAAAGACGCTATCGTAGCAAAAGATTATGACTTATCCATTAATCGCTACAAAGAAGTCGTTCATGAAAAGATAGATTATGATTCACCACTGCAAATTTTGGATCGTCTGGATAAGCTGAGCCAGGATATAGCTTCTAAGATGGAAGAATTGAGGGGACTTATCAGTGAGTAAGTGGGAAACGGCAAAGTTAGGAGAATTAACGAAAATCAGAACCGGTAAATTAGATGTGAATGCAGGTTCCCCTGATGGAATATATCCATTTTTCACGTGCTCAAGAGAGCCCGCAAGGATAGCTTCCTATAGTTATGACTGTGAGTGTGTTTTGGTTGCCGGAAATGGTGACTTAAATGTGAAATATTATAACGGCAAATTTGATGCCTACCAGAGAACATACATTATTGAGAGCATGGATAAAACCAAACTTTTTGTTCCCTATCTTTATTACTTTTTAACCAAGTATGTAGAGATTTTAAGGCTTCAATCCATCGGCGGAGTCATCAAATATATAAAATTAGGCAACTTAACTGAAGCAACTATACCACTTCCTCCTTTAGAAACCCAAAAGAAAATCTCCGAAATCCTGGATACCGCTTCCGAACTTCTAGATATGCGAGGGAAGCAGCTTGCCGAGCTGGATACTTTTATAAAAGCCGTTTTTTATGATATGTTCGGGAACCCGGCAACCAATGAAAAAGGATGGGAAGTCGGCAAGATTAAAGACCTGGTTATAAAAACCCAATACGGAACAAGCGCAAAGGCTTCCACAGAGAGATTAAAATACCCGATTTTAAGAATGAACAATATAACTTACCAGGGTGAAATGGATTTTACAGATCTAAAATATATCGATTTAGCTGATAAGGATTTGGATAAGTATCTGGTTCATCAAGGTGAGGTTCTCTTTAATCGAACCAACAGTAAAGAGCTTGTGGGCAAAACCGCTGTTTATCGAGAAAAAGAGCCTATGGCCTACGCAGGATATTTAATTCGTCTGATACCAAATGAAAAAGCCAACGGAGAATTTATAAGCGCTTTTTTAAATTCACCATATGGCAAAAAGCTGTTGCGGAATATGGCTAAAAACATTGTAGGGATGGCCAATATCAATGCTCAAGAATTGGAGAACATTGATATTTATATTCCGCCCATCACTCTCCAAAATAAGTTTGCCGAAATCGTTAAGAAAACAGAAGAACAGAAACAACTAGTCAGAAAAGCCATCGATGAAACCCAATACCTCTTTGACAGCTTGATGAGCGAGTATTTCGATTAATACTGAGGTGATATCATTGTCTGCAAACTTTGATTTTCTAAAAGATCAGCCTGAATATGCCTTATTCGCCAATGCCTGTATCGAAGCAGAACGGGTCTTAGCTACCTCTCCGGCCATGTCTGCGGTAGGGAGTCGTAAGGCCTTAGAGCTTGCTGTGAAATGGGTATATTCAGCTGATACCACGATTTTCATGCCCTATAAGGACAATTTGCAGGCTTTGATTCACGAACCTTCGTTTAAATTTGCTGTAGACAGTCAAACATGGAATAAGCTTCCCTTCATTATCAAATTAGGGAATCTGGCAGTTCACACGGAAAAAGCGATTAGCCGTAATGATGCCGTGCTATCCCTTGCCGGTCTATTTGAGTTTGTCCAGTGGATCGATTATTGCTATGGGCAAAACTACGAAGAACGGTTCTTTGAAGAAACCAAAATTCCATCTCAACTCGTGGGTTTGGACGTGGAGAAGATTAAGGAGAAGGAAAGTCTCCTAGAACAAAAGGAAGCTGAGATCCAAGCTCTGCTGGCTAAGATCGAATCCATGAGTGAGCGGTTAACCGCTGAAAAGGATCAGCATAAGGAAGAACGCCATTTCACAGCTCAAGACATTTCTGAATTTGAAACACGCAAGAAATACATTGATGTGGATTTAAAACTTCTTGGCTGGGTTTTTGGTGATGATGTTCAAGAAGAAGTAGAGCTTTTTGGGATGCCGAACCCAAGGGAAAAAGGATATGCGGATTATGTCTTATACGGTAAGGATGGACTGCCTCTTGCTGTGATTGAGGCGAAACGGACATCCAAAGATCCCAAAATCGGCGCCCAACAAGCAAAGCTCTATGCTGACTGTTTAGAGAAAATGACGGGCAGACGCCCCATTATGTTCATTACCAACGGTTTTGAGACCTTCATTTGGGATGATCTCACTTCTCCACTGTGCAAAGTAAGCGGGATATTCTCGAAAGCTGATCTTCAGAAGCTGA
>Ga0134100_1003271_pt1 | contig 11109 bp, 7 predicted proteins | sample 11_taG_2_FD_94444 | JGI IMG/M metagenome (GOLD analysis project Ga0134100, IMG submission 94444) | Switchgrass degrading microbial communities from high solid loading bioreactors in New Hampshire, USA - 11_42_5_180_A3 metaG | ecosystem: Engineered > Bioreactor > Semi-continuous > Anaerobic >...
TAAAGAATAAAGAAACAATGATGGAGCTGTTGCTGATGAACTGGATAGTTCGTTGGCAACAGCTTTTTTACTAGGCTAGTTTTTCCCTTTCATGAAAGCAATCATCTTCTCAGATTACCCGGGAGACAGTTACTTCTAAAAGCAAGAAAGCCTTATATTCAATCTTAGTGGTTGGCATAGTTTGTTTAAAAGAGAACCGGGAATCTGATTCTTATTTGTGTCAAAATTACTCAAATCGGGGCTTGTGAAATTTTTATACAAACCAAAGAGGCCGGAGTTTTTCATAGACTATGTAATCAAAAGGCCGAGAAAAGCTGTAATAGCGCAATTTTGAACAAATTGTGAAGAAGTAAAGAATCGGTAAAAGGTATTGGCATGCTTTTTGCTTTTATAAAGAAATGCAATGATGATCTTATAAAAACCTATAAAAGGAGGGAGTAACAAAGAGGAAAGGATATAGGTGATAAAAGAACACAAACAGCAAAGGGGATTGACAGCAAAGGAGTGCAAAAGAGAAGGTTCAAAAAAGGAAAAAGACTAAAAGTGTTTGTGTAAAAAATCTGAAAAAGCCATTCGGTAACCTTATAATTTTTAGGAGGGGAACGTAATGACTATTACCAGGAGAGATTTTATTAAACGGGCTGCAGCCAGTGCGGCTGTTGTGGCTGGCTCCGGTTTCTTTGTTGGCTGCAATGATACAGAGGCTATTGCGCCTGCACCGGCTCCGGAGATTTGGGATCAGGAGACAGACGTAGTTGTTGTCGGCGGTGGAAATGGTGGATTAAGTGCGGCAGCGGCTGCTGCTGAAGAGGGCAAAAAGGTAATTCTATGTGAGATAAGCGCTTTCCTGGGCGGAGGTTCTGCCTATTCAGGCGGTACCATCCATTCCTGGGGGCTTAATACCTGGGAAGAATATAAAGAGCATACAGAAGACTTACATGATCCCGTACTGGCGAAAAAGTATGTGGAAACCTTTAGACAAGTCTATATTCCGTGGCTCCAAAAGAATGGGATTCCTCTTACCAAGCACCCCGGTGGCAAAGGTTTCAATAATGACTATGGTTTAGGCTCAGGGGAACCGGGATATCTTAGGCACAAAGCCTATTTTGATGCCTTAGCCAACTTTATTACCGGCAAAGGCGGCACCATCATGACCCAAACTCGAGTGCTTCGCCTTGTGGTGGATGAAGATGGTATTGTTTGTGGTGTGCAAGCCATTAAGAAGGGTGAAGCAAAGGCCTTCTTTATTAAGGCGGGGGCTGTGGTTTTAGCTACGGGTGGCTTCCAGTCCAATAAAGGGTTAATGGCCAAGTATATTGGTCCCAACGGTGAAGTGGCCCGTAATATGGGAACTCCTTATAATACAGGTAGCGGAATGCTAATGGCTCAAGGAGTAGGGGCCATGACTCAAGGCAGTTTCTCAACCTTCTCAGGAACTTTTGTGGGTATCGTTCCCGGTCCGGCAGTGGAAGATGATCCGGAACTTTATGAAGAAAAACGGGCCGGCGATCCCCAAAGCTTACCGGGGATCGGCAATGGACGTCCAAGTCCGCCCATGTGGGTTAACTTCCTTTTCCCAGATGAAACCTTAGGAATTCTTGTTAATTTACATGGAAAACGTTTTGCTGATGAGACATCTCCTATCGAGGCTAAATATGCCAGACTTCCCCAAGAAGTTTTGAAGCAAAAAAGAGCAATGGCGTTTATGATTGGGGATAAGGCAATTTATGATCAGGTAGCGGGCTCAGAGATGCTTCTCAATATGTATAAAGAACAGGGAGGCAAAGTTATCGAAGCCAATACTCTGGAAGAATTAGCTACCAAGTGCCAAGAAGTCTTTGGTATGCATAAAGGAGCTTTTCTGAAAACAATCAATGAGTATAATAAAGCCATTGACAGCGGAACTACGGATAGCCTTGAAGTTCCAAGATTACTCAATCATAATAAGATTTCTCAGCCTCCTTTCTATGCAGTACCCATTACCTCTTGTATTTACCATACTTTCGGAGGATTAGCTATCAACGAAAATGCCCAGGTCCTGGATATCCAAAGGAACCCAATTCCTAACCTTTATGCTTGCCCACCTTGCGCAGGGATATTCAGAGAAGTATATTGCGGTGGTATTGCTTCAGCCGGAACCTTCGGCTATATTGCAGGGAAGCACATTGCCGGAAAATAAGAACTAATGTGATCCAAGAGTAACTAATACTGTTGAGGTATATCCAGAAAATAAGGGACATATCTATAGGGGTAGCAAAAGAATACCTATAATATGTCCCTCATTTTTCATACTAACAAGCAGTATTAAGTTAAGTTTATCCTTATTAAGAACTGTATTTTAGCTAGTTTTTTCCTTACGAAACGTGTATAATCAAGCAAAGATCACTTGTTAAATGACTTGTGAAAGTGTTACCAAGAGCCACATCCTTGTTCTTTTTAGAATGGAGGGACTCTCATGGACACCTATGACATTTTGGAAATAATCAAACAAGGTTCAGAAAAGGCTTATTTGCAAAAATGTCGGGAACAGAGAGAACTTTTTTTAGAAGGCAAACCGGTGGATTTGCAAATAGTTCCCAAAGCTGTTTATGATTCCTGGGTGCGCAGTAAAAACAATGGCGTGGATCCCTATGAAAAGATACGCCATCATCCGGTAGACAAAGGGAAAAGCAAGGAATTTGCTTATCTTAAAGAATGCTTAGAGCGTTTTGCCATTTTTTTTAATTCTGCCATAGAGATAATTGATTATCAGGGTTATATTTTTAGTTTTAGCATTAAAGAAGGAATAACCAAACAAATTTATGATAATGTCAAAAGCCCCTTTACTAACTGCATTGGAGAATGTACGGAGAGAACAGTTGGAACCACCGCCGCAGGTTTAGCCATAGCTCAGAATAAGCCACAACTTTTAGTTAGCCCTTTATTTTATCAATTTAGTCTTAATATCAGGAAGGTTTCTGCTGCGGCTCCTCTTCATAATTGCAAAGGGGAAATATTTGGTGCCATCACAATCATTTTCGAGGATATTAAAGACAGCCAAGAAGCTTTTTGGTTGGCGACTTATCTGGCACAAGTATTTGACCGGCTTTATATGCCCCTTTATCAACAACATGATAAGGAAATTAAGGCGATTGTGGATAAACTTCCTCAAGGGATAGCCTATGTGAAGAATAATAATATCCACTACAATGAGAAATTCCTGAACTTGTTGAAACTCAGCAAAGGTGAAGATGTTTTTAAAAAATGCAGCAAACTCTTTTCCCGCCGAGAGTGGGAGGCTATATTTGCCTGCAAAGAGATTAATCTGGACGGGAAACAGCTTCAGGTAAGTTTTGAGGAATTTAAAGACATAGATTATGGGCGGAGTAGATTAATTACCCTGGCTGAGAAGCAACCTATCTCCCAACAAACGCCTCTCCTACAGGCTCAATCTCCGCAGCAGCAAAAAAGCCAAATTAAGGGTTTATATACTTTTGCCGATATTGTGGGGAATAGTCCCTTATTAGTGGAGGCCAAAACAATTGGAATGAATGTGGCAGCAACCTCTGTTCCTGTGCTTATTTTCGGCGAAAATGGGACAGGGAAAGAAATGTTTGCTCAAGCCATTCATGAGGCCAGCCCAAGAAGGGATAAACCTTTTATCGCCATCAATTGTGGAGCTATTCCTGCTGAACTGGTGGAAAGCGAACTTTTTGGCTATGAAGAAGGCTCTTTTACGGGAGCGCTTAAAGGGGGCAAAATGGGTAAGATCGAAGCAGCGTCCGGAGGCACCTTGTTCCTGGATGAGATTGAAAGCATGCCCCTTAAAGATCAAATCAAGCTTTTGCGGGTCCTTTCCACAGGGAAGATACAGAGAGTGGGAAGCACCAAGGAAACACCTGTAGATATCCGCTTAATCTCGGCCACGAAAAAAGATCTTTTGGAAGAGTCGGATAAAGGGCTTTTCAGGGAAGACCTCTATTTCCGCATCAGCACTTTTATCATCGAGTTGCCGGCTTTGCGCCAGCGCAAAGAGGACATTTTACTTTTGACCAAAGAATTTATCCGGAAATTAACCGGTAAATATGGGATTACGCAGCCCATCGAAATGGAAGAGGAGTTTGTGGAAGCTCTGGAGAATTACTCTTGGCGAGGCAATGTCAGGGAGCTGGAGCACGCTATTGAGCATGCGATTATAATGATGGGCTCAGACTCTACTCTTAAATTGAGCTATTTGTCCAAGGGAATTCAAACTGCTTATCATAATTATAAGCTGAAAGGCTTAGTGGAAGATGTGCTGACAAAAGGATTAAAAAAGCAGGAGCAAGGGCTTTTGGATAAGGCCGAGGCCATGATCATTGATTATGTCCTGAAATCTGTAGGCGGCAATGTAACAGCCGCAGCCGAGAAATTAGGAGTTACCCGCAAAACTATTTATAATAAACTTCAGGAGCATCCTGATTTAAGAATTGTTAAATAAGATAAAAACAGAATATAGAGGTTACAGATTATTTTCAAATATCATTTTGAAAAAGATTTTAAACAATTTAGGGATGTACTTGTTCGTGCAATTAGTAAATGTTATACTACTTGAAGGGGGTGAATAGATTGAGAAAAATCAGTCGGTACTTATTGTTATTTGTGTTATTCCTTGGTGTTTCCTTCGGAGTATTATTTAGTTCTGCTTCCAACACCAATGCTTATCCTGACCTGAGTCCCGACGGTGTGACCTGTACACCATGCCATGAGGAAGGATTCGGAGGTGGCGGTGGAGCTGAAACACCGGCAACTCCAGCAGAAGAAACACCATCAACTCCAACTGAAACACCAGCAGAAACCACTGAAGAGCCAGCTGAAGCCCATGAGCCTATGAGCCCATGGATCGTTGTCGGTGGAGTGATTGTGATCTTGGGAGTTATATATTTCTTGGCTATTAGGAAGAAGTAAGCAGAACTTTCACGGCGATTAAGGACAACCGGTGACTTGGCTTGCTTTGAATACATAAGGATAGGCGAGGTCAGGTTTTCTTAAATCTTTTTAGAAAATAAATAAAAAGAAAGTCGTGGGAAGGCTATGGAAAGCCGCTTGAGGTCAATAGACTTCGGGCGGTTTTCCTGTAATTAGGCATTAAATTGCGGGGAGAATTTAAATGGGTAATAAATTTTCTTCCACGGAAATGAAATTCTTATTGGGCATGGGCTCAGTTCTTGCATTAAGGCAATTAGGCCTGCTTATCGTTATGCCTTTCCTGGCCATCTATGGCAAAGAATTGGCCTATAGCACCCCTGGCTTAATAGGGATCGCCATAGGGGTATATGGTTTGACTCAAGCTGTTTTTCAAATTCCCTACGGCAATTTAAGCGATAAGTATGGCCGAAAAATCATGATTCTGATTGGCCTTTTTGTCTTTGTACTTGGACTTTTTTTGGGCTATTTGGCGAAGGATATTTATGTGTTTATACTGGCTCGTATCCTTCAAGGCAGTGGAGCTATTATGGCTGTGGCTTATGCCTGGGTAGGAGACAGCATCAAAGAAGAGCACAGAAATAAAGGCATGAGCATTATCGGCATGCTTGTGGGTATGTCTGCAACCCTGGCTTTTCTTGGTGGCCCCATTCTTCATCGCTGGTTAAGTGTACCGGAAATGTTTTTGGTCTGTGCCTTTCTGGTAGGGATTGCCTGGCTCTATATTCTTATTTTTCTCAAAGAGGATAAAGCGAATAAGAGTTCCTTTGCAGCCAAAGAGAGAGTAGCCATAATCACTTATTTCCGGGATAAAAAGCTCCTCAAGCTCTTTGCCGGAGGTTTTATCAACAATTATATTTTGGTAAGCCAATTCTATGTTATCCCCTTATTGTTGGAAAACAGTTTAGGTGCTGACGGACTTTGGAAGGTATTTGCTCCGGCTACCCTGATAGCCATAGTGGTTATGAGGCTGGCTGCAAAATATGCCGATGCAGGATATTTTAATACAGCAGCCCTTTCTTCTTTCGCCGTTATTTCCTTGGGAGCATTGGCTTATTATACAGGGAGCGCACTTCTCATAGGGATTGGCACAACATGTTTTATGGTGGGCTATATGTGCCTTGTTACTCTACTGCCGGCCAGTATCAGCAGACAGAGCGAGAAAGATACTCGCGGAAAGCTTACCGGCGTGTTTAATACGGTGCAATTTATTGGCTCCTTTATGGGCGGGGCCTTAACCGGATTCTTATGGGGTATTAACCCCGGTTATTCCATAACCTTCCTTGTGGTAATTGGCTTGGTAGGTGCTTTGGTTATCCACAACACTGAAGAAGGAAAAACACTGAAGCAAGCTCTTAAGTAGACTCAATTAGCAGAGCATGGCTGGTATGCAAAAGCATGCGAAGGATAACAAAGTCCATATTAACCGGGAAAGATTCAAAGCAATGAGAATGCAGGAAAAAAGTAGGGTACTACCCTTTGGGGTAAAACCCTACTTTTTATATTGCTTAGCTTATTTTATTATTTTTCCTTATTCGGTTATGGTCAAGACGGCCATAAAAGAGGGACTGCCGGTTACACCGCTTTCAGGGTTTCTCAAGCAAGCCCAGAAATGATACTCGCCCGGAGAAGGGGTTTCTCCTTCAATACTTAAAGGAATATGAATTTGTTCGGAGTTGCTGGGTTGAGCATTGGTGGAGAAAGGCTGGACAGAATCCTGCTGGGGAAACTTCACATAGACGATTAGTTCCAGATCTTCGCTTCCGGAAGGGTAGGATACAGGGATGGTTGCTGTATAACTGGCAGCATCGTAAGCTACTGCACCTAAAGTTGGTACCGGCATGCTGGGATCCCCGGCAGGCGGAGTAGTCTGTTCATTAGGCGGTGGTGCTTCATTATAGGCTTCCTCGGGCATCTTGTAAGGAAGTTCGTCACTGGGCCAAGGTATTTCCGGATCACGACCGGTGATGTTAAGGAAGACTTTGGTCTCTTTATTGATGGTGCCTGTACCGGCCAGGTACTCAGGATGATCCTTATCAATTTCCATTTCCACCCAAATATCGCTGACTTGAGTTGGGAAGTCTCCCTTGGCCGCTATTTCCGTGCGAATAAATTCTTTGGGTGTCAAGCTGGAAGGCAATAGACCGGATTTGATGTCAATTTGGCCGCTTACTATGCCTGAAGGCTGCTTAAACTCTGTTTGAACAGGTAACCCTTCATGAGCTACAGTCATAACGTTTTTCCAGATTTGAGCTGGATATTGGCCGCCATAGACTTTACGCAAATAATGGTTTTTATCTTCATCCTTATCATAACCCATCCAAACTACACCTACATATTCAGGTGTATAACCGGCAAACCAGGCATCGGGATTTCCTGTGCGATAACCGTATAAATCCGGATCTAAGGAAGTGGTGCCGGTTTTGCCTGCCACAGCCCAGTTCCCGATTTGGGCTCGTGTTCCCGTACCGCTGGTGACCACGCTGCGCAGCATGCTGTTCATAAGGTAAGCGGTAGTCTCTTTCATAGTTCTTTCGCTGGTGATCTCAGGAGTAAAAATTACTTTGCCGCTGGAATCAAGAACTTTTTCTATTGTATGGGGTGTAACCCGGACACCGTTATTGGCAAACACGCCATAGGCAGAGGCCATCTGCAAGGTCGTTACATGGTTGGTCCCTAAAGATAAGCTCAGCACTTTATCGCTTTCCTCTAAGGGTAAACCCAAACTATTTTTAGCAAAGTTCCAGCAATACTCTATCCCAACCAAGTTCATCAGTTTAACGGCATAGACATTGACAGAGTTTTGTACGGCAAAACGCATGGTAATGAGTCCGCGCCAGCCAGCGTATTCAGTGTCATAATTGACGGGAGCCCATACTTTGCCGTCGCCGCCATCATACTTCACGGGCATATCATCCAGCACTGTGCCAGGGTAGAAGCCGCCTTTTTCAATAGCAGGGGCGTAAACTACCAAAGGCTTAACAGTGGAACCTGGTTGGCGTTTGGCTTGAGTGGCGCGGTTTAAGCCCCGGGCAGTGCTGTAATCTCTTCCGCCGACCAGAGCCCGGACAGCGCCTGTCTTAGGATCCAGCACCGTCATAGCTCCTTGAACGGGGATTTCGTCGACGCTTTTGGGGAAGTTATCCGGATTGGAAAATTCTTTTTCGGCAGCAGCTTGGATCTTGGTGTCTAAGGTAGTATAGATTCTCAAGCCGCCATTAAAAATCTGATTCTCCGTAAAACCGTACTGATTAATCAAGTCATCAATGACCTGATCTACAAAGTAAGGATAGGGATAATTGGTTCCGGTAATTACCGGCCGTTTTGATTCGGCACGATTAGCCTTTACGTTTTCTACATACTCAAAAGGCTCTTCTTTGTATTGTTCATATTCCTCTGGGGTAATTAACCCTGCATCACGCATGACTCCTAAAACAATGGTACGCCGGTTTTTGGCTGCATCTGGATTATAGTAGGGATTGTAGGCGCTGGGAGCCTGGGGTAACCCGGCAAGCAGGGCAATCTCAGCTGGATTTAGTTCATCAAGATCTTTGCCGAAATAGGTTTTAGAAGCAGCTTGAATACCAAAAGAAGATTCACCGAAATAGATAAGATTCAAGTAGAAAGTGAGAATTTCATCTTTGGTATACTCTCTTTCCAGTTGAATGGCCAGGGCAGCTTGCTGAAGTTTACGTTCAAGAGTTTTTTCCCGTGGATTTTCGATAAAGGCGTTGTTAGCAAGCTGCATGGTGATGGTGCTTGCCCCTTGACTTAAGGACTGGGTTTTTATGTCCGCTATTAAAGAGCCGACGATCCGTATGGGATCCACACCAAAATGTTTGTTAAAGCGCTTGTCTTCTACGGCGATAAAGGTATCCTTAACCAATTGAGGTATCTCTTCCGAGCTGACCATCTGGCGATTTTCCGTCGCATGGAGTTCGGCAATCTGCTCACCGTTCATGTCATAAACGAAGGAAGTCTGATTCTGCTTGGTTAAATCATCGGGATGCCAGTCGGGAGTGCCGGAAACGGCATAGATAACATAACCTAATAAAGCTATACAAGCTATTATGAATATCGAGCCAAAAGTTAATAAAAAGAGCCGCAACTTGGAAAAACGCTTTTTCTTGTTGTTAGTTTTACGGCGTGTTCTCCTAGGTGGCGTCTTTTTTGGGGGAGATGCCATTATTTGTCCCTCCTAAAATAAAAAAATTAAATATTGGTAACTATCTTGATTTTCCCTATATCCAGACAAAGATTAAAGTACACTGTAAAGTGTACTTTGTCACAGCAGAATTATATCATATTTTTGCTGTCAACAAAATCTATATAAAATTTCTGGCTTCGTTTGTCTTATTTTTAGAAAAGAACAAAGAATTTATTTGCGTTTTATTGCGAGTTGTCATGAATAGATGCAAGTTGATATAAATTGAATAATTCGGTATAATAAACAAATTAAGGGGGAATTAAGTCATGCATATACTTGATGATTTAAAAGCCAGAGGTTTAGTCTATCAAACTACAGATGAAGAGGCTTTGTATAAGCGGCTGGAAACGCCTATAGTTTTGTATTGTGGCTTTGATCCGACTGCGGACAGTTTACATATTGGCCATTTGCTTCCTGTGCTGATGCTCAGACGCTTTCAATTAGCCGGTCATCGTCCAATCGCCTTAGTGGGTGGTGGTACCGGCCTCATCGGTGACCCCAGCGGTAAAACTGCTGAGCGTACTTTGAACCCTACAGAAGTTGTTAAACAATGGTCTGATCGCCTGAAAGAACAACTTAGTCAATTCCTTGATTTTGAAGGTGTTCCTAATCCGGCGGTTATTATTAATAACTATGACTGGTTAGGCTCCCTCAATCTGATAGAGTTTTTGAGAGATATCGGGAAGAATTTCTCTTTAGGAGCCATGCTTGCTAAAGAATCCGTAGAAAAAAGAATGGAACGGGGAATTTCTTTCACTGAATTTAGCTACCAGATTCTTCAATCTTACGATTTTCTTAAGTTGAATGAGCTTTATGGCTGTGAGATGCAAATCGGCGGTAGTGACCAATGGGGAAATATTACTGCTGGTATTGATCTTATTCGCCGAATGCACGTAGGAGAAGAGAAGCAGATCCATGGCTTGACAGTGCCCTTAGTCACCAAGAGTGACGGGACCAAATTTGGCAAGACTGAAGGTGGGGCTGTCTGGCTGGATCCGGCCAAGACTTCACCCTATAAGTTCTATCAATTCTGGATTAACACTGACGATAGGGATGTTGTCAAATATCTTAAATACTTTACTTTCCTCTCCCATGAAGAAATTGAAGCTCTGGCGCAAGAAGTGGAAACTCAGCCGGAAAAACGCAATGCCCAAAGAATGTTAGCCAAAGAGGTAACAGAATTAGTGCATGGGGTTGAAGCTCGTGAACGGGCAGAGAAGATTTCCCAAGCTTTGTTCACCGGTGGGGTGGCTAACTTAAGTGCACAAGAGGTGGAAGAAGGATTTAGTGATGTTCCTTCTGCGGAAGTAGGAGATTTGACTATGCCTCTTGTGGATGCCCTAATCCAGGTCGGTGCAGTTACTTCCAAGAGACAGGCTCGCGAAGCTATTGAAAGCGGTGCGGTATATATCAATGGTCAACGCCAGACGGATACAACACTAACTTTAGAGCAGTTGGATAAAATAGAAGACCGGTTTATTGTAGTCCGCCGGGGCAAGAAAAACTATTATCTTATTAAGCTGGCTTGATTAAGTTGATCTTATAGTTGATCAAGTTGGCTTATTGACTAAAGTGGTTTCACAATTACAGTAAAAAACAAAAAGATCTGACACCAATCATTGCATAGTTTGCTCTGATTGGTGTCTTTTAACGCTAGGATTTTTAATTATTAGAATAATGCTATTGACAGTAGTGCCATAGAATGCTATTATAAAAGCCCGCCTGAGAGGAAACCTCGACGGGATACTCTAAAAAATAAAATAGATTCTAAAAGAAGTTGTTGACTTTTTTAAGTCGAGCTGCTAGAATCTATAAATGTCGCCACTGCGCGACAAACAAAATCCATGGTCTTTGGTCGCTCTCGGACATCCGTGTCCTACGCGACACCTAGACCCGATTGCACTGCAATCGCACTTGTTTCCTTGGTCTTTGAAAACTAAACAACAAGGAACAGCCAA
>Ga0134100_1003274_pt1 | contig 11091 bp, 7 predicted proteins | sample 11_taG_2_FD_94444 | JGI IMG/M metagenome (GOLD analysis project Ga0134100, IMG submission 94444) | Switchgrass degrading microbial communities from high solid loading bioreactors in New Hampshire, USA - 11_42_5_180_A3 metaG | ecosystem: Engineered > Bioreactor > Semi-continuous > Anaerobic >...
GAGAGTCACCACGGCCTCGCCCCAATCCACCTCGATGCTCTCGCCAGGATCGTGGGCGAGGGGGATGAAGACCGGTTGTGTACGCTTCAACTTGCGGATCTTGGCGATGTGACGCCGGACGGTGGGCTCGCTGCCCTTCTAACCTAGGGCAACTAGGTCCTCGTAGATGGTCTTACCGGTCCACCGTTGCTTACGCGGCAAGAACTCATCTTCCGCGAGTCTCCGTTCGATCTCTGCCTGGAACTCTGGTGTGAGGACCACGGGCTCAACGGGCTTTTGCCGCCGATAGCCCGGGACTTCCGTCAATTGTGCGTACTTGGCGACGGTCTTCCGAGGGATTCCCAGTGCCTTGGCAACTTGTCGCTGTGATTTCCCTTCCACATGGAGGAGCCATCTGATACGCTCAACATGAGCCATCTCGATCTTCAATCCTTTCACCCCTGCAAACTGGAAGTGCGGCACACCCCAGTTTACAGGTTTGGAAGTTCGAGGTGGCTCACTTTTGCGTGATCAAATGGCCCCCAAATGTCTCCCTTTTGGGTTATCAAACACACTGTTCAGCAGGTATGGCAGGTTGCCATTGAGAAAACCAAGCACAGCGTGTACGCCAAAACTTCTGATAAACGAACTACGGAACACCCAATAGCTGAAACATGTATGGATTCCGGTGCGCAATTCGCGGAGCGCTTTCGACAAGGTAGGTCGCGACGTGATGCGCTGCGAGTGACAGCACGTTGTCACAAGCCTCCAGTACGGTTAAGCTGGCCCCAGCGATCTGCCAAGGTGTTGGCGTACCAGACAGGCGCGCCTGCGGGCCACCGAACCACAGCGGTAAGGAGGAGATGCGATGGCGTGGCGTGGCTACTCGGATTTCTTCTCCCATATCACCCGCGGCAAGCGCCCCTATAGGTACCAGGTTCGCCTGGCCGAGGCTCCGGCGTTACCCTCGCTTGTCCACTTGCCCACGGGTGTCGGCAAGACGCTGGCGATCGTTGGGGCCTGGGCCTGGCAGCGCCTGTACCATCCCGACCCCTCCGTCCGGCAAGACACGCCGCGGCGCCTGGTCTACTGCCTCCCGGTCCGCAATCTGGTGGAACAGACCGCCGCTGTGGTCCAATCCCTCGACCTGGGTGTGCCTGTCTACACCATCATGGGTGGCGAGGTGGAGGAGAACTGGTACCTCTACCCGGAGCGGGAGGCAGTCCTGGTCGGGACGCAAGACATGCTCTTGAGCCGTGCCCTGAACCGCGGGTATGCCATGAGCCGGTACCGCTGGCCGGTGGCGTTCGGTCTGCTCAACAACGACGTGCTCTGGGTGATGGACGAGGTCCAGCTCTTCGGTGTGGGGCTGGAGACCTCGGCTCAGCTCCAGGCCTTTCGGGAGCGCATGGGCACCTTCGGTCCGGCGCGGACCGTCTGGATGTCGGCTACCTTGCAGCCGGCGTGGATTGCTACGGTGGACCATCCGGCTCCCGAAACGGTATTCGAACTGTTGCCCGATGAGGCCAGTGAGCTGGCCAAGCGGTTGCAGGCGCCCAAACGGCTGGCTCGTCTGGACGTGGGAAGCGTGAGGGAGAAGAGCTATGCGGCACGGTTGGCCGCGGCGGTGCGGAAGCACCACCGGCCCGGAACCTTTACGCTGGTGATCTGCAACACGGTGGACCGGGCCACGCAGCTGTACAGAGAGCTCGAAGGACGCAGCGAACCCGAGTTGGTCTTGCTGCACTCCCGCTTCCGGCCGCCGGAGCGAAGAGCGCAACTGGCCCGCCTGCAGGCCCCCATGCCCCCGGGCGGTCGCATCGCCATCTGCACCCAGGTGGTGGAGGCGGGCATGGACCTCGACGCCCGGACGCTGATCACCGAACTCGCCCCCTGGCCGAGCCTGGTGCAGCGGTTCGGCCGCTGCAACCGGGCGGGCGACCACGACGACGCCGCAGTGCTCTGGGTGGACGTCTCGGACAGGCCTGGCCCCTATCCCGCCGAGGAGCTCACGGCGGCCCGTCAGCACCTGTTGGCCCTCGAAGGCCGTTCTGTTGCCCCTGGCCACCTGCCACCCGTCTCCCCCCGCAGGCCCGAGGTGGATGTCCTTCGCCGCCGCGACCTGGTGGACCTGTTCGACACCACACCGGACCTGACGGGCAACGACGTGGACGTCTCCCGGTTCATCCGGGAGGGGGAAGAGCACGATCTTTACTTGTTCTGGCGCGCCTGGGTCGACGACGCCAGTCGTGAGGAGCAGCCGTCCCCGACACGGGAGGAACTCTGCTCCGTCCCCGTTGCCGCAATGCGTGAGTGGCTCAGGAGCCGGGAGGGGCAGGTCGCCTGGGTCTACGACCACCTCTCGGAGCGCTGGCGGCCGGCCGTCGATCGTGATATCCGCCCCGGCGCCACGCTGATGCTCGCGGCCGCAGCGGGAGGCTATGATCCGCTGACCGGGTGGGACCCCGCCGCCAGGGACCCTGTGGCCCCGGTGCAGACGGTTACTGGCTCCGCACCGGAGGGCTACGGCGGCGATCCGGCCTCTGGCCTTGGTCGCCCCCAGAGCATAGCCGCGCACACCGACGAGGTGGTGGGCTCCCTCTCCGATCTGCTGGCCAGCCTGCCCTGGCTTGGCCCGGTGGCGGACGACCTCCTCCTGGCTGCCCGCTACCATGATCTGGGAAAGGCCCACGCGGTCTTCCAGGAGACCATGCGAAGGGGTTTGCCCCCGGAGCTTCGCGACGCGCCAACGCAGTGGGCCAAGACCTGCGCACGGCGCCTGCGGCACAGCATACCGGGCTTTCGCCACGAACTGGCCAGCGCCCTGGCGCTGATGGAGGAGAAGCCCCACCGCTTCCTGTCCGCATACCTGGCCGGCGCCCACCACGGGCGGGTCCGGCTCACCATTCGCAGCCTGCCGGAGGAGCGACTGGTGGAGGGCGGCCGCCGGGTGATGGGCATCACGCATGGGGACGTGTTGCCGGCCGTGGACCTGGGTGGAGGTTACCATTATCCCGGGGGCAGGTTGGACATCAGCCTCACCTACCTGGGCGGCGACAGACCGTCGTGGACGGAGCAGGCGGTCGCCCTGCGGGACCGGGCAGACCTCGGACTGTTCCGCCTGGCCTACCTGGAGGCAGTGCTGCGTGCGGCGGACCAGCGGGCGAGCGCCACAGCACGTGAACCTGCGTTGGAAGGGAGGTGAGGACTGTGGAGACCGTCAACCGCATTCGCCTTGCGGGCTGCCGCCCCGAGCCCCTGAGCTGCTACCTGAAGGGACTGGGTGTCTTACGGATCCTGGGTACCCAGCTTGATGGGACGACTGTGCGCGCTTGCTGGGTCTCGGACGAGTTCTGCCTGGAGGCGCCCCTCAATGCGGAACAGCTGGTCGACTTCTTCCTCGACCACTACCGTCCCACCCCGGTGATCGCGCCGTGGAACGGCGGTGGCGGCTTCTGGGACCAGCGGGCGGCCGGGACGGCGCTGCGGCAGATGGAGCAGTCCACCGACCCGCGCCTGGCCGCGTACCGAGCGGCCATCCGGGCGGCCCGGCGGGGGGCCGCATCGCTGGGCATCACAGACGCACCGAAAGATGATTCCAAAGCCCGCTTGCTGCGTGTACTGCGGGCCACCTTGCCGGACGAGGCGCTGGACTGGCTGGATGCCGTGGTGGTCCTCACAGCCGACAAGCCCCAGTTTGCACCGATCCTCGGAACAGGCGGCAACGACGGGAACCTCGACTTCAGCTCAAACTTCATGCAGCGGCTGGCCGACGTCATGCCTTTCGACGGTGTGTGGGCGCCGCCCGGGCGTGGGTCCCGGCGGGGCCAGGGGCCGACGCGGGAGCAGAGCGCTGCGTGGTTGCGGGCGGCCCTCTTCCGAGAAGGAGATGCGAAACTTCTGCGGGCAGCGACGGGGCAGTTCCATCCCGGGGGTGTGGGGGGTCCCAACGCGACGGCCGGGATGGAAGGCGACTCCATGGTGAATCCCTGGGAGTTCATCCTGATGATCGAGGGGGCGCTGGTGCTGGCGGCATCGGTCTCACGGCGGATGGGGACCGACGCATCCGGTAAGGCCGCTCTTCCCTTCACCGTGAGTGCCACCGCTGCCGGTGCCGGAAGCCTGAGCAATCTGGACGAGGCCAGGGCCCGGGCCGAAATTTGGCTTCCCCTGTGGCGGCACCCGGCTACCTGGGGCGCGGTTAGGCAGCTCTTTGCCGAGGGGCGGGCAGAGATAGGGCGCAGGCAGGCCCGGAGCGGGCTTGACTTCGTCCGGGCGGTGGTCTCTCTCGGTGTCGACAGAATGGTCGACGCGTTTCAACGCTACGGCGTGATGCAGTGGTACGGGAAGTCACATCTGGCGGTGCCGTTGGGTCGTGTGCGGGTGGAGGCCCGGCCGCTCATCCGCCTGGTGGACGAGGTGGAGAGCTGGCTCAACCAGGCCCGTACTGTTGCAGCGGATGCACCGCAGGGGCTGGGCCAGGCGCTGCGGCGTGCGGAACGAGCCGTCTTTGCTTACGCACAGCGGGAGGAGCGGACAGCCTTACTGGAGGTTTTGACGGCGTTGGCCGAGGCAGAAAGGGTCGTCAGCCGCAGCAGGAACCTTCAGCAACGGCTCGCCCCGATGCCCCGGCTCTCCATCCGCTGGTTGGAGGCCACCGACGACGGCTCGGCAGAGTTCGCCATCGCCGCCGCCCTGGCTTCCATCGTGGACCCGATCGTCGGCCCGCTGTGGCACCACTGGCTACCGGTCACTGAGACACGGGGACGCCTGGCCTGGACCGATCCCGGCGAAAGGGATGTCACCCTCACCCAGCTGCTGCCTGACTTGGCGACCGTGCTGCAGCGCCGCCTGATGGCCATGGAGCAGAGGGGGCTCCCTCAGGCACCTATTCGGGCGAAATGGCCGCTCCCGCTGGAACTGGTGGACCGGTTCCTGGAGGGGCGCGTTGACGACGGGCGCATCCTGCAGCTCCTTCCGGCGCTGAGCCTGCTGGACTGGCAGGACGCACCGTTCAGGCCGGTGCGAGATACCCCGGTGCCGCTGCTCAACCGCGCCTACGCGCTCATCAAGCCCTTGTGCATGGCAGAGCCCCTGCGTCCGCACCAGTTGGCGGGCCAGGAGTTGGCGCTACGCCTTCCCATGGAAGTGATCGCCCGGCTCCGCGCCGGCGACCTGGAGCGTCCGCTCGACCTCGCTGCCCGGCGCCTGCACGCGGCAGGCCTCACGCCCGTCGGGTTCCGCACCAGGCGATATTTGCAGCTCAAGCCACCCGGCGGATCGCCCCTACGGCTGGCTGCCGGGCTCTTGCTGCCGATCCAGAGCGCCCAGCCCCTGCTGGACCTTGTGCTGCCTCAAGCGGAAATCCAAGCGAAAGGAAGGGATCTGGTGTGAATCTGAGCGCAACCCTGGCGCACGCGCCGCGCCTTCTCATGCAGGCTCCCCTCCGTCCCGTGCAGGGGGAACGGTTTCAGCCCACCGGCTTTGCGGATCTGGGACCGGCCACCTACAAGGTGCCGGTTCGGGCGGAGAACGGGCAGTGGCGCACGGTGGACAAGCTCCTGGTGGAGTCGGTGCAGTCGGTGGCCAACCGGCTGGAGGCAGTCTGTTGGGATCCGGACAGCGACGACCTGGTTCAGCCGCTGCGCGGTCTGCCCTACGTGCGGGTGGAGCGGAATGGCAAGCACCTGACCAATTCGCTCCTGGAGGCCCATCGCATCAACTCGCCGTACATTCTGGAGGGCTCGGGCGGCGCGTTCCTCGAGACCTTGAAGGATGAACTCATGGCCGAAGAGGAGGGGCCGGTCGACCTCCGGCACGCGGCGCGGGTCATCTTCCGCTACGATCCCAACAGCGTGCTCCACGGTGTCTTCCTGGCCACATCGAAGATTGCCGGCGGGCGGATCCGGCTGCAGCGGCTCATCTCCGGCTTCATCGAGGCCACCGACATCTACCCGGTGGAAAGCGGGGGCGTCAAGAATGATCGCATCAACCCCAGCGGCGACGCAGCAGCAGGATACGGTAACGTGCCTTACCACCGCACGGAGTATGTGGCCCGGGAGATCACGGCATTCTTCAACCTCGATCTGCAGACCCTGCGTTCCTACCGGTTGGGTGCCGAGGCCGAGGAACTGCTGATCACCCTCGCACTGTGGAAGATCCAGCGCTTCCTGCGGGTGGGGCTGCGGCTTAGGACGGCCTGCGATCTCACGGCCGGACCGCTCACGGCCGATGCCCTGCCTGAGCTGCCGTCGCTGGAGGTGCTGGAGGAGCGGCTTCCGGAGCTGATCGAACGGGTGCCGCTCTGGCGTGAGCCGCGGGTTACCGTCATTGAGGGGGAACCGGAGAAAGGCCGCCGGAAGGCCGCAAAGAAGGAAGAGGCATGACGGCCATCGCCCTGCGCTTCCTGGCTGGCCGCTTCCACGCCACGCCCTGGGGGCACCACGTGAACGAAGGGGTTCCCGAGTGGCCGCCCTCCCCCTGGCGGCTGCTGCGGGCGCTGGTGGCCAGTGCAAAGCGCACTTTGCCGGACCTGCCGGACGACCGCCTTGCGGACCTTCTGGCAAAGCTGGCGGCGCCGCCTCATGTGACGCTTCCGCCGGCCTGTCCGGGCATGAGCCGGCACTGGATGCCCTGGTACAAAAAGGGGCCGCACGACCGCACCCTGGTTTTCGACACTTTCCTGGCGGTTGATCCGCAGGCTGAGGTGGTCTTCTCCTGGCCGGACTTGGCACTGGGTGACTCCGACCTGGATCTCCTGAAGCAGATTCTGGCCGGGCTCACGTACTTCGGCCGGGCGGAATCGTGGGCCGAGGCCCGCCTGGTGGATGAACCGGGGTCGCCCAACTGCCTGCCGCTGACACCCGAAGTCAGGTTGGGACCGGATGTGGAGTTGGTGGAGGTGCTGGCGCCCGCAGTCGCGGACGACCCGCTGGCGCTCCTGCACGCCCTCATGGTTGATACGGGTGACATGCGCAGGGCCAACCGATTGGTACCGGAGGGCAGCCGGTGGGTCACCTATGCCCGGCCGGTCGGGGCGGTCTGGGTTGACCCCGTGCCGCAGCCGGTTCCGGTGGAGTCGCCGCCAGTTCAGCTCATCCGCTTCGCGCTGAGCGGCAAGCCGCTGCCCCCGCTCACCGATGCGCTGCGCGTGGGCGAGCTCGCCCGCAGGGCCGCGCTGAAGGTGGTGAACGAGAGGACCGGAGAGACGCCTTCCCCCGTTCTGTCCGGGCACGGCAGCATCGCGAAGGGGCAGCACAGGCATGCGCACTTCCTGCCGGAGGACCGGGATGCGGATGGCCGGATCGATCATCTCGCCATCTGGGTACCGGCGGGACTGGACCTCACGGAGGCCGGCGCGCTGGTGGGGGGGATGCGCCTGTTCCGGAAATGGCATGAACCCGAATTGGAACTGCTGCTGGAAGGGTACTGGACGGAGGAGGAACTGACGAAGCACCCGGCGCCGGTAGGGCACTCGGCAGTCTGGGAGTCGGAGACGCCGTATGTGCTCACACGGCATCCGAAGCGGACGCGCACGGGCGTGCCGAAAATGACCGAGCTGGGCGAGCAGCGGGACGGACCAGAGGATCAGGTGCGGCGTGAATGGGCTCTACGACAGGCGGCGAATCCCGCGCTGCCCGACCTGCTCAAGGTCGAGCGCGTGCCCTTTCTGGTGCGCGGGAGCCGGACGCTCCGCTGGATTGAGTTCCGGCGATGGCGGGAGACGGGGGGTGGGCCGGCCACCGGGTTGGGATACGGCCTCCGGCTTCACTTCGCAGCGCCGGTCCGGGGCCCCCTGGCCCTGGGGTACGCCTGCCATTTCGGGTTGGGTCAGTTCCGCCCGGTGGTGACATGAACGCCGCGGTGCCCGACCTGCTTCCGGCCCGGATGTTGAACGAGTACGCGTACTGCCCGAGGCTCTTCTACCTGGAGTGGGTAGAGGCGGAGTGGGCCGACAGCGCTGACACGGAGGAGGGGCGGCTGCGCCACCGGCGTGTCGACTTGGAGCAGGGAAGTCTCCCGGAAGCGAAGAACGTGGAGGGCGGCGATGCCGGGGTCGCCCGCTCGGTGACACTCTCCTCCGAGGCTCTGGGGCTGATCGCCCGCATCGACCTGGTGGAGACGGATGGCGAGACGGTAAGCCCCGTCGATTACAAACGTGGGGAGAAGCCGGATGTTGCAGGCGGCTCCTGGGAGGCCGACCGGGTGCAACTCTGCGCGCAGGCCCTGCTTCTCCGGGAGCACGGCTACCAGTGCAATCGGGGGTTCCTGTACTACGCTGCTTCGCGAGAACGTGTAGAGGTGGCGATTGACGACGCCCTGGTCGAACGGACCCTGGCACTGGCGGCCGAAGCTCGGGCCACCGCAGCCCGCGGGATGATTCCCCCACCCCTGGTCGATTCGCCGAAGTGTCCCCGCTGCTCCCTGGTGGGCATCTGCCTGCCAGATGAGACCAGCTATCTGCAGAGCAGTACGCCCGAGCAAGCAGAGCCGCGGCGCATGGTTCCCGCGCGCGATCTGGCTCTGCCCGTCTACGTGCAGACGCAGGGGATGACGGTGACCAAGCAGGGAGACCGCCTCGTGGTGCGAGAACGACAACAGACGGTTCAGGAAGTCCGCCTGCTTGATGTTTCACAGCTCTGTGTCTTCGGGAATGTACAGGTGACGACGCAACTGGTCCGGGAGCTCTGCGAACGAGAGATTCCGATCTGCTACTTTAGCTATGGTGGCTGGTTCTACGGCGTCACGCACGGGATGGGGCACCGGAACGTGGCCCTGCGGCAGCAGCAGTACGCGGCAAGTGCAGATGCCGAGCGGTCTCTGGCCCTTGGCCGGCGGTTTGTCGAAGCCAAGATCCGCAACTGCCGCACACTGCTCAGGCGCAACGGGCAGGGGGTGTCACCGGACGCACTTCAGCAACTGAGCGACTTGGCGGAGCGGGTGCGGCAGGCGGGGGACCCCGGGGTCCTCCTCGGGCTGGAGGGGCTTGCGGCACGGGTCTACTTCAGCCAGTTCGCGACGATGCTGAAACCCCGCACAGCAGAGGGACTGCCCGTTGACTTTGAGGGCCGGAACCGCCGCCCGCCCCGCGATCCGGTGAACGCACTCCTGTCTTTCGCCTACGCACTCCTGGTCAAAGACGTTACGGTTACCTTGCAGGCCGTCGGCTTTGACCCATACCTGGGTTTCATGCATACCCCGCGCTACGGTCGGCCCGCGCTGGCGCTGGATCTGATGGAGGAGTTCAGGCCGCTGATCGCGGACTCAGTGGTGTTGAGTGTGGTGAACAACGGGGAGATTACCGCGGAGGATTTTGTGCAGCGCGGCCTGGGTTGTGCCCTCAAGCCTGACGGGCGCAGGCGTTTCCTCGCGGCCTACGGACGGCGAATGGATTCACTGGTAACGCACCCCGTGTTTGGATACACCATCAGTTACCGCCGCGTTCTCGAGGTCCAGGCACGGCTGCTGGGCCGGTACCTTGGCGGCGAGATTGCGGAATACCCGCAGTTCCTGACCCGGTGAAGGGGGAGGAACACGCTTGCGTAACCGATACCTTGTCGCCTACGATATCAGCGACGACAAGCGGTGGCGGAAGGTCTACCGGTGTATGAACGGCTATGGCGACCCGGTACAGTACTCGGTGTTCTTGTGTGACCTTTCCGAGCGCGAGCGGGTGTTGATGGTGGGGAGCCTGCTGTCCCTCATCAACCAGCGCGAGGATCGGGTGATGATTGTGAACTTGGGGCCGGCGAGCGGCCGCGGTGAGAAGGCCATCGAGTTCCTCGGGCGATCGTGGCCGATGCCGGACCGGGGGCCTGTGGTGGTGTAGTGCGTTTCGAGCGGTGATGTGATGCGGTAACCCCCGGGGGGCGCTCGAAAGGCTTGTGGCTGTAGGGAAGGAGTTGGGTTGAGAGGTGATGAAGAAGGGGAAAACAGGACGCTATGTGGGCGTTTTCGGGAACCGCTCGAAATCGGGCTCTAGAAGCCTTGTGGCACAAGGGCTCCAGGTGGGCGCTGTATCCACGGCTGAAAAGCCGTGGCTCAATTGAAGCCGCACCGACTCCACTGACCTGCTGATCAGGTGCGCCCTGGGTATCCACGGCTGAAAAGCCGTGGCTCAATTGAAGCGATGACTGAGGTGTTCATCCTCCCGCCCCCTCCCCGCCGGTATCCACGGCTGAAAAGCCGTGGCTCAATTGAAGCATCAAACGTGTGGAAACCACTCGGGCCGACCTCACCCCGTATCCACGGCTGAAAAGCCGTGGCTCAATTGAAGCTCCGATTCCCTCCTGCCCCTCACGACTCCTGCTGAGTGGTATCCACGGCTGAAAAGCCGTGGCTCAATTGAAGCTTGGAGCGGCTCCCGGACGGCCGGCTGGTCATCCACGACGTATCCACGGCTGAAAAGCCGTGGCTCAATTGAAGCGACGGTCCACGCGGGCGACAGCCGCTGTTCAGAGGCGAGGTATCCACGGCTGAAAAGCCGTGGCTCAATTGAAGCTCCCGTGTACTGGCGGGCCTGATGCGGCAGATTGAGTATCCACGGCTGAAAAGCCGTGGCTCAGTTGAAGCGATGAACTGCCAGTCCCATCCCTCGCGCTTCAGCCCGTATCCACGGCTGAAAAGCCGTGGCTCAGTTGAAGCCTGGTGGTTTCCGGACCGTGTAGCGAGGTATCCAACGTATCCACGGCTGAAAAGCCGTGGCTCAGTTGAAGCAGGACCAGGGCGAAGTGCTGACTCACGTGCTCTGGGTGTATCCACGGCTGAAAAGCCGTGGCTCAGTTGAAGCCGGCCGATCCCGGCCGGAAGCCAGTACCGTTACGAGGTATCCACGGCTGAAAAGCCGTGGCTCAGTTGAAGCGGAGGCCACCAAGAAGTTTCGGGAGATGGTGCTGCAGTATCCACGGCTGAAAAGCCGTGGCTCAGTTGAAGCAACATCCGCGCATCTCCGCGCCTCTCGCTCATCTCTGGTATCCACGGCTGAAAAGCGCTAGAGTACAGAGGAGTGGTGTAAAAAGCACCCGGCTGGACAGTCATTCACAGTGACCAGCCAGGGGTGCAGGACCGCTTGACATAAGTGGTCACCTTTGGGTTCCATGCGAAGTAGGACGA
>Ga0134100_1003276_pt1 | contig 11086 bp, 11 predicted proteins | sample 11_taG_2_FD_94444 | JGI IMG/M metagenome (GOLD analysis project Ga0134100, IMG submission 94444) | Switchgrass degrading microbial communities from high solid loading bioreactors in New Hampshire, USA - 11_42_5_180_A3 metaG | ecosystem: Engineered > Bioreactor > Semi-continuous > Anaerobic >...
CCTTGAAATCCTTATTACATGAGCGTTTCATGTATTTATATTATACCATGATTGTTATGTCCTTAACTACTCTTTTAGATAAAAAAAGCCCACTTTTCAGTGAGCTTTGTCTTCAGTCTGGGCCGGCATAAAGCCGGCTCTTTTTGAATACTATTTTTAATCAATGTCGTTCAGGTTTATGAAAGGGATTCTGTCAGGTTTTTGCAGGCCTGGCGAATTCCAGTATCAGGATCATCAAAAAGTTTTCTCTCACTGATAACAAGTCCTGTATAGTTGTCATTTACCATAATGAAATAACCATAGCCGTCATTCGCCGGTATAAAGTCTACTTTTTCTACTTTTACCGTTTTATCGGGATCTGCCTTTTTCATGGTATAAGTGAGGCTCACTGCGGCCTTGCCTGAAGGCACCGAATCTAAATCTATTCTGTCTGCCGTAATACCGGCAGCCGTCTGGTAATACTTTCTGAACCTGTTCTCCTGCTCGCCGCTTTCTATTTTATTTCCGTTAAAATAGAATTCCGGTGTTGAACCCTCCTCACGGCTTGCATCAATAAGCAGCACATCTCTTTTTCCGTCTGCCTCAATAACAAGCTTCTCCACATCATAAATGGGGGGATTATAGGCTGTCAATGTCACAAGGTCCTTAAGCGACAAATCTACAAAATCAAGGTAGTAGGCATCCACGGTAAATACAGTGTTATTTCCTTCCATCATTCCGTAGTATTCCGACTCATTTTTATTTCCTAAAAGCATCCGGTATGTTTTGCCATTTAAAGTATAATCGAATACATATTTGGGCGAATCAAGTCCATAAAGGCTTAAATCCGAAGGGTCCTCCTTTACATATTCTTTAACTCTGAATGTACTGACCCAATCTAAGAATTTTGAAAGCTCATCAGTATTTGCATCCCGCTGTGGAATTGGGCCGGTTATGATCCAGTCGGCAGAAGAACCTTTTCTTTCAGCACTAAATACGGTTTCTCCATCCCTGTTGAAAGTCAGGCTCTTAACATCTTCATCCGAAACAGCTTCTGTACCATATAGATTCTTATTCATTAAATCCAGCTTTCCGTATCTGAGGGCTTCACCCTGATAGGAGTCTATTGTATATACCTCAGGATTACCGGGCTTTCTTATGTAATAACTGTTCTGCAAAGGCGTCAGGTCACCTATTTCTATGCTGACTTCTTTTCCGTCTTTTGAAACAAAGGTCGTTACATAGCTGTTATCAAGGCCGTAAATCGTAGGATCAGCAGGATTTTCATTTATTAACCGGTCAGTCATAACCGTGGCTGCAGTTGAAACCATGTATTCCACTAAATCATTGTCAACATCAAAAGACTGATTGACCCATACTTTCTTTTTCTCGGTTACCTTTTTTGTGGTACCGTCATCATTAGTCTCATAAGTTTCGACATCCCTCTCCTCCAGTATAAGAACGACTTCGTCTTCTTCTCTTTTCAGTACTATTTTCGAAATATCATCCTGTTCAATATCAACCAGCTTAATTTCATCAGAAGAAGCAATATCTGTCAGGTTTTCACTCTCATTACCCGTCTTGTTCATACTGCTGTTCAGATAGATAAATGCTGCAAGGAAGATCATAAAAATAACCATCAGGATTATAAGCTTCTTCCAATTCTTCATCATAGATGTTTCCTCCTTATCCAAACAAACACACCAATCCCGATTATGGCCAACGGCAATAAAAATGATAAAGCAATGAATGAAATGAACCTGGTCGAATCAGACATCTGAATCGGCTCAGACATTAAACTCTTGGAAGGTACTATGATTGAATCTGTCTTATCCTGCATCCAGTTCAATATGGACAAAATATATCTGGCACCGTTATAAGTTGTGTTTTGCATCCAGTAGTCAGTTATAAAGTTAGCATTTCCGATGAGCGCAATTTTGCTTGATGACGTACCCTGATATTCCGATAAAGCTCCCAGGAAAAACGGCCCCATAGTAATATCCCCGGTAGCAATGCTCGTGCTTTGTGCTCTGTCGGATGTCATGAACAGCGGCTGAGTTACAATCTCATCCTTAGCTGTCTGTTTAATACTGACGCTTCGGCAGTTCGGCATATACATAAACAGGGACTTTGGATCCAGATTCAGTGTAACATCATTCTCATTCGGCTGTGGGATTATTACGGTAAAATCGTCCAAATACCAATTTTGGTCACCTTCAAGAACTATGTCATTATTGAGAGCCAATGAATAGCGTTCAAATACTGTATCGAAATTAGGCATACTTTTTTCTGTGTTCTGCACGTCCATAAGGAAGATCGCATCTCCGCCCTTCTCCATAAATGCAAGCAGATTATCCAATTCTTTTGGAAGGAGATCTGTTTTAGGGGAAACGAAAAAAATAACGGAAGCATCTTCCGGAACCGGCTTAGACAATGAAATTTCTTTAATTTCATAATTATTGGCAGTTATCGTGCCTTTCAGTTCGAAAATATTAGAAGTCAACTCGCCGTGACCTGTAACAAAATATGTTACCGGAGTGGAATCAGCTACGACACTTTTTATAGCGCTTGAAAAAACCTGTTCAACCTTAATGGCTACAGGGTATGTGGTATAGGTGGAGTAATCGTATTCAACCATATCATTCTCCGATACCACTTTAGACTTTTTACCGCATTTCACTACAATACTTCCTTCATAAATCCCCTTGACCAGATTAGGATCTATCTCCCTTTCAATAAAGGCTGGATCTTTATCCACATCGACAAATCTTGTCTTAACCTTGCCATTGCTCTTAAGGTTGTATTGTCTCAGGATATCAAGGATGTCGCTTCCCTGATAATATTTTTCATTTGTAAGTATTATTATTTCGACTTCTTTATCTAAATCATCAAGCATTGTTACAGTGGCATCGCTTAATGAATATAGTTTATTTTTTGTGATATCAAACCTTACCCTGTTTCTTATTGCATCTAAGCCCAGGATTGCATTAATGATGACTATTATGGCTATCATAACTATAGTTGCTATCAAAGCATATGAGCCGTATTTTAAACTTCTGCTGCTAATCTTCTTCATATTATCACCCCTGACTCCAGCGTTTGCGTTCGATAATCCTTACCGTAAGAATAGTAAACACTGCTGTATAGCTGATCATAAATACTATAGACGTTAAATCGATAATTCCCTTATTAAAATCCATATAGCGGTCAAATATGGAAATCCATAAAAAAACTTTATTTAAAAATCCGCTGAAGAAGCCGGCAAGATATCCTATATTCTGAATAAGGAACATGAAAACAAGAGTGATTATGGAGGCTATTATTTGATTTTCGGTCAATGAAGAGGCAAAGACGCCCAGGCTTATATAAACCGCTCCGATTAAAATGTATCCGAGATATGAGCTTATTATCATCATAATATCGGGTTTTCCGACTATTATGACAATTAAAGGGAAGATTAATGTTGCTGCGGTCATTACCAAAAATACACAGAAACAAGCAAAAAATTTTCCCATGACAATTTCGGTTACCCTGACAGGAGATGTCAGAAGCAGAACCTCTGTACCGTTTTTCTTGTCCTCAGCCAGGGTTCTCATGGTGAGTATAGGAATTATCAATATAAGCATACTGCTCATACTTGCAACAAATTCACTGATAATATCTGATATACCCAAGCCCAGATAGCTGTTGAAAAACAGCCCTAAAAGCAACATATAAAGTCCGATAAGAACATAAGCGATAGGTGATTTGAAGTATGACCTGAAATCACGTCTTATTATAGCCAGCATACTTATACAGCCTCCTTCTCCTCATTGGTGGTCAGTTGCAGGAATACTTCTTCAAGTGATAAATTCAGGGATCTAAGCTCAAGTATTGGAAAGCCCTGCTGTGCTAATTGGTAAAACAGCGGCTTTCTTACGTCCGCATTTTTGTCCGCTTCGATGATATAACTGTACTCATTATCCCTTATTTGGGCGCTGGTCTTGAGATTCTTGACTCCATTTATATTTGATATGATATTCTTAACCTTATTCTCAGGACCTTCGATTGTAATGGTAAATCTTGAAAAATCGGTCAATGCCTTTGACAAATTATCAGGAGTATCAATAGCGGCTATTTTCCCTCTGTTAATGATAACGACTCTGTCGCATACCGCACTCACTTCCGGAAGAATATGGGAACTCAGTATAATAGTATGTTTTTTGCCCAGCGCCTTAATCAGGTTTCTGATTTCCATGATCTGTTTAGGATCAAGACCTACTGTCGGCTCATCCAGAATAAGGACCTCCGGCGATCCTACCAGCGCCTGAGCGAACCCTACTCTCTGCTTATAGCCTTTTGACAGATTCTTGATGAGTCTGTGGCTTACATGCGTTACTTTAACCAGCTCCATAATATCTTTTTTCTCGCTTTTCCATTTTTTTGACGGTATTTTTTTCAGATCAGCGCAGAAATCAAGATATTCGTTAACAGTCATGTCTGGATAAAGCGGCGGTTGTTCGGGCAAATATCCTATATGCTTTTTGACTTCAACAGGGTCCTCTAAAATATCAAAGCCTGCTACCTTAACAACACCGGATGTTGACGATATGAATCCGGTGATAATATTCATAGTAGTTGTTTTCCCTGCTCCGTTAGGACCTAAAAAGCCAAGGATTTCTCCTTTATCGACATTGAAGCTGATATTGTCGATAGCTTTAATACGCCCATACTCCTTTGTCAGATTTTGAATTTCTATCATAGATTACCTCCCTGCACCAGTGCTTAAATTGCTTAAAAAAATAAGCGGGTTATTTTGTTGAAATCATAAACCCGCTGTGGACAAAATCGTTGTTTTTATTATGCATTAAATTAATGAACAATTTATGAACATATTGTTAATAAAATTTTATTTATTATCAAATAAATGTCAAACCCCCATAATATTGTATCCTGAGTCGATGTGCAATATTTCACCGGTCATACCTGAGGATAAATCGCTTAAAAGGTATACGGCAGCGCCGCCCAGATCCTCCAGGGTCACATTGCGTTTTAAAGGCGCTTTTTCTTCCACCACACCAAGAATATCACTGAAGTTCTTTATACCTTTTGCAGACATCGTTTTAACCGGACCTGCCGAAATGGCGTTGACTCGTATATCCTTTTCTCCCAGCTCATGGGCGGCATACCGCACGCTGGCTTCCAACGCCGCTTTTGCTACTCCCATAATATTGTAACCAGGAGAAACCCTTACTGAGCCTGTATAGGTTAATGTCAGGATACTTCCTCCCTCGGTCATAAGAGCCTGGGCTCTCCTGGCTACGGCGATAAATGAATACACGCTGATGTCCATTGCTATCATGAATCCGTCCTTTGATGTATTTACAAAGGCATCCTGAAGATCTTCGCTTTTTGCGAACGCAATAGCGTGAACAACTCCATGAAGCACACCGTATTTACTTTTTATCATAGAAAAAAGATTGTCTAAGTCTTCTTCCCTGGATACATCGCATTGATAAGCATCAATGTCTCCCATGCCAGAGGTTAACTTCTGAAGAGACTCTTTTTCTCTGTCACCTAAGTAAGAAAAGATCAAATTTGCGCCCTGGGCTTTTGCAGCCTGCGCGATTCCCCAGGCGATACTCCATTTATTTCTAACACCCATAATGAGTATATTCTTACCTTTCAACAGTTCGGACATATTATAACCTCCAATAATTATAATCTAATATTATTATCTGATAATAAACACTATACTATAAAAAATCTTTGGTTTCAAGAGAATACCTGGCGTCAAATTTCTGCTTATAGCCTAAATATGCATCAAATTGCCAGTTATTACTACACGATTTTTTCATAATTGAACGATTATTTGATAAAGCAAATAAAACGTACAATTCCATTAAATTAAACTGTTTTTTCATATGCAGCCTGATGTTGAATTTTATCAAAAAATGTTCCAAACCCACTCTACATGCGGTTTTTCTTGACTTAATGTAGATGATGTGTTATCATTTATGTTGAAGATTGTCCTTATTGAGGAGGGCCTTACAAATGAAAAATATCGAGAAAATACGAAGCAGATTAAACAAAGCTATAGCTGAAGGCGACAACAAAAATACCATACTTAATATCAGCAGACATCTGGATAACTTAATAGTTCAATACATGAAAATACAGACTAAAAAAGGCATAAATTAAGGGTGTTTTGCAAATTAACACCCTTTTCGTTTTTCTTTTCATTTTTTTGTTGTTTATATATTCCAATTTATACGATGACCGTTTTCAGAGACTTTCCAGGAATCGTCTTATGCGTTCCAATGCCTCTCTTATATTGTCAATGGAAGTGGCATATGTAGCTCTCACAAATCCCTCTCCGCAAGCTCCGAAGGCATTTCCTGGAACCATTAATACCTTCTCCTGCATTAACAGGCGCTCGCAGAACTCATCGGAGGACAGTCCCGATACACGAATATCCGGGAATACATAAAACGCACCTACAGGCTCAAAACAATTCAACCCTAACTTTCTGAATCCGTCAACCATTATCAGGCGGCGACGGTTGTATTCTTCCACCATGCGTCTGACTTCCGGTTCCCCGTTTTTAAGGGCTTCAATCGCCGCATACTGTGCTGTTGTAGGACTGCACATAAGAGCGTATTGATGTATTTTTTTCATCTGTTCCAGTGCTTCGGCAGGGCCACAGGCAAATCCTATTCTCCAGCCCGTCATGGCAAACGCTTTAGAGAATCCATTTATTACGATGGTCCTGTCTTTCATTTCAGGGAACTGCGCGATTGAAACATGTTTGCCTTCATATGTCAACTCGGCGTACAATTCATCAGAAATCACAATAATATTTTTATCCTTCAGGACCTCAACAATTGCCTTATAATCCTCATAATCCATGGTGGCACCTGTCGGGTTGTTGGGGTAGCCGATTATTATCGCTTTTGTTTTATCAGTAATGGCATTTATGATTTGTTCCGGCTTCAGCTTGAAACGGTCTTCTGCTTTCAGTTCCACTGTAACAGGTGTGGCTCCGGCAAACATTACGCAGCCCTTATAAGCAACAAAGGAAGGTTCAGGCACTATAACCTCGTCCCCCGGACCGGCGAAGGTCCTGACACTTATGTCAATTGCCTCACTTCCGCCGACTGTTACCAGAATCTCATCCTTTGGATCATATTTCAGACCGAACCTGTTATTCATGTAATTTGATATTTCCCTGCGAAGCTCTATGAAACCGGCATTTGAAGAATAATGGGTCTTCCCTTTTTCAAGCGAGTATATACCTTCCTCCCGAATTGTCCATGGCGTTTCAAAATCCGGCTCGCCTATTCCCAGGGAAATAACGCCTTTCATCTCATTTACCATGTCAAAATATTTCCTGATACCGGACGGAGGAGTCTCTAAGATATTCTTTTTTACCATTTGCTTTATATTCATAGTACAACAGCCTCTCTATCGTCGTGATACGATTTATTGAAGATCACGCCACTGTCTTTATATTTTTTCAGCACAAAATGAGTAGCGCAGCTCATGACCGAGTCAATTGGAGCCAGCTTTTCCGCTACAAATAGCGCCACTTCTTTCATGTTCTTTCCTTCAACCACAACAAACAGGTCAAATCCTCCCGACACAAGGCTGCAGGCAGTTACCTGAGGATACTTGTAAATTCTCTCCGCTACCTTATCAAAGCCCTGACCTCTTTGGGGAGTTACCTTTACTTCAATATAGGCAGTAACATATTCGTGGTCTACCTTTTCCCAGTCAATCAACGCATTGTAAGCAACAATTATTCCTTTGTCACTAAGTTCCTTCATTGCAGTTTTAACTTTGTCTGAAGTTGTTCCCAACATTACCGCTATCTCTTCCACAGACAGTCTGCAGTTATTCTTCAAAATGCTCAATAGTTCTTTTTTCATGGAATCAGACTCCTTTCATATTTTCCTATATCGTAATGATATCATTAGAACAGCGGATGGATTCCTTAGAATAGTTCTTTATTTAATAAAGCCCTGCTAATAATAGCAGGGCTTTAGGTTTAACATTATTAAAAGTCCACCCGAATCCTATAATTGTCTCTGATCAATCATTTATACCCTGATTATTCTGGCTGTTTTCGCCGTTTGGCGCGTATTCTGTTTCTTTGGATTCTATGTAGCCCTCAATTTCATTTAGGAGACCCTGATATTTATTGAGCATATCTACTATTTGAACCTTCATGGTCTTGATATCCCGCTTAATATCAATGATTTTTTCTCTTTCTTTTTCAAGGGCCTCTTCAAGCTTGCTCTTTTCCTCCGCCGCTCGTTCCTTCGCTTCTCTCAGAATCTCGTCAGCAGTTTCCTGCGCAGTTATAAGAGCGCTGGCAATCCTTTCCTTTTCCTTTGAAAGGGTTTGACTATCCTCCGCAGCAGATTCGTAACGAGTTTTCATCTCGCGGATCTGGAGTTTTAAATTGGATATCTCATCGTCCTTTTCTTTCAAACGCAAATCAAACTCATACAGTATTTTTTCAATATATGCGTTAACATCTGACTTATTGAAACCAAATACGGAGGTACCAAACTTTTTCTCACCTGACATAACCAACACTCCCCTCTAAATAATAATCTATAGTTTTATAAGTTAGACATATTTCTCCAGCAATTCTTCCAAATCCTTTTTTGAACGGGCTCCTATAACTTTTTCCACCTGATTGCCGTCTTTAAAAGCAATCATGGTTGGGATACTCATGATATTAAACCTTGTAACCAGTTCGACCTCCTCGTCTACATTTACCTTGCCTATTCTGAAGCGCCCGTCATATTCCTCGGCAAGCTCATCTATGGTAGGCCCTATAGTTCTGCAGGGGCCGCACCAGTTAGCCCAAAAATCAACAAGTACAGGAACAGAAGACTTCAAAACCAGCTCATCAAAATTTTCACTTTTGATTGTTAAAACCTTTTCTGAAGCCATGGTGTTATTTCCCTTCTTCCGTGTATAATAATATTTAGTAATAATATTGTTTTATCTAGTTTATAATATATTTCAATTTTTTACAACAAAATATTTACCCATAATGTATTAATCAATTAGTCCTAATTTATAAAAATATTACTATAAAAATATCTGCTTGTTGGTTTATTTTTAATAAATATGTGTAAAATAGAACGAACTCCTTAATGCCTTATAGTGTAATCCGCACATTGATATTTTTCGTATAAAAACAGTATTATAATGCATAACAATGCTTAACGGTTTATGATAAAACAGTTGTATTATTATTTGCAGAATTTGGGTATATATAATGCTATGATTCCAAGAAACTGGAGGCTAAACTGAATGTACAAATACGGGAAAATAAAAGTTACAACTACACTGCCTGAAAGGCTTGCAGGGCTTCGTGACATAGCAAAAAATCTCTGGTGGTCGTGGAACAGTGAAGCCACTGATCTATTTCGCGAAATAGACTTGGCTCTATGGGAAAAACTCAACAGAAATCCTGTTCGTTTTCTTCAGGAGATCAGCTTAAAAAAACTTGAAGAAAAGCTCTCGGATAAAGAGTTTATGAACAATTACGAAAAAGTGCTGAAGAATTTTCAGAATTATTTAAGCCAGCAGGATACATGGTTTAATCAAAACTATCCTGATTATAAAAATGAACAGATAATTTATTTCTCTGCCGAGTATGGGCTTCATGAGGTTCTGCCGGTATACTCAGGCGGTCTTGGCGTACTGTCAGGGGATCATTGCAAAACTGCCAGTGACTTGGGGTTACCCTTTACAGCCATTGGTCTGTTCTATAAACAGGGCTATTTTGACCAGCATATTAATGCAGAAGGATGGCAGGAAACACATTTTACAAACTTAAACTATTCGCAGCTTCCCGTTTGGCCCGTTTACGACAGCAACGGAAAACCCCTTACCATTTACCTTGAGTTACCGGGCCGCGTGGTTTATGCCCGTATCTGGTGTATTAATATCGGGCGGGTAAAGCTTTATCTGATGGATACCGATGTACCTGAAAATAATCAGTACGACAGAGGACTGACCGACAGACTCTATGGCGGAGACAAAGAAACCCGCATTCAACAGGAAATCCTGCTGGGTATCGGCGGGATTCGCACTTTGGACGCTTTGGGGATCAAGGGCACGGTATATCACATGAATGAAGGCCATTCAGCTTTTATGGCGCTTGAGCTTGCACGTAAGCTGGTTATGGAAAAAAATATGCCCTTCAGAGAGGCCAGAGAAATCGTATATTCTTCATCGGTATTTACCACTCACACTCCGGTACCGGCCGGAAATGATAAATTCCCGTTGGATATGATAGACCGTTATTTCAGCAATTATTGGGTACAATTAGGACTTCAGCGCAATGAGTTTATCAGTCTGGGACTTAGGCCTGATGAACCTAATGTCTTTAACATGGCAGTTCTGGCTCTCAACATGGCCGGCCGCAAAAACGGCGTAAGCAAGCTCCACGGGGCTGTTTCCCGACATATTTTCAATGCCGTCTGGCCTGATATACCTGAAGAAGAAGTTCCTATTACCCATGTCACCAATGGTATACATACCATGACTTGGTTGGCACCGGGATTCAGATATATTTTTGATAAATATCTTCCTTCCGACTGGCAGAACAGATTGTATGATCCGTCGGTATGGCAGCAGATCGATAGTATTCCGGATGAAGAGATTTGGAAGACCCATTTGGCATTAAAGACCAAAATGATCCGCTTTATCACCGAAAAACTTAAAAAGCAATATATAAAAAACGGTGTGCCTCTGCACGATGTTAACGAGCTTGACAGCATATTCGATCCTCAGGCTCTTACTATAGGCTTTGCCAGACGTTTTGCGACTTACAAAAGAGCAAACCTTATTTTCAGGGATCTTGCAAGACTGGAAAGAATACTTAACAACAAGAGCATGCCGGTCCAAATAATATTCGCAGGAAAAGCTCATCCTGCAGATTACCCTGCTCACCAGATCATTAAGAATATTCACGATATCGCAAAAAGCGAGGGCTTTAAAGGGAAGATATTCCTTGTAGAGAATTATAACATGACGGTAGCCCGTCATCTTGTTCAAGGCGTTGACGTATGGATGAACAATCCCCGCCGCCCTCTGGAAGCCA
>Ga0134100_1003310_pt1 | contig 10967 bp, 10 predicted proteins | sample 11_taG_2_FD_94444 | JGI IMG/M metagenome (GOLD analysis project Ga0134100, IMG submission 94444) | Switchgrass degrading microbial communities from high solid loading bioreactors in New Hampshire, USA - 11_42_5_180_A3 metaG | ecosystem: Engineered > Bioreactor > Semi-continuous > Anaerobic >...
ATAGATCAGTATCTTTTCATTTTTGTGGATTTTGATAATATCCCAGAGTTTATCTTCCTTTTCATTCTCGTTGTTGAATTGAAGAACTTTCAGTGATATTTCCGACCTCATTAGAAGATTGTCTTTTATTATATTGGATTTATCAATATTAAACTCCCTACATATGTCTACAACTTCCTTTGGATTTAAGGTTGCTGTCAATGCAAGGATTCTAGGTTGTTTATCTCTACCTTCATTATATATACAATCCAAGAAATCCGGTATACGCTTATAGAAAGGCCTGAAGCTGGTACCCCATTGGCTAACACAATGCACCTCATCAATCACAAGCATTGTTATTTCATTTTTACGTTCTCTAATGCAATATTCAAACAGTCCATCTGTTGCAATCTTTTCTGGACTTACGAAAATGAATTTAGGGTTAATAACTTTATTTGCAAAATCTTTTAAAACATTTGCTTGTTTTGCTGAATCCATGCCACCATGAATTGTAAGCACTTCAATACCTTGTTCCGCTATCTTTTCAGATTGCTCATCAATAAGTGCAATTAATGGAGAGATAACAATTGTTATACCACCGGAGAGTATACCAGCTATCCAATATATTAAAGACTTTCCTCCGCCTGTTGGCATTATACAAAGTGTATTATCTTTTTCAACAACATTTGATATAACACGTTTTTGGAAATCTTTTAAAGAAAATTTGCTTGCTAATTTAGGAAAATTGCTGCTAAAAGCTTCATCTATATTAAGCATATCCAAGACCCCCATCCCTTATCTGTTGTTTTAAGAAAGATATTTCTTCTTCATGCTGTTTTGCTACAAAAGAAAGAAAAGCATCTACAATTATGTAGCGGTTTTCCGGATCGAGATAAACATTATTTTCATCCGCTTTTTGTTTTAACATTTGATAAATCTGATGAGCATAAAATGTAAACAATTCATATGGATAAAAGTAATTTTGCTGTGTAATGCTTTTATCCACATCAATCATTAGAAATTCTGAGTCTTGCTTGCAATCAAAAGTTTTCTTGTCTGTTAAATACCATAGGGCCCATATAGCCTCTCTGCTCCTATTTGGAAAAACAGCTGGATAAACTTTATAAAGCATATGGCTTTTTATGCCACCACCTATAACCCCGTAAACAGTATAATCTTCTGTATCCAAATCGCTCACTCGTAAATCTTCATAGCAATTAATTTTGTCATAGGTATTCTCGTCATAAAAGTTATTGTAATAATCCTCAGAAAAGTAGCACAGATTGCTTACAACTGTAAGCAGTTCGTTTGCATCGGAAATATTAAAATCCCTCTTATATTTCTCTAACTCTTTAGCCGAACTAAAAAGGGTATGATGTATTATAGGACATTCCTTTTTAAGGACTGTGGATTTGAAATACTGTGGATCATCCTCATACTCTTCAAGTGCTTCCTTGTCAAAGATTGCAATATATTTTTCTCTGTCCTTTTGAAAGTCATCTGAAGCTTCTACTATGATATTCTTAAACTTTTTCGCAATATCAGAATTCTTTTTTGATTTAACCCTTTCTATCCCTAACTTTTCAGCAAGTTTTTGTATATCTTGCTCTGATACTCCATAGCCAGCTTCGAGCGTTATAAAGTCATTAAAGTATTCATTAAATTTAAGTTTAATAACCTCAAGTACTTTCTCTATGTGTTTATGTTCATAACAAACCGCTTCCACTGACCTCTCTTCTTGATGCCTATACATACATTTTCTCCCCCTTCATAATAGTATACCAAGAACTATATCATACCAAAGTGTTGAAATGCCTTCTTTATATCCTCTTGTTTTTCTTTAGGACATGGATGTTCTCGTTTGTTCAAATCTTTTCTATTGGTTGCAGTCATTGGTGACAGACCGTTAATTTCTTTGGCATGTGCAATCCAGCATGTTTTCGGTTTATACCCAAAATTCAACTGTACATATTCTTGTATCTCTTTATAAGTAGCCATATTTACTCCCCCTTTAATTTAATGTAGTTTCCTGGCAGCGCTTCAAACATATCCGGATAATGTCCACATCGAGCCCTAATCTGAGTATACTGTGCTTTCTTCCCGTTTTTCTGCAAATACAACCTACGTTTATATATTTCATCTGCTAGCTCAGATGCGTGCATAGTTTTGTTTTCAACCTCTGATAACACTATCTTCATAGCTTCTTGAAGTGTATAGTTAGCATGTTTGTCCGGTATATTTTCAACATCTATACCCTCAGCATCGTACTTCAGCACAATATAAACAGGCTTATTGTCTTTAAGAAGAACAACTTTACCGTTCTTTTCTACTACAGAAAAAACATGTTCCAGATCAGTTCGTAATGTATCAAAAGGTATTAAGCTATCTATTTTTACGTCCATACTTTCCACCTCGACCGACTAGATTCGTTACCATGATTATACATCTAATCAGCTTTTTTGTCTATATATTTGTTCATACATTTGTATAAATAATAAGACCGCCAAATGGGGTATAATCCCTTGATTGGCGGTCAACTCATTATTTTATATCTCTATGTCGAGTTCAACACCTGACTTAAATTCAACAGTCAATTTTTTGTCAAATACTGTTATCTTTTCCACGAGTCTCCTTACTAACTGCTCATCATATTTCTCCAGTTTATAGGACTGTTCATTCAAGAACTCAGCCATTTCTGCGATGCGCTCCCGCTTTCCTTCACGCTCGGCATTCTCGGTCAGAATATTCTGTTTGAATTCTCGCAGACGATAAATCTCATCCGCCACTTTTTGATAGTCTGCTTTTGCATTGACCAGTTGAAGAAGCTCTTGCTGCAGCTCATTTAGCCTGCTTTCTATCTCTTGAATAGTCTGATCGTTATCCTCGTTTAAAACTGCTGCTATGTTCTCCTGCAGAACAGTGAGGAAGGTATTTTTACTTCCTAAAACTTCATTGATAGCCTTCACTACGGCCTCTTGCAATGTAGTTTCATTAATAGTCCGTGATGAACAATCAGAGCCTTTTTCCTCAAGGCGGCTGACACATCTCCAAACGATGGATTTACACCCTCTGTTGTTCCAATGTACCCGACGGTAAATATCTCCGCATTCTCCGCAATACACAATACTGGACAATGCGTATTTGCTGCTATAGACTCGTCTTTTGCCGCTTTTTCCAACCTGCAAATTAGCCCTGCGCACCATTTCCTCTTGCACCTGCATGAAAATTTCACGCGGGATAATCGGTTCATGGCTGTTTTCAACGTAATACTGAGGAACAATACCGTTATTTACAACTCGCTTCTTTGAGAGAAAGTCTATGGTATATGTCTTTTGAAGCAGAGCATCCCCGATGTACTTTTCGTTTTGAAGTATTTTCTTTAATGTTTCTGGGCGCCACTTTCGTTTGTTTGCGGCAGTTAGAATACCATCTGCTTCAAGACCACGCGCAATCTGTAATAGACTTGCTCCATCAAGGTATTCCCTGTATATACGCTTTACAACCTCTGCTTCTTCAGGAACAATGACAAGCCGCTTGTTTTCATCTTTGGTATATCCCAAAAAACGATTGTGATTAACCTGGACCTCTCCTTGCTGGTATCTAAATTGGAAGCCAAGCTTTACGTTCTGGCTCAAGGATTGACTTTCTTGTTGGGCGAGGGAAGCCATAATGGTCAACATGATCTCGCCCTTTGAATCCATGGAGTTTATGTTTTCCTTCTCGAAGAATACCGGGATGTTCTTATCTTTCAGCTGTCGGATGTATTTCAAACAATCCAGAGTATTTCGGGCAAACCGGCTGATGGACTTGGTAATAACCATGTCGATTTTGCCCTCCATACAGTCCTCGATCATACGGTTAAACTCATCTCGCTTTTTAGTATTGGTTCCCGTTATGCCGTCATCGGCGTATATGCCTGCAAACTCCCAGTCTGCGTTACCATTAATATAGTTCGTATAATGCTCAACCTGGGCTTCATAACTCGTGGCCTGTTCCTCACTGTCAGTTGAGACACGACAGTAGGCTGCAACCCGCAGTTTAGGCCTATCTTCTGCTTTTACGGTGTTTCCAACTCGAGCACGAGCTGGTATGACGGTTATATTCTTAAGATTGCCCATCCGCTATCACCTCGCTTTCTATCAAACTGTAGGCATATTCAGCTTGTGTAAAAGGGTCTTCATAAAGTGTTTCAGGGGAAGGTGCAGAGAAACGCATCCGCTCCAATGACTTTTTGGGTTCTGCCTTCTCTCGTATTCGCCCAAGCATCCGGGCTCTTTTTATCTTCTCGGCTTCAGCTTGCTTGAAGGTATCCTCGTCAATTATCGGTGGATAAAAGGCATCCCCAAGGTATCGCTTGCAGGTCAACATTTTTGCGATTGAAGAATGGCAACGCTTTATGCCCGCTCGTTTGGCGGCATCCACTAATGAGAAACCTGATATATAGGCATGAAACAGTTCTTTTACCTGGTTCGCCAACTTATCGTCTATGAATGCTATTCCATTTTTGATGATATAGCCATAAGGTGTATGAGCCATTTATCTCACCAGCCTTTCCTTTAAGGTAAGCCCACACTTCAGCTTAAATCCGATTTCTTCCTGCGAATAGACTATGATGCTCTCAACATACCGGCTGAATATGGCTTCATCAAAGCTATTAATCATATCTGCTTTAGAAACCCACTTAAGGAGCTGCTCAACTTCAGATACAGCGGTCATACCACTATTCAAACTGCGGGAAAGCAATTTTTTCTTCTCCTTTAACATAGCTGCTTCTGCTCGCAGTTTATTGCTTTGTTCGCTGAACAAGGAGGAGGAAAGGTACCCCTTGGTTAGTAGGTTTGTCAATACCCGGCTTCGCTCCATGTTTTCCTCCAACATTTGCTCAAGCTCCAGTATTTCGGTCAGGTTTGCTGAATAATTCAAAGATCGCAAGCTCTTTAATAATGGCTTTAGGATAAACTCGTGTCCGAAGATAAGCTTGTTGATCATCGTAATAAATGCCTTATGAATATCATCCTCGCGAATAAAACGCATTGAGCACTTTGCAATATCATGGATGTGCTTTGAACAGCACCAAGCAATATATTGACTTCCACCATAGAAATGAATCCTGCGTTTGAAGTGACTTCCGCACTCTGAGCATATGATTTTGCCGGAAAAAGGATATCTCTTTTGGTACTTACCGTTTCCTTTTTCTATGCCTTTCTCGTCGCCGCGCTGCCTTAGCAATTCATTTACAGCATCAAATTCTTCATGGCTGATAATTGCTTCATGGTTCCTACGGATCATGATCTGGTCTTTTTCTCCGTTGTTACGATGACGTTTGAAATGGTCATCCGTGTATGTCTTTTGTAAGACGACATCACCGGTATATTTTTCGTTTGATAGCATGCCGAGGATAGTAGATGCATTCCATAAGGCAGCCTTTTTAGGTGTTATACCGTCAGCATTCAAGTCATCAGCAATTTTCTGTGCTCCTTTGCCGGATAAGGCTTCAGAAAATATTCGCCTTACGACAGCAGCCTGTTCTTCATTTACTGTCAGTACACCATCTTTATAATCATATCCGTATGGCGGCGATGAAAGCTTAAATGTACCATTTCGGAAACGACGCTGGATTGACCACTTATTATTTTGTGATATAGAAATCGATTCGTTCTCTGCTATACTGCTTAAAATGGTCAGCATCAGTTCTCCGTCCATTGATTGGGTATTGATATTTTCCTTTTCAAAATATAGGAACACGCCAAGGTCTGACAGCTTACGAATAAGTTCCAGGCAGTCTATCGTATTGCGAGCAAATCGGCTTATAGACTTGGTTACAATAAAGTCAATTCTACCGTTCTCGCAATCTTCAATTAATCGTAGAAGTTCAGAGCGATTTTCTTTTTTTGTACCTGTGATACCTTCGTCAAAGTATATTCCGGCAAACTCCCAATCTGGATTTGACTTAATAATGGATTCATAGTGAGTTTTTTGGGCCTCCAAGCTGATTAACTGTTCATCGTTATCGGTTGAAACGCGAGCATAAGCAGCAACCCGTAGCTTAGGCTTAACTAATTTTGCGCTTGGCTCAATTTTTCTAACCTTTCTCAATTTTTCACCTCCCAGGTATGTGACATATTACCTCTGAACACCTGTATTATCAAGCGTTTCAGGGCATTAACTCGGCTCCAAAAGGTGAGAAAGATTGACGGTTACGGAGGTCGATTTTCACGAACTCCTCTTGTGTAATCAGTCCTACATTCAGCATTTTTTGAAGCAGCATCAGTGAGCGATAATAATCATACTCGTTCTGGAGCCTCTCTTCTGTTACGGGCTTCCGCTTGGCAGCAAATTGAGAATTTGAGAGTTCTGTGATTTGCTTCACTTGCATATGGCATTACCTCCTGCCGATATGCGAAAAAACAGCGTAATTCGAACCCCATGAAAAAGACAAAAAAATAAAACCCACAACTCGGAATGGTTACCGTAGCTGTGGGCTAATGAATTTTATCTCAGTTATATCTTATAAAACCATCAAAGCCAGCCGCTTTAAGCTTTTTCAGCATCGATTCGGCATTTGCTTTGGATGAGAATGCGCCCACCTGAACACGATAGTATTTCTTATCGTCACCTGCAGGCATTTCTGTTTCTGGTTTTTCTGCCAATCCAGCCTTAACTGCCGCACGGAATGTGTCCATGCTTTCGCCGTGACGCGGAAACCAGTGCATCACATCAGCATGATTGCTGGCAATACCGAGCTTGTATCCTTCACTGTGGCAGATGATGTCCTTCTCAGTCAGATTATAGAGTTTACAGAGATACACGCATAATTCTACTGCTTCAGAAAATACCTTGCGAAAATACGTCGCATCGGATAAATTATCTTCACATATCTCAAAACCTATATGGGTATCATTCGCTGCACCTCCAGCATGCCAGCCACGATGGTTCCATGGCAATGTCTGATAGGTTGCAATTGAACCATCTTCCAACTTGCCTATGAACGCATGAACACAAACCTGTCGACCATCGGGTTTGTCTTGATTCCAGTGATTGCCGTATTGATTTTTACCCAACAGGCCATCATCAGGTGCTACATAGCGCTTCAACCAAGGATTGTTAGCCCCAGTTGAATGAACCATGATACCTTTCGGCGTTATTGTCCTGCCTGTCTTAAAGCAGGCGTTGTTAGTAAGTATTTGTTTTCGTAAATTCATCACTTATCACCTCAATTAAAAGCATGATTATAGGTCTGCCGGGTACAGGTGGTAGGTAAATTTCAGATCGCAATATGCGGTTGATGATGTGCCATTGCTTCCCATGCGAATATACAGTCCATATCCTACAGGAACCCGGGCCTGCCGCATTTCAATCTGAACATGCTGAGCTTCAGCACTGCTGTCTGCTCCGATTGGCGTACTGCGACAGATTCTGGTGAAGTTCTGTTCATCGTTTGAAATATACAGGTCTAGCTCCTTTTCGCTTGTATCCGATTGTCGGCAAAGGGTTATCAAATGGCAGTCATATCTTGTCGGTGAAAGATTTCCCCCTTGTCCTCCAATAACTACACTTCCAATAGGCAGTATTGTGTGTAAAGGCCCTCTGGTGCTATTGGTACCACCTGCACCGGAGACATTTCCGGACAGAACGTATCTCACATGTGGAGCACGAGTAAAAGCATTGATACTTGCAACAGCGGTAGTAGTCATCGGCAAGGCAGTGGTCACATCCTCAGCTTTTTCAAGCAAAAACAGACTCTCTCCTGGGGCAATGGTAGTATCACCTACAGAAAACCTCTGACTTGTCCAGTAAGCAGTGCAAGATGGATGGGGCTCTGTCCCTGTGCCGTAGGCTATGTTTGCATCATCTTGGACACCTCTTATGGCTTCAGCAAGCTTCTTAACGGTATTGCGTAGATTTTCTTGTATAAGCACCTGGACATTATTATCAGCCGGGCTGCCCAAAACTGTGACAAAAGTATATGTTACTGGGCCAAGTACAAAATTGTTACCGTCTACTATGTTTGAAAATGTTATGGCCGCTCTGCGACTTGCCATATCTGGGGCAGTAGCTGTTTCCACTGGATGCCAATGGTTGAGTAGTATTCCTGTTCTTTGGTAGAGTGTGTTCCTTGTTTCTCCAAGCAGATTGTAGGTATCACCGATCTGTGATGCAGCACTGACTAAAAGATCGTGTGTGGTATTGAGTAACGCATAGTTACTGTTTAATAGGTTGTAAATTTGGTTTAGTAAGCTATTTATTTCATCGACATCGAGCGCAGCTAAAGCTGACAAAACCTGATTTAACCATTCCTGTGCGGGAGGCTCCGGTGGTTCGACTATACCGTCAGCAAGAGCCTCCTCAACGATAGTGAGTATTCGTACACTTTTCCCGACTACTTCACCTTGTACTACCCTTATCTCAAGACGTCCTACACCAACAATCTCTGTATCAGCAGAGTTGGGAGACCATGTCAAAACACCATCGGCATAGCTTGTGACAACGGGATAAGCAATTCCATCAGGCCTTTTGAATATTGCGTTTAAGGCCGTGCCCGGATATTCATCACCAAGCAGGCTTGAAACATCAAACTCAATTTTACGAAAATGATGCTCTCCACGCCGTCCAATAAACACCGTTGCAACTTTTGTTAAGTCTATCATGTTCCATCACCATCCGATGGTGGCTCCTCATCACGCCCATGAAGCTGCTGAAGAATAGCTTTGAGTTTATCAGGGATGGGCAGCCCAATATGTCCTGCGTTTTCAAGAATAGAAATACCCTCATTACTTAAATAGAAGAAAATTACCGCCGTTCGAAGAGCACCTCCGTTCTGACTTCCTAATACCTGAGTGTCTAAAATGTGAGCGATACCCACCAGCACAAAGATGAGTACCTTTTTAAAGATGCCTTTTGCCCCAATTTCACTTGACAGCTCCTTATCAATAATTGCGCAGATAACTCCAGTCAAGTAATCAATGGCAACAAAAGCGATAAGGGCGTAAAGGAAGCCATCTAGTCCGCCCAAAAACCATCCAAGAAAGCCCCCGATAACCGTGAGCGCTGTCTGAATCCATGTCCATATCGTTTTCATGATCAATACCTCCAGTCCAAATTTGTATATATAGAAAAGCACTCCCATTGGTTGTGAGAGTGCTTGTAAAAATAAAGGCTTATAGAGTCAATAGCAAGTCATGAAGCTGATTCATCACATCTGCTCTCGGTCTTCCGCTTCCAATGGACAGCCACGTGACAGGCGGTACATCAAAAGTAGATGAATCATCGAAACCGTTAATCATTGTAATAACCGGCTCAATAGCCTTTCTAATCTCAAGAATATGGAATGGCCAATTCTTTATAGTGGTCTTTCCAACAATGATTTCCTCGTTCCAGCTTATCGGTGTCAAGTAGTGATAATTGCGTACCGTGTTCACTGCAGTTCTAAGGGTCTGAATATGTGCTGCTTTCACATGTGTCAGGTTTTCGGTAATCACTTCAAAAGGTGACGGCAGTATCGTAAATGTTCGAGTAACCTCCGAACTTGCTGACTCGATGTCACTATCTCGACATCTGAAGGTAACGGTATGGTTCCCTGGAGCCAGCGTTGCTGCCTGATACATTGTTTTGACACCATTTCCAAGGTAACCACTCACGGAGAAAAATTCGGGATTGTCGACACTGTTGTGCCATTCACCTGAATCAATCCTTACTTCAACAATCTGAAGCTGTCCATCCGGCTCGTTGCCCGTAGTAATCATAAAGCGTGGTGTAGTGTTATAAGTCGAACTGCCTGACATCGGGCAGCTGACTACTGGTGCTACGGGCGGACTATTTTTCTTTACAGCATTGCTAAGTACATAAGCAGAAACTGCATCCAATACATCTGTTACACCAATTCGGTACCGGGTATACATTCCGGCTATTGAAGACGCATTTGTCTCGTAAGTTCCAGATGTCGCGCTTGAAGGAACAATCGCTAAAGCCTCAAATGGAGACCAGTTCGTACCATCTGAAGATGTAGATCTCTGGATGACATATTGTTTTATGGCACTGGTTCCTGGTACCGTACCGCTCCATGAGAGAGTAACAGTGTTGATTTCATAAATGACAGGGGAAGCAGTAAAGGATGATGGCGGTATAGGCAGTACGTTTTTTCGGACACTATTGCTCGATATCCTCCAGTCAGAGTAAAAGCTCTCACCAGCTGTTCCGCGAGTCCTTATCCGGAATCGGCGGTAATTGCCACGCGTGGTAGGTGGGCTGACACTCAAACTGCCGTTTGTAGCAGATGTATTCACTGTAGTTAAAGCCATCCAATCGCTCCATGCGCTGTTATCGACCGAGTCACTGTATTGTATTTCATAGGATGTAATGGCATTGCCCGCTCCGCTTGCTGCACCACTCCATGATAAAGTCATATTTCCTTCAGCCACCGTGGTACTTACTGTACAAGAAGTTGGCGCTACACAGGCAGTAATATCGCAGTAGATGCTGTTACTGATCTTCTCTGATGAGAAAACATCGAGATTATCTATCGTCCAAATACCAAATTGCGTATATGTGCCTGGAGTTCTTGATACATTTGGTGTATAACTGCCACCACTTGAAGACAAGGTTAGAGTGGCTAAAACATTCCATGAACTCCATGTACTGTTATCCGTGGATGTCCTACTAGCAATCTGATATCCCTTGATAGCACTGGTTCCGCCAGAAGCTCCGCTCCATGTCAGTGTAATGGTCTCGTTACTGTAGTTCGAAGGTGAAGCAACTGCTGTGGTGGGTGGGTTCGGTACTGTATTTCTTCTGACAGAATTCGTTGATACCTTCCAGCCAGAATAATAGCTCGCTCCTGCCGCTCCACGTGTCCGCACCCGGAATCTACGGTAATTGCCTCTTGTGGAGGACGGTGAAGTTGCAACACTTCCGCTGGTGGCAGACGTAGAAACAATAGTAAGTGGTATCCACTCACCCCATGTAGCATTATCCGTCGATTCGCTATATTG
>Ga0134100_1003311_pt1 | contig 10967 bp, 9 predicted proteins | sample 11_taG_2_FD_94444 | JGI IMG/M metagenome (GOLD analysis project Ga0134100, IMG submission 94444) | Switchgrass degrading microbial communities from high solid loading bioreactors in New Hampshire, USA - 11_42_5_180_A3 metaG | ecosystem: Engineered > Bioreactor > Semi-continuous > Anaerobic >...
CCGCGTGGACGACCTGGCGCCCGTGCTCGGGCGGGTGGTCAGGGCCGACTGCACTGACCCGGCCGCCTTGCGCGCACTGCGCATTCAGGAGTTCGACACCGTCATCGTGGCGATCGGCGACAACGTCGAGGCCAGCGTGATCACGGTGCTCAACTGCCGGGATCTCGGCGTGCCCTACCTGGTGGCCAAGGCGCAGGACGAGGCCCACGGCCGCATCCTGAAGCACCTGGGCGTCGACCGGGTCGTCTACCCGCAGCGGGACATGGGCATCCGCGTGGCCAGCAACATCGCCACGGGCGGCATCATCGACTATGTGCGCTTGTCTGATGAGTACGGCATGGCCGAGATTGCTCCCCCCAAAACGGTGCTGGGCAAGAGCCTGCTGGAACTCGATCTGCCTCACCGCTTCGGGCTGAACGTGATGGCCATCAAGCGGGGGAACCGGGTGATCGTCTCGCCGCGGGCCGCCGAGCGCATCGCCGAGGGCGACGTGATGGTGGTCATCGGGTCGGCCGAGGGCATCACCCGGCTCCAGGGCGAGTAGCGGGGAGGGCGGAACATGGCAACGCAGCAGCGCCGGCAGGCGCCGGCGTTCACCCCGTCGCAGGTCCTGGCCCTCGGCTTTGCATTAATGATCCTCGCCGGAACCGTCCTGCTCGCCCTGCCGATCGCCCACGAGCCGGGGCAGCAGCTGTCGCTGGTGGACGCCCTCTTCATGGCCACCTCCGCCGTCTGCGTCACCGGCCTGGCGGTGGTGGACGTGGCGAGCACCTTCAGCACCTTCGGAGAGATCGTCATCATGTTGCTGATCCAGGCAGGCGGCTTCGGCATCATGAGCCTCTCCACGATGATGTTCCTGGTGACGGGCCGGCGCATCGGGCTGCAGGAGCGGCTGATGATGCAGGAGGCCCTCGGCTCCTTCTCCATCGCCGGGGTGGTGAAGATGACCCGCACCATCATCGCCACGACCCTGGTCATCGAGGCGGTGGGGGCCGTGCTGCTCGCCCTGCGCTTCCTCGCGTACTTTCCCCCGGGGAAGGCGCTCTACTTCGGGGTATTCCACGCGATCAGTGCTTTCAACAATGCGGGCCTTGACCTCACCTCTCACTCACTGCGCATCTTTAACCGGGACCCGTTCATCCTGCTGGTGGTGGCCGCACTGGTCCTCCTCGGCGGCATCGGTTTCATCGTGATGCAGGACATCTGGCGCCAGCGGCGGTGGGAGCGCTTCGCCCTGCAGACCAAGATCGTGCTGGTCGTGACGGGCGGGCTGCTGGTCGCGGGCACGCTCCTCATCCTGGCGCTGGAGTACAGCAATCCGGCCACCCTGGGGCCGCTGCCGCTCACGGACAAGCTCTTCAACGCCTTCTTCACGTCGGTCACCTTCCGCACCGCCGGCTTTGAGTCCATCTCCATGGGGAAGATGGCTTACGCCGCCCTGCTGGTGGCCATCGTGCTGATGTACATCGGCGGCTCGCCCGGAGGCACGGGAGGCGGCATCAAGACAACCACCTTCGCGGTGATCATCCTGGCCGTGCGGGCGACGGTGCGGGGCACCGAGGAGATCCAGGTGATGGGCCGGCGGCTGCCCCGGGAGCTCCTGGACCGGGCGATCGCCATCGCCGCGATGGCCCTGGTCCTCATCGTCGTCGTGGGCGGCGTATTGCTCGTGACCGAGAGCCATGTGGTCTCCGACCCCACCAACCCGGTCACCATCGCCGACGTCCTGTTCGAGGGCACCTCGGCATTCGCCACCGTGGGGCTCACGACGGGTGTCACGCCCCACCTGAGCATCCCCGGCCGCCTGCTGATCGCCCTCACCATGTACATCGGCCGCATCGGGCCGCTCACTGCCGCCGTGGCCCTGGCCCAGCGGCGCCGGGAGCGGGCGCACATCGACTATCCGGAGGAGCGGGTGATGATCGGATGAGCCGAAAGACGATCGTCGTGGTCGGGCTGGGCCGGTTCGGGTCCAGCGTGGCGCTGCACCTGCAGCGCATGGGCCACGAGGTGCTGGGCATCGACCAGAGCCAGGACCTGGTGGACCACTTCGCCGCAGAGCTCACCCACGCCGTCGCCTGCGACTCCACCGACGAGGAGGCGCTCCGGGCCCTGGGCCTGCGCAACTTCGACGTCGGCGTCGTCGCCATCGGCAACGACGTCGAGGCCTCGATCCTGACCACCGTCCTCTTGAAGGAGCAGGGCGTGCCCCTGGTGGTCGCCAAGGCGATGAGCGAGCTGCACGGCCGCACCCTCGAGAAGGTGGGCGCCGACCGGGTCTTCTACCCCGAGCGCGACATGGGCGCGCGGGTCGCCCACTCCCTGCTCACCGGCAGCGAGATCGACTACATCGAGCTCTCGCCGGAGTACACCATCCTGGAGATGGAGGCGCCGCCCCAGCTGGAGGGCCTGACCCTCCGCGAGGCCAACCTGCGGGCCCGCTTCGGCATCTCGGTGCTGGCCCTGAAGTCGGGGGAGCACATCAACGCGGCGCCGCTGGCCACCGACCAGATCAAGCCCGGCGACCACCTGGTGCTGCTGGGGAGCAAAGAGGGCGTCAAGCAGCTGGAGAGGATGTTGCAGCAGCAATGAGCAGCCTCGAGGCCCCGCTGGGGCCCAAGCACAGACTGGTTCAGCAGGCCCGGCTGCTGGCCCGGGAGCGGAAAGAGCGGGAGGCGGCGGGCCTGGCCCACATGGAGGGCGTGCGGCTGGTGGAGGAGGCGCTGGCCGCGGGGGTGGAGGTGGCTTACCTCCTTTACACCCCCGATTTGGCGGAGCGCCCCCGCGGCGCCGCCTTGCTGCGCGCGGCCGCGGACCGGGGCGTGCCGCTCCACGCGGTCACGCCCGCGGCCCTGGAACGGGCCGCCGACACCCGCACGCCGCAGGGAGTGGTGGGCGTCTTCCGGCCGCGCCGCTTCGGCCTGGACGACCTCGGGCCCGGCCTGGTGCTGGTGCTGGACGGCCTGCAGGATCCCGGGAACCTGGGCACCGCCATCCGCTCGCTGGAGGCGCTGGGCGGCGGCGGCGCCGTGGTCTGCGGCGGCGCGGACCCCCTGAACCCGAAGGTGGTGCGGGGGGCGATGGGATCGCTCTTCCGGCTCCCGGTGGTGGAGCTGGGGCTGGGCGAGGCGCTCGCAGCGCTGCGCACCCGGGGGCGCCGCATCTACGTGGCCGACGCCGGCGGCGACCTGGCACCGTGGGACGTGGACCTGGCGCGGGGGGCCGCTGTGGTCATCGGGAACGAGGGGGCGGGCCCCTCGCCGCTCGCGCGCGACTGCGCCGACGGCGTGCTTTCCATTCCAATGGTGGGGCCCACCGAGTCGCTGAACGCTGCCGTCGCGGCGTCGCTCCTCCTCTACGAGGCGCTGCGGCAGCAGGGTCGCGGCCGCTGACCCCGACTTGTTTGCGCAACACGTTACAGGTAAAATACCTGAGACAGCCCTCGCACAGGGGGGACGGTGCGCCATGCCGAAGAACCTGCCAACGATCCTGCTCGCCGCCATGGCCCTGGACCTGGGCGGGGCGGAGACCCACGTGATCAGCCTCGCCCGGGAACTGCACCGGCGCGGGCACCGCGTGGTCGTCGCCTCGGCTGGCGGCCGCATGGTGCCGATGCTTACGGAGCGGGGGATTCCGCACGAAGTCGTGCCCATGGCCAGCCGCAACCCGCTGGTGATGGCGCGCGCCTTTTTCGGCCTGCGGCGCGTGATCGCCCGGTACAACGTGGGCCTGGTCCACGCGCACGCCCGCATTCCCGCCTGGCTCTGCTCCCTGGTGGTGCGGGGCCGGGGCATCCCGCTGGTGACGACCTACCACGGCACCTACGCCGCCGGCTTCCCGTGGAAGTACCTGACCACCTTCGGCCAGCGGGCCATCGCCGTGAGCGAGGACGTGCGCCGCCACCTGGAGGGGCCGCTGGGCGCGCCGCCCGAGATCATCCGCGTCATCCCCAACGGCTTCGAGACCGGCGAGTTCCGGCCCGGCGTCGACATCGGCCCGCTGCTGGCCGAGCTGGGGCCAGACCTGGGCGGCCCGCACGTGGTGCACGCCAGCCGGCTCACCGATGAGTTTGCCGACACGGCCGTGGCCCTGCTCCGGGCGCTGCCCTCGCTGAATGCGCAGTTCCCGACGATCCGCCTCTGGATCCTCGGCGACGGCAACCGCTACGCGGAGGTGCAGCGCCTGGCCGACGAGGTGAACGCCCGGCTGGGCCGGCCCGCCGCGGCCGCCGTGGGCCACCGCCTCGACGTGGCCGCCTTCTTCAACCTGGCCGACGTGGTGGTGGCCGTGGCGCGCACCGCCACCGAGGCGATGCTGTGCGAGCGGCCGGTGGTCATCGCCGGCGAGGGGGGATACCGGGGCATCCTCACCCCGGAGCGGATCCCGGTCTACGCGGCGGCCAACTTCACCGCCCGCGAGGGCGGTACCCCTCTCGATCCCGCCGTCCTGGCGGCCGACATCGCCAGCCTGCTGGGCCCCGAACGGGCCGCCGAGCGGGCGCGCCTCGGCCGGGCGGGGCGGGAGTTCGTGGTGGCCAGCCTTTCCATCGAGTCTGTGACGGCCCGCATCTTAGACGTATACGCGGAGGTGCTGACTGGTGATCGACAATAAGGGCCGGCTCTTCGGCAAGATCAACCTGCTCGACCTGGTGGTGCTCCTGGGCATCCTGGCGGTGGCGGGAAGGTTCGCCTACGGCGCCCTGGCCGGGCAGGAGGCCGCCCCGGCGGGGCAGGACCAGACCATCGAGATGACCTTCCGGGTGCCGGCCGTCACCCAGTGGACGGTGGATGCGATCAAAGTGGGCGACGACGTGTTCGACAGCAAGTCCAACACCTGGATGGGCAAGATCGTCGCCGTCGACGCCGAGCCCGCCCTCATCGCCTGGGAAGTGGCCGATGGCATCGTGTCGTATGAGTCTGATACGCATTTTGACCTGTATGTGACGATCCGGGGGCCCGCCCGGGTGTCGCCCAACGGCATCACCATGAGCGGTATCGAGGTGAAGGTGGGCCGGAGCATCCAGTTCAAGAGCGCCTACTGGGCCGCAACCGGCACCACCGTGGCGTTCAACCTCACCCCGGACCAGCAGTAGGGGGCGACGCCCATGGTGCGGTCACCCCTGCTGGATCTGTGGGAGACAAGCCTCGTCGGGCGCCTGGCTGCCTGGCTCCTGGGCGTGTGGGAGGCGAGCCTCACCGGCCGGGCGCTCTCCGCGCTGGGCGCCTTCTGCGGGCGCGTCTTCGCCGGCTCGCTGCTGGGCCGCTTCTGGTACTCGGACTGGCCCGCCGGGGCCGCCGGCGGCGGCCGGGTGGGGCGTGCCCTCGGGTGGCTCGCCCGGTTGTACGAGGCGGTGGGACGCCGGTTGGGTCCGTGGCTCGCCGGAGTCTGGGAAGGCAGCCTGGTGGTGGGGCTCTGCCGGCGCGCAGCCCGGGCCGTCGGGGGCCTGCTGGCGGGCAGCCACCTCTGGCGGCTCTTCTGGGGCTACGCGGACGATGTGGTCCTCGCCCCGGCTGAGGCGGAGGCCGAGCGGGCCACCTCGCCGGTGGTCTACCTGCTGGGAATGCTCCTGGGCCTGCTGCCCCTGGTGCCGCACGGCATGTCCTCGCTTTCCACCGCCCTGATGATCGTGGGCGTGTGGGCCCTGGCCGGATTGGCCTTGGTGCTGAGGATGGTCCGGGGCGACTTCCGCTGGCGCACGACGTCGGCCCTGCTGCCGTTCTCCCTGTTCCTCCTGGTGACGGCGGCGTCCACGTTCCAGTCGCTCACGCCCGCCTCCAGCCTCCGCAACCTGATCATGTGGCTCACGGCCGGGCTGCTCTCCTGGCTCGTCGCCGACCAGGTGCGCACCTCCCGGGACGCGGCGGTGCTCCTCGGGCCGGTGCTGGCCGGTGCGATGCTGATGGCCCTGTGGGGCGTCTACCAGGTGATCCACCCGCCCGAGGTGGAGGAGTCGTGGGTGGATCCCGAGCAGGCGGAGAGCGTGATCCGCGTCTTCGCCAGCATGGGCAACCCCAACTACCTGGCCGAGTACATGACGCTCTTCCTGCCGCCGGCCATCGCCCTGTGGCTGCAGAACCCCCGCAGGCAGCTGCCCCTGGCCCTGCCCGTGGCCCTGATGCTCCTCGCCCTGCTGCTCACCGGCTCCCGGGGCGGCTGGCTTGCCTTCGCAGGCGCGGTCGGTCTCTTCATTCTGATGCGTTTCCGCCGCTGGGCGGTGTTCCTCTTCCTCGGCGGCCTGGCGGTGGTGCTGGCGGCGCCCGATGCGCTGCTGAACCGGCTGCTCTCGGCCTTCTCGCTGCAGGACACGTCGAACCTCTACCGCGTGAACATCTGGATCGGCGTGCTGGCCATGCTGCGGAAGTACTGGGTACTGGGCGCCGGAGCAGGCGCCGAGGCGTTTGCCGCCGGCTACCAGGAGTTCATGCTCTCCGGTGCGCGGGCGGCCCACGCCCACAACGTGCCGCTGGAGATCTTGGCCGAGATGGGCGTGCTGGGCCTCGTCTTCGTGCTGTGGCTTCTTCTCGCCGTGGTGCGCCGGCCCTTCGTGACGGGTGCGAGGCCGCTGAGCAGCTACCTGCTGGCCGCGGTGCCCTGTGCACTCACCGGCCTGCTCGTCCACGGCATGGTGGACTACGTGTGGTACAACCCTAAGGTGCTCTTCGCCTTTTGGGCCGTCGCCGGCCTGGGGGCGGGGCTCGCCTTGGGCCATAGAGAGGGACGAACAGCTTGACTTCAGCGAAATCCGGCAAGCCCAGGGTCCTGCACGTGTGCAGCGATACCAACATTGGCGGTGCGGGCCGGTACGTGCTCACGCTGGTCACCCAGCCCCGCATCGCCGCACGTTACGAGGTGGCGGTGGCCTGCCCCGACGGGGCGCTGGCGCCCGCCCTTCGGCGCGCCGGCGTGCCGGTCTTCCTCTACCCCGGGGCCGACCGCTCCCTCTCCTGGCCTGCGGTGCAGGGGCTGCTGGCCCTCATGCGCAGCTGGCGCCCGCAGATCGTGCAGGCCCACGGCGCCCTGTCCGGGCGCATCGCCGGCCGGCTGGCGGGCGCCCGGGTGATTTACACCAAGCACGGCTTCGCCTCGGCCGCCGAGGCGTCGGTGCAGATCCGGGAGGCCGGGAGCCTGCTCCGCACCCTGGCGGTGCGGCACCTGGCCGACCGCATTGTGGCCGTCTCCGTGGCCGTGCGCGACGCGCTGATTGCCCAGGGGGCCGACCCCGGGCGCGTGCGCGTGATCCACGGGGGCGTCGACACCCGGTCGTATGAGGCGGCGCAACCGCCCGTTCCCGGGGTGGTGGGGGCCCTCGGCCGGTTGGAGCGGGAGAAGGGCTTCGACGTGCTCATCGCCGCCATGGCGGAGCTCAGGGGCGAGGCCCGCCTGCTGATCGGCGGCGACGGCTCTCAGCGCGCCGCGCTGGAGGCGCAGGCGGCGGGGCTGCCGGTGGATTTTGTCGGCTTCGTCTCCGACGTTCCGGCCTTCCTGAGTCGGATCGGCATCCTGGCGGTGCCCTCCCGCTCGGAGGGGCTCGGGCTGGTGGCGGTGGAGGGGATGGCCGCCGGCCGCCCGGTGGTCGCGTCCTGCACGGGCGGGCTGTCCGAGGTGGTGGCGCACGGCGAGACCGGCTTCCTGGTCGAGCCGGAGGATCCGCAGGCCCTGGCCGGGGCGATCCGCCGGCTGCTGGCGGACCCCGCACTGGCCGCCCGCATGGGCGCCGCCGGGCGGGCGCGCGCAGCCGCTCAGTTCAGCGCCGACCGAATGGCCGCCGAGACCGACGCACTCTATGAGGAGTTGATCGCGCGATGATGGCCGCGACCCCGCGCACCCTGGTGAAGGCCGCGACCATCATCTCGGGCGCCACGATCCTGAGCCGCATCCTCGGCTACGTGCGGGAGATGCTCCTGGCCGCCCGGTTCGGTGCGAGCTATACCACGGATGCCTACCTGACGGCGCAGGACCTGCCGTACTCGCTCTTCGCCACCGTCAGCGCCGGCCTGGTGATGGTCTTCATTCCCGTCTACCGGGAGGTGCTGCAGCGGCAGGGGGAACGCGCGGCCGAAAACCTGGTCCGGAGCGTGCTCACCCTGACCCTGCTGGTGACGGTGCTGCTGCTGCTCCTGGGCTGGGCGTTGGCGCCCTGGTTCGTGCCGGCGCTGGTGCCCCGGTTCCCCGCCCAAGTGCAGGCCCTGACGATTTCGCTCACCCGCACCATGCTGCCGATGCTCCTCTTCATGGGGCTCGCCGGCGTGGCGACGGCCGTGCTCAACGCCAACCAGCGCTTTACCGCCCCTGCCTTCGTCGGCATGGTGAACAACCTGCCGGTGGTGCTGACGCTGCTGCTCGTGGCGCAGCCTTCCCAGGTCCACTGGGTCGCTCAGGCCGTGGTGGTCGGTGCCGCCGCGGGCGCCCTGATGCTGCTGCCCGGACTGCGCCGCCTCGGCTTCGTCTACAGACCGCGGATCGACTGGCACGACCCGGGCCTGGCGCAGGTGGGGCGGCTGATTCTCCCGGTGCTGGTCACCACCGGGGTCATTCAGATTCAGGACTTCTTCGACCGGTTCCTGGCCTCGGGGCTGGCCGAGGGCTCCATCTCGGCCCTGAACTATGCCGTGCGGGTCAACTCCCTGCCCTACGGCGTGGTGGGCGCCGCCATCGCCACGGTGCTCTACCCCACCCTGGCGTCGGAAGCGGCCGAGGGGAACAGGGAGGAGCTGGGCCAGAGCGCCGCGCGCGGCCTCCGCATCCTCAGCTTCGTGCTACTGCCCATGGCCATCGGCCTCCTGGTCTTCCGGGAGCCCATCGTGCAGCTCATCTTCGAGCGGGGGGCGTTCGACCCGGCGGCCACCCGGGCCACGGCGTATGCGTTGCTGTTCTACGCGCCGGGCATTCTGCTCTTCGGCTGGCAGGACTTCCTGAACCGCTGCTTCTGGGCCATGCAGGACCCCCGCACCCCGATGCAGGCGGCCGCCGTGTTGGTTGCCTTCAGCCTGCTGTTCAAGTTGGCCCTGGCCGGGCCGCTGGCCCACGGAGGGCTGGCGCTGGGGCAGACCCTCGCCACCCTGGTCTCGGTCGCCTTCCTGCTCTGGCGGCTGCGGGCGCAGCTGGGAACGATCGGCGGGCGGGAACTGGCCGCCCGCGTCGGCGTCAACCTCTGCACCGCGGCGGCCGGCGCCCTGGCGGGTTGGGGGCTCTTCCGGCTGCTCTCGGCGGTGGCGCCGGGCAGCGGACTGCTGGCGCAGTCGGTGCGGCTCTTCCCCGGGCTGGGCGTGGTGGTGGCAGTGCATGTGGGCCTTGCCCTTCTCCTGGGCAACCGGGAAGGGGCGGAGGTTGTGGAGCGGGCCGTGCGCCGGCTGCGGAGGCGTGCGTGATGAGCCGGGTGGAAGGAGGGAGCAACTGTGGCTGAGATCTTGATCGCCGGGTATTACGGTTTCCACAACGCAGGCGACGAGGCGATGCTTGCGGGCATCCGGCGGTCGATCGGCGAGCTGCGTCCGGACGTGACCTTCACCGCCATCTCGGGCACGGCCGCGCAGACGCGCAGCCTGCACGGCATCCGCGCCGTCAGCCGCAGCGACCTCAAGGCCATCTGGGAGGCCATCGGGCGGGCCGACCTGGTGATGTTCGGCGGCGGCAGCCTGCTGCAGGACGTCACCAGCAGCCGGTCGCTCATCTACTACCTCGGCCTGGCCACGCTGGCGCAGATCCGGCGCAGGCCGGTGATGTTCTACGCCCAGGGCGTGGGCCCCATTGTGCGGCCTCTGGGCAAGGTGCTGGTGCCGCTGATCGTGAACCGGGTGAACCTGATCACCGCCCGCGACCCGGAGGCGGCCGAGGCCTTCCGGCGGCTCGGGGTGCGCCGGCCGCCCATCACGGTGACGGCCGACGCGGCTCTCACCCTCGGCCCCGCGGACCCCGAGTGGGGGGAGGCGCTGCTCCGCACCGCCGGCGTGGACGTGAGCCGTCCGCTGATCGGCGTTTCGGTGCGGCCGTGGAAGCAGGGGGAAGGGGAAAACGAACCGGGCCTCGCCCGGGCGCTGGATCAGCTGGCCCGGGAGTTCGGGGCGGCGGTGGTCTTCATCCCCATGCAGCAGCAGAAGGACGTGGCGGCCGGCCAGGCGGTGGCCGCGCACATGCAGTCGCCTGCGGTGGTGTTGCAGGGGACGTACAACTACGAGGAACTGCGGGCGATGATCGCCCGGTGCAACCTGCTGGTGGGGCTCCGGTACCACTCGCTGGTGTTCGCCGCCATGAGTGGGGTGCCGCTGGTGGGTCTCTCGTACGATCCGAAGAACGACGCGTTCCTGCGCCTGATCGGGCAGCCGGTGGCGGGAAGCCTCGGAGCGCTTGACCCGGAGGCGGTGGCGGCGGCGGGGCGGCGGGCGCTTGGGAACGCGGACGCCTGTCGGGAGGAGCTGCTCCGGCATATGGACCGGCTGGTGCCGCTGGCCCGGCTGAATGCGGAGCTGGCGGTGGAGTTGCTGCCGAAGGGGTGAGCTTCTGCGGAGCCTGAACCGGCGCCAGCAACGCGGCTTCGCCTGTCCTGCCCCGCCCCGCCTGGAAGCGCATGGCGGGTGCCCGGGCAGGGCGGCTCGCCGCCGCTGGCGCAGACCGGCGGTAGTGCTCCTCGGCGGACGGGCGTGCTCGCTGCGCAGTTCGCTCCGCTGCACCGCGCCGTCCGCCTGCGGAGCCTGAACTGGCGCCAGTAACGCGGCTTCGCTCACCCTGCCCGGCCAGGCCCTCGTACTCCCGCCCCGGCCAGGGCAGCGAGGCTCGGCGCCCCGGACTCCGCTCCGGCCTCCGCTGCCCCGGGCGGTGCCAGATACGTCGACGCTTCGTGCTCGTCGGCCGGGCGTGCTCGGTCCGCTGCGCTCGCGCCGGCCTCCTGCGGAGCCTGAACCGGCGCCAGCAACGCGGCTTCGCCTGTCCTGCCCCGCCCCGCCTGGAAGCGCATGGCGGGTGCCCGGGCA
>Ga0134100_1003314_pt1 | contig 10939 bp, 10 predicted proteins | sample 11_taG_2_FD_94444 | JGI IMG/M metagenome (GOLD analysis project Ga0134100, IMG submission 94444) | Switchgrass degrading microbial communities from high solid loading bioreactors in New Hampshire, USA - 11_42_5_180_A3 metaG | ecosystem: Engineered > Bioreactor > Semi-continuous > Anaerobic >...
CGGTCATGATCCCGCAAACATTGAAGGAGCAGCCTGCGTGATCCGGACGGCGGCGGTCCATGATGACAACCCCGAGATCATGGCAGCAAGGGCAGCGGGGATCCCGGTGTTCGAGCGCGCGGAGGCATGGGGCGAGATCATGGGAGATTTCGGGCAGTCGCTGTGCATTGCCGGTACTCATGGAAAGACAACGACGACCGCCATGGCTGTACAGATCGCCCTCGAGGCGGGACTCGATCCGACGGCGATGATCGGCGGCGTACTTCCGAGCATCGGTTCGGAGCACAGGATCGGCGGAAGGGATCTGATAATCGCCGAAGCCTGCGAGTACAGGAACTCTTTCCTGCAGTTCAGGCCCACTGTAGCGGTGATTTTGAACATCGAGGAGGACCATCCCGATTTTTTCAGCGGATTGGACGAGATAATGCGGTCTTTTCGCCGGTTTGCCGAGCTTGTGCCGGACAGCGGAGCGGTCGTGGCAAATGCCGACAATGAAAACGTTATGAAGTGTCTTGAGGGCATCGGGCGGAACGTGATTACATATGGAATAGAAAACGGAGACGTCCGCGCAGAAAACATCGAGGTTTCAGGCGGCTGTTGTTCTTTTGACATCGTGCATCCCGGCGGCCTGATACCGGTCACGCTGAAGCAGCTGGGAAGACACAACGTATACAACGCCCTTGCAGCAGCGGCAAGCGCGCTTGAACTGGGTATCGACGGGATTTCCATAGGAAGAGGGTTGTCCGAGTTTGCAGGTACCCGGCGCAGGTTCGAATTCAAGGGGATCTACAGGGGGGCGCCGATATACGACGATTATGCTCACCACCCGACGGAGCTCGGAGCATTGTTTGACGCGGCCGAATCGATGGATTACGACCGGATCATTGCCGTGTTCCAGCCACATACATACAGCCGGACAAAGGCATTGTTCAACGATTTTGTACATCAGCTTGAAAGGCCGGACCATGTAATACTGATCCCGATCTATGCAGCCCGTGAAGCGGATGACGGTACGGTGTCGTCCGAAATGCTGGCCGATGCGGTCGGGCACAACTGTGTCGCTGTCGGGAGTATCGAGGAAGCGGCAGAACGTCTAAGGGAGATCGTCAGGAAAGGCGATCTGGTCCTGACGATCGGTGCCGGAGAGGCATACAGAGCCGGTGAGGCGATCGCAGAGCCCCATCAAAAGCCGCAGCGGATCAATGATCACTAATACATCGGAGTAAGGATCAAGACCGCATCTTATTCAAATTATCTAAAATCGGTTTGTCCCATACGTCCGGGAATGCAGACATTGATACTTGAAAGCGGAAACCTGCTGTGATATAATTCGAACAGACCTTCAGGGCGGGGTGCAATTCCCCACCGGCGGTGATGCGCATTTGCGACGAGCCCGCGAACCTCCTGAACATGGAGGCCGAACCGGTTAGATCCCGGTGCCGACGGTATAGTCCGGATGGAAGAAGGTGCGGATCGGACCTTTTCGCCCTGTGAGTGTATCACAGGGCTTTTGTAATTTCCGCACTATCCGGATCCCGAAATCGCAGCACTCAGCTAAATCCAATAACAGGAAAGGAAGTGTGGTTATGAACGAGACGACCAGAACTTCGTTTGCTTCACGGAAAGCAACACTCAAAACGATAACAAAAATAGCTCTCCTCGCAGCGGTTTCGACAGTATTGATGCTGTTTGAGTTTCCGCTGTGGTTTGCGCCACCGTTCTATAAGATCGACCTCAGTGAGGTGGCTGTACTTATTGGCGGTTTTGCCCTTGGACCGGTCGCGGGAGCCGTGATCGAACTGATAAAAGTCCTGCTTAACCTGCTTATTGACGGCACGATGACCGGAGGCATCGGTGAGTTTGCAAATTTCGTTGTCGGTTGCTCGCTTGTCCTCCCCGCTGCCGCTATCTACAGGCACCGGCGCACTTTCAAATCGGCGGTCATAGGGATGATGGCAGGAACAGTATCACTGACGATCGTCGGCTCGGCCATGAACTATTTCCTGTTGCTCCCTGTCTATGCAAGGGTTTACGGCATACCGATCGAAGCCCTTATAGAGATGGGCACGGCTGTCAACAAATCCATAACAGACCTGAAATCCTTCGTGCTGCTTGCCGTTGCGCCGTTCAATTTTGTCAAAGGCGTGATAACTTCGATACTGACTGTATTGCTGTATAAGAGGGTTTCATCTATTCTGCAGAGATAATAAGATGAGAATCATAGCGGGAGGCCTATCCTCCCGCTGTTTCTCTTTAAACCGGTCAAATCTTAAAAAGACGGGCAAATCCCGCAACCACTTGCTTATGCCCTGTCCGCGTTGTAAAATGAGTAAAAGAAGGTAAAAATGTGACCCCGGCGGCATTTTCAGCATAATATGGGCTGAAACCCGAAACATGGATCATGGAACGGGAGGGCGGCAACATGATATATGACATATTGGTTGTCCTGCTGGCGGCGGCCGGGGTAGTGTTCCTTATCAAACTCGCATTCGGACTTCTGCTGATGCCTGTCAGAGGGAAAGGATGCAGGGTATTCGTTGCGGTCTCGATAGAGAGTGAGGCACCGGACCTTGAAAGGATCCTGAGAGGTGCGAAATGGCTTGCACAGGAAGGCGGAGTCGATCTCCTGCTCGTAGACAAGGGGATGGACGGACGCACGGGTGAACTGGCAAGACGTTTCGCCCGGGATAACAAGTGCACCATATATACCATGGACGATATAATCAGGGATCCGGCGGCTATTATGTAGTATTATGATCGGTTATGAACGGTGAAAAGATGGAAGTTGAAAACCTGCAGAACACTCCGCAAGAGGAGCAAACGCTTTCAGGCGTGGTAGAACATGTCGTCTATCAAAACAATGATACCGGGTATGCTGTATTTCGCTTGAGAGTCAGCGGAGAACGCCCTGTAGTGGTGGTAGGAAACATACCGTATATCGGCCCCGGAGAGAGCATCGCAGTTCGGGGCGTATGGATCAGCCATCCGTCCTACGGAGAACAGTTCAAGGCATCCTCGGCAGAACGGACAATGCCTTCCGATGTAGATTCGATTCTCGAGTACCTGTCCTCGGGCAGCATCCGGGGGATCGGCCCGATGACCGCGAAGCGTATAGTCGAGAGATTCGGGACACAGACCTTTGATGTGCTTGCATCCCAACCCGAACTCCTGAGTGAAGTCCAGGGCATCACTCTCAAAAAGGCAAGGGCTATTTGCGAGAGCTATAACCGGCAGCTGGGTATCCGGCGGCTTATGGAATACCTGTTTCAATACGGCATTTCCCCGCACGTTTCCTTAAGGTTGTATAAATGGTACGGAAACATGGCATTGGATTTTTTGCGCGACAACCCGTACATCCTCACTGACGAAAGGCTCGGGGTGGGGTTTGCCCATGCGGATCTGATCGCGTCTGAACTTGGCATATCTCCCGATTCGCCTGTAAGGGTGGAAGCAGGTATAATATATGTATTGGAGCACAATACAGGCAACGGCCATGTATATATACCGGCGGAAAAACTGATACCGACGGCAGCAAGGCTGCTATCCGTCGACGAGTGGCTTTGCAGCGAGGTGCTGCAGAGACTGGTCGACATGGGGAAGGTGATCAGGGAACCGGTCGCGGATAGAGATGCCTGTTATCTTGCGAGACTGTATGATGCGGAAACCAATATAGCGCACAGGCTATTGCAAATGGCGGGCGTCCCGCCGAAGAAGATTTCCGGCATCGAACGCCTGATCGAAGATATCAGCATAGGGCTTGGAGTTGAGTATGTACCGTTGCAGCTTGAGGCTATACGAACGGCAGCGGAGCATTCGGTAATACTCCTGACGGGCGGTCCGGGCACGGGAAAGTCCACCACGGTCAGAGGGATGCTGAAGGTCTTCGACCATCTCGGATTGAAAACCGTCCTTTGCAGTCCAACGGGCCGGGCAGCGAAACGTCTAGCCGAGCTTACGGGAAGGGAAGCGGCCACGATACATCGGCTCCTTGAGGTGAGCTACAGCCCGGAAGAATCGGGGTTCACGTTCGTCCATGACGAGGACGAGCCGTTGGATGCGGATGTGGTCATCCTTGACGAAGTGTCGATGGTGGACGTGGATTTGATGGACGCTTTGCTCAGGGCGATCCGTCCCGGTGCGAAGCTGGTGATGGTGGGTGATCCGGATCAGCTTCCTTCGGTAGGCCCGGGCAATATCCTTAAAGATCTCCTTGACAGCGGAAGGATAGCAACGGTACGGCTTACCGAAATCTTTCGCCAGGCACAGCAGTCCAATATAGTTGTCGGTGCTCACGATGTAAACCGGGGCAAGGTCCCCGAGCTGAGACACAAGTCAGGTGATTTTTTCTTCATAAAGAGAGCGGATCCGAAAAGCGTAGTTGAAACCGTGGTTGAGCTGTGTGCCGAACGGCTTCCGAAAAATATGGGGTTGTCGGCCGAACAGATCCAGGTGCTGTCACCGACCCGGAGGGGGATATCAGGTACGGAGAACCTGAATCTGGCGCTGCAGCAGGCACTGAATCCGCCCGCCGCAAATAAGGCTGAGTACAAGTCGGGTTCTTTCCTGTTCCGCACGGGAGACAGGGTGATGCATATCCGCAACAACTATGATCTGCCCTGGCAGTCAGTGGACGGGAGAGAACGGGGGCTTGGCGTGTTCAACGGAGATGTGGGGAATATTATCGAGATCGACAAACGCGCAGAGAACGTGGTCGTCAGATATGAAGACCGCATCGTCTTCTATCCTTTCGAACTGATGGACGAATTGGAACCGGCATATGCGATGACGGTGCACAAATCACAGGGGAGCGAATATCCGGCTGTAGTTTTTGTCGCTTCGCAGGCCGCTCCGCAACTCCTCAACCGTGCGGTTTTTTATACCGCCATTACAAGATCCCAGAAGCTGCTTGTGATCGTGGGAGAGGAAGATGTCGTCGTGCAGATGGTGAACAACAATCGCCGCAGCAAGAGATACAGCGGGCTGAAATACAGGCTGATGTTAAACTGACCAGGAATGATAAGCTTAAAGGTTAAGAGGGCCTCTGTACGTTGCCCGATTAGCCATTACCGGTTGTCTGTTGATGTTCTCGCCGTAAGATATAGAGGCATCCCTGATGCCCGTGGGAGAAAAGGAGGCAAATATGTCCGGTAAGCTCTATGCCGCGCTTTTAGACTTGTTGTTTCCGCAGAAGTGCATATTTTGCAGGAAGGTCCTGAGAGGCCATGAAAGCGGGCTGTGTGTAGAATGCGCTCAAGCCCTTCCCAGACCGGATCCTCTCGCAACGCAGGGCGGAGCATACAGTGTGTGTGCAGCCTCACTGTGTTATAGCGACAAGGTGAAAAGAGCGATCCACAGGTATAAGTTTGGCGGGAGAGCAAACTATGCAAAAACGTTCGGAGCGATAATGGCGGATACCATAGAGAAAGAGCTTAAGGGCAGATATGATATCATAACGTGGGTGCCTATCAGCGCTGCCCGCAAAAGGGCCAGGGGTTACGATCAGTCGATGCTGCTTGCTTATACCATAGCCCTCGAACTGCAGGATGTAGCCGTTGAGACGCTTAGGAAGACCGTGCATAATGAGCCTCAGTCAAACCTCAGCGGAGCTGCATTGAGGAGAAAAAATGTAGAGGGAGTATACGAGGTCGTCGATCCTGCACTCGTCAAGGGCAAACGGATACTGCTGGTCGACGATATAATGACCACGGGCTCGACATTGTCGGAGTGCGCATCGGCATTATTGGGAGCCGGAGCGACCGAGGTGGTTTGCGCAGTACTGGCCAGACCGGATACCGGATCGGGCAGGATCTTCAAAAATTGACGTTTTTTAAAAATTTGGTTTTGATTTGTTACATGCTGTGATATAATAACAGAGTGTGAAAAATCTGCGAATATATGAAATTTGATATACGTGCTTGCTTTGATGGTCATACAGTCGTTTAAAAACGTTAATATAGGAAATTAAAAGGAAAGCCATAGAGGTGTAATATGTTTAGCAGGGATATCGGCATAGATCTTGGAACGGCATCGGTCCTGATTTTTGTAAAGGGAAAGGGCATAGTTCTTCGGGAACCGTCAGTTGTAGCATTGGATAAGGAAAGCGGCCGTCTGCTTAAAGTCGGCACCGAAGCGCAGAAAATGCTCGGCAGGACACCCGGTAACATCGTAGCGATTCGCCCGCTGAGAGAGGGTGTCATTTCGGATTACGATATGACGGAAAGAATGATCAAGGAGTTTCTGCGCAAGGTTTCCGGATTCAGGCTTTATAAGCCGAGAATAGTGATCTGCGTTCCGAGCGGTATAACCGAAGTTGAAGAAAGGGCGGTAATCGACGCCGGCAAGCAGGCAGGCGCACGCAGGGTATACCTTATCGAAGAGCCTGTGGCTGCCGCTATAGGCGCGGGCATTGATATTTCCAAACCCGAAGGAAACATGGTTGTTGACATCGGAGGCGGAACGAGCGATATTGCAGTGATTTCACTTGGCGGGATCGTTGAATCCACCTCTATAAAAATCGCCGGCGACCAGTTTGACGAAGCGATCGTCAAATACATACGCCGCAAACACAATGTGCTGATCGGCGAACGCACTGCGGAGGAGCTGAAGATCAGCATAGGCTGCGTATGGCCGAGGGACGAGGAAGTTTACGCAGTAGTAAAGGGACGTGACCTGATGACCGGTCTCCCGCGCGTATTTACCGTTTCATCCAGCGAGATGCTGGAGGCTTTCGATGAGGTCACGACGAGGATAGTCGAAGCGGTCCACTCCGTTCTGGAGCGCACGCCTCCGGAGCTCGTGGCCGACATTTCCACCAACGGCATCGTCATGACTGGCGGAGGGAGCCTTGTCTGGGGATTTGACAAACTTCTGTCCGCGAAGACAGGTATTGAAACACGCATTGCCGATGAAGCGGTCAGCTGCGTCGCTTACGGCACAGGCAAGAGCCTGGAGTGGATAAACGAGATGCAGGACGGCACGATAAATCTTTCGCGCCGTAAGCAGATGCAATACTGAAATCGAATATGATATATATCAGATGTCATCAGATGCCTGCTCATTTGATGGCATCAATAATTTTCCGGTATAATTCGTTTTTTGGATATATACTTTTTTATGGCAATGTTATATTATTATCGAGGTCCACACTTCCCAGATGTTAGATAACATTGAAACAATGTCGATAGTAGGAGTAGATATTTAGGAATGCGTATAGTGATCGTAGGGGACGGAAAAGTCGGGCGTGCTTTGATCGATCCTCTTTCCAAGGAAGGACATAACATAGTAGTTATTGACTCCAGCTCACGAGTCATAGACGAGTCCGTCAACAGCATGGATATCATTGGGATAACCGGAAACGGCGCCAACTATAACGTCCAGATGGAGGCAGGGGTCGATAGGGCCGATCTGCTTATTGCCGCGACGTCATCGGATGAACTTAACATACTATGCTGCCTTGTCGCCAAAAAGATAGGCGCCAGATCAACGATAGCCCGTGTCCGGAACCCCGATTATTCAAGCCAGCTGTCCTTTTTGCGGGATGAGCTTGGACTGAGTCTTGTCATAAATCCGGATCTGTCCGCCGCAAACGAAATGTCCCGTATCCTGAGGTTCCCGTCTGCGCTCAAGGTAGAGACGTTTTCGAGGGGACGGACCGAGCTGGTGGAACTGAGAGTGGTCCCTGAAAGCAAGCTTGTTGGTACCGCTCTTCACGAACTCGAAAAGAAATACCAGATCAAGATCCTGATTTGTGCCGTCCAACGCGGCGATGATGTTTTTATTCCGAGCGGCGACTTTATACTGAGGGCGGGGGACCGCGTCCATATCACCGGCGACCAGTCCGACATAAACGAATTTGTCAAGGCTGTCGGGATATCCAGGGAGAAGATCCGCAACATAATGATAATAGGCGGAGGAAGGATCGCTTACTACCTGGCCAAGATGATGGCAGATACGGGGGCAAGGATCAAAATCATCGAGATCGATGAGAAAGTCTGTGTCAGGCTCAGTGAAAGCCTCAAAAACGTCGAAATAATTTGCGGCGACGGTTCTGACCATGAGCTTTTGGTCGAAGAAGGCATAGGCGATACCGATGCCGTGGTTGCCCTGACCGGGATCGATGAGGAGAATATCCTTATCGCTCTCTATGCAAACTCGAAAGGGGTCGGTAAAACCATTGCAAAGGTAAACAGGACAAACCTTTTTGCGATTGCAAACAACCTGGGATTGGACAGTGTGATATCGCCCAAGGATATAACGGTGGACTATATACTCCGCTATATACGCGCAATGCAAAATACTATGGGAAGTAATGTCATTACACTTTATCGTATCGTAGACAACAAGGTTGAAGCCCTGGAATTCAGGGTGGACGATAAGTCCAAATGCATCGGTATACCCCTGAAGGACCTGAAAATCAAGCAAAATATCCTGATCGCCAGCATAACTCGCGGGGACAGGCATATAATCCCCAGGGGTGATGACACTATCGAAGCTAATGACAGGGTGATCGTGATTTCAAAAAGTCATCGGCTGAGAGACCTTGACGATATTTTGCAATAGAAGCAGAGGATTCCGATGAATTATAGAATAGTCGTTTCGACGCTGGGAAAGGTATTGAAAATCGAAGCTGCTCTAATGCTCCTGCCGCTGACAGTGGCGCTTATTTACGGAGAGCGGTCATGGAGCGCTTTTGCAGTAACGATATTGTTAGTGCTGATCGCAGGATTTTCGGCTGACCTGAAGAAGCCCGAAGACCGTTTGGTAAGGGAGATCGAAGGCTTTGTGATCGTAGGGTGCGCATGGATACTGATGTCAGCTTTCGGCGCCCTGCCTTTTGTTATAAGCAGACAGATACCGTCTTATATAGATGCCTTTTTTGAGGTAGTGTCGGGATTTACTACGACCGGGTCGAGCATACTCAGGGACGTAGAGGTTCTCGACAACGGATTGCTGTTCTGGAGGAGCTTTACAAACTGGATCGGCGGAATGGGAGTACTGGTTTTTATGATCGCTGTCCTGCCTTTGTCGGAAGGACGCTCCATCCATATAATGCGTGCGGAGTCTCCCGGCCCCATTGTAGGGAAGCTAGTGGCGAAAATGAGAAGCAACGCCATGATCCTCTATGGCATTTATGTTTCGTTATCCGTCCTCATGACCATATTTTTGCTGGCGGGGGGCATGCCGCTGTTTGACAGTATCGTCAACACATTTGCCACAGCCGGAACCGGAGGTTTTGCGATCAAAAACCAGAGCATCGCTGCATATAACAGTGCTTACCTGGAAGGTGTCATCACAGTTTTCATGCTGATCTTCAGCATAAATTTCAATGTTTACTATCTAATAATTACAGGACACTTTATCCAGGGGATAAAAAGCGAGGAACTGCGATGGTTCCTCGGAATCGTATCGACGGCAGTGATTTCCATAACGATATGTAATCTTCCCATATACGGTACAGTTTTGCATTCCTTCCGTTATGCTTCGTTTCAAGTCTTGACAGCTGTCTCGACAACAGGGTTTTCCACGGATGATTTCAACCTGTGGCCTACTTTCTCCAAGTGCGTACTTGTGATTCTTATGTTCCTGGGAGCGTCGGCGGGTTCAACGGGCGGCGGGATAAAAACCGCGCGGATAATCATCATGTTCAAGGCAGTTGGGCGAGAGATCCGCAGGCTGCTGCACCCCCGTTCTGTCTCCGTGGTGAAGCTTGAAGGAAAAACCGTGGATCAGGCGGTGATCCACGGCACATCGGTCTACTTGATAGCATATATGGGAATTTTGACGTTGTCGATCCTGATCATATCGATCAACGGGTTCGATTTGGTCACAACGATAACATCGGTAATAGCCTGTTTCAATAATATAGGGCCTGGGTTGGGGATGGTCGGACCGACCGGAAACTTTGCAGATTTCTCGGATTTCTCCAAGCTGGTTTTATCGCTTGATATGCTGATAGGACGACTTGAGATCTTCCCGATCCTTATGCTCTTTTCTCCGGCTGTATGGTACAGGAAATGACGAACATGATACAGGATGTTGCGACCATGATGCTACAGGACGAGCAACCAGCGCGCCATAAGCAGCAGTCCAAAACCGGGGGCCCCGAGGACTCCTATCACAATAGAATTGATGAGGTTTACTCCCAGCGATACTCCTATGTATGAGCCGACAAGGTCGAACAGGATAAGTGTTATGAATCCTATGATCGAGTTGAGAAAAATCTTTAGCGCCAATCTGATTGGGGCTTTGAATATCCGCAGCGCGACGATGGAGATCGCGGCTGCGAAAACATAGAGAAGGACGTCCTTCATGGCAGCGGCATCATACCTCCTTTGACGGCATTGGTTTTGTCACAGGTCCGGATAGTCGTATTCCTTGAACATGTCATAGTGGGCATATCCCTGCTCTTTTGCACGCCTGAGCAGATAACTGTAATGGGCCTGAAGAGAGTTTATTTCGTAAATGGCGGCGTCGACCAATTCCGGGTCGGATGCGTTGTCAAATGATATGCGCGCGCGGCTGAGCTGCTCGCGCGTATTTTTTATGGCGTCGAGCAACTCCTGACGCTCGATCTCTTCTTCCGTGGGGCGTCTTTTGAACAACCTGAAAAGCCTGGCGGGCTCGGCCATAATAACTCCTCCGTAAAAGAAGCCGGTAATTTTCCGGTGTTTGTTTGGAATTGGGTGTGTTTTGGGTTAATGGTATTTAAGTATATGCTGCCAGTGAGGTTTATGATGATATGTCAGAAAAAGAAAGCAAAATTTTACATTTCGGACATTCTGATTTTTGACAATTATCAGTTGCTTTATACGTGTTTAAAAGGCTCTATACTAAATGTTGGGGTGACGGATAGTAGCTCAAAAAAGGTAGAGCATATTCGAAAAATCCTGTAAAATGGAATTGTCCAGAAACCATTTATAGGAGGATGTCGAATATGCTC
>Ga0134100_1003321_pt1 | contig 10920 bp, 11 predicted proteins | sample 11_taG_2_FD_94444 | JGI IMG/M metagenome (GOLD analysis project Ga0134100, IMG submission 94444) | Switchgrass degrading microbial communities from high solid loading bioreactors in New Hampshire, USA - 11_42_5_180_A3 metaG | ecosystem: Engineered > Bioreactor > Semi-continuous > Anaerobic >...
CACGCCGCCAGCGTTCGTCCTGAGCCAGGATCAAACTCTCCGTAGAAAGCTTGCTTGGCTCCTTCTGGAGTCTCGACTCGCTTGGCTCTGCACTGTTTAGTTTTCAAGGTTCGAGACCCGCTGCCGTCAGGCGACAGCTTCACCAGTTTATCAAGTACTCGGCTCCGTGTCAACCGTCCAGTTGCATCCAGCCGGCGATTTCCGCCGAGTACCCCTCGCCGTCTTGCAACGGCTCGGACGGAGAACTTCGGAAGCGGCCGGGGCCGCTTCCGAAGTCGCCTGGTTGCGGGGGAGGGATTTGAACCCTCGACCTCCGGGTTATGAGCCCGACGAGCTACCTGGCTGCTCCACCCCGCGGTGTTCATCTTATCGGCCAACGTTGCGGCCGCCGCCAGAATCGCTCCGGACAAGACTGCATTCTAGCACCTTGCTCCGGCGACGTCAACGGTCTATATCATGGAAACACACTTCACCGCGGCGCCCGCACGTCTGGCACTTCGACGGCCGCCGCCTCAGTCTCCCGGCAGGCCGCAACCGAATCAGCCGCGGGCGTCCACCGCGACTGCAGCGCGGTCTGAGTCGGCCAGGAGGTTCGCTCTCCAGCGCAGTGCGGTCGATGCCGGCCAGGCGGATCTCCAGCAGCGTGAGGGAGGCCAGCGGAACGCCGCAACCGCACGGGAGCCGCTGGAGTCTGTCTAGCAGGAGAGCCGCCGCGTGGGCACGCGGCGCCGGTCCGGCCGGCGCCGACGCAGCACCATGACCCCCCCTCGCAGGACTGCACAGTACACCGGGCGAACATAAGAAGACTGCGTATACCTGTTAGGCGGTGAGCGGTAGACAATGCGTACTGTGCACAGCATGCTACCGTCTCAACAGGCACAACAAGGATGACTGATTACTTACTTTATGCTTTGACTTTCTTGCGCACTGCGGCCGTGCCACCACCGAAGCTTCCGGCACCGGGCAGTCGCTTCCCATGGCCGCTGTCACCGCAGGCCGCCCACGACTCACGGCTGCCCTGCGGCTCACGGCCCACACTCACAACCTGTTCACACGGCCCGCGGCTCACCGCTCCATCACGTCGGAGGTGGCATGCTTGCCCGTTCGCGTGTTGATCCTGTCTGCCGACTTCGGCTCCGGCCATCAGGCCGCCGCGAAGGCCATTGCGGACGCGTGCCGCAGCCTCTCCTCCGACTGTGAGGCCATCGTGGTCCCATCGCAGAGCGCGCTGCTGGGCCTCTTCGCCCGCGCTTACCTCTGGCAGATCAAGCACATGCCGGGCCTCTATCGCCGGCTTTACCAGCTGCCCGTCAGCCGGCCCCTGCGCACCCTGGTGATCCTGGTGCTGAGCAAGCCGGTGCGGCGCAGCATTGAGAAAGAACGGCCCGACGTCATCGTCGGCACCCATCCCTTCCCGGCCGGCGCCGCGGTCTGCCTGCTGCGCCGGGCCCGCAGGCAGGTTCCCGTCGTCATGGCGCTCACCGACTTCGCCCCCCACGGCTTCTGGGTCTGGCCCGGCGTCGCCCGCTACTGCTGCGCCTCGCCGGCCGCCGCCGCCGACCTTGTGCGTCGCGGGGCCGATGCCGCCCGCGTCATCGTCACCGGCCTGCCGGTGCGGCCGCACCTCGCAGAGCTCATCCGGCAGAGCAGGAGGGAGCCCTCGGCTGGCCCGGGCGGCCCGAACCGGCACCTGGCGGACCAGGGCAGCGCGGCCAACTCGCCCCGCCGCGTGCTCCTGATGGGCGGCGGGCTGGGCCTCGGCCCGATCCCCGAGGCAGTGGGCGCCCTGCTGGCCCTGCCGCAGGCCGCCCTGCGCCTCACGGTGATCTGCGGGCGCAACGAGGCGCTGAAAGAAGAAATTACCCGCCGCTTCGGCGGCGACCCGCGCCTCACCGTGCTCGGTTTTACCGACGCGGTGATCGAGCACATGCGCGCGGCCGACCTTCTCGTCACCAAGCCGGGGGGCATCACGTGCGCCGAAGCCCTGGCGCTGGGCGTTCCCATGCTGCTGCTCGACCCGCTGCCCGGGCACGAGGAGGAGAACGCACGCTATCTGGTGGAGACCGGCGCCGCCCGGGTGGCCCGCGGCCCCGCGCTCACCGCGGCGGCCAGCGAGCTGCTGTTCGCCCGGCCCGACCGCCTCGCCGCCATGGCCGAGGCTGCCCGGCAGGCCGGGCAGCCCAACGCGGCCCGCATGATCGCGGCGGAGGTACTGGCGCTGGCGAAACGCTCCTGCCGCGCCCCGGGAAGCGTGCGGATAACCCCGCCTTCTTAACCAAACCTTAATATCGGTACGCTACAGTGAAAGTGGCCACACTTCGAGAACCATCGGCACGGAGGAGATGGAAACCCGATGGGTCGAGCACACAGGCGCGCGCTGCTGGCTGCCCTGCTCCTTGCGGTGGTGGCACTCGGCGGCTGCGGCGGGCGGCCACAGCCCGATCCCAACGACCCGCTGACCGGCACCATCCTGGCCAGCGGCTCGACCGCGCTCCTGCCCCTCGTCTCGGTGGCCGCCGAGGTCTTCGAGGAGCAGCACCCGAACGTGACGGTGAGCGTGAGCGGGGGCGGCTCGTACAACGGCCTCACGCAGGTGGCCGCCGGCGCGGTGGACATCGGCAACTCAGACGTGCCCGCCACCGGCGAGCTGGCCGAGGGGCTCGTGGAGCACAAGGTCGCCATTGCGCCCTTCGTGATCATCACCCACCTGGAGAACCCGGTGGACGGCCTCACCATGGACCAGCTGGCCGGCATGCTGCGCGGGGAGATCTCCAACTGGCGCGAGGTGGGCGGACCCGACCTGGAGGTGATGGTGGTCAGCCGCCAGCAGTCCTCCGGCTCCCGCGCCACCATCGTGGAGAAGGTGCTCGGCGGCGAAGGGGACATCACGCCCCAGGCGCTGGTGCAGGACTCCAACGGCAAGGTCGTGACCACGGTCCAGTATACCCCGGGCGCCATCGCCTACGTGGATGCGGCCTACTTCCGGCCGAAGAAGGTGAAGGCCCTGGCGCTGGACGGGGTCGCGTACTCGCAGGAAGCCGTGATCGCCGGCGAGTGGCCAATTTACGCATACGAATATATGTACACCAAAGGGGAACCCACAGGCCTCACCCGGGCCTTCCTGGACTTCGTGCTGAGCCCCGCCTTCCAGGAGGAGTACGTGGTGGAGCACGGCTTCGTGCCCATCGCGGCCGATCCGCAGCGGTAGGCCGGCCGGAGCCCGTCTCGGTGGGAGGTGTTGCCCGTGCCAGAGCGGATTCTCGTCGTCGATGATGAGCCGTCCATCCTGGAACTGGTCGCCTACAACCTGCGCCGGGCCGGCTACGAGGTGCTCACCGCCACCAATGGCGAGGACGGGCTCCGCATGGCCCTGGAGGGGGACATCGACCTCCTGATCCTCGATGTGATGCTGCCCGGCATCGACGGCTTCGAGGTGCTGCGGGCGGTGCGGCGCACCTCCGAACTGCCGGTGCTGCTGCTCACCGCCCGGGGAGAGGAGACCGATCGGGTGGTGGGCTTTGAGATCGGCGCCGACGACTACGTCACCAAGCCCTTCAGCCCGCGGGAGCTCACGGGACGGGTGAAGGCGATCCTGCGCCGGATGCGGCGGCCGCTGCAGCCGGAGGAGCAGGAAACGCTGCGCTTGGGGCCGCTGGCCATCAACCTCGCCAGCTACGAGGTGACCCGGGACGGGCAGCGGGTGGATCTCACGCCCACCGAGTTTCAGATCCTGAAGGTACTCGCCCAGAACCCAGGGCGGGTGTTCAGCCGCGACGAGCTGGTCGACCGGGTGATGGGCCCGGACTTCTACGGCGACGTGCGCACCGTGGACGTCCACATCCGGCACCTGAGGGCGAAGCTGGAGGAGAACCCCTCCGAGCCCCGGCTGATCGAGACCGTGCGGGGCGCCGGTTACCGCTTCGCAGGGGGCCGCCGGCGATGAGCGGGCGGCCGGGGCCCACGCTCCTCTGGTTCGCCCTCCCGGCCACCGCCGCTCTGGCGGCGGGCCTGCCCTACGTGCTCTCCGGCCGGCTGCGGCAGGCGCTGCTGGCCGGGCCAGGAGCGCTGGACATCCTGGTCTGGCTGCTGGTCGCCGGGGCGGTCCTCATACCGCCGGCGCTGGGCTGGCGGGAGGCCCGCCGGCTGGCGCAGGCCCTGGAGCATCATGCCGACGCGGCCAGGAAGCGGGCCGAAAAGGAGTACCAGGAGCGCCTGGCCGGGCTGCTCCTGGAGAAGGCCCACCTCGACGCGATCCTGCGGCACATGGCCGACGGCATCCTGCTGGTGGACCAGCAGCGGCGGATCATCCTGATGAACCCCGCGGCCGAGCGGATGCTGGGCGTGGCGCGGCACGAGGCGGTGGGCCGGGACCACCTGGAGGTCACCCACCACTTCGACCTGGACGAGCAGCTCGCCCGGGTGCTGGCCACCGGCGAACCCGCGACCCTCGAGATTCGCCGGGCCCGCCCGGAGCACCAGATCCTCGAGGCCCGCATCGTCCTGGCCGCCAGCGCCCAGGAGCGGGCGGCGCTGATCATGCTGCGGGACATCACCCGGGCCCGCCAGCTGGAGCAGATGCGCACCGACTTCGTCGCCAACGTCACCCACGAGCTGCGCACGCCCCTCACGTCCATCGAGGGTTTCGCGGAGACGCTGCTCGAGGGCGCCCTGAACGAGCCGGAGACGGCCCGCCGCTTCGTGGAGATCATCCAGCGGGAGAGCCGTCAACTGGCCGCCCTCATCGACGAGCTGCTCGACCTGGCCCGGGTGGAGTCGGGCAGGTTCCGGATGCGGCGGCGGCTCACGCGGCCGGCGGACCTCGTTCAGGAGACCCTCGCCCGCCTGTCCCCCGAGGCGGAGAAGAAGGGCGTCCGGCTCACAGCGGAGGTCGCGGACGACCTGCCGCTCGTCGACGGCGACCCCGACCGCCTGATCCAGGTGCTGACCAACCTGGTGGACAACGCCATCAAGTACACGCCCGCCGGCGGCCGGGTGACGCTCTCCGCCCGCCGTGCGGAGGACCAGGTCCTCCTCGCCGTGGGCGACACCGGCGCCGGCATCCCCCAGGCTGACCTGGGGCGGATCTTCGAGCGGTTCTACCGCGTGGACAAGGCCCGCTCCCGCGCCACCGGCGGCACCGGCCTCGGGCTGGCCATCGCCAAGCACATCGTGGAGGCGCACGGCGGCACCATCGCGGTGGAGAGCGAGCTGGGCAGGGGCAGCACCTTCACCGTCGCCCTTCCCGCCGCCGGTGAGCGCACGGCCTCCGTTTCGAACCGGCAATAGTCTCTGACTGGAGGGAGTTCCCGTGAACCGGGTGCGCACCGCGGACCGCGCCGCACGGGTGGTGCTCACCGCCTGTGCGACCCTGGTCTCCCTGGTGATCGCCGCCATCCTGCTTTTTGTGGGGTCGGAAGGCCTTCTGCTCTTCCGGGACGTCTCGCCCTTTGAGTTCCTCTTCGGCCTCACCTGGAACCCGCCCCTGGGGCGCTACGGTGCGTTGCCATTCCTGGTCGGTTCGGTGGCGGCCACGGCCATTGCGCTCCTCATCGGCGCCCCGCTGGGCCTGGCCGGGGCGATCTTCATGGCCAAGGTGGCCCCGCCGTGGATGCGCCACATCCTCCGCCAGGCCGCCAACCTTTTCGTCGGCATCCCCTCTGTGGTCTACGGCTACATCGGCATGACCCTGCTGGTGCCCTGGGTGCGGGAGCACCTGGGCGGCCAGGGCTTCGGCGTGCTGGTGGCCGGGACGATTCTGGCGATCATGATCATGCCGACGATCCTCGGCGTGTCGGAGGACGCCCTGCGGGACGTGGACCCCACCCTCGAGGAGGGGTCGCTGGGGCTCGGCGCCACCCGCTGGCAGACGATCTGGCTGGTGGTCCTTCCGGCCGCCCGGCCCCGCATCCTGGCGGCGATCATCCTCGCCTTCGCCCGGGCGTTCGGCGAGACGACGGCGGTGCAGATGGTGATCGGCAACTCGCCGGTCCTCGTGCGATCGCTCACCACCGGCACAGCGACGCTCACCTCGCAAATCATCATGGAGATGGGCCAGACCCCGCCGGGCTCCCCCTGGAACCGGGCGCTCTTCATGATGGCCTTCGGGCTCCTCGTGGTCTCGCTGCTGATGATCCTGCTGGTCCGCTGGGTCAGCAACCGGGGGGTGGCCCGCTGATGACCCGGCAGAAGCTCGCAGACCGCATCGCCACCGCCGTGCTCTGGGCGGCGGGGATCCTGATCCTGCTCATCCTGGCCGGCTTCCTGCTGCCCATCCTCCTGCAGGGGCTGCCCGTGCTCGACTGGCAGTTCATCACCACCCGCTCCAGCGCGGTGCGGGAGGGTGGCGGCGTGGGGGCGCAGTTCTTCAACACCATCTACATCACGTTCCTATCCCTCCTCTTCTCCCTCCCCGTCGGCGTGGGAGCAGGCGTCTACCTGGCCGAGTACGCCAGGCCGGGGCGCCTCACCGACCTGATCCGGCTCTCGGTGGAGGCCCTGGCCTCGGTGCCCTCCATCGTCCTGGGCCTGTTCGGCATGATCCTCTTCGTCAACTACATGGGCTGGGGGTTCACCATCCTGGGCGGCGGGCTCAGCCTCGCCCTGCTGAACCTGCCGGTCCTGGTGCGGGTCACCGAGGAGGCCATCCAGGGCGTGCCCCGCTCCTACCGGGAAGGCTCGCTGGCCCTGGGGGCCACCCACTGGCAGACCACGGCGAAGGTGGTGCTGCCCACCGCCTTGCCCGGCATCCTCACCGGGCTCTCGCTGGTGGCCGGCCGCGCCCTCGGCGAGACGGCGGTGCTGATCTACACCGCGGGCGTCACCGCCTCCCGCTGGTTCCCCAACCCTGACCTGATGGTGGCGGGCGAGACCCTGGCGGTGCGCATCTGGTCGGTCACCTCGGAGGGGCTGGTGCCCGACGCCGACCGGATCGCCATGGGCAGCTCCGCCCTGCTGATCCTGCTGGTGCTGGCCGTCAACCTGCTGATCGCCCTGCCCCTCTGGCGGTACCGGCGCCGCATGCGCTAGGCGCCCCATGCTCCAGAACGCGAAGGAGGCTCTGACCGAATGACGGAACAGGTGCGGATGCGCGCCGAGGGTGTGGACCTTTACTACGGCACGTTCCGGGCACTGCGCAGCATCACGCTGGAGATTCCCGCCAATCGGGTGACGGCGCTCATCGGGCCCTCCGGTTGCGGCAAGTCCTCCTTCCTGCGCTGCCTCAACCGCATGAACGACCTGGTTCCGGGGGCGCGGATCACCGGCAAGATCACCCTGGACGGGCAGGACATCTATGCCCCCCATGTGGACGTGGTGGCCCTGCGGCGGCGGGTGGGCATGGTCTTCCAGCGGCCCAACCCCTTCCCGATGTCCATCTACGACAACGTCGCCTACGGCCCGCGCATCCACGGGGAGCGACGCAAGGCGGTGCTGGACGAGATCGTGGAACAGTCCCTCCGGGGTGCCGCCCTCTGGGACGAGGTGAAGGACCGCCTGCACCGGTCGGCCCTGGGCCTTTCCGGCGGGCAGCAGCAGCGGCTCTGCATCGCCCGCTCGCTGGCGGTGAAGCCCGAGGTGCTGCTCATGGACGAGCCGGCATCGGCCCTGGACCCCATCTCCACGGCCAAGATCGAGGAGCTGATCCGCCAGCTGCGCACGAGCTACTCCATCGTGATCGTGACCCACAACATGCAACAGGCCGCCCGCATCTCCGACTACACTGCCTTCTTCCTCTCCGGCGAACTGATCGAGCACGGCCCCACGGGCACCATCTTCACCAACCCCAAGGACCAGCGCACCGAGGACTACATCACCGGCCGCTTCGGCTGATGCGAGGGAGGTTGGACCCGTGACCACCCGCTCGGCGTTCGACGAGCAGATCGCCGCCCTCCAGCGGGACCTGCTGCGGATGGGCGTCTTCGTGAACGAGTCCATCGAGCGCGCGGTGCAGGCGCTCCAGCAAGGGGACCGGAAACTGGCGGAGGAGGTCATCGAGGGCGACGAGGTGGCCGACCGGATGCTGATCGATATCCAGCAGCGCTGCCTCCAGCTGGTGGCCCTGCAGCAGCCGCTGGCGCGCGACCTGCGCTCCATCGCGACCGTCCTCAAGATCGTGACCGACCTCGAGCGCATGGCCGACCACGCCACCGATATCGCCCGCATCGTGCGCCGGCTGGGCCTCTCCGGCCCGCCCCGGCCGCTGGCCGACATCCCGCGCCTCGCGCAGCGGGTGCAGGAGATGAACCGGGAGGCCCTGGAGGCCTGGGTGAGCGGCGACTCCGAGCGGGCCCGGCGCATGACGGCGGTGGACGATGAGATCGACCGGCTCTACCGGCAGGTGTTCGATGAGCTGCTGCAGGTGATGCAGACCGACCCGAAGTCGGTCCGGACGGCCACCTACCTCATCCTGGCGGCCCACCACCTGGAGCGCATCGGCGACCACGCCACCAACCTGGGCGAGTGGACCATCTTCCAGGAGACCGGGGAACTGGAAGATCTGAACGCATGAGCGGAAGGGCTGTCCCAGCAGCAGATCACGCTGCCGGGGCAGCCCGGGTTTATGCGATGCGGCTCAAGCGGGTCATCCCCGCGTCTGGAACTGCCCGAGCCGCGCCCGCCAGAGCCAGCGCCGCTCGCGCCGGCGCATCTGGGCGGGGATGTACTGGTAATTCTGCACCGCCTCGGCAAACAGCCGGCGCGCCAGGTCTGCATGGCCGGCCTTCCGGCAAAGGTGGCCGGCCCGGGTGAGGATTTCCACGCCCTCAAACTGCTCCAGGGTGGAGACCAGTTCGGCCACCCGCTCCCCGTCGCCCTGCGCCGCGGCCTCTTCGATCAGATACAGGTACGGCTCCCCGTAGGCGACCTGGGGCTGCAGTGCGAGGGCCTGCTCCAGCCGGCTGCGCCCCTCGGCGCCGCGGCCCACCTTCACCAGGGAGGCGCCCAGCAGATAAAGGGCCCGGGGGCTGTCCTCGCCCCGCTCCACCGCCCGCTCGAGGTACTCGGCCGCCGCCTGGTACCGCCCGCTGCGCAGGTAGTGCTCGCCCAGCTCGACCATCGCCCGGACGTCCGCAGGGTTGACCTGCACCGTGTAGAGCAGGCTGGCGATGCGCCGCCGGTGGTGCAGGAGCGCCGTCACCGCTGCCACGATCCCGAAATATCGGTGATCCAGGTACCAGAGAAAGAGCAACAGGAGGAGCAGCCGGCCCAGCGCCGTCTGGAGCAGCCAGGAAACGGCCAGAAGCCAGCCGATCGACTTCATGGAAGGTATTCCGCCCCTTTGCAACCGAAATGTTGTGTTTCGACGGATTCGACGGGCGAGATGCCAACCCCTCTCCCCTACCCCCTTGCAGGCGACGACCATCTGTAGTTTGATGGTTTCGTGCCATAGCGGTGCGGCGCACAGGCCCGGCTGCAGGCCAAGGCGCAGCGGGCCTCGGCCAGAGGACTTCGCAGGCAGGACGGTGAGCAGGAGTGGCGGTGCGGGTGCTGGGGCTCGATCCGGGCAAGCGGACGGGCTGGTTTCTGAGCGAGGGCTACGAACCGGTGGGCTGCGGCTCGGAGCGGGACGCCATGCGCATCCTGGAGCAGGTGGGGCGGGTGGACGTGGTGGTCGTGGAGGACGCCCTGGACATGGACCAGGTGGAGCCGCTGCGCAAGGTGCTGACGGTTCCCTGGGTAGGGGTGACCCCGGAGCAACTGCAGCGGCGGCTCTTTACCCGGGTGCTCGGGCGGAAGCGGGTCAACGGCCCCGTGGTGCGGCAGGAGGTGGTGCGCCGGGCCTTCGGCATGGTGCCCGGCGACGTGCACGCCCTGGACGCCGCGTGCCTGGTGCTCTGGTGGCTGGTCGACAGCGACCTGGCCGACGGGGCGCCCGACCTGGGGCCGCTCAAGGTGTGGGACCTCTTCACCATCGCCGACGAGTTCGGCGAGGAGACCTACCAGATCGTGCCCCCCAACACGGCAGACCCGGAGCAGGGGCTGGTCTCCTGGGCCTCCCCGCTGGTGCAGGCGGTGAAACAGGCCAGGCCGGGGGACGTGGTGACCGTGCACGCACCCGGCGGCGACTGGCAGTGCCGGCTGGTGCGCATCGGCTCGTGACCCAAAGGTCGGAGGCAGGCCTTTCGCAGGCCTGCCTCCTTGCGCTTTACCGAGAGTACCCGGGCAGCTCTGACGGCTGGGGAAGCTTCAGTTCCATCCCCGCGTAGATCTTGTTGGGATCTTCCAGTCCGTTCAGCGCCTCGATGTCGCCGGCGTAGATGTGCGTGTTGTAGTACTTCTGGCTGATCTCGTAGAGGGTCTCGTTAGGCTGCACGATGTGCACGGCGGGGACGGCCTCGAAGGTGGTCATGGCCGGGGCCGTCTCATCGCCATCGAGGGTCGCGCCGCTTCCGTCCGTGGTCGATTCTCCGGCGACGTCACGGGTCTCCCCGGCGCCCTGCGTGTCGGCAGTGGTCGCCGTGTTGGGGGCGGAACCGGTCGTGGTCTGCGTGTTGGTTGCGGCCTCCGTGTTCAGCGGCGTCCCGTTCTCAGGTTCCGCCAGCTGCTCCAGGGCATCGGTGCCCCCGGTCTGGTTCTGGCTCCGCTGGGTGAGCGCGAAGAGCGCAACGGCGAGGGCCAGCACCAGCACCGCCACCCCGCCGATCACCAGCGAGGTCCGGGTCTTGGAAGACATGGTCTGCATGGTTTCCCTCCTCTCTGCCAGCCCATTCTTGGGCTTCAGTGAGAGTATTTCCACGCAAACCATGAACTAAACATCCACTCTTCCAGCAGAGGGCCTCTGCCCCCGGTGTGGCCGGCACCTGAGCGGTCCTTTCGAACGCCTAGTCCTACTTCGCCGCGACTAGGGCGTAAATAGTACCTTGTATACCTAGTGTATATAGTACTCCCGGTCGTTAAACTATAGACTTATCTACCTCTACAATA
>Ga0134100_1003322_pt1 | contig 10919 bp, 12 predicted proteins | sample 11_taG_2_FD_94444 | JGI IMG/M metagenome (GOLD analysis project Ga0134100, IMG submission 94444) | Switchgrass degrading microbial communities from high solid loading bioreactors in New Hampshire, USA - 11_42_5_180_A3 metaG | ecosystem: Engineered > Bioreactor > Semi-continuous > Anaerobic >...
ACGCATAAATTACTTCATACGCTGGTTACTGACTAAGTGGCTGCCCTACCTTTACCACTACAGGACTTTCACCTGTTAGCATTTGCCAGCTTCGCTGGACGCACACATCAATACTATTGACTCGACGTGATCTTTTTCGTCCCATAAAATAGTCGAAATCTCTTGCCCATCATAAAATACGGGAAATGAAAAAGTAATTTTCTTGAGCAATTGGCCAGAGGCAAGGGGCTCCTCGTAAATTTCAATTTTTTCAATAAAAGTCTTCATGAATTCTTTCTTCTCAGCATCTGTGAATCTATCATACATTATACCATAATATTGCAGGAAAGCGTATACATTATCGCCGTGTATTTTCTCTGCTTTAATATTACGAATTCGCTCCTGAATTGTTGAGATATTTTCTTCAACGTCGCCAATCTGATTATAAAGAGAATCAAGGCGATTTTGCATATCCTGATACTTTCGATCATAATGGGGATCCATTACATCCAGCGAATCCAATTGCTGTGACAACTTGTTTTTTGAACCATTTAACTGACGAAGTTTTTTCTGAAGTCCCTCCAGCTCTTTGTCGAGTTCCGTGGTATCGATCTTTGTATTGATTTTTGCACGAATTGCTTCTTCAAAACGTGGATTGTTGACCAGCTTCTTTACGACTTCTTCCACAGCACCATTGATTCTTTCCTGCCTCCACTGTCTGCGATATTCGCACTGTTGGCCATCTACTAACTTTCTGTGCTTGCAAACATAATAAAATTGATCCTTATACATACTTCCGTCTGCTTTTCTTTTTCGATTCACATTCCCATACATACTACTTCCACATACAGGACATACAAGAATACCTGAAAGCAGATGCTCATGGTCAAGGCTGTACAATTTTTCGTGTTTTCCTTTGTTCTCGCTACGCTTCTTCTGCGCTAACAGCCAATCGGATTCTCTAATAATTGCTTCATGAATCCCATCATACACCGGATACTCCTTCTGGCGAACCATTTGATATTGATTACGGGTTCCGGGAATCTTTTCATTTTTTCGTCTTCCGTAAGCAATCTTTCCGCAATATATGGGATTGTCAATCACCTTTGTTATAAAATGGTCTGAAAAGGAAGAAAGTGTACCGTTTTGTCGCTGCTTTTTTTCAAACCCATGTTGGTTAAGATACTTTGCTACTCCCCCAACGCCCATGTTTGTGTTGATGTATTTTTCGTATATCAGACGAATGATTTCCGCCTCATCTTCAGCTATCTTCAATTCACCGTTTTCCAGCTTGTACCCATATGGAGCGAAACCTCCGTTCCATTTTCCTTCACGGGCTTTCTGCTTACGGCCTTCCATAGTCTGAACGAGAATATTTTCACGCTCAATTTCAGCCACTGCGGAAAGGACGGAAATCATCAACTTTCCACTATCCTTAGAACTGTCAATTCCATCCTCCACACATATCAGGTTCACGCCAAAGTCCTGCATCCTCTGCAGGGAGCTAAGCACGTCCGCCGCGTTTCTTCCAAACCGGGATAGTTTGAATACAAGCACATAAGAAACTTTATCTTTACCGGATTCGATATCTTCCAGCATCTGCTGAAACGCCGGACGCCCATCGATGTTTTTACCCGATTTCCCTTCATCACAGTATTCACGAATAATCGGCATTGACTGAAACTCTGCGTATCTTCGAAGCTTTTCCTTCTGTGCTTCCAAGCTGTAGCCATCAACCTGCATGGCGGTAGATACACGGGTATATATGTAGCAATTTTGTATTTTCATAGTGATCCTCCTTCGATTTTTATTTCATTGTATCTGTTGAAAATATCGTTGGCAAATGTGCGATTACACGAATAGAGGATGTGTCTACGCCGACACATCCCCCCAATGACTCATGCTGACTTTTGGCACTGGTGCACCGGAAAGCGCTCACGAACATCTTCTACAGAAGCGGGCAGAATCATGTCACCATACTTTTCCATCATTCTGACAAGAAATTCAACACAGCGCTCAAACTTGGTATCTTTGTTGTTGATGGTTAAATCAGTATTGTGCATCATTCATCGCGCTCCCTTCACTGACCTTCTGTCATAGACTACATAGTCGTAACCAAGACTGTCACATTTTGTGCAACGGTCTTTTTTATTGCAAAACGGATCAAGCCTCTTTACAATAAAACTGCTGTTGTTCTTATAGTCCTGCAGGCATCGGGAACATAAACATCTGATATCTCCGATGCGCTCCGCATTGAAAATCCAGAGGCCAAAGATTTTCTTAAGAGCTTTGTTTATGTATCGCCAAGTTTGTTCGTCATCTAAGAAACCCACATAATCTCCCAGATCGATTTTATTGATTGCTCTAATCTGTTCCAGAAGCAGCATAGACGGTTGCTTAAGGCCGGTGTTCATTGGAAGCATAATATGTGAAGGAAGATACTGCTTTTTAGTTACAGTGGTAATGGCAGCAACAATAATGGTAGGGGACTTTATATTGAAATCATCTGCCTGCAAGCAAAGACTGGTCTTCTTCCACACTGGGCATTACCTTTGGCTTCTCCAAAGTCATAGTAATAGATATCTCCGCGTTTGATCTTGATTTCCATTGTTTTTTCCTCTCATTCTTTAAATGTAGAAGAAGCAATTGCGCCCAACACCGAATTGCCCTTCACTTGTACAGAGTGAGCGCTGGTGTTTTTCAACCCTCTAGAGAATATTTTTTTAATTTATCCAGTGCACAAGCAATGGATTTTGCAACTGCCTGGAAACTGGAGCCCTCAATCTCACTGATTTCCTGAAAGGTAAGTCCCTTCAAGAAATAAAGTTCGACTCTTCTTTTTTGAATTTCCGGCAATTGAGATAAGGCTTCCTTTATAAATATGCTATCAACAAGCAATTCCTCTTGATGGTTGTCAGCAAACTCTTTATAACAACACTCAGTTCTTTCATCCATACCAAATAAGCTTCCTTTATGGCGCGCCCGCCATAAAAACTTATATTCATTCCGAAGGTATTCCTCTCTTGGTTTGGCAAATGATTTATCAAGGATAATGTAAGGAGACATAGCTTTCATAAGTTCGCTGTAATTGCTTTCCAGTTCCTCACGCGTTTTATCAGTGACGATTATGTATTTTTCGGTTCCGGTCCAACCGGGATATTCCTCCGTACAAAGAAAAAAGTCACATTCAGCCTTAAAATTCTCGTATCCATTAATATTTCTTAGTAATTGCTTTTTCATTTTGTAACTCCTTAAAATCTGAATTTTTGTAATTGGTGGTTTACAAAAATTCCGGAGTTACGGGTACTTGGCGATATAGCAGATCCAGGGTAAAAACATAGGAGTCCTTTCCCACGCAAGTCGTAGAAAGGACTCCTAACACAGTACAAAGCTTTTATACGCGTAAAAAAGCACCGTAGAAATCGAATCAAGGCACCAGGATACAATTTCCTGTTTGTCTCAATCCGGCTTCGTACGGTGCTTGGTAGTTTTTCAGCCCTTACGGGTCTGCTCCGCTTGCGCGATTAAAAGTCGTTTGATTATTTAGTTGTGTTTATCTAATCTGCTTTCTTCCAGTGATATTGCAACATAGACCTTTGCGTTTAAACTTTACTGTCCTGAACAAAGCAGTATCAATAGGTTCGTTAAATTTGCATTTACGGCATTTCACTCTGGCGATGTAATGTTCTCGCCCATATACATCCATCAAATAGAATCCGCAAATGGGACATTTAATTTCTCTTTTTTCGGAATTCTCTGCTTCTACTCGGGATACTACTGAGTTTTGTGAATCTGCAAATATTACGCAAAGCATGAGTAAAGCGGGATGTCCCTATGACAACGCGCCTATGGAAAGGTATTTTAACACTTTGAAAAACGAGCTGATTTACCAGCATTATTTTTGCGATGATAAAGAACTTGACGCAGCGATTGAATCATTCGCGTTCGTATGGTATAACCATGTAAGACCACATTCTTATAATAACGGATTGACTCCGTTCGAGGCTCGCTTCAATCAAATAAATATTAGGTCATTCCGTTACAATTTCGCTTGACCAGGACAGAACCATAGGAATGGGGAGAATTGAAAAACTCAATTAACCTGTTGTTAGTTGAGGCGAAAAACAAAGGCGATTTAAAAATTAGTAGTGGCAGATTACAGTACGTTAAGAGAATTAAGTGACCTTGTTTCCCTAAACGACGGTTTTTCAGAAATGACCGAAAAAAACCTGGTATATCAAGGTTTTTCACACATATGCTTTTGAAACGTACAAAGTAAAAATAACATTTTTTCACTTCGCGGGAATAAGTCCATAGAGCCCCTATTTGATAGTTAAGTGGTCAGGTTAGATGTCAGTACCTTGTGAGTGTACGATTTAGATGTCAGCCTAAACGAGTGAACGATTTAGATGTTTTTTCGGAATGGAGTAGTATATTTTAAGTAGAGTCGCGAAAGACCCAAAAATCTGATAAAATAGAGAAAGAAAAATCAGATCAGAGGGAGAAAGCGATGAAACAGTATAGCAAAGAGTTCAAAGAAGAAGCGATGAAGCTGTCCGATGAAATCGGAGTAAAGAATGCCGCAGCACAGCTGGGCATTCCGTATTACACTCTCGCAGAATGGCGAAACAAGCGAAAGATTCAAGCAGTATCGCCAAAAAAGCAGCTCAGCAAAGAGGAGCAGGAAATCAGAATCCGTGAACTTGAGCGCGAGAACGCGGAACTCAAGTTAGCAAACGATATACTCAAGGATGCGCTCGGTTTTTTCGCAAAAGACCGGAAGAAGTAAAGACATCCGAGCGGCACCTCTTTATCCTTGAGTTCCGCAGCCGGTACACCGTGAAAGCCATGTGCAAGAAGCTTAAAGTAAGCGAGTCCGGCTATTATCAGTGGCTGAAGAACAGGGAGAATCCCCGGAAAAGGTCTCTTCTTTCGGTCAAAAGCCAAGAGATTATGAGTAAACATCCGGACAACCGCAATTACGGGGTTGAGCGGATGCAGAAGGCGTTGCTGCAAAGTGGCATTGATGTAAGCAGAAGTACTGTTTATCGAGCCATGAAAGAAAGCGGCCTGCTTCACAAGAAGCACACCCCGCACGGAATCACCCGTGCTACCACGGAAATAGAGGAGACAGAGAACCTTTTGAAACGGGATTTCAGTGCTTCCGAGCCACTGCAGAAGTTCCTTACGGATATCACTGAAGTGCAGTGTTCCGACGGAAAGCTGTATATTTCACCTATTATGGACTGTTTGAATCTGAGGGGCGCTATCCTGCATTCGGACAGAGGCAGCCAGTATACCAGCGCCGAGTTCCGTGAGCTGCTGGCGAGAAACGGCAACAGGCAGAGCCTCAGCGGTGTCGGTCATTGTTTCGACAACGCGAGGATGGAGAGCTTTTTTGCCACTCTGAAGAAGGAGAAAGTGTACCAGATAGCTGCGCACAAGCTTAAGAGAGAAGATGTAAAGAGCATCATATTTCGGTACATATTCGTCTACTACAACCGCATCCGCGTATATAGCAGGAACCCGATGGGGCTGCCGCCTGTCAAGTACAGGGAGTGGATGACCTCCTGGGGTGCCGCCTGAGTCGGTACCATATCAGTATCTTTTATTCAGATTTTGGGTGATTTCCGACTGCACATATATTGACAAGACCAGAGATTTCTGCATGAAACACATACAAGTTTTTGCACATAACATGAATAAGTATATTAATTAAGAAGGCTCTCTGTCAATAGTTGGGGTAAAACCGAAAAAAGGAATTGTATGAACAGCTGACGGCGTTAAGCTGTCAGCTGTTTTTCTGCATTTTGCTGATGCGAAAACATATGTAAAATACGGTTTCTGAAACGCTTGAAATTCTGTAACCGTCAAATAATGCACACATAGAAACAAAAAAGCCGCTATTAAGCGGCAAAAACGATTATTGCGAATTTTTTGTTCTGCAGTATTCCGGGATCTGATTCGACCATGGCAGCAGACCAGCAATATTATCTGTCCCGTGCAGCCGTATCTGTTCGAATACATAGGTCAGATGGCATACGGAATAAGCCCGTTTTCCTTTGCCGTTACGATGATGCCGTAAAGGACGGCGGAGCTTTTTGCGCCGGCGGGAGTGTTGCAGAACAGCCAGTTTTTGCGCCCGATAACAAACGGCTTTATTGACCGTTCCGCCCGGTTATTGGACAGCTCGATTCGTCCGTCCTCCAGAAAGGAGCACAGATATTTCTTCTGATTCAAGGCATATTGCAATGCCGTTCCCAAAAGACTCTTCGGCAGCGTTTTATCGGATTGCTGTACTGCCCATTCGAAGAACTGCGCCGCCAGCGGCTTCGATTCCTGTTGCCGCAGCTCGTGCCGTTCTTCCGGAGACATTTTCTCCGCTCTGCGCTCTATTTCAAACAACGCGTTGCAAAAGTCATATCCTTTCGCCTCCGGCGAATTCTTTTTCTCCCGAAGCACTGTCAACGCCTCGTCGAATTTCCGGCGCAGGTGCGCCCAACAGCCGCAAAGCGTTATCTCCGGCTCAAGCTGATGATAACCGCCCCAGCCGTCGGTGTGCAGATATCCCTTGAAGCCGTTCAGGAATTCCTTTGCAAACCTGCCGCTTCGCCCCTCCTGATAATCGTAAATGATTATCGGCGCATCGCATCCCGATGTTCGGTAAACCCACATATATGAGTTTGTCTGTGATTGCATCCTTTCCGCGCAGCTTCTGCTCGACTCCCGGGCTTTTTATGAGAAGAGTGAGCTCCTCTACCGTAAGCGTCATGGCTGCTTCTTCGCCGGCAGCCGGCCATTTGAAATGCCCCTGCTCCAGACGCTTGAAGTGAAGCCAGAAGCCGTTATCCTCCCAGGATAATATCTTTAGCCGGTTCCGCTGTCTGTTGCAGAACACGAACAGCGCTTTCCCGAACGGATCGAGCCGGAAGCTCTGTTCTACAAGCGCAGCCAGCCCGTTTATGGATTTCCGCATATCGGTATCCCCGCATGCAAGGTATACCGGCATATCTTCCGAGACATTCATCGTAACGGCGCCAATACCGACAAAAGCTCGGACAACAGCTGCATATCCGTATTTCGATGAATCTCAACACTGAATTTCCCGACCTGCAGCAGGAGGAGCTGCTCCCGAACCGGCGATTCCACCGAAACCTTCTCGCAGACTTTCGGGCTTCGCTGAACCTGCGGCATTGATGGAGCATCTGTCTGCTCTTGTTTTTTATTCGTAGCCGGCTGTACTGCTGCAGCCCTTTCCCAAGCTTGTGGAGTTCGCTGTTCTGATCGGATTTTTTCTGCTTTCAGCCAGTTCCCCGGGGTGCTCAATGCAATGCCTTGTTCCTTACACCATCTTTTCTGTGTCCATCCGCTCTTCAGATAAGCTGCAACCAGCTCCGCTCTTTCCTCCGCAGCGTGTTTCTGTTTCTCTTTTTTCGTGCTTCCCATTTGCTGTTACCTCCGTTTGGAGGTATTGTATCACTCTTGCACGCTCTTTTCTATGTGTGCGTTATTTGACGGTTACGTGACAAGATTGGAGGAAACCACTTGTCATTGTCTTGCTATGTCCGTTTTGCTACTGAACCTGCGAAAGCTCTAAAAGCTTTTGCATGCCATTTTTCGCCGGTGGTTGTGTTTCGAAAAAATGGCATTTGTTCAGTAAGCACTAACTATAAGCACTAACTATATTGTCGTAGTGCTTTCAGTATTAGCGTAGTCAATATGTTTTATTAGCTCTGAAATAATATTATATTCTTCTTTTACTATTATGTCTGAATATTGTGCTGCTCTGTGTATCAAAGCATTATCTTTTTTTAAAATAAATTTAGTTACTAAATCCAATACCTCTCTACTCTTCTTTTCTAATAAATCGATATTTTCAATAGTATAACTAATATTATAATTTTCTCTTGATATAATTTCTTTTATTCTAAAAACCATATTTTTTGTATGTTCATAAAAAGTATAAATAGTTACCAAATTTAATTTTGAACTATTTGTGTAAATATCATTTAAGTATTTATTAAACCATCTAATAGCATTATATCCGTATATATGATTTGGATACTCCTTATGAAATTTTATAGAATCTGAATCCTCTACAATTGAATTAATATAATTATATAACTTGTTTCTTATTTTTTTTAAATCATATTCAATTCTTGCAGTATCATTACGTTTAAACTGAGTCAATCCAAGAAAATAATCGTTTGTTATGCTTTCTAATATATTTTCAGGTTTTATGTTGATTCTACCGTACTTACCGTCCTTTTTATATGTAAGCGCTAAAAATTCATTAACCTCATTATCATATCCATAGATCAATAGCCCATGACTTTGATGATTATTTTTATAGTGAGATTTCCCCGGAATATAGTAACAATCAACCCAAATATCGCTATAATATCCTCTTTTTAAACCGGTAAAAATAGAAATTAAAATATTTATATTATTATAAATTAGGTAGTCCGGTAATAACTTTGATGCTTTAATACATGGCCAGTCTATATAATTATAGTTATGATAATCGAGATGTGATTGATCAGGTATTGAAATAATGTCAATAAAATTGTTTAATAAAAAATTATTATATTTATATTTTTTATCTGCGAAAATTACACTCAGAGGAAATGCTGTTCTCATATAATTTTTCAAGGGAGGATTATCTTCCACCTTTAATTTTATGCTTTCTTTATTATATGATAAAAATTCATTCTTTTTTTCTATAATATCAATATTGTTAATAACTGTAAATGGTGGAATGTATTTTTCATAAACACCGTTTGTAAGACTATCTATTTCATTAAGTAAGTCTGTGTCTTGACATACTTCAATTTTACCTAAACACCCTAATTTGATATAAGGAATATCCAAATCTCTTAGTTTAATAATAGGTTTTATATTATTATTGCATAGTTCTATTATTGCTTCCTCATCATATTTATTATAGATAAAAAAATTGTCTGTAAATTTACTTTTAACATGATTGACTATTTCATTTTTATTTTTGTTGTACGAATCAATCACGTTTCCTTTATCTTTGTCAGTAATGTGCCAACTGCCATATATTTCTATAAGACCGCTTAAAAGCATCTCGTTCATATGATTCCAAGAATAATGCGGAATAAAACTTGGATAATCGGGATGTTTCTCCATTCCTACGAAATCTACAGGAATAAACAAGTTTGCTTTTATATTATAATCTTTAAAAATTGGGAAAACCAAATCATAAAAGCTTAAATATCCACCCTCAAAAATTATACAAAACGGGTTATTAGGCCATTTCATTTCGCCGGAAATACAAAGACTCAGTTCCTTTAAAGAAAGCGAAGTGTATCCGTTATTTACCAATAACCGTACATCATTAACGATTTTGCTTAAAGTAACGCAACTTGTCATATTATATTCCAATACTTTTTTAACATGAAAATAGCTCAGAATGGGACATTTATAAATATTTTCTATAGTATTCCGATCGAAATTAACTTTGTCCATAATTAAAATTCATCCCATTTTTTAATTCTATAATTTTGCTTAACATGTTTTTAAACCAATAGGTGTACTCCTCAGGAAAATGCTTTATAACATTTTCAATATCGTTAATATGCACCCACTTGAAATCATCAACCTCTTTAGTATTAATCTTTGGTTCATCATTGCTAAAGCCAAAAAAAACTATATCCAATTCATTTTCATATAAATTATTATCAAGTGCGGCTTTATACTCAAATTGAAAAACCTTATGTAGTTCTGCTTCAATTCCCATTTCATATAATAAACGGTTTTTTGCTTCTTCTTCTATATCTTCAGTGATCGGATGGCTGCAACATGTATTGCTCCATAAGCTTCCTGAATGGTATTTTTCTTTACTTCTCTTTTGTAATAATATTTGATCCGCATCATTAAATATTATAATTGAAAATGCCAAGTGTTTGATATTATTTTTATGAACATACAGCTTTTCTGATTTCCCAATAACACAATTTAACTCATCAAGTACAAGAACTTCCTGCTTATCTTCTTTTTTATCTATTAAAGAGACAGTATATCTAATAAAATCATCTATATCTTCATAACAACCCGAGTTCAGCATTTCATCATTATATTCGATGTTATACTGATTCTCTAAATTGATTATTATATTTATAAAATCAAATGACCCAATATTATCAAGAATTGTTTTATCCTTCAGTATATTGTCTTTAAATTCTATATTGAAATATTTTTCTAAAAAACGCAAAACATCATCATAATAATTAATTACCATTTTTTTTACTCCTTGGTCTTATACTATACTGAAATAACGTTTTGCTTGTATCTTATACATTTCTGCGTATTTTTTATCAAGTTTCATAAGCTCATCATGCGTACCCATTTCTTTGATTTCACCTTTTTCCATGAATATTATACGATCTACAAATTTTATACTAGAAAGCCTATGAGCTATCATGATGACAGTTTTTCCTACTGCAGCATCAAACATCTCTGATAGTATTTTATCCTCTGCAATAGGATCAAGTGCACTTGATGGTTCGTCAAGAATTATTGCTTTTTGATTATTAAGAAAAATTCTTGACAGGAATAAGGATTGTTGTTCACCACCGGAAAGTACGATTCCATCCTGTGATAATTCTTTAGATACTATTGTATCAATTCCTAAAGGTAACTCTTTTATTTTTGAAAATAAATTGACCTTCTCCAGAGCTTTATAAATTTCTTCATCATTATGTTCAGCATATTCAGAGACTATATTATCCCTGATTGATAATGCGTAAAAATTCGAATCCTGGAAAACAACTCCGGTATTGTTCCATATGCTTTTTACATTGTATTCCTTAACAGACTTTCCATTTATACATATGCTTCCGTCATCAGCATCATATAATCGTAATAACAATTTTACCAAAGTAGTTTTACCGGCACCATTATAGCCAACAATAGCA
>Ga0134100_1003335_pt1 | contig 10881 bp, 8 predicted proteins | sample 11_taG_2_FD_94444 | JGI IMG/M metagenome (GOLD analysis project Ga0134100, IMG submission 94444) | Switchgrass degrading microbial communities from high solid loading bioreactors in New Hampshire, USA - 11_42_5_180_A3 metaG | ecosystem: Engineered > Bioreactor > Semi-continuous > Anaerobic >...
AATGTAGTATGAGCAACTTCATTTTACCTGAGATTTCAACTTCATGCTCGCTTTATTTAAAAAAATGTTGAAGCACCTCAAATTTTTATCTTTCGGTACCCCAACATTTATTATAGAACCAATTTTTCAGAGTTCTGCATACAAAAAGAATTTCATTTAACAACTTTAATTTTGTTATTAATACTTCAGCGTAACCGTTGGTATATGGAATGTTATTCATACCGGTCCTGTGGTATTTATATTGCAAGAATAAATATTTATGTCCCTGTCACTTCATTTTTCTATATACAAGCACAAACAAATTTTGTAAAATAAAACTAAAAATACGACAAATAAAGATAAACTGGTAAAAGTAACATTTGAAATCCATATAAACCGACATTATAATAGTATTTGCCGTTTATGCTAAGGCCTTAGAATATGAAAGGGTGATATTTATGCCAAAGCAGAATAATAATGACATAATCTGCAGTATGCCCATGCTTCCGCTTAGGGGTATTGTAGTTTTTCCTAATATGATCCTCCATTTTGATGTAGGCAGGTTGAAATCGATTAAGTCAATAGAAGAGGCCATGCTTAAAGACCAGACTATATTTTTGACGGCCCAGAAGGATCCAAACATAGAAGACCCGGATTTTGACGAAATTAATAAATTCGGTACGATTGCCCAAATAAAACAATTGCTTAGATTGCCGGGAGACACGCTGAGGGTATTGGTTGAAGGCGTGAAAAGGGCGAAAATAACTAATTTTATTGCAAGCGAGCCATTCTATAAAGTTGATGTTAAGCCTTTAAAGTCAAAAGAGCTCCAAAGCGGAAAACCAGAGATACAAGCACTTTCGAGACAGGTAATCGATCATTTTGAGCAGTATGCTAAGCTTTCAGGAAAGGTTTCACCTGACGCAACATTTTCAATTACCAATATAAATGATTTAGCGCGCCTTCCTGATATTATCGCGTCAAATCTCGGAATATCAACTGAACTGAAACAGATGATTTTAGAGGAATTATCTCCGAAAAAACGCCTTGAAAAGCTTTTGGATATTCTTGCAAAAGAGAATGAAATTCTCGAACTGGAAAAAAACATTACATTTAAGGTTCGTCAGCAAATTGACAAGAGCCAGAAAGAGTATTATCTCCGTGAACAAATAAAAGCCATACAGAAGGAACTAGGAGTTTCGACTGATACGACTACAGAGATTGATGAATACAGGGAAAGAATCGAGAAGGCCAGTTTCAGTGAAGATGTCAGAAAAAAGGCTCTTAAGGAGTTGGACAGGCTGGAGCGTATGCAATCGTCCTCAGCCGAGAGCGGAGTAATACGCACATATCTGGACATTTTGCTGGATTTGCCCTGGGGGAAAAAGACGGAGGAAAGGCTGGATATTAAATATGCATCTGAAATACTGGACAGGGATCACTATGGCCTTGAAAAAGTAAAAGAAAGAATATTGGAGTATCTGGCAGTCAGGAAAATGAAAAATGGTCTTCATGGACCAATTCTTTGTTTGGCAGGACCTCCCGGAGTGGGAAAGACATCCATTGCCAAATCTATAGCCGAAGCCTTAAACAGAAGCTATGTAAGAATGTCACTGGGCGGAGTTAAGGATGAAGCTGAAATCAGAGGGCACAGAAGAACCTATGTGGGATCTATGCCCGGAAGGATAATCAATGCGATAAGACAGGCAGGCAGTTCGAATCCTCTGATTCTGCTTGATGAAATAGATAAAATGTCAAGTGACTTCAGGGGAGATCCTGCATCCGCAATGCTTGAGGTCTTGGATGGGGAGCAGAATAAGGAGTTCAGGGATCACTACCTGGAAGTACCATTTGATTTGTCGGACGTTATGTTTATAACCACGGCTAATTATAAGGATGCCATACCCAGACCTTTGCTGGACCGAATGGAAGTTATAGATATATCAGGTTACACCGAAGAAGAAAAATTAAACATTGCTTCCAGGTATCTTGTGCCTAAGCAGCTTGAAATGCACGGTACCAGTAAAAAGGTTGTAAATTTTGATCAATCTGCCCTCAGGGAGATTATAGTTTATTACACCAAAGAGGCCGGTGTAAGAAATCTTGAACGACAAATTGCCACTGTCATAAGGAAGGCTATTACAAAGATAGTATTAGGTGAGAAGACTTCGGTCAAGATTACAAAGAATGCAGTTAAGAACTATTTGGGAGCCCGGATTTTCACATATGATAAGGCTGCTGAAAAAGATGAGATAGGCATTGTAAGGGGACTTGCATGGACACCAGTGGGAGGGGACACCATGCCCATTGAGGTTAACATAATGCCGGGAGAAGGCCAACTGGAGCTGACAGGACAATTAGGAGACGTAATGAAAGAATCAGCCCGTATAGCAAGGAGCTATATCCGCTCTGTTGCCGGAGAATACGGGATAGATACTGATTTCCATAAGAAGTATGATATCCATATTCACGTACCCGAGGGTGCAATTCCCAAAGATGGGCCGTCAGCAGGTATAACAATTGCAACTGCCATGGTATCAGCGCTTACAGGCATACCCGCAAAAAAAAGCGTGGCAATGACAGGAGAGATTACGCTGAGGGGCAAAGTGTTAGCGATAGGGGGACTGAAAGAGAAGGTGTTGGCAGCTCACAGAGCAGGAGTGGATACCATTCTTATACCTTATGAAAACAAGAAGAACATCGAAGATATACCTGAGAGCGTAAGGAAAGAAGTACGTTTGATACCAGTTTCTCACATGAATGAGGTAATCAGATACGCCCTTGTTAAAAAGCCGGAAGGAAAGAAGTCCGAAAAAACGCACAACAATGTTATCATAAATACCGCAGTTGAAGAAGCCGCTGTATCACTGGAAAATTAAACGACATTAAGATATTAAAAGGTTGCCTTGCCGACGCAGAGGCAATCTTTTTTGATTTCAAAGATTTCGAACGGATGCCCGAGAACATTTAAACATAAGTTGATAAAGCAATAAATTGCCTCATCAACTTATGTTATAATCTTTTCACCCATTACGGAAATCGGAGATTTCGAATGGGTCCCGAAAATATTGAAACATTAAGCCAGATCTGTCTCTCGCCAGACCTGACTTATGTTATAATAAAACAGGTTTGATGCCTGTTTTTTTGCATTTTAAAATGAGCTTTATTTTTGGAGGTAGTATGTTATATATTAAAAACGCTAAGATCCTTACTATGGCAGGAAAGGATTACGAAAACGGATTTATATCAGTAAAAGACGGGAAAATATCAGGTATTGGTGAAATGGCAGATATGCCTGATACCGAGGCTGCCGATACAATTATTGACGCAGCAGGAATGGTTCTTATGCCGGGCCTGGTTGACAGCCACTGCCATATAGGTTTGGTTGAAGATTCAGTAGGCCTCGAGGGGGATGATGTAAATGAAATGACTGATCCCATTACCCCTCAGTTAAGGGCCATAGACGGTATTTACCACGGGGACAGGGCATTTGAGGAAGCAAGGCAGAATGGTGTAACAACAGTTGTTACAGGCCCCGGAAGTGCTAATGTTATCGGTGGACAGTTTGCCGCGTTAAAAACTTATGGCCGGTCTGTAGATGAAATGATAATAAAAGCGCCGTGCGCAATGAAAATTGCTTTCGGAGAAAACCCGAAGATGGTATACAATGAGAAGCATCAGCTTCCTACTACGCGTATGGCTACAGCCGCGCTTTTAAGAGAGCAATTATATAAAGCTAAGGAGTATTTGGAAGCCCTTGAAAAATATCAGGAAGATAAAGAGGAAAATGAAAAGCCTGAATACGACTTTAAGCTGGAATCTCTTATTCCTGTGATAAAAGGAGAACTGCCGGTTAAGGCGCATGTACATCGGACTGATGACATATTCACAGCTATAAGGATAGCGAAGGAATTCAATTTGGATATGACGCTGGACCATTGTACTGAGGGCTGGCTTGTGGCAGATATATTGAAAGAAAGCGGCTATAATATTATAGTGGGACCAATTCTTACCGACAGGTCCAAAATTGAGCTTAAAAACCAGACGGTGAAATCTCCCGGAATTTTATCAAAAGCCGGAATTGATGTAGCAATAATGACGGATCATCCTTGCGTACCGATACAGCATCTTATGTTATGCGCATCGCTGGCTGTCCGGGAAGGCATGGCACCCGAGGATGCGCTGAAGGCAATTACAATTAACGCAGCAAAATGTGTAAAGCTTGATAATCGAATAGGCAGCCTGGAGATTGGCAAGGATGCAGATATGGTATTATATACCGGAGACCCTTTAGATTATTCAAGCAAGGTAAAGATGACCTTTATTAACGGACAAAAAGTCTATGAAAACCAAGAAGGATAAAAAGAATGCCAAAAGAAATACGAAAATTTACAACTCATTCTGAAAAGGAAACCTTCCAGCTGGGGTACAGAATTTCACAGGAATTAAAAACCGGTGATGCCATAAGCCTCGAAGGTGATTTAGGAACCGGGAAAACGGTTTTGACGAAAGGAATTGCTGCGGGCTTGGGTATTAATAATCCGATAACCAGCCCTACTTTTACATTGGTAAATTCCTATGAGGGCAGATGTATACTGCACCATTTTGATGTATACCGGGTTGGTGATTCTGAAGAACTTCTGGAAATAGGCTGGGAGGAATACTTCACAGATGATACAATTTGCATAGTTGAATGGGGAGACAGAGTTTCGGATATCCTGCCCGAGAACACGATCGTTATCAGATTAGAGCGGGATGAGAAAGACTATGACAGCCGCATTATCACTATTGAAAGGGAGGTATTATAATGCTTACTCTTGCTGTTGACACATCAGGTCTCACCGCATCCTGCGCATTAGTTGAGGACGGGAAGGTTATTGCTGAGGTCTCCACAAAGCATGGCAAGACCCATTCGCAAAAAATACTTCCAATGATAAAAACCACTCTTTCAATGCTGGACAGGGATATGAAAGATGTTGATCTTTTTGCTTCCTCTATTGGTCCCGGATCTTTTACCGGATTGCGAATAGGCGTTGTCACAATAAAAGGGTTAGCCTATTCTCTGAAAAAGCCCGCTTGCGGAGTACTCACACTGGATGCTCTGGCATATTCCATGCCCGACTTTAACGGCATTATTTCTCCGATGCTGGATGCCAGGAATAATCAGGTTTTTACGGCTTTCTACCGAAAACTGGACGGAAAACTGGAGAAACTAAGTCCTGATTTAGGTATTACCATCAAAGAATGGATAGATAAGGCCGGGGAATTTAACGAAGACATTATGGTACTTGGGGATGCGGCGGACATACATTTACCGGAGCTGAAAGAAATATTTGGAGCTAAAATAATTTGTCCACAGCTTGCAATGACATATCCCAGAGCGTCCGCGACCGCACTCCTGGCTGAGGAAGCTTACCATAATAATAATGTAATAAGCGCATACGAGTTGGAACCTTTCTATCTTAGAAAATCGCAGGCTGAAAGGTTGAAGAACAGTCAAAAGAAATAAGTTTTGAGGTATTTTTATGAGTTCAGGAAAACCTTTAATCCGCCCGATGGAGCTCAAAGATCTGGATGAAGTACTGGAAGTTGAAAAGAGTTGTTTTAAGAGTCCCTGGACCAGACATATGTTTGAGGACGAGTTATTTAACTCGAACGCGTATTATTATGTAATTGAGGTTGATGGGGAAATTGCCGGTTATGCCGGATTCTGGAAAATTATTGATGAAGCTCACATAACAAATATTGCCATACACAGTAGCTATAGGCGTCGCGGATATGGAAGGGCGCTTGTCTCTGCCTTGCTGGACAGAGCAAAGGAACTGGATATAATTGCTGTTACTCTTGAGGTAAGGGTAAGCAATTCGGCTGCAATTTCTTTGTATGAAAGCTTTGGTTTTGTATCCTCCGGAGTTCGCCGCGGTTACTATTCCGACAATAATGAGGATGCTCTGATTATGTGGCTGAAGCTATAAATAGTTTGATTTGACGAAAAAAATAGTTTATATTTGATTTTAGAAAATAAAAGCATATTTTACCAGTATGCTTCTAAAGCTAAAAACTTAAAAAATATAAAGGGATTGGGGATTGTTGTATGAGTAACAGTGTTGAAAAGATCAAAAGTATTATTAAAAGCGGGAAAACAGCGATAGGAATCGAACTGGGATCTACAAGAATAAAAACTGTTTTGATCGGTGAAGATAATTACCCTATCGCATCAGGCAGCTATGATTGGGAAAACAGTTATATCAACAACATATGGACCTACAGCATTGAGGAAATATGGGAAGGTTTGCAGGGCAGTTACAGAAATTTAGCTGAGAATGTAAAAGAAAAGTATGGTACAGTCATTGAGACGGTTGGATCTATAGGTATAAGTGCAATGATGCACGGCTATATGGTATTCGACAAAAATGATAACCTTCTGACACCGTTCCGTACATGGAGAAATAATATAACGGGCGAAGCTTCCGAAAAATTAACATCTTTGTTCAATTACCCGATTCCGCAAAGATGGAGTATTGCTCATCTTTATCAGGCCATACTCAATAATGAGGATCACGTTCCGCAAATATCCTTTATGACCACTCTGGCTGGCTATATTCATTGGAAATTGACCGGCAAAAAGGTTTTAGGCGTTGGCGAGGCTTCCGGCATGTTTCCCATTGACCTGAAGACCAAAAATTTTGACAAAAAAATGATAGACATGTTCAGCCAATTGATCAGTAATAAGAATTACCCATGGAAACTCGAGGAGATTCTTCCCGAAGTTCTGCTGGCCGGGCAGCAGGCCGGGACACTGACGCCCGAAGGAGCAAAACTTCTGGATACGTCAGGCAATTTGAAACCAGGTATACCTTTCTGTCCTCCTGAAGGAGATGCGGGAACCGGTATGGTGGCTACCAACAGCATTGCTGTCAGAACAGGGAATGTATCTGCAGGGACATCGGTTTTCGCTATGATTGTTCTGGAAAAAGAATTATCAAAAGCATATTCTGAAATAGATCTGGTAACGACTCCCGATGGTAACCTGGTTGCTATGGTTCACTCCAATAACTGCACTTCTGATTATGATGCATGGATCGCTCTCTTTGGAGAGGCATGCAAAGCGTTGGGCATGGAAATTCCAAAGCCGAAATTGTATGATACCCTGTTGGGGATGGCACTAAAGGGAGATCCGGACTGCGGCGGCCTGTTGTCATACGGATATATTTCAGGAGAGCATATAACAAACTTTGAGGAAGGGCGTCCGTTATTTGTCCGTTCTTCTAACGCCAACTTTAACCTGGCCAATTTTATGCGCGTAAATTTATTTACTGCGTTGGGTGCTCTGAGAACAGGCCTTAATATCCTTTTTGAAAAAGAAAACGTAAAAGTCGATGTTATCCGTGGTCACGGAGGCTTTTTCAAGACAAGAGACGTGGGCCTGAGAATTATGGCTGCGGCAACGACTGTGCCGGTTTCTGTTTTGGAGACCGCCGGTGAAGGCGGCGCCTGGGGAATAGCTTTGCTTGCTTCATATATGGCGAACAAGACAGAAGGAGAATCTCTGGCCGATTTCCTGAACAAGATTTTTGAAGGGAAAACCGGAGCAACTGTTGAGCCTGATCCTTCCGATGTAAAAGGATTTGATGAATTCATGAAGAGATATACTCAGGGTCTCAAGATAGAAAGGGTTGCGGTGGAAAATTTAAAATAGACCGGCTATAGGCAAAACTTAATCTGAAGCCGTTTAGAATATAATAGTAGTTAACACCCCCACTGTTTCATATTTTATCATTGTGGTAGATAAAATGATATTGATAAAAATAGGGGGTGTTTTTTTATGCCGGTAGCACCACTTGGCGCAAACCAATTAAGAAGAAAATGTGATCCCTCAGTTTTTAATTTTCAGGACACCTCTTTTTTGACACCGTCAAGAGGACTCATTGGACAGCAAAGAGCGGTAGAAGCCACAGAATTCGGACTCAGCATACAATATGACGGATATAATCTGTATATGGCGGGCGAACCCGGAGTGGGTAAAACCCGTTATGCGCTGGAATGTGCCCAGCGACAGGCCAAATTAATGCCTACCCCTGACGATTGGTGTTATGTATATAATTTTGAGGATTCCAACAGACCAAAAGCAATAAATCTTCCAGCCGGTATGGGCAAAGAATTTAAAAAAGATATGGAGGATTTCGTAAAGGTCATCGAGCAGGAAATCTCCAAAGCCTTTGACGGTGAAGAATATGAGGAAGAACGTTCCAGGATTATAAAAGTATTCCGTGACAAAAAAGACGAACTGGTGTTAAAACTCAGCAATCAAGCCGCGGAATATGGATTCAAAGTAAAGCTTGCTAATTCCGGCGTATATTTTATGCCAATTATAGATGGTGAACCTTTAAGTGAGGAAGATTTTAAAGCTCTTGACGAAGAAACAAAAATCGAATTGTCAAAATCTTCTGAAGCTCTTCAGAAAGAAACTGCCGATACCATCAGAAAAATAAGGGAATTGGAGATGGACGCTGAGAATGCCATACAGGAATGGGAACATCAAATTGCTCTTTATGCGGTAGGCATACATATTGAAGACCTTAAAAACAAATATAATGAATATCCTTTTGTCTTAGCCTATTTAGATGCCGTAAAGGATGATATACTCAAGAATATAGAACATCTCGCCGGTCCGAGCTATTCAGACGAGCAGCAAAACGTATTGACTCAATTTTTAATGATGAAAAAAGGTGGAGAAGATAATCCCTATTCACGGTACAAGGTGAATCTTCTTGTTGATAACAGCCGGATTCACGGAGCCCCTGTGATAGTTGATTACAACCCAACTTATTACAATCTGATGGGTCGCTGTGAATATGAGAACGAACTGGGAACGATGATTACAGATTACACTTTGATAAAACCGGGGCTTTTTCACCAGGCCAACGGAGGATTCCTGATCCTCCAGATCAATGATGTCATTTCAAATCCGCAGGCATTCGAAGCCATTAAACGGACCTTAAAAACAAGGCAGATAATCATAGAAAACATAAAAGAACAAATGGGTCTTGTGGCGGTATCGGCTTTAAAACCCGAGCCTATACCCATCAATGTAAAGATCATCTTCGTGGGAAGCCCGGAGATTTATCATATTTTATACAATTATGACAGGGATTTTAAGAAGTATTTTAAAATTAAAGCAGATTTTGATGACCATATGGATTGGAACGATGAAAACGTGCAGCGCCTTGCCCAATACATTGGAGCCTTTTGCAGAAAGGAAGGCGTTAAACATTTTGACAGAACCGGAGTGGCGGAGGTTGTCAATTACAGCTCATGGATTGCCCAGGATCAAAACAAGCTTACCACCCGTTTCTCTGAAATAGTAAATATTCTGAGTGAAGCGGGAACATGGGCAAATATAGAAGGCAGCCCGCTTGTTTCCGGATGCCATGTTAAGAAGGCTATCGCAGAAAAGAAGAAACGTTCAAATAAATATCATGAGGAGTTATTGGAACTTATCCGTGAGGGAACTCTGCTAATTGATACCGACGGTTATAAAGTAGGACAAATTAACGGCCTTGCGGTTGTTAATTTAGGGGATTACACTTTCGGCAAACCAAGCCGTATTACTGCAGCCACCTACATGGGTAAAACCGGGATCCTGGATATAGAACGCGAGGTTGAGACCGGAGGAACCACACATTCCAAGGGCGTGCTGATTCTTAGCGGCTATATAGGGAAAAAGTATGCTCAGGAAAAACCCTTGTCTCTGGCGGCAAGTATCTGTTTTGAACAGCTTTACAGCACGATAGAGGGGGACAGCGCATCATCTGCCGAATTATTCGCCATTCTCTCCAGCTTGTCAGATTTGCCGGTATATCAGGGTCTTGCCGTAACCGGATCGGTTAATCAAATGGGCGACATTCAGCCGATTGGAGGGGCTACCTTTAAAATTGAAGGATTCTTTGAGATATGCAAAATAAATGGTCTTACCGGGAAACAGGGTGTTATAATCCCTCATCAGAATGTAAAGAATCTTGTATTATCTGATGAGGTAGTGGAAGCAGTAGAGAAAGGACTCTTTCACATATATCCCATCAAGACGGTGGATGAAGGCATAGAGCTGCTTACCGGGGTTCCTGCCGGGAAAAGGCTGCCGGATGGAACTTACCCTCCGGGGACGGTAAATGACAGAGTATACAAAAAACTGCATTATTTCGCCGAAACAACAGCGAAATATTTGTGAGATAATCTCCACGAGAAACCATGCACTCGCCTCATTTATGTAATGCTGAATTATGAAAAACTTTATAAAAAAGTTCTTGCATTCATTTACAGGTTGATATATAATAACTTTTGCTGTGACATTGGCATACGATGAAGCTGCAGATGGCAGGTGAAACAGACTGGGAACTGCGGTGGAGAATGTCCGATTCCAAGAAACCGGGCGACAAGTCATTGTACATCATACATGCAGAGCTTTTGGCGTGTTTGTAATGTAGCCCAAGTGTATACCTTTGGGCTTTTTATATGAGAAAATATGAAACACCCGGCAGTGTGGTACATGAAAAGCTTGTTGCGCCAACAAATTGTAACTCAAGGAGGATTGTGTATGGCGAACAAACAGAAGATCAGAATAAGGCTGAAAGCTTTTGATCACCAGATTATCGATCAATCGGCCGAAAAAATTGTTGAAACAGCAAAGAGAACTGGTGCCAAGGTTTCCGGGCCGGTTCCGCTTCCTACAAGAAAGGAAATCATTACTATTTTGAGAGCTCCTCACAAGTATAAGGATTCTCGTGAGCAGTTCGAAATGAAAACTCACAAAAGACTCATTGATATTCTTATGCCTACACCGAAAACAGTGGACGCTCTTATGAGACTGGATCTGCCGGCCGGTGTGGACATAGAAATTAAGCT
>Ga0134100_1003336_pt1 | contig 10878 bp, 10 predicted proteins | sample 11_taG_2_FD_94444 | JGI IMG/M metagenome (GOLD analysis project Ga0134100, IMG submission 94444) | Switchgrass degrading microbial communities from high solid loading bioreactors in New Hampshire, USA - 11_42_5_180_A3 metaG | ecosystem: Engineered > Bioreactor > Semi-continuous > Anaerobic >...
AACAGGAATAAATGCCAGCTTATGGCCTGTGATTGTACACCAAAAAGTCTGAACATTCCCCAAGAAAATAATCCCATCACAAATCCAACTAGTAAATATGCTATTAACTTCGAAAAAGCAAAAACTCTTATTGATAGACCATTTGAGATATATAAATCAAGTAATTTTGATTCCCTGGCTTGAGCAACAGAATATGAAATACCAATCATCGATGAGATGAGGATCGTAACCACAGCTACAATTGGAGCAAACATGTCATTAATTCCAAAATCATTAGATTCAGATTCAAAGAGCGTTTTTTCCTTCGCATTTGGTATTAACATTTTAATTTCTGGTTTTGGTCTTGTTTCATCAATTCCTATTCCTCCACTCAGTAAAAAATCGGTGGTAGATCCAACCTTTATTTCTGGAATACCTGCCAATTCATCAAATACTGCTTTAAAGGCGGTATAAATCATTAGACTATTTTGAATGTTATGTGGATTAGGAACAATATACAAAGAAGTTTGAAGTTTGTTCACCAAATCATTAGTAAATCCTTTTGGAATTATAATTATAGAGTCATAATTACCTAACTCAATTAATCTGTTGAATTCATTTTCATTACTGATTTCAACAGTATTTTCAAAATTTAAAAACTGTTTGATTAAAAGAAATGTAAAATTACCTAAAAAACTTTTATCTTGATTATAGATAACTAAATTAAAATTTTGAGAAATATTTTTTGGATAAAAGGAGGAACCAAAAAAAGCTAATATTACAGGAACAATTATACTTAAAATCAACACTGCTCTGCTTCTTAAAATCTTTTTAATTTCATATTTGACCATTTTTAAAGATTTCATTTTTTCCTCCTACTAATATAAAAATTACTGTCTTCAAAATTCTAAAATCTGTATTATATATATGTTTTAGAATCGATTTTTTTTACAAAATATTGTGATACTTCAAATCTTTATACTAACGCTGAACTTCTTTAAACTTTTTGGTACTAGTACCAGCGAGAGGTAAGGCTTTGCCCTGGACCCGTTATAAATTCAAAAACAGTAATTAATAATTACAACTTTTCGGTACTTGTACCAAAGGAGGGGTAAGGGCTTCGCCCTAGACCCGTTATAAATTCAAATGCTTGCTTTTAGAAAATCTTCATTTTTAAAATAGCTGCTATAATGATGCCTTCTTTAAAAATTTACAAATTTAATGAAAAGTGCGAAGATTATAGTGATATTATAAATTATATCAGGTATTTATTGATTGATATAATATTTTTATTTTCCAACGCAAAAATTTGAAAATATTGTATTAAGTAGTTCTTCCGTATAATTTTCGCCAGTCAGTTCATAAATTTTTTCTAGAGCTTTCCTAACATCAATCATTACCACATCGTTTGAAAATCCCATATTTAAAGAGTTAAGTGCATTTAACAAGTATTTTCTTGATGATTCTAGCGAGTTTTTTTGCCTCATATTTGTAAGGGTTGGTTCTTCAATATTTATTTTTTCAAAATATATCTCATATATTTTATCTTCTAACGATTTAATTTCTTTATTTTTTGCTGAAATAGTGACTATATCAAACTTTTGGTCAAATAGTTTGGTGGGACAATTGCTCAATTTGAAATGTTCAGAATCAGATTTATTTAAAACTATAATAACAGATTTATTATTCAATTCTTTTATCCTACTGAAGATCATTTCATCTTCATAATCATAAGGAGTTGTACCATCGAGAATAAATAAAATCAAATTTGATTCTTCCATAGCATTTAAAGTTTTTTCTATTCCAATTTTCTCTATTTTATCTTCAGTAGGTCTAATTCCTGCGGTATCAATAAGTTTCAATAGTATTCCATTGATATTCAAGCTTTCTTCAATAGTGTCTCGTGTAGTACCTGGGATTTCAGTAACTATAGCTCTATCTTTTTTTAATAATGCATTTAATAGAGTGCTTTTCCCTGAATTAGGTTTACCAACGATAGCGGTTTTCACACCTTCAACTGCAATAATTCCATTATCCGCTTCTTTTAAGATTTTATCAACTGTTTTTAAAATATCTGATATTTTTTCTTTTAAATTCAATGAATCAATCTCAACTTCATCGGGGTAATCTAATTCTACCTCAATTTCGGCTGCGATATTAATCATTTCATGTTTAAGCTCTTGGATAGTTTCAGAAAGCCGATTTTTTTTCAATAATTTCAACGAGGCGTCTAAAGAAAATGGTGTCTCTGCCTTGATTAAGCTGTTAATAGCCTCTGCTTTAATTAAATCTATTTTACCATTTAATACTGCCCTTTTTGAAAATTCTCCCGGTAATGCTTGACGTGCCCCTAATTTGATTATAGTTTTTAAAATATTGTATGTTACTAATTTTCCTCCATGACAGAATATTTCTAACATATCTTCTCCAGTATATGAATTGGGTTTGCTATGATAAACCCATGTCACCTCATCAACTGGACTATCTTCATCATACATCCATCCATAATACATTTTTTTTGACTCATATTTATGCTTTTTTAAACAATTACGTATTATTTTATCTACGTCTCCTCCAGAAACTCTTACAGCTCCTATAGCTCCCATCCCTATCGGAGTTGAAATTGCAACAATTGTATCGTACATTAATCAATTCACCTCTTAAGAAAATATATTTTCCATATATTCTATATCATCTTTTGGACCATAAGCTATCAATTCTTGACTATTAGGATAATAAAAGGCTCTTCGAGAATATTTATTAAATTTATCTATAGAAGGTTTAACATCATCCGAAAATTTGAATGTAATAAAAGAATCTCCAATTTCTATTTCCTTTATTCCTTCCATGTTTGCTTTTACTCTAATTATTGCATATTTAAACAATCTTTCGACTTCTTGTGGAAGTTTTCCATAACGATCTCTGACCTCTTTTTTTATGTCTTCTACTTCTTCTGGTGTTCTTGAAACAGCAATTCGTCTATATATCCTCATTCGTTCTATAGAATATGGTACATACTCTTCTGGAATGACTATAGAACCTTTTATTCCTTTTATTTCTGTGTAGCTCAATGGTCTAGTATGTTCTTCAATTTCTTTTATCCCATATTCAACAAGTGCCTTATTTAACATTTCTTTATATAAATGTAACCCAACACTATTAATATGACCCTTTTGTTCTATGCCCAAAAGATCACCATAACCTCTTATTTCCATGTCTCTCAAGGATAATTTCAATCCACTACCCGGTTCATTATACTGCTTTATAGCTTCTAATCTCTTCTTAGCCTCTGGAGTAAGCTCTTTTTTGTATAAAAAGTATGCAAAGGCTCTTTTATTAGATCTACCTACTCTACCTTTTAACTGATATAATTGTGCTATACCATATCTTTCCGCATCATCTACAATTAGAGTATTTGCATTAGGTATATCTATCCCGTTTTCTAATATAGTTGTTGAAAATAATAAATCTATTTTACCCGCATAAAAATCGTTCATTGTTTTTATAAAATCATTTTTATGAGAGTTTCCATGAACTAATCCTATCTTCACTTCAGGAATAAGGTTTTGCAATTTTTTATAAATGTTTTCAAGTTCTTGGATTCTGTTATGTATGTAAATAATCTGTCCGCCTCTAGCTTTTTCTCTTAGAACAGCTGTACGAACCAATTTGTCTGAGTATTTACCAACAAATGTTTGAATTGGTAACCTACCCAAAGGAGGAGTAGAAATTGTTGAAATCTCTCTTAGACCACTAATAGACATATATAGTGTTCTTGGAATTGGGGTCGCACTCATCATCAAAAAATTAATGCCTTCACCTAATTTTTTAAATTTCTCTTTCTGCATCACTCCAAACCTTTGTTCTTCATCTATAATTACTAACCCCAATCTTCTAATCTGTAGCAAATCAGATAATAATGCGTGTGTCCCAATTATTATATCTATCTCGCCATTCTTTATTTTTTCAAAAATTATTTCTTTTTCTTTAGAAGTTTTATGTCTAGTTAACAATTCTATTTTGACACCAAAAGGTTCCATTCTCTCTTTAAAGCTCTCATAATGTTGAGAGGCAAGTATAGTAGTTGGAGCCAACAACAATACCTGATAATTTGATACAACTGTTCTAAAGGCTGCTCTCATTGCTACCTCGGTTTTTCCAAATCCAGAATCTCCTGCCAACAATCTATCCATAGGTTTTGGGCTTTCTAAATCTTCTAGTATTTCTCTAATACTTCTTTCTTGATCAGGAGTTTCAATATACGGAAAACTTTCTCTAAACTTATCTTCCAATTCTTTATCACCAAATAATTGAATTCCTTGTTGATTTTCTCTCAACACATATATTTGAAGTAATTCCTTAATTTTCTTTCTTATTTCTTCATTGACTTTTTTCTTTGTTGCTTTCCATTTTTTCCCATTCAAAGAAGATATAGTTACTGTAGTTGAGTCTCCTATATATTTTGAAAGTTTATCTAATCTTCCTACTGGAACATAAACTTTAGCATTATTTGCATATTCTAAGGTAATGTACTCTCTTAAGCCTAAGTTAGTTTCAACTTTATTTACTCCGAGATATATGCCTACTCCATAATCTTCATGAACAACTAAATCTCCCTCTTTAAGATCTTCCCAATCTAATAGTGGAATGAAATCGATTCTATTATCTTCTTTTTTAGACTTTTTAAAATACACCTTTTCTAATTTTAAATCTATTTCTTTATATTCTATTTTATTTAAAATCTCCAGAGTATGTCCAGAATAAGCTTTGTATATCCTTTTCTTCAGATCATTGTCACACATTTCTAAATTTTCTCTTTCTTTTTCAACAAAAGACTTTATAACTTCTTGCTTATTCACAATATAAATATCACAATCTCTATTTAAATAACTTAAAATGGTATTTTTATCTTTATAAAAAATACCAGGAATTGAATTAAAAATATCTATAGAAATATCAAATTCATTGGTATCAGAGAAAAATCTCATAATTCTCTCTTGAAAAATATCTATATTATTATTAAACTTTTGAATTTCTGAACCGGGCACAATTTCAAATTCTTCTAATTTATTAATAGACCTTTGAGAAAAAGTGTCAAATAAGGTGATCCTATCTATCTGGGTGTCAAATAGTTCAATTCGTATGGGTTCTTCATATATTGGAACAAATATGTCTCTTACAAAACCTCTTTTTGCATACTCCCCTGGGGAATTTACTTCCTCAGTTAATAAGTAACCAAATTTATATAATTCATCTGTAAATAAGTCTAAATCATCATTAACCTTATATTTTTTTATTAAAAAATCTTTCATAGGAATAGTAAATCGACATAAAGAACTTAAAGTTGTTAAAATTGAAATTTGTTCTTTTTTTATCAAGGAATATAGTACCTTAATTCTTTGAGCTTTAATATTAGGCGATACATCCAAATTCTCGAAAGGGAATATATCAAAATCGGGATAAAACATAAAATAGTCTTCATATTCATCAAACCAATTATAATAATTGTCTGGAATAATTATTATATGTTGCTTATTTTCCTTTTTTAATGATTTTAAAAAACTTAGCAATTCGTTTGATACCACTTTTTAAATACCTCCTAAATCGTGGAACAATACTCTCTGTAGAAATTCTAAAATCTTCATTATATAGATTTCATATTTGATTTTTTTTAAAAATATTGACTTATATAATCTTTTTAGTACCTGTACTGAGGAATGGAGAGGACTTCGCCCTGTTACCCATTAAAAATCCAATTTTTAGCTTAAAGTATTGACTTCTTTAATCTTCTTAGTACTTGCGCCAAGTAAAGGGAGAGGGCTTCGCCCTGTTACCCATTAAAAATTCCGTTTTTAAAAAATATTGACTTCTTTAATCTTTTTAGTACCTGTACTGAGGAATGGAGAGGGCTTCGCCCTGTTACCCTTTTAAATTCAAAAAATTCCTCAAATTTTTGCCCTAAAGTATTGACTTGATAGCTAATTTTTATATTCACAACTAGACTTAGTGCTTTTCATAAAAATAATCATTTTATTCTTTTTTATACTTCTAATAATTTATTTCATGTATTTTAATTTCTATCATTTTTGTCGTATTTATTAAAGGACTTACTTTTATTTTCTCAATGCAAACAAGTAAAGAGGCATTAACCATCCTTTTGCTATTTATATTTATATCAAACAAAATAGAATTTTCTGTTATGTTTCTTTTAACATTTTGAGTAATTAAAGAACATAGGTCGTAATGACCAAAAAAAATCTCCTTTGTTAAAGGAGTGATTTCTTGTATTTTAGGAATATTCCCAGTTTCAATCCTATTTATAATAAATTTTGATTCATCCATATTTAAATGATCTAAACATATTTCATTTATTTTTATTTTGATACTTGCATCTACAACTTCTAAATTTAATCTTCTCTCTTCGAGCATATATAAATCAACGCCTCTTTTAATCTCCCGAAAGGTTCGAATATATCGTATTTATCAATAATATACTTTATTCTTTTTAAAATATTAGAATCAACAACCTTTGAGGCATAAAATTTTAAGCTTTTATTGTCATGCAGAGGTATTACGCCCTCGTTTTCTTTGATTTCAAAACTTCTACTTAAACTAAGCTCACTAATATATACTAAAATCTTATCTGTAACGACATAATTTAAAAGATCATTATCATCGACAAATACAATATCAACATCATAAGGTTTGAAAAGATCTTCATTTCTTAATATTTCATAGGCTAAATAATTTTTTATATTATCTCCATATATTATTTTCTGAATTTCTGAAGGTGTAACTGGTTCGGTATATTTAAAAGATACGGGAATTCCATTTTCATTGATAATTAGCAATCCACCAGCATATTTTTCATCATCCGATTTATAAAGAGAGAAATAAGCAATCATATCTTCACCTTTATTTATTTAAAGTCTTAAATCCAAAATCTTGCCTCTGTAATCATCTATTTTAAAATTAGATTCGCTATAAGTCTCTTCCTCAACTTGACCTTGATAGTAAGCCGTTCTACCTAGTAAATCATTATCAAGACTCTTTTTTTCTGTTCTATCTTTATTTTTAACTTTACGATGCAAATTTTGAGCATATTCAGCTGCTTGCTTAACTAAAAGAATATTTTTTGCTGAATCATGCGCTTGAGTTACAGCTTGTACATTTTCAGCCACATTTACTGATTTTGTTAACATAATTTGTATTTCATGAGTTGAAGGCATAATCTTTGCCCCCTTGAATTCTACTCATCAACCATCTTCTTAAGTTTAATAAGAATTTGGCTGTGTACCTGAGAAATTCTTGATTCACTGAGATCTAAAATTTCTCCTATTTCTCTAAAAGTTAAATTATTATCGTAATACAAAGACAAAATTAATTGTTCTCTCTGAGACAATTTCTCAATGCAGTCCTTTAACTTATCTTTAAATATTTCTTTATATGCAATGACTTCCGGATCATTACTATCATCTTCTTCTATAGACCAATTGACTTCTTCACTATCAAAAAAATAACTATCCAACTGGAGTATTTGCCTTTTTGATATCGAAAACTTAATTTTATCGACATCATTTTCTTCGATATTTAATCTCTCTGCTATTAGTTTATCGTCCAAATATTCTTCTTCGCCAACTTCATATACTAAATCTTCATATTTTTTAATAAGAGATCTGGTTTCTTTCGGAAGCCAATCAATTTTACGTAAATAATCAAGCATCGAACCTTTTATCCTTTTCATTGCAAAAGTGTTGAATGAAGCCCCTTTTTCTGGATCATATTTTCTATACGATTGCAACAGGCCTATTATTCCTTCTTGGATGAGATCGTCTAATTCAACATTTTTTGGAAGTGTACTTTTTAAATTTAGGGCAATATACTTTATTTTAGGTAAGTAATCTAAAACTAATTGTTCTTCATCAATATTATACTTCATTATTAATTTCTCCTTAAATAACAACTATCTCGACCTTTTCTCCTCCGCCAACTTTTCTAATACGTAATTCTCCGCTTGCAATATGAAATTCAACACTTCTAGCTCTTGAACCTCCTGTGTCTTCTGCTACTAACTTTATCCCTAAATTCTTTAAAATTTTTTTAACAGCCTCCACATTTTTAGCCCCAATTTCAAAGGTCTTATTTGTATTTTTAAACATTGATGCCCCACCTGCTATTTTCGCCTCTAAATTCTTGATATCTCCTCCTATTTTTATTATCTCATCTACAACTGCTGTTATACCTGTATCGGCATATTTGCCAGGCCTATCTTTATCTCTCCTACTATCAGGTAGCATAACGTGTACAAGTCCTCCAATCCCCTTAACTTTATCTCTAATACAAACTGCAACACAGGATCCAAGGCCTAAAGTTATTAATATACCAGGATTTTTATCTACGAGATATTCACCAATTCCTACAATCTTTTTATTCTCCATCTAAAATTTCATCCCCAAACTTTCCAAGATCTTTTGAGTATTTTTTTCATCAGAGATATATATCAAATAACCTTTAACTTTATCTTCAAGCTCTTCTAATAAAATATCTGTCTGAATGAGTATTACATAATCTCCACCGTTTGTAATTATCAATGAAACTTCAGAAACAATAGCAGATAGCATATCAACAACAACCTTTGGGGGCATAGAATGAATATTTATACCGGTAAAATTAGATAAAGCTATGATATAAGAACTACACATTATATTTGCAATTTCTCCGATTGCAGAACTAGTTAATTCATCCATATTGGTTAAATCATCAGGTCTAGGAAGCATTAATAGTTCTATTAGTGATTTAGTTTCTTCTGCCCCTAACAAAAACAGTAAAGCCCCTTCTATTTCTCCTTCTATTTCTACCATTGCCCCAGAGGTTACTTCTTCAGGATCAGTAAATTTTTTCCATAACTCCGAAACTGGTATAATCTCAGCACTAGGGACAGTTATTTTAATTGTTTTCCCCAACATCAAAGAAATAGATGTGGCAGCATTTCCTGCTCCAATATTTCCCAACTCTTTTAAAACATCTAACTTTTGATCGTCTATATTATCAAAAACGGACACGTTATCCCCCCTTATTTCTTATTTTGTAATCAAAATTAACTACATATATATGAATACTTATGAATTATTATTTTTTACATTCCCAATTTCCCACTTAAAAACAAACCTAACCAATTCTTTTTCTAAATTACCTGTAATGCCTATAAATTTAATTCCATAGATGTTATCTTCAAATTGCGTTTGTCCTATTTCCCTAACTACCTCTGCCTCAATATTTTCCAAAACAACTTCATCTTTTAATTTCATGTTGATTAATATCTTATCGCCAATTGAAAGTTGCTTTTTAGTTACTATAGCAGCTCCTCCAGCACTAAAATCCTTCGTTACAAAACGGTATTTCTCGTTTTGTTCCAAATTTTCATTATTTTTCAAATTAAATTCTCTTTTTATAGAAAAAAATCCCTCTTCACATAAAGGTATTCTAACATAATTTCTTCTTTGAACTCTATATATCTCGTCAGGTACAGTAATTATCAAAAAGCGTACACTAGATTCCTTTCCTATACCATAGACTAAACTATTGAATAAATAAAGATTATTTTTTGAATAAGCCTTAACAGATAAAGTAACTTCTCTAGGGATTTTTATATATGCACCCTTATGAATAGGCATTCCAATTTTAGCTAAGTTTAAATCAATGTTATATTCATATAATATGCTTTTGTATATTCCCTTGAAACCTTTTTCTTTTATTTCTATATCCAAAGGCATATTAGTAAACAAAACATTTTTAGCTAGCACCTTTTCTATAAATTCACTCATTTACCTCTCTCCATAGTTAAGAATTAATGCTCCAAACCAAAAAGTCTTTTTATTCTATTTGCAAAACTTTCTTCTTTTCCTGAATTATTTAAATTTAAAATATCTTCAACAATTTTTTTCATATCTTTTGAAAATTTACTGTCTTTTTTCAAAATAACAATAGGAGTTTGAGCCTTTACACTTAAGGGAACATTTGGATCATAAGATAGTTCATAAAAACTGTTTATATCTTTATTTAAAAATTTTTTCACTGTATTTTCTAATGCATATTTGATATTATCTAATTCTTCCTTATTTTTTGTCATATTTAAAACTATCTCAATTTCTGAACCTACCCCTAAATATGACAACGCTTTTAACAAAGAATAAGCATTTACGACGGCTGTCGGCTCAGGAGCGGTCACTATAAAAATTTTATCAGAATTTAAGTAGAAGTTGTTAAGTTTTTCAGAATATCCAGCACCTACATCTATAATAAGATAATCAATTTCTCTTGTAACGCTTAAAAATTCGTTTAGTATAGACCCATCAAAATTATTCTGAAATATTTTCCAATCTGTATAATCGAATCCTGTACTAACTATCTTTACTCCATATTTTGTTTCTTGTATACATTCTTTAAAAGTCACTATCCCCTTCATATAATCAGAAAGAGTATGTTTTATTGAACTTCCTAAAAGTATAGAGGCATTTGCAAAACCTGCATCTGAGTCGAAAACAAGAACCCTTTTATCATATGAAGCTAATAATGCAGCTATATTAACGGAAAAAATAGATTTTCCTACCCCACCTTTACCACTTACCACCGATATTATTTTGGTATCATTACTAGCAAATTCTTCCCTCAATCTACTCGCCTGATCATTAAATAAGTAGCTCATTCAAATACCTCCCGCATAGCTTTACTTACAAACCATTCCTTATCTGGAAACTTTAAATCTTCAGGAACCCTTTGACCATCAGTTATTCCAATCAAAGGTAAATTAGAATACTCTAAAAATGAGAACAATTGGCCATAAGAAGTTACTTCATCGATCTTTGTAAATATTAAACAATTCGGTTGAATAATAGAAAA
>Ga0134100_1003345_pt1 | contig 10852 bp, 9 predicted proteins | sample 11_taG_2_FD_94444 | JGI IMG/M metagenome (GOLD analysis project Ga0134100, IMG submission 94444) | Switchgrass degrading microbial communities from high solid loading bioreactors in New Hampshire, USA - 11_42_5_180_A3 metaG | ecosystem: Engineered > Bioreactor > Semi-continuous > Anaerobic >...
ATACGGTATGACCTGGATCTGCGTGTAAAAAAGCAGATGATCTATGATGATCATCTGCCAACAATACATATGCTACTTCATTTTACTTGGTTCAACCCCAACATTTGACGTAGAGCCATATAATAATTAACGGGCTGTCACATGACAGCCCGTTTTTAATACCGGTTTATTCTTCCCTCAGCCTCTTCTCCAGGGCTGCGAGCTGCTTTTTCAGTTCCTCGGGTACGCGATCCAAGTCGTAGGAGCGATAGTGTTCCTTGATGGATTCGACTTCAGCCAGCCACTCTTCCCTGTTCACGCTGAGGATTTCCTTCATTTTCTCACGGCTGACGTCAATGCCTGTGAGGTCCAGGTCGTCAACGTCGGGCATATAGCCGATGGGCGTCTTCACTGCCTTTCCTTTCCCAGATACCCTCTCGAATATCCACTTGAGAACACGGCTGTTTTCGCCGTAGCCGGGCCAGATGAACTTGCCGTTCTCGTCCTTGCGGAACCAGTTGACCGAGAATATCCTGGGCAGCTTTTCGGGATCGGTCTTCTTGCCCATGTCAAGCCAATGCTGGAAGTAATCGCAGACATGGTAGCCCATGAAGGGGAGCATGGCGAACGGGTCGCGGCGCACCTGGCCGATCTTGCTCGAAATGGCGGCCGCCGTTATTTCCGAACCCATGATGGATCCCATGAAAACGCCATGGTTCCAGTCAAAGCTTTCATAAACCAGGGGTATCGTGGTCGGCCTGCGTCCGCCCACCAGGATGGCCGAGATCGGCACGCCCCTTGGATCTTCCCACTCGGGAGCGATTACCGGGCACTGGCTTGCCGGAGCGGTGAAACGGGCATTGGGATGGGCCGCTTTTTCATTGGAATCCGGCGTCCAGTCCTTGCCCTGCCAGTCGATCAGGTGATCAGGGGCATCATATCCGATGCCTTCCCACCATACGTCTCCGTCGTCGGTGAGAGCCACGTTGGTGAAGATGGTGTTCTTCGATATCGTCTTCATGGCGCTGGGATTGGATTCCATGGATGTGCCGGGAGCCACGCCGAAGAACCCGGCCTCGGGATTGATGGCATAGAGCCTTCCGTCCTCTCCGAATTTCATCCATGCGATGTCGTCGCCGATGCACTCAACCTTCCAACCGGGAATGGTGGGCACCATCATCGCCAGGTTAGTCTTTCCGCATGCGCTCGGGAACGCGCCGGTAATGTACTTGACCTCGCCCTCGGGGCTGGTTATCTTCAATATGAGCATGTGCTCGGCCATCCAGCCCTCATCGCGGGCCTGGACAGACGCGATGCGGAGAGCGAAGCACTTCTTCCCCAGCAGGGCGTTTCCGCCGTAACCGGATCCGTATGACCATATGGTCCTCTCCTCGGGGAAGTGCGTGATATACTTCTGCTCCATGGGAGCGCAGGGCCATGCAACGTCTTTCTGGCCCTCGGCAAGGGGCGCGCCCACCGAATGCAGGCAGGGAACGAACTCGCCGTCATCGCCCAGGTAATCCAGGACCTTTTTCCCCATGCGGGTCATGATGCGCATATTGACCACAACATAAGGACTGTCGGTAATCTGGACGCCTATCTTGGAAATGGGTGAACCCAGCGGTCCCATGCTGAACGGGATGATATACATGGTCCTTCCCTTCATGCACCCGCGATACAGGTCGGTCATGGTCTTCTTGAGTTCGACGGGATCTATCCAGTTGTTCGTGGGACCAGCGTCCTCCTGTGTCCTTGAGGAGATAAATGTCCTTTGCTCAACCCTGGCCACGTCCGAGGGATGGCTCCTGAAAAGGTAGCAGCCGGGACGTTTTTCCGGGTTCAGCGGTATCGCGCTGCCCGATGCGACCATTTCCCGGAGCAGACGCTCGTTCTCTTCCTCGGAACCGTCACACCAGTAGACCTTGTCAGGTTGGCACAGTTCCTGGATCTCTTTTACCCATTCAAGCAACTTCTTGTGTTTTACCATATCGAATCTCCCTTCCGTAATAAGACTTCTATTGCGCAAGCAAGGTTTTGCCGTTTTGCTTATGCCGATTGCCGGACCGGCTTTAGCAAATACTTAGCAAGGTGTCGCAGGACAACTCTGTTTAAAAAATATCAATCTTTCTCTTTATTATATCCTACCGTTCCATGTTTTGAAAGATAGATTGTGTAAAAATTCATAACTATTTTTATATGCACAGACCAACGCCGGCGCCGGTTTCAATACGATGGCTCAAAATAAGGATTACGGGCGCATCACGGGCATGTTGACCGCACGGAAACGGGAAATATTTGCAAGTAATACCGTGCTGATATTCATAAATTTGCCAGCAAGTCATGCCTCCTTCACTGCCAGCGCTTTCGAGGTCCATTTTCGGCTGTGCCACCTTTGCAGGGATATAAAACCGCGCAGCCATTCATCGGCGGCCATGGCGACCCAAATGCCCAAAAGGCCGAATCCGGCAGCGACACCAAGGACCCAGGCTCCAAAGGTGGCGATTATCCACATGGAGATAATGCCTATTATTACCGGAAAAACCGTGTCTCCCGAACCCTTGAGGCTGTTTATGATCACGAGGTTGAATGTGCGCCCTGGCTCAAGGAAGGCATCGGCCATCATCACGAGGACGCTCAGCCGGATGATTTCGGCATCACCGGTGAAGATACCGATGAGCGCCCTTCCGAAAAAGAAAAGCAGGGCGCTGTAGCCAATGGTAATGAACAAGGCCTTCCTGAAGTTTTCGAGGCAGGTACGGTAGGCTTCGTCGAAGTTGCCCGCGCCCACAAGGCGTCCAATGAGGATCTGGTTGGCCGTGCCAATGGACAGGGACAGGGTGATGAAAATGAAGATGATCTGGTTGGCGTAGGTCCTGGCAATATAGGCCGCCTCTCCGAGGTTGTAAAGGATTATGCCGGAGAGAACGATTTGGCTGACATTGTAGCACAGGTTCTCAAGGGCGGAAGGCAGCCCGACCCTGAAAAGATCCCTTACTATGCGCGAAGGAAACTCCCTGGCATGCCTGAAGGCACCCCTCTCCAGGATATGCTTCCTTACAAACGAGATGGCCATGAGCATGGCGATGAACCTGCTCAGGCTGGTGGCCCAGGCCGCGCCTGCGGTTCCCATGTTAAGTCCCAGGACAAAAACGATGTCTCCCAGGACATTTATGACATTCATTCCGGCCGTTATGCCCAGGGTTTCCTTCGAGTAACCGTGTGACCGCATGAGCACGGTGGAAAGGTTCAGGACGGCCTGCATGAACATCATGCCGCCTACGATGCGCATGTAGACCTCCGCATGTCCCATAAGGCCGGCTGTGGCTCCCATCAGTCCCAGTATGGGTTTTCTGAGGAAAAACAGCACCGCGGAGCCGATCAAGCCCACGGCGGATATCATGGCATATGAACTCACCATGGTTTTCTGCGCCGATTCCCTGCCCCCGGCGCCTATGTACTGGGATACCAGGATATTCGCGCCGACGCTGATTATGTTGAACACGATGTTGGTGAAGCCGAGGATCTGGTTGCACGCGCCGACACCGCCCGCCGCCTCGTCGGACACGCGGCTCAGTATGTACATGTCGACCATGCCAAGCAGGGAGAACAGCAGTATTTCGATAAACATGGGGATGGCCAGGCTAAGCAGGGTCACCCTTTTTACCATAATTACCAACCTCTTGGTCCTGCGCAGGTAGTTTTTTTATTATATAACAAATCCGGACAGAATGCTTTATAAAAAATAAATAATTTCGTGGCAGCGCGCCCCAGGCATGAAATTACCGGGTGCAGCCAGAAACAATGATATGGACACAATCTTCCGGAAAAGGTAAGATAATTGCAAAAAGAAGAATGACGGTGATGGTCGCATGATAAAGGTCGCGATAGGACAGGACAGCCACCGGTTTGAACCGGATGGCTCCGATAAGAAGCTGGTCCTGGGCGGAGTTTACATCGAGGGATGCCCCGGACTGGAAGGAAACAGCGATGCGGATGTGATCCTGCATGCCCTCACAAACGCGGTGTCGGGCATTACATGCGTCAATATCCTGGGAGACGAGGCGGACAGGATGTGCCGCCGGGGCATAAAAGACAGCAGGGCGTATCTTGAGGCGGCCCTGGGCCACATGAAGGAAGGCTCCAGGATCCTTCACGCATCAATATCCATCGAGGCTTTAAGGCCGAGATTATCCCCCTATCTTGACAGGATCCGGGAGAGCCTCGCTGAAATCCTGGGGATGGATCCGGGCAGCATCGGCATAACCGCGACCACCGGCGAAGGATTAAGCGAATACGGAAAAGGACTGGGAATATTCTGCACCGCGATCATTACGGCAGATGTTCCCGAATGACCCGGACCAGTCCGTGTATTCCGCCTTTGCAAGCCGGTTGTGCAAAACGGGAAACAGTATGTTATAATGCATTTATTGACAAAATGATAAACGGATAGGGCCAACCAAACCAGCTATTCAGGGAGGTAATCTTGAGGTGAGCAGGAAGACATACTACATCACAACACCGATTTATTATCCCAGCGGAAAGCTCCATATAGGGCATTCATATACGACCGTGGCGGCCGACGCCATGGCGAGATATAAAAGGCTCCAGGGCTATGACGTGATGTTCCTGACCGGCACCGACGAGCACGGCCAGAAAATCCAGAGGGTGGCGGCCGAGAACGGTATGACGCCGAAGCAGTACGTGGATAAGATCGTGAGCGGCATCAAGGACCTCTGGCGCATGATGAAAATAAGCTACGACAAGTTCATCAGGACGACCGACGAGGAACACGTGGCCTGCGTCCAGAAGATCTTCAAGGCCCTGTATGACAAGGGCGACATCTACAAGAGCGAATACGAGGGCTGGTATTGCACCCCATGCGAATCCTTCTGGACGGAAACCCAGCTCGTGGACGGCATGTGTCCCGACTGCGGAAGGCCCGTCGAGAAAACCAGGGAGGAAAGCTATTTCTTCAGGCTTTCCAAGTACCAGGACAGGCTCATAAAGCATATTGAGGAAAACCCTGATTTCATCCAGCCTGTCTCCCGCCGCAACGAGATGCTGAACAATTTCCTAAGGCCGGGCCTGGAAGACCTCTGCGTTTCAAGGACATCCTTCGACTGGGGCATACCGGTGACATTCGACGACAAGCACGTGGTCTATGTATGGATCGACGCCCTGTCCAACTATATTTCCGCGCTTGGTTACCTCTCGGACAACGATGAGGCCTTCAAGCGGTACTGGCCTGCCGACGTGCACCTGGTGGGCAAGGAAATCGTCAGGTTCCATACCATCATCTGGCCCGCCATGCTGATGGCCCTTGACCTCCCGCTGCCCAAACAGGTATTCGGCCACGGCTGGCTTGTCCTGGAAGGCGGAAAGATGTCGAAATCCAAGGGCAACGTGGTGGATCCGGTGATCCTGATCGAGAAATACGGGCTTGACGCCATCCGTTACTTCCTGCTCAGGGAGGTTCCCTTCGGAGCCGATGGCGTATTCTCCAACGAAGCCCTCATATCCCGCATAAACTCCGATCTTGCCAACGACCTTGGAAACCTGGTCAGCAGGACCGTGGCCATGATCAGGAAGTACTTCGACGGCCTGCTTCCCGGGAAGGGCGAGGAAGGGGAATTCGACTCCGAACTGAGAAAGGAACTTCTGAGCTTAAAGCGCAGGACCGAGGAACTCCTGGACAATCTCCAGTTCAGCCTTGCCCTGACAGAGATATGGAAGGCCATCTCCCGTACCAATAAGTATATAGACGAAACAGTCCCCTGGGTGCTGGCAAAGGACGAGAGCAAGAAGGCCCGTCTGGCCGGGGTCCTGTATAACCTGACCGAAAGCATCCGAATCATATCAATACTGCTGCAGCCCTTCATGCCCGAAACCCCGGCAAAGATATGGGACCAGCTTGCCATAGGAAGCGACGAGACAGGCTGGGAGACAGCCGGCAAATGGGGTGTGTACAAACCCAAGCCAGTCCGCCAGGGCGAGATCATCTTCCCGAGGATCGACATGGAAAAGGAACTGGACAGCCTGTCCTCGGCGGCGTCCGACGCCGGTAAAGGCGTAGCCGCGGATAAGGACGGGAAGAAGCAGGAATCACGGGATGCAAAGACTCCCGCATTACAGGGGATTGCCCAGATCTCAATCGAGGACTTTGCGAAGCTTGACCTGAGAGTCGCGAAGGTAATATCCGCCGAGAAGGTGGAGAAATCGGACAAGCTGCTCAAGCTGAGGCTCCAGGTGGGCGCGGAGGAAAAGCGGGTGGTATCGGGGATTGCCCGGTACTACAGTCCCGAGGAACTGGCCGGCAAGTCGGTGATCCTGGTTGCCAACCTGAAACCCGCCAGGATCAGGGGCATCGAATCCCAGGGCATGATACTGGCCGCGACCGACGAGGCTGAAGACAAGCTTGTCCTGGTCACCGTGGACGGGGATATACCCCCCGGAGCAAAAGTGAGCTGATATCAATGATCGATTCCCATGCACATTACGATGACGAGAAGTTCGACAACGACAGGGATGACGTCATCAGGCAGGCCGTTGAGGCCGGGGTGACGCATATCATAAACGCGGGCAGCGACCTTATGAGTTCAAGGCTGTCCGTAGAGCTATCAAAGAGGCATCGTGAGGTATTTGCCGCGGTTGGCTTCCATCCTCATGATGCCTCTTCCTGCAGCGAGGAAAAACTTTCCGCCATTGAAGAGCTTTCCAGGGAGGAAAAGGTGGTAGCCATAGGCGAGATAGGTCTCGACTACCATTATGACTTCTCCCCCCGCGATGTTCAGAAGGAATGGTTTTCAAGGCAGATAGCCCTCGCCGGGAAACTTAAGCTGCCCATCATAATCCATAACCGCGAATCCCACCAGGATGTGCTTGATATCGTGAAGGCCTTCCGGGCGGAGAACATCACCGGGGTATTCCATTGCTTCTCCGGGAGCGTGGAGATGGCGAGAGAGGTGCTGAACCTCGGGTTCTATATAGGAATCGGGGGGCCTGTGACCTTCAAAAACGCGAGCAGGCCCGTTGAGGTGGTCCGGTACGTTCCCATGGACAGGCTGCTCGTTGAAACCGATTGCCCGTACCTTGCCCCTGAGCCTTTCAGGGGAAGGCGGAACTGGTCGGGATACCTGAAATATATAATCGATAAGGTCGCTGCCATCAAGGGTATAGACTATAATGAAACCGTTCGGATAACATCGGACAACGCAAGGCGGCTTTTCGGCCTGGACAGGTTCCTGGAAGACAGCCCGCGGGCATAACTTGCGGATTGCCGGCAACAGCCGGATGGTCCCGGCCTGCTGAGACCGGCTTGTCATGGCTGGCAGGTCTTGCCGGCAAATAATGCTGAAGGTAGGTTCGGTGGGATGAAAAAGTTCGTCGTAGTCATGATCGCCATCCTGGTATTGTTCGTTTTCCTGATGCTCAATTACCTGTTATGGGAGAAGGAGAACCTCGTGAAACAGAGCGAATCCGACAGGGTCGAGCAGGATTGGCTCAGGGGCCAGAACAGGACCCTGCAGGCCACGGTAAATGAGCAGGAACAGGCCATAAAGGCGCTGGAAGCGGAAAAGAACCAGCTGCAAAGCAGGATAAACAGCCTGGAAGAGGAACTGAGGCGGATCAATACCCAGGTGGAGAGTTACAGGAAGGATATCTCGAATAAAGGCCAGGCCATAAACAGCTATAAAATGCTTACCGAAAGCATGCTGTGCCAATTGACACTGGAGTGGTTCGAAAGCATAAGCAACCGTGATTATGATGCCGCGTGGGAACTCATGGCCCCGGGCCACACGGTTTTCGGCAGGCAATACAGCCAGGAGGAATTCGCCCGGTTCATGGAGGCCGTACATAAAATAAGCCTGGCTGAAAAAACGGACGAGGAGGATGATGGTTCGGGCACGGAAAACGACGGGAAACAGGATACGGCAGATGGCTTCCATTTTGAGATACTGAGGGGTTTCGGAAACGAATACGAAGTCATGGCAGAGCTGCAGGCGGAGGTAACCCTGGATGGGGAAGCCGACGGGGAGGATTCAGGCTGGGTCCAGGGCGCCAATAAGCTCCGGATGACCTTCCTGCTGAACCCGGACGAGCAGAAATGGGTAATAAAGGCCATTGCGAAAGCCAGCAGTTAAAACGGCTGAAAGCAGCATGTAAACCCGCTTAGGACTGGCAGACCTTGACAATTTTCATAAGCCTGTTATAAAATAATGAGGCTTTGCAGCATAATTCAGGAGAAGACTTTTTTTGGCCGGAATAAAAGGAGGATGGAAAACCAGGCTTTGCCGCAGGGCTGCAAAGCGCCAAAAAACAAGGAAAGGATGCTATGAATGAGCGGTTTATACCTGCAATACATCAGGCGTGCCCTTCCCCTCAGGCGAATGGCTCTACTGCTCCTCATAGTGATGTTGGCTGTTACTGCAGGCGTTGTTTTATACGGAAGACTGAGCAAAGAGATCAGGATAATAGATAACGGTAAATCAATAGTTGTCAGGACTATGGGTGCAAGCGTCGGTCAGGCGCTTGACCAGGCGGGAATAGCAGTGGAGCAGTACGACTATATGAGTGTTGCCATGGACACGCCGCTTAAGCCGGACTCGCTCACCGAGGTAACCATAAAAAGGGCTATACCGGTTATCCTGACGGTTGACGGGCAAACCAGGACGGTCATGTCCTACAGGGACACAGTGGAAGAACTGTTGGAGGATAATGGGATCGTCCTCGGCCCCCTGGACAGGTTCGACGGAGTTTCGCCCGACGACCCGCTTACGGAAGAGATGGAGATCAGGGTGATCAGGGTAGAGGAAAGGATCGTGACCGAGGAGGAACAGATCCCCTACCAGGTTGTAGAGCAGCCCAACAAGATCATGAACGAGGGCGAATCCCAGATCGTGGTTGAGGGGGAAAACGGCATCAGGGAAAAAAGGTACAAGATTACCTATGAGGACGGAAAATACGTCAGCCGCGAGTTTATCGGGGAAGCCGTCGTCAAGGAGCCTGTGAACAGGATTGTCGAGTACGGAACCGTACCAAACTTCATAACTTCGAGAGGGGAAAGGGTTCGTTACTCCAAGGCCCTTAAAATGCGGGCCACGGCTTATACCAACTCATTTGAGGATACGGGCAAGAATCCCGGGGATCCCGGGTATGGCATAACCTACACCGGGCTGGCGGCGCGCACCGGCATTGTTGCCGTCGACCCGAAGGTTATACCACTGGGTTCCAAGCTCTATATAGAGGTGCCCGGGCCGGCCCCGGATTATGGTTTTGCCATTGCCGGCGACATCGGGGGCGCCATCAAGGGCAACATGATCGACCTGTTTTTCAATACCACCGAAGAGGTCAGGCGCTGGGGAGTGCGCAACGTGGTGGTCTACATCCTGAACGAACAGGATGACAACCGCTGGAAGCAGAACTACAACCCTTGCGAATAGGAAAACCGGAATACCGGCGGGAACCAGGGTTTACAATTCGGGTAAACCCTGGTTCTGTAATGAATAGAAGTGAGAAGCAGGATGTTGGATGTAGGAATTAATCGGCACGGCTTTGCAGCAATTCCTATGCTTCCGCCCCCAACCCCTCACCTTGCGCCTGCCGGATAAGGAAGGAAGTCCATGATCAACACTAACGAGATATTGGGCAAATATGGGCTCAAGCTTTCAAAATCCCTCGGCCAGAACTTCCTGACCGATGCCAACATCATCAGGAAGATCGTGGATACGGCCGAGGTGGATGAAAACGACCTGGTCCTGGAAGTGGGCCCTGGAATAGGCGCTCTCACCGCCAGGCTGGCCGAAAGGGCTGGAAAAGTGGTGGCGGTGGAGATAGACAGTCGCCTTTTGGCCCCCCTTTCCGAGACCCTTGGCGGCTACGGGAATGTGCGGGTCATACACGCCGATATCATGAAAACAGACCTCCGGGAACTTACGGCAGGCTGGAACGGTCCGCTGAAGGTGGTTTCAAACCTGCCCTATTACATTACCAGCCCGGTGATAATGAAGATGCTGGAGTCCGGGATACCCTGGAGTTTCCTGGTTTTCATGATCCAGAAGGAGGTTGTCGGCAGGATCGTGGCCTTGCCTGGAACGAAGGATTACAGCGCCTTCTCGGTAGCGGTCCGCTATTATGCCGATCCCAGGCTCGTTTTTCACGTTTCAAGGAACTGCTTTATCCCGAAGCCCGACGTGGATTCCGCCGTGGTCAGGCTGGAAAGGCGCGCCATGGCCCAGCCGGACCACCTGGACAGGGATTTCCTGTTCAGGGTGATACGGGCCTCCTTCGGCCAGCGCAGGAAGACCCTGCTTAATTCGCTGGGAAGGCAGCCATGGCTTGAAGGCGGGAAGGAGCGGCTAAGGGAGGTATTGCTCCGGATGGGGCTTCCCGAAGACACCCGGGCCGAGGCATTGTCGGTGGAGCAATTCATACATCTTGCAGGCGAACTGTGTAAAAAGATACCATCATAAATCAGGCAGGCGGGACGATAATAATAGCATCGGCCAAGTCACAGGACGCGCCGGTACGATTTTGCAAGGAACGGTGAACAAAGATGGCAGACGACAGGAAACTGGCCGGAAAGACCGGCAGGAACGGCAACGTATCGGCAGGGAATGACCAGCTGGGCGAGAATGAATATGAGGCGTTCCGCGCTGTCAGGGATATTCCCGAAGAAGCCAAAAGGAAGAAAACGCGCCGGTAAATGGCAAAGAGGTATTTCCCCGACCTTAGGGAAATACCTCTTTTTTGTATGGTTCTATAATAAATGTTGGGGTGCCGAAGGGAAATAACTTCGGTGCTCCGACATTTTTTTGTAAATAAAGAGAGCATGGAGATGAAATCTCGAGTAAAATGGAGTTGCCAAACCTACCCA
>Ga0134100_1003346_pt1 | contig 10852 bp, 14 predicted proteins | sample 11_taG_2_FD_94444 | JGI IMG/M metagenome (GOLD analysis project Ga0134100, IMG submission 94444) | Switchgrass degrading microbial communities from high solid loading bioreactors in New Hampshire, USA - 11_42_5_180_A3 metaG | ecosystem: Engineered > Bioreactor > Semi-continuous > Anaerobic >...
ACAATCTACCCACTAATAGTCCAACACAGATACTAATTAGATCTTATGGCCGGTTAAGGAGTTTGGTTGGATAACAACAGGAGGTTGTCAAGCAAAAACTCCACAACAATTTGACACCGTCAGAATGCAAAAAAAACTTGCCAAACAAAAATGATCATGCTATTATTATTTTTGTTGACTAACTTCGGGGAGGTGAAAAAGTGCCAAATATCAAGTCTTCAATAAAAAGAGTACGTAAAGCAAGAGCTAAAACGGCGCAGAATAAGGCCCGCCGTTCGGAGTTAAAAACCGTTATACGCAATTTTAATAAAGCTCTGGTTTCCAATTCTGAAAACAAAGAGGAATTGTTGAAGATAGCGATTAAGAAGCTTGATAAAGCCGCTTCAAAGAAGCTTATTCATAAAAACAAAGCCTCCAGAAAGAAGTCACAGCTTATGAAAGCGTATAATGCTGCTGCGGTTCAAGCTGCCGAATAATAAAAAGGTACGCGCAGAGGTGCGTGCCTTTTTATCGAATAAAATAAAGATAACAAGACGTACTTACTGTAAGTACGTTTTTTATTATAATTCGATAATCTTACCGTGATATAAGATTCTTAACAGCCTTAAGAATATCGGAATTGTTCCAGATAAAAAAGTCTCTCTCCGGCAGGAAATACACATAAGCGAAACAGGCCGCGATTATCAGAAGAATAACAACGACAACCGCGAGCACGGGCTTCCTTTTCTTTTTTACGGGCACATATCCCTGCAGTATGTCGGAATACTTATTGTATATATTGAAATTGTCCCTGCGGCCGTATTTTTTTGTAAGCGCCGTGATAATATCCGTAAAATCCGATACAAGGCCGGTAATCCCATCGAAAGTTTTTCTTTCGCATCTTTCAATAAACCGTTTTACGCGTTTATGCCGCTTACACACCGATGGCAGGCATTCGGATATGAACCTTCCGAAATACGGCATCAGTTCCCGAATATCGTACGGATACTCCCCTTTGAATTGAATAATATGAACAAACCTCATTTGATTCCCGTCGTGCAAAATAAGGGAGGGTTTGAGCAAACAACTCAGCATCGCGACCGGAAAATGCTCATGCTGACTTATTACAAAAATAACCGATTTTCTGATCAATTCCAGCCGTTCCGCAATACTGCCGCACGTTTTTATGCATTCATCAAGAGTTGTTCCTTCAGCATGCCTGAATACCAGGACCAATGTTTGTCCGCACTCGAAATATTCAACATAATCGGGCGTCGTTATCCACGGAAGCATTTTTTTAACTCTTGCGGCAACAACGTCACCCTCGTATGCATTAATAAAATAGTAGTGCGAATTTTCATTACGCTCTCCGGATTTAATTGCTATCCCGGCTTTGTATCCGGGTTCATCGGCAAACAAATGCAGGATGCAGTACCTGCCATAGACATAAACCTCTTCCGGCATCCTATCACTCCTCCTATGAACATATCGGCATGAATAAAGCATTGTTAAACATGCCGCGGTGTGAATGCCGGAAACCTGACCTTCTGCCGGCAAATGCCGGCGGTGTCAATGCCGATCGATATCCGCTTTATCTCATATTTCTTATATGTATTGCGTCCATTGGGACACCGGCATGCCGGACAACAATATCCGAAATCTGGGCTGTCTGATCCTGTGAAAGGTTATCCGCTTTCACTATCAGGTCGACACTGCCGTTAGTGCCAAGTATTGCGACAACATCTTCAAAACCCCTTTGCCTTATCAGCGATTCTATTGTAGCTTCAATTTCGGAGCGCTTTATAAGGGCAAGGTATTCTTCATGCGCTTTTGCAACACTCTCTTCCGGAGCATCTTTCAGCGCCGTAATTTCCTGAAGTTCTTCTTTCTGGCGGCTGCGGATCGTTTCCCTTTCAAGCCTTGCCTGTACGAAAAAATCCTCGCTTTCATTTACAACAGGTGCACTGCCGGTGCTTACACCCGTATCTTCATCTGTTCCTGCCGTTCCGCCGTTAATATTGTCCACATATACGGCTTCCCCGAGGCGCTCGTCACCGTCTCTCCGGGAAGAAAAACCCCTTTTCCCGTATGTATACTGTAGGACCCCTGCCGTAATAATAACGAGTACCAGAGCTACAACGAGTATTTGTTTTTTATTAATCATATTTATCACCTCATAAATTCTGTTTTATTTCCTTTTTAATACGCTGATCTTGTGCGGTGGAAGCCCGGTTAAAGCTTCAACGGCATCCTTGATGTTCTGCCTTACCGTACTGCTGCCCGCGCCGTCCGCTACTACAACAACGCCTTTGATTTCAGGTTCATAGCTTTTTATAACCACGGGCATACGCTGCCCTGTGTTTGATTCCATAAAAACCATTTCATTTTCACGTCTGTATTCATCAGTCCTCTCCGATTGCTCCGCGTTATCCTTTTTTTCCGTTATACTGTTTTCTTCAACCTCGTTGTACGCATGCACCACCTCTCCGTCCGTTATTCCGGTTATCATTACTTTAACGGTACCGGCGCCTTCTATTTCCGACAGAATCGACTCAAGCTTCCGCTCAAGTTTCTCTATCCTGTCTTCCGTTACACCGGAAATTAAAGTAACTTCATTTTTCATCTGCTGCGCATTTTTTTTATTTTTGCCGTCGCTCATAAATGAACTTGCTACTATGATAATTATTATTCCAACAATGAGGATTATGACTAAATTCTCAATTCTCCGCCTGCCTTTTTTTTCTTTCGCGTATTCCGTTAATTTATTAATCCAGCCAGACATCTTAATCACCTTCAATTCTCCGATATGTTGATCAATATATTCTTTTCATCAAGGAGAAAAGTCCTTTGGAGCTCCTTCGAAATTTCCGATGCGATACCGCTATTGGTGCCGCGGAACAGTTTTTCTTCCTTTTCCCCGGTACCCGGCAATACCAGGTTGATATAGATTTTCCGGATTTGTCCGTACTTCTCCGAATTTATATTCTCATTCAGCACTATATCCACCTCCGCTCTTTCTATTTCCTTATGCATGATAAGACGGTTATGTATATCCGAAAGAAGTATTTCACGGTACAGCTCAAGGGTTTGTCTCGCCTGCTCACGACGGCTTTCATCGGCAATCCTGTCCGTTTGGCTGCCGGAAAGAAATATTTCATCAAGGTTTACGAAAAGACCCTTCCCTCCGTTCCCGATAAGCTCCGCTGCCGGATTCAGAATAATGAACATAATAACGAAGCCGGTAAGAAGCCTTGTAAATTTCCGGATTCTGCTTTCCGGAATAAGCAGGTCGAGAATTACCATCAGAACGGCAGCAGTAGCAATACTCAGAACCCAGCTTTTTATTTCCTCCATAATCGCCCTCCGTCATTGCATCATTCCGCTTATTCCGCCCGCCCGTAAAAGAGTCCCGACAGATAACAGGAACATGAATAAAGCCGCTCCGACGATTCCAACAATAGTTTTCATACAGTCTGAGATATCCGAAAGGCAGTCGTACAGATGTTCTTCGGCAAACGGCTCTATAATCGCGGCCGCAAACTGGTAAAGAAGCGCTATCGCGAGAATTTTCAAAATCGGAATGATGCATACGGCAAGTGTTATAATCATTGTCGCCATTCCCGCCGCGTTTTTAATAACCAGCGCGCAGCTTAAAATCGTATCCGCAGCGTCGGCCATGTATTTGCCTGCCACAGGAATCATTGTGCTGATTGCCGTTTTTGCCGTTTTTGTAACAGCCCCGTCGACCGTCCCGCCGATTACGCCCTGAATAGCTACCACCGAACCGTAAACTGTCAGTATCCCTGCGAGTCCCCACGCTACAATCTGCTTTAGCAGATCAGCCATACCGGTAATTTTTATCCTGTCGGACAACCCGCTCACAATATAAAGAATTCCGGATAGCAGGCATAAAGGCAGAAATACGTCGCGGAATATTTTAACGGTGCCCTGAATCGCAAAAAGCAGTACAGGCTGCAGTGCGCTGCCCGAAACAATATTGCCGCTTGAAATTAATAATGCGAGAAGCGCCGGAACAGCAAAACCCGTAATATTATCAATCGTATCAAGCACTTCGCGCGCATACCGCAGCACCGTCTGAAACCCGAGAGCAAGCATTGTGACTATAGCTCCGTAGCAGGAAAAATAGGCCAATTCCCCGACAGCGCTTTCCTTGAATGAGCTTTGAAGGTTTTTAACCATTGCAGTGAGGAAAATAATCATAATAAGCTTTAAAAGAAGACCGAAGTTTTGCCTGATTTCTCCTATTACCGTTTCAACGGCCGCCTTCGGGAGCGATTTGACATTCTCTCCGGCATTTCCCCTGACAAGCTCTTCCATGAGTTTGCCGGGTGTATACTGCGGGAACAGTTCCTTTGCCTCATCCGTAATGTTTTCTTCGAGATTCCTTTCAAGTCTTTTTATTTCACTGCCCTCGAGCTGCTGCCTGATAATATTTTCCATCATCGTTCCGTTTTCTTCGGCGGTGCAGACAACCGGAAACACGAATATGGCGAGGATTAGAAAAACAATAAAGGTTTTTCTGCGTAAAACAGTAAAGAAAATATTATAACAATATGCCCGCAGCGCAGCTAAACACATTCCGTTTATCCCCCAAACACTAATTGAATTTACCGCCGGTGCCCGGGAACATTCATGCCCGGCAGGCCTGTCACAGCATGCTCACGATTACGCTCATCACCGATGTTATTATAGGTATCGCCGTTATCATTATCATTACCTTCCCCGCAAGCTCAACCTTTGCCGCGATTGAACCCTGGGAGGCGTCACGGCAGCTCTCGGCGGCAAACTCGGTAATATAAGCCATTCCGATAATTTTAAACAGTGAAGTAATATAAGTGCCATTTATATCGGCGCGTTCAAAATAAAGCGATATCAAATCAAGAATCGTCTTTATTCTGCCCGCGAGCGCAACCATTACGACAGCGCCGAAGGCCAGCGAAATCTGAAGGCCGATTTCCGGCTTTTGAGCTTTTATTAGTAAGATAAGGACAGCAGAGATAATTCCCAATACCCCGATACGAATCAAATCCATTTTTATTGCTCCATCCGGTTAGTTAAGCTTCACCGCCCCTGATTAAGGGCATTGTTCAGAAGTTAAAAAGCTTTTTTACGGTATCGAAAAGGTTCGCGATTTCCCTGACAATCATCAAAAGGACCACTACGAGCCCGGCCAGCGTAGTCATCATCGCCTGTTCATCCCTTCCTGACTTTGAAAGAAGGGAATTTAGCACGGCAACCAAAATTCCAATCGCCGCTATCCTGAAAATCAAGTCTATGTTCATACCAATCCCCTCAAATCAATACAAGAACCACGGCAAGACCTCCGAGGATCCCAAGGTTTTTATAGAGCCTGTCTTTTTTCGCCCTGTCTTCTTCGGCCGCTTTCTCCCTTGCGGCAAATTTCTCCCTCATCAGCAAAAGGAACGAACTTTGACTTTCCCTGTCCGTTTTTCCCAAAACTTCGCCAATTCCGGACAGCAAATCCCACTCCTCCCTTTGCAGAGGCCATTGGTAACGGAACTCCTCGAGGCTTTTATGCCAGGCCGCTCCGATACTTATTTCCATCTTTTTGTGAAGCTCGTATACCCTCTGCGCGAACCCGGAAGTCCTGTCTTTTTTCCCCCGCGAGAGGAACATAAATGCTTGTCCGAGCGGCCGGTTCATATAACGGATTTCATTTTCAAGTTCCATCAGAAATCCCTGAATTTCCCGTATGCATTCCACCCGTTCGGTAAGCTGCCGGGAAAACGCATAACCCACCATTGTTGAACTTGCTATTATAAGGATGCTTCCTGCCGCTTTGATACTCCACATCAAGTACATTTCCGTCACCGTCCAATACCTTTACGCAATACTGCAGCTTTGTATCGACCGATATAATTATGAATCTTTCAAATGCCTTATCTTCGAACAACTCGTAAAAACCCCTGCGCATCTTTACCGCCCTGATGTCATAACCGTGTACCGTGCCGATAATGCGTATGCCGGCGTTTATTACCTGCATAACAGCCGAAACATCTTCCGGACTGCCCATTTCATCCAGCGCAATAACACACGGACTCATGCTTCGAAGCAGAATTTCCATGCCGACTTTTTTATGGATACCGTTTATGACATCTGTGCGGCTTCCGAGATCATTTTGCGGATAACCTTTGTAACATGCGGCAATTTCACCGCGTTCGTCAACAACGCCTATTTTTACTCCTGAAAAAAAGCCAAAACCTTCGCTGAGACAGCGCACAATATCCCTTAGAAGAGTCGTTTTCCCGAGCCCCGGAGGTGAAATAATGAGGGTATTATATATATCCCTGCTCCCGTTTATGAGGTAATTCACCGTTCTTTCACCGCAGCCGATGACCTCGCGCGCGAAACGGATATTTACCGACGAAATGTCGCGCATGTTGATAACCAATCCGTCTTTAATCACGGGCGTACCGACAATACCTATACGGTGGCCTCCCCTGATTGTGATAAAGCCTTTGCTGATATCATCCTGGTATGCATACCAGGAATTCTCACAAAATTTATATACCGTATCCGCCAGTTCTTCCGCTGATACTAACATGTTAGAAGGCCTTCCGAGAACCCGCCCGTTTTCATGCAGGAAACCGTCCGTACCACGGTAGTGCAGCATCGCAGGTTTTCCAGACCGCAGCCTTATTTCTTCAAGATCGGTAAGAATATTCGTATCGGTCTGCATAAGGCTATGTTTTATCCTGTACGGAAGGAACTGGAGCACTTCGCCGGCAAAGCGGTTTTTCAGCGATACTTTATCTTGCATCGGGTACCTCCTGTTTTTTTCTGCAGTGGAATCCGTTGCGTCATGGTTGTCCGGGTTTGATTAATTTCTATGCACTCACGCCGGGAAATATGACAGGCAGGGATAATTTTGAACTGTAAAATTAAAGGGCTTGCAGGATAATATGTATCCCGCAAACCCTTATAAAAAAGCCCGGCACTTAATTTATGCCGGACTCTGAACATTAACGATATTTTACACTAAACTCTTTCCATATACTCCCCGGTTCTGGTGTCAATTCTGACTATATCACCCTGGTTGACAAACAACGGAACTTTTACTTGAGCTCCGGTCTCAACAACAGCCGGCTTTGTTGTACCTGTCGCCGTATCGCCCTTAAAGCCGGGTTCGGTTTCCGTTACTTCAAGTTCGACAAATGTAGGCGGCTCAATTCCAATAACCTGATCCTTGAAAAACAGTATCTTGCAGATCATGTTCTCTTTTACGAACTTCAGCGCATCTCCGATCGTTTCCGCGTTCAGCGGTATCTGTTCGTAAGTCTGCTCATCCATGAAATAGTACAAATCGCCATCATTATATAGGTACTGCATATCCCGTTTCGCCACCTGGGCCCGGGGGAATTTGTCCGTAGGGCTGAACGATTTTTCGATTGTGGCTCCGGTTATTACATTTTTTATTTTTGTCCTTACAAACGCGGCACCTTTTCCGGGCTTGACATGCTGGAACTCAATTACCTGGTAAACCTGCCCATCCATCTCAAAGGTCGCACCATTCTTGAAATCACCGGCACTGATCATATTATAACCTTCCTCTCGTCTTTAGGATTCGAATACTCTAATATATTAAATGAAAAAAGACATATTTTCAAGGATAATCTTGGTTTAAACATTATTCCCGCGGGTACACGGCACTATTACCTAAATTCCCGCTAAAATATACAACGCCGCCAGATAGCTTTTAAAGCCGAAACCGCTTATCTGGCCGATACATACCGGTGCAATCACCGATTTTGTCCTGAACTCCTCCCTGGCATGAATATTGGACATATGCACCTCAACGGCATTTATTCCCGTTCCCTTGATTGCGTCCCTGATTGCATAGCTGTAATGCGTGAAAGCTCCGGGGTTGATTATAATCGCGTCTGTTCCTTCATTCATTGCATCATGAATTGCGTCGACGATTTCCCCTTCATGGTTCGATTGGAAAAATTCAACATCAACCCCAAGCCTGCGGGCTTCTTCCCTGACTGCATTCTCAAGATCTTCAAGGGTTTCCTTACCGTACACTTCGGGTTCCCTTTTCCCCAAAAGGTTCATATTTGCCCCGTTAAGTACGAGAATTTTCATGCCGGTCCCTCCCCGAACAAAAAGTTTCGCCGGTTATATCAGTCACCGTTTTTCCCCGCGTTCAGATACCTGTCAATTGCAGCCGCAGCCTTTTTGCCAGCTCCCATCGCGAGAATAACGGTAGCGGCGCCGGTTACGACGTCCCCGCCTGCAAATACCCACGGTATGCTTGTCGAGCCTGTTTCCTCATCGGTAATAATCCCGCCCCATTTATGCGTTTCAAGGCCAGGCGTCGTAGATTTAATAAGCGGGTTAGGGCTTTGGCCGATCGCTATTATTACGGTACCGACATCGATCACATGTTCCGATCCTTTCTTAACGACGGGTCTTCTTCTTCCCGATTCGTCAGGTTCGCCGAGTTCCATCTCAACGCATTCCATTCCTTTCACCCAGCCGTCATCGGTTCCGAGAATCCGTACCGGGTTCGTAAGAAGCTTGAAGATGATCCCTTCTTCTTTCGCATGGTGAACTTCCTCCACCCTCGCGGGCATTTCCTTTTCCGATCTCCTGTAAACAATATAGACCTTCTCGGCGCCGAGACGTTTCGCGCTCCTCGCGGCGTCCATCGCAACATTTCCGCCCCCGACCACCGCAACGGCACCGGAGACCTTAACAGGCGTATCCACTTCGGGATACAGATAGGCTTTCATAAGATTTATTCGCGTAAGAAACTCATTCGCCGAATAAACGCCGTTCAGGTTTTCTCCCGGAATACCCATAAAATTAGGAAGCCCGGCTCCGCTGCCTATAAATACCGCTTCATAGCCCTCATCACGCAGTTCTTCTACAGTGATTGATTTTCCTATAACCATGTTTGTCATTATTTTAACACCAAGGTTTCTTACATTTTCAATTTCAGCCTGCACGAGCTTCTTTGGAAGCCTGAATTCCGGAATCCCATACGTTAAAACGCCTCCGGGAACATGGAAAGCTTCAAATATCGTCACATCGTAACCCATTTTTGCGAGATCAGCGGCGCATGTCAATCCCGCGGGCCCTGAACCGACAACGGCAACTTTTCTGCCGTTCTTCTTTATTTCGGAAACCTTCGGTTTTTTATTGGCCATATACCAGTCCGCAGCAAACCTTTCAAGGCGTCCTATCGCAACAGGTTCCCCTTTTTTGCCCCTTACGCAGTACATCTCACACTGCGATTCCTGCGGGCATACCCTGCCGCAGATTGCCGGAAGGTTATTCGTCTCGGTAATTTTCAGATAAGCCTCTTCAAATTTTCCCTCCGCAATAAGACTGATAAATTCGGGAATCTTTATATTAACCGGGCAGCCTTGCATGCACGGCTTCGTTTTGCACGCGAGGCACCTTTTCGCTTCTTCTATCGCCATTTCTTCTGTATAGCCTGTTGCTACTTCTTTAAAGTTTCTTATCCTTTCATTCGGATCCTGTTCAGGCATTTTGACCTTCATCGGTGACATGTTAGGCATTACGCAATCCCTCCAGTTTACATTCGTGTTCTTCGAGGCTTTGTCTTTCTTCTTTTTTATACATTGCCTGCCTTCTCATGGCCTCATCGAAGTCCACTTCATGACCGTCGAAATCCGGGCCGTCAACACAGGCAAACATCGTCTTTCCGCCCACGGTAACGCGGCAGCCCCCGCACATACCCGTACCGTCAATCATAATCGGGTTCATGCTTACTATTGTTTTAATTCCGTATTCTTTCGTCAGGTTCGATACAACCTTCATCATAATCAGCGGACCGATGGCCACTACAAGATCATACCTGTTTCCTTCTTCAATCAGCTTTTTCAGGACATCGGACACAAAACCATGAATTCCGTAAGATCCGTCGTCCGTAGCAACAAACAGCCTGTCGCTTACTTTGCGCATTTCTTCTTCAAGTATTACAAGACTTTTATTCCTGAAACCTATAATGGTATCTACCGAAACGCCAAGAGAGTGGAGCTTTTTCGCCTGCGGGTACGCGATAGCCGTCCCGAGGCCGCCCCCTATAACGGCGGCTTTTTTTACCTCACCGAAATGCGATGCCTTGCCCAAAGGTCCGACAAAATCAAGGATATAATCCCCTTCTTCAAGGGTTCCGAGAAGCTTTGTCGTCTTTCCTACCTCCTGGAAAATAATCGTAACGGTGCCTTTTTCACGATCGTAATCAGCAATTGTGAGCGGTATCCGTTCCCCGCTTTCATTTACCCTTAGTATTATAAACTGGCCGGGCTCGGCTTTCCTCGCAACAAACGGAGCGTTAACGACCATGAGCTTTACATCGGGATTGAGGACCTTCTTTTCTACTATTTGATACATTTATTACCCCTGCCTCCTATCAAACGAGAATTTACAGCATAAGACATTCAAACCCTGCCGCATTTCCCTTTTTTTATCTTTAAGAAGCGAACGTAAGCATTTGAATGTTGATGAACATAAATAACCTGACTTGAATTATACCCCAAAAGTATACCTTATTGCAATTAATTCCTGTTTCTTACGCCGAATATTTTTTGCTGTCGGTATAATACTTCGTCGCCCGAGGAAACGAAACACTATTGTACAATAGCTCTAATACACCGAAAACGCAGCGGGTGGCTCGGGTGCTTTCGGTGACGACGGGCGACATGCTGCAACGCCCTGCTGCGCACCGGGAACTGTAGAGCGGGATAATGAGCGACCCGGGATATGGAAACCTCTGTGTGAATACAGTACAGAGGTTGGAAGCGTGATATGGGTATGTGCTTTGTCGACCAAGGAAACGAAACACCCGAGTAAAGCCGCG
>Ga0134100_1003362_pt1 | contig 10787 bp, 7 predicted proteins | sample 11_taG_2_FD_94444 | JGI IMG/M metagenome (GOLD analysis project Ga0134100, IMG submission 94444) | Switchgrass degrading microbial communities from high solid loading bioreactors in New Hampshire, USA - 11_42_5_180_A3 metaG | ecosystem: Engineered > Bioreactor > Semi-continuous > Anaerobic >...
ATATCTTTATCAGCCTTATGACAGCTTGCGACCACTCGATTGACGATGAGAAAGGAATTATATCTTTTAATCTCGCAGGAAAGAGCATATCAATTGAATTCGACAATAATCTCTATTCATGCGAAAGCGAGTGTATTTCCATTACCGATGAAAGGCTGTTGCATGTATGGGGAGACCATATCTACAGGCTGGTGTTTAGGACAAAACAACCATTGGCTGCAGGGACATGGAAAGTAAGGATTAGGGAATTAAAGATGTGACGGTTTATGAAAAGAAGCGCCGTGGCTATAGATGTACGTAATTTCATATGGAATGGAGTATGACAAATAACTCTTGATGTAAAAAAAGCAGTAACATTGTTAAGATAAGGCGGGTATACTTCATTTATTATGGTATATACTTTTTGCATATTAGCTTATTAAAAAAGCGCAAGGGGCAGCAGCCCTTTTCATTGAATTGAAGGGAGTTGCTGCCTCTTTTTACATTTACATTACTCTTTTCATGTGATACCATAATAGTTATAAAGGATCTTGAGAATTAAGAGTATATTATATAATCTATAAAAAATTTGAGGTGAGCAAAATTTGTCTATTAGGAACAGATTGATATGTTCTATTATTGTATTTGTCATTTTGCCCATGTTCTTTATACCCATTATAGTATATGATACTTATAAAAATATTCTAGAAAGCAAAATAAACGCTTCTACGCAGCAAACTTTATCTCAGCTGGCCAGCAATATAAATGCGGCTATAGATAATCTTATCGCAGCATCCAATATGCTGAGTTTGGATAATGAGTTAATCGATATATTAAGAAAAGAGGATTATGTAAGCGAGTGGGAAAAATTTAATGAAGAATCTAAAGTAACAAATAAATTAGCCAATGCCAAAAATTCGGTACTGTACCCGTACGATGCGGATATAGTGATATTTGATCTGAAAGGCAACAATATTTACTCATCAACTGTGTATGGATTTAATAAGAAATACGATGACATAAAAAATCAATACTGGTTCAAGAAAACGGTAAATATGAATGGATACATGTTTTGGATGAGCCCGCTGGGGAAGTATATAGATATAAACGATTTTTGTAAAAACAATATAGCTATGGCTCGCCTCATAAAGGGGGATAGGAGCTTGGGTGGTTATGGGGTATTGCTTATAAGCTTATACCCCCAGTCAAAATTGGTTTCTATGTTTAAAACCATAAATTTACCTGAAGGGACGCATCTTTTTGTTATAGATGAGAGCGGCACTATCATCTTAACGGATAATTTATCTATGATAGGTGGCCATTTAGATGAAAGCTTTTCTCCCAATATGGTATCCGATTATAGCGGTTCGTTGACCATGAATATAGACGGAGAGAAAATGGTCATCAACTACCATACGATATCCAAGGTTAACTGGAAGGTTATACAGGTTACCCCTTACGATGCATTGATGAAGGAAGTTGTCCAGCTTTGGAATTATAACATTTTAATAAACAGTTTGTTTGTAGTTACCCTGATGGCAATATCTATCCTGTTATCAACTGCTATAACCCGGCCCCTATATAGGTTGAGTTTACTAATGAAGGAGATTTCAAAAGGCAATTTTAACATAGAAGCCCCCGTAAAAGGGAATGATGAGGTTTCGCAGTTGAGCAGGACTTTTAATATTATGGTAAAGGAGATAGACAGGCTTATAAAACAGTTGGAAGAAGAGCATAAAATGAGGGAAAGGATGTATTTTGAAACGCTTCAGATGCAAATAAATCCTCATTTTTTGTTTAATGCATTAAATGCAATAAAATGGATGGCAATTATGAAGGGACAGAATGAAATAGGTACCACCATAGCAGCTCTAGGTAAGCTGCTGGAAACTACGCTGAGTAAGAATGGAGAGATAATATCCTTATCGGAAGAAATACAGTGCATAGATAGCTATGTTTTACTCCAGAAGATGCGCTACGGAGACAAGTTCGATATAAGGTATAGTATTGATGAAACCATATTGTCCTATAAGGTTCCCCGCCTTATATTACAGCCCTTAGTTGAAAACGCTATAATACACGGTTTTGAAGATATGGAATTGCGCGGCGTGATAACTATAAATGGCTATAAGCAATCAAATGTCTTGTTTATAGAGGTGATAGATAACGGCAGGGGAATGTCGCCCGAAAAGATAGATCAAATATTAAAGGGATTGTACAAGAGTAATAAGTTTAACAACAACATAGGGTTGAAGAACATCAATGATCGTATAAAATTATACTTTGGACCTGATTATGGTTTGGCAATACGCAGCGAGGAAGGGAAAGGTACTCTTGTGCGAATATGTTTACCTTTAACACAGGAAGGGGATCATGAGTAAAATGCTAAAATTATTAATAGTGGAAGATGAGTTATTGGTTAGAAAAGCGCTCATAACTGCTATTGATTGGAATAATTTGGGATTTGAAATAATTGGCGATGCTGCAGATGGACAGGAGGCATTGGATATAGCTAGGAAAACCCGCCCTGACGTAGTGTTGACCGATGTACGCATGCCCAAAATGGATGGGATAGAATTAATAAAAGCTTTGAAAGACGAGCTGCCTTCAACCAAAGTAGTTGTTCTGAGCTGCTATGATGATTTTGAATACGTTAAAGAAGCCATGAGGTTAGGGGCTGTGGACTATATATTAAAGCTTTCCATGCAATTGGAAGACCTTATAAAGATAATGGAAAATGTGAAGAAAATGATAGAAGAAGAGCGGATAGAGCATTATAGATCTATGGAATTATACTGGCAGTTTAATACGAATATCTATGAACTGCGCAGCAAATTTTTTAATGATATTATAAATGGATTTGCTCTGCCTATGACGTGGTGGTCGGAAACATTTTCCCTTCTAAATTTGCAAATAGAGAGCGCTCCTTATATGGCAGTGTGCATGCGTGTGGATGATTATGGTATTGTACGTCAGCGAAATATTATGGGGGATGAAGGCTTGCTGAGATTTTCCATACTAAACATTGCCGATGAGATTATAGGAAATAATAAGTTGAGCGCCGATATATTTCATCGGGAGGATGATCAGTTTGGTATAATATTTAGCTTAAAGAACGATGATACTGCCAATGAGATAGAAACCCTATGTGATGAGTTGTTACAGGCTTTTAAGTTGTATCTCAATATCTCGGTATCATTTGGGATAAGCGAAATGTTTATGGCCTTGACTGAGTTAAGGGAAAATTATAGGTATGCTCTTGAAGCGGTTAATTTTAGATGGTATAGCGGTAAGGGCAGTATAAATTATCATTGCAATGTACCTGGCTATATTGAAAGGTCTTATTATACCAAGGAGTATGAAACGAGGATAAGGGATAGTTTAATTATGGGATCGATAGATGATGCAAAAAATATGGTCATGCAAGTATTGGAATCTATAGCTGTGGATAGAATTTTATCGCCTTATAACGCGTTTAAAGAATGCCTTGAAATCGTCTATACTTTTGCCAATGTTGTTAAACAGTACGGCGGCAATTTAAACGATGTAAAGGACGAGGAGCAAACTGTTCTTTACGATACCATTAACCATTGCCAGACATTGGAGGATATGAAAAATTGGTTTGACAGGTTCATGTTATATTACGCCGAATATTTAAACAGGCTTAAAAAACAACAATATAGAAAGGAGATAAGCAAAGCGATCAATTATATAAATGTTCATTATATGGAAGATATTAAGCTTACCGACCTGGCCAAATATGTGGGAATGGAGAGCGCATATTTTAGCTTTCTTTTTAAGAAAGAAACCGGTAGCAATTTGACGGATTATATAAATACTGTGCGCATCGGAAAAGCTAAGGAGTATCTTAGCTTTTCGGACATGAGTATATATGAAGTTGCAGAGAAAGTGGGCTATGCCAATGTTAGCTATTTCAGCAAGGTATTCAAACAATCGGTTGGTATGAGCCCTGCAAGATTTAAAAATACTTTAAAAAATTCAAAAAATACTTCAAATAGAAAGTGATACGGGAGATGAGTGGCTTTATGGCATATTCAAAAATTAAAAGATATTTATGATATTGCCAAAAGTAGTTTATTTCGCGCTGCCAACCCATAGGATAAAATAATAGACACATAAAAAATACAAGGAGGAAGATTTATGAGAAAAACTTTAAAGTGGTTATTGTTGACATTGATTATTTGCGTGTTATTGACAGCGGTGTTTGCTTGTTCGAAATCCGACGATAATGCTGTCGAGCAACCTCCTGCCCAGAACGAGGGTGGCGATAGCAGCAATGGAGGGGATAGCGGTAAAAAGGAACCCGTAAAGCTGATAGTATGGGGTGGCGTACCAGCTGAAAATGGTCCACAGGATTTAGTGGATGCATGGAATAAAGCTCATCCCGATATACAGGTGGAGTATATACGTTTTGTAAACGATGATACGGGTAATACCAAGTTGGATACCGCACTGTTGGCAGGCGAACAGATTGATGCTTATTTTTCTTACGGCGTTCCAACCATGACAAAGCGCATTGAAGGCGGAATGGCAGAAGATCTAAGCAGCTATGGCGTTGATGATTTTGTGAAAGAGAACATCGGAGAAGAAGGGGTTTTTAAATACAAGGATAAGCTGTTTAGCATACCTACCACCAAGGAACCAGCCTATATGATGATAAATAAATCGGCATTTGACGAAGCCGGTATTGAAGTGCCTACGGAATGGACTTTAGACGAATTTAGAGAGATAGCAAAGAAATTGACCAAAAATGCAGACGGAAAAGTACGCTACGGTGCCTATAATGCTCCGGATGTGGCCAGGATGGTTTTGGGAGATAATTATTGGTACAAAAATGAAGGCTCCGAATCGAATTTCGATGATCCTGCTTTCAAGACGAATGTACAGCTTTATTATGATATGATGTATACTGATAATAGTACGTTTCCTTACAGTGAAGTGCTTGCCAGAAAGCTTCAGGCCTATCCCCAAGATGTATTTTTGAACCAGGAAGTTGCCATGATGGTATCATCCCCGTGGATGCTTAGGTATGTCAATAATACTGAAGAATATCCCCATGAATGGATTACTACGTTTGCACCATTACCGGTACCGGAGAAAGGTAAAGAGTATTACAATGCAGGAAGCTTGAATAACTGGATAATGATGAACAGCAAATCTCAATACAAGCAGGAAACCTGGGAATTCATGAAGTATTGGGCTACTGAAGGGGCGGCCACATATTTGCTCAGGGCAGGGAAAATACCTGCTTGGAAGAATGCTGATCCTGAAGCAGTTGCCAAGGGTATTTTGGGAGACAACGCCGAAAAGCTATTTGATGTCGATGCTTTCAAACGGGTTGCTCTAGATGCAAACCTAAAATATATAGTGGATACCGTGACTGTGGCTGCACCCGAGATACAGCAAATTCTTAAAGAAGAACAGGATAAGCTATACTTAAAAGAGCAGACTGTCGATCAATATATAGAAAATGTGAAGAAGCGCGCGGATGAAGCCATAAAGAATGCTGCACAATAAAGAAGTTTTAAGGGATGGGGATAAAATCCCATCCCTTAAAACTAGATTAAAGAGGTGGGGAATGATTGATTATACGGAATAAGGAATTAAAAAAGAATATTACGGGTTATCTATTTATCGCTCCAAACCTTATCGGTTTTATAGTACTTACGCTTATACCCGTGCTTTTTTCATTGGTCGTGTCTTTTACTGAATGGAATTTATTTTCAGGCACGGAAAATATAAAGTTTGTTGGGCTAAAAAATTATATATCAATGTTTTCCGATGTGTGGTTTATCGATTCGTTGAAGAACAATTTTCTGTATACCGTAGTAACCATATCTTTAACCCTTTCCATATCCTTATTGATAGCAATTATATTGAATGATAAGGTCTATGGGAGGAATGTTATAAGGGCCATGTTTTTTATGCCATATATATCTAATATAGTAGCCATATCGGCCATATGGCTAGCATTGTATAATCCAACCCATGGCCCCATAAATCAGTTCCTTATGAGTATAGGCATCGATAATCCTCCCCAGTGGTTGGCCAGCAGCAAATGGGCCTTACCGGCTATCATGATGATGAGCGTATGGGGAGGACTGGGCTACAATATTGTTATATATTTGGCAGGATTAAAGGGTATACCAAAGGAATTATATGAGGCAGCTGATATTGACGGTGTTAATAGCTGGCACAGGTTAAGGCATGTTACCATCCCCATGCTTTCGCCTACCATATTTTTTCTATTGATAACGGGTATCATAAGCTCATTCCAGGTATTCGGCCAAATAAATATCATGACTCAAGGTGGACCTGCAACTGCTACGACGGTTATAGCCTATTATATATATCTGAGCGGTTTCAGGTATTATAAGATGGGATATGCTGCAGCTATGGCATGGTTTTTGTTTATCGGCATATTTATTGTAACCTTGATACAATGGCGGGGGCAGAAGAAATGGGTCAATTATGTATAGCAACCTGTATAAAGGAATTTGCGGGAGGATGATCATATAGCGATGAAAAATGATGTTTATGGAAATAGATTTTTAAAAGGACATCCTAAAAAAGCTATAAGTAAAGGTATTATTACTGTGATAATGTCGGTAGCCGGCATTATGATGCTGTTGCCGTTCATATGGATGTTGTCTACGTCTTTCAAACTACAGGCGGATGTATATAAATTTCCGATAGAATGGATACCCAAGAGGTGGAATTTCAATAACTATAGAGAAGTGTGGCTCAATCAAAATCCGCCGTTTTATGTGTATTATTTAAACTCCATCAAAATAACGGTTATATGTGTTGTTGGCGAACTATTGACCAGTTCGTTAGCCGGTTATGGATTTGCCAGATTGGACTTTAAAGGCAGGGACAAGATATTCTTGCTCTATCTGGGCACTATGATGATACCGTTTCAGGTATTGATGGTGCCAAGGTTTATGTTGTTCCGCTGGTTGGGCATATATAATACCCATTGGGCGCTAATTTTACCCGGCCTCTTTACCACCTTAGGCGTATTTCTGTTAAGGCAGTTTTTTATGACCATCCCGTTTGAACTATCGGAATCAGCCAGAATAGATGGTGCCAGCGAGCTGAGGACTTATTGGCAAATAATTTTACCATTGGCCAAACCGGCATTGGCCAGTTTGGCCATATTAAGCTTTGTATGGCGCTGGAACGACTATGAGGGACCGTTGATCTTCCTAACCAATCGTAAGCTTTACACTATACCGCTGGGGCTTACCAACTTCATCGACGAGATGGGAGGACAGCAGGATACCCTTATAATGGCAGCTTCGGTATCAGCTTTGTTGCCCATATTAATCGTATTCTTTTTAGGGCAGAATTACTTTATTGAAGGCATAACTGCGGGAAGCGTAAAGGGATAATTAACGGCATGCTTATGCATACCTGTTTTTTATATTCTTTATATAATTTTTAAATAGGGAGGGTTTAATGTGAGGTATTATACTGAACCTGCTAGACAAATACCCATTAAGGCAGAAGTGGATGTTTTGGTGGTAGGCGGGGGACCGGCAGGATTTTCGGCTGCCGTCAACGCGGCTCGCCAGGGTGCCCGTACCATGCTCATAGACCAGGCTGGCTCAGTGGGCGGAATGGCCACTGTAGGCCTTATGAGCCATTGGACCGGCAATACTAAAGGAGGTTTCTACGAAGAAATACTGGAGCGCTCGAAGGATTGTGACGACCCCCAAATAATCAATCCCGAAAAGCTTAAAACCGTTATGCTGGATATGCTGTATGAGGCGGGAGTCATATTACAGCTCTATACCTTTGCTTGTGGTGTCATAATGGAAGATAATGTTATACAGGGAGTGATTACCGAGAGCAAATCGGGCCGTGAAGCCATTCTTGCCAAGATAATCGTCGACGCATCTGGAGATGGGGATATTGCGGCTAAGGCGGGAGTGCCTTGTTATAAAGGTAGAGAAACCGATGGAAAAATGCAGCCCATGACGTTGATGTTCAAGGTAGCCGGGGTGGATATGGAAAGGGCGGTGCTTCCCGGTAGCTTTGAGACCACATTTGAAGTGCCTGCAGGTGATCTCCAGACTTTAGCCAAGCGTCATCTACCCCATCCTGCAGGGCATGTATTGCTGTATCGTTCGTCGCTGCCGGGCATTATTACGTGCAACATGACAAACTGTATCGATGTTGATGGAACCAAGGCGGAAGATTTGACTAAGGCCGAATATGTGTGCCGTAAACAGATAGAGCCCATTGTAAACTTTTTGAGAAAATTTGTGCCAGGCTTTGAGAATTGCTACGTCATAAGCTCGGGGGGCATTGTGGGCGTAAGGGAGACGAGGCACTTTGAAGGGGAGTATACTTTGACCGAAGATGATATATTGGAAGCAAGGGTATTCGATGATTGGGCTGTAACCAAGGCCCATTTTAACTTTGATATACACAATTTGACGGGCAGCGGATTGGATGAGAATGGCGTTCAAAAATTATTTCCCCAGAAAAAGGGATATACCATTCCTTACAGATGTTTTGTACCAAAAAAAGTAGATAATCTATTGCTGGCGGGGAGAAATATTTCGGGAACGCATAAGGCTCATTCCAATTTCCGCGTGATGCCTATTTGCGCCAATATGGGCCAGGCGGTAGGCATTGCTGCGGCGTTGTGCGTAAAATATGGCGTTAAGCCTCGCCAACTTGATGTGAGCAAATTGCAGGCCGTGCTGAAAGCGCAGGGCGTGGAACCGTGATAATCCTAAACATATAGAGAGAAAGGAGGAGGGGCTTTGAAGAGCGTAGCACACAAAGCTGACTTTTGCGTGGTTGGAGGGGGAATGGCAGGTCTATGCGCTGCCATTGCTGCTGCGCGCCATGGCGCAAAGGTGGTATTGATGCAGGAAAGGCCAGTATTGGGGGGAAACGCGTCATCGGAGATACGGATGTGGATATGCGGTGCTCGCGGGAAAAACAATAGGGAGACCGGCATTCTCGAAGAAATTATCCTGGAGAACTATTACCGAAACCCGCAGAAAAATTATCATATATGGGACAGCGTTTTATATGAAAAAGTACGGTTTGAAAAGAATATAACATTGCTGCTAAATTGTACATGCACGTCCCTGGAAATGGACGGTAATCGAATAAAATCCGTAAAAGGATGGCAAATGACCACGCAGACCTGGCATACGGTGGAAGCAAAAATATTTGCGGACTGTTCGGGCGATAGCATTTTGGCACCGCTCTCCGGAGCCGAATTCAGGGTAGGTCGCGAAGCGAGGGATGAATTTAACGAGTCTATAGGGCCTGTGGAAGCGGATAAAAAAACCATGGGGATGAGCTGTCTCATACAGGCTCGGGAAATGCCCTATCCGCAACCCTTTATACCGCCCGCCTGGGCTTATGATTATCCCACTGAGGATGATATACCCCACGAATTTCGCAGCCATGACGTGAGGGAAACTAACTTCTGGTGGATAGAACTGGGCGGCGACCAGGATTCCATACATGATACCGAGGAGATCCGGGATGAACTGCTCAAGATAGCTTTTGGCATATGGGATCATATAAAGAATCACGGTGATCACGGGGCCGAGAACTGGGCGCTAGAGTGGATAGGCTTTTTGCCGGGGAAGCGGGAAAGCCGCCGTTATGTAGGCGATCACATACTTACACAAAATGATGTCCGGGCGGAGGGGCGATTTGATGACATAGTGGCCTATGGCGGATGGCCGATGGATGATCATCATCCTGCGGGTTTCCGGTATCCCGGGCCGCCTACCATTTATCATCATGCGCCTTCACCCTATGGCATACCATATCGTTGCCTTTATTCCCGCAATATAGAAAACCTCATGTTTGCGGGACGCAATATTAGTGCTACCCATGCGGCTTTGAGTTCCACCAGAGTGATGGGTACGTGCGCTATAATGGGCCAGGCAGTAGGTACGGCAGCAGCTATAGCTATACGAGATGGTTTAACTCCGAGAGGGGTATATCAGCAGAGGATCGGCGAATTGCAGCAAGCATTGATGGAAGACGACTGTTACTTACCATGGCATAAACGAAATATATCTGAACTTACAAAAAGGGCCAAGCTGACGGCCTCAGAAGGCGACCCCGAACCTTTGCGCAATGGAATAGACCGCCCCGTGGGCGATGAGGATAATGGCTGGATTGGGAACATAGGGGCATGGGTACAGTATGAATTTGACAGGCCCGAAAGGATACGGGAGCTAAGGTTTGTATTTGATAGCGATTTGAACCGGCCTGAACACAATATGCCATGCAATTATCCGTTAAATGATACGTCGTTCTGCGTTCCTGCTACTCTGGTGAAGAAATTTTCGATACAAATTCAAAGCGAAAGCGGAGATTGGTGTACCATTAAGAGGGTAGAAAATAACTATCAAAGGCTGGTGCGTTTGAACATAGATGTTACGGCCAAGGCCATTCGTTTTATACCCGAGGCTACATGGGGAGCCGACAAGGCCCATGTATTTGCATGGGATGTGAGATAACCGTATAAAGTATAAAGAAGCTCGGCTTGATCTTTTAAGTCGAGCTTATTTTATTTGTTTGAACTATATGATGACGAAGGATTGACATACGGTTATGAAAATGGTGAATATTGGAAGACTATTAAAAATTAGCGTATTGATGTTTGGCTCTTTTTACATGATGCGTTTGGTTATTTTGTGGAATGCTAAAGCGTAATATGTTATAATTGTCACTGGATGCGCAAGAAAATTGATGATAGTTGCTGCAACCATCAGCTGAAAGGGGTGTAAACATGGACA
>Ga0134100_1003371_pt1 | contig 10764 bp, 8 predicted proteins | sample 11_taG_2_FD_94444 | JGI IMG/M metagenome (GOLD analysis project Ga0134100, IMG submission 94444) | Switchgrass degrading microbial communities from high solid loading bioreactors in New Hampshire, USA - 11_42_5_180_A3 metaG | ecosystem: Engineered > Bioreactor > Semi-continuous > Anaerobic >...
CTGCCCGCACCTCCCGCGTCCGCCCCGCAGGCGCCCAAGGTCGTCAAGGAGGGCGAGAGCTGGCAAGTGAAGGCGTCCGAGAAGAGGTACTCGTCCGACGATATGTCGGGGCTCTGGTCGGCGGTGCGTGATGTGACCGTGGACAATGTGGTTGAGCACGCCGCCGCCGGGGCCGATGACGCGCGTTACGGCCTCGACAGGCCTCGCGCGAAGGTTGAGCTCGACCTCGGCGATGGGAAGGTACTCGAGCTTAAGATAGGAGCGAGAGCCTCTGGGGGAGGGTACTACGCCTCGGTGACGGGAAGACGCCTGGTGTACGTCGTCCAAGACGCGAAGGTGCAGGCGCTCGAAACGGCCATCGAGAAGTTCCTGTGAACCTGGGGCGAACACGCCCTAGCCACGGTGAGGCTCGAACGTCGATCGTCGATGTCGCCGGTTTGAACTCGTTCATCGCCTGTGCGTGCAGATCATAGGCCCGAGATCATGGGCCCGCTGCCTCTCTGCGCAGCGGGCCCAACTTCTTAGCCCCTATGGAGGAATTCCCACGTCAGATGGTGAAGGAACAATGGCGGTTTACCGGGGCCAAAGCAGGTGGGCAGAGACTGTCCCGGCTCTTCCGACTATCTGAGCCCGTGTTGCACCCGCGGGCGGTGTCCGAAACGGGGCAGGCCTTGCCAAAACCCGTCCTGTAAGCCAAGCGGCTGGGCTCTGACAGCCGTCGCGCGATAACTGGCGACCAGGCAACCGTCGGAAATGCTGCGATGACTCGCGGCCCCTCACATAGGCTCATAGGCTTGTCACGGTCCGTCGGGCGATCGGGAGGTCATAGCATGAGGCCCAAAGAACTAAAGGTGGGTGTTCTCGCACGCGCTCGCTCTCTCCTGGGGCTGCACCCCGTGACCCGTCTCAGGCGAGCAGGCCGTGGGAGCCGCGGGCTCGTGAGGTGGACCCTGGTCGTCCTGGCGCTCACGGTTCTCGCTGTCGAGGTTCCGTCGTTGCAGGCGCGTGCCGCCGGTATAGCGGGCGGGCCTGCGCGGCTTCGAGTTCATTTCATAGACGTCGGCCAGGGAGACGCCGTGCTCGTAGAGGCGCCTTCCGGCAAGACAATGCTCATAGACGGCGGACCTCCCGAATCCTCCGATCGGCTTGTGGAGTACCTCAAGGTCCACGGCGTTTCCAAGCTTGACGTTGTGGTATCGACGCACCCGCACGCGGACCACATCGGAGGGCTCATCGAGGTGCTGCGCGAATTCAAGGTCGGCCTCGTGGTGGACTCGGGAAAGGTTCATACGACAGCCACATACGAGCGTTTCCTCTCGCTCATCGATGAGAAGGGCATCGATTTCCGCCTCGGAAGAGCGGGTGGGGACATCGATTTGGGGCCAGGCGTAGAGGCGCGGATCCTGAGCCCGGTTGAGCCGCTTCCCGAGAACATCAATGATTGCTCCGTGGTGATCAGGCTTCGGTATGGCACGACTAGCTTCCTTTTCACGGGCGACGCGGAGAGGGATGCGGAGGACGCCATGATCCGGCGCGAGGTCGAGCTCGGCGCAACCGTTCTCAAGGTTGCGCATCACGGAAGCAGCACTTCGTCGAAGCCTTGGTTTCTCGAAGAGGTGAAGCCTGCTGTCGCGGTGATACTGGTCGGAGCCGGCAATCCGTTCGGTCATCCTCATCGGGTGACCCTGGTGAACCTAGCGGAGCACACGGACGAGATTTACCGGACCGACACGCACGGCGACGTGCTGGTGGTCACGGATGGGACCACGTTCCAGGTGAGCACCGCGCGCTAGACTGCGGCGGCGAGGAGGAGTTCTGGTTTACTTGCGAAACATATATTACGATGCGCGAGGAAGGAAGGTGGCCGAATGCTAGACCTGCTGAAGTCCGCCATGATGGGTGCGCCAGGGTACACGGAGATCCGATATCACCGGCGTGTCCAAACCGCCATAGACGCCCGCAACGGCACGCTCAAGCGTGTGGAGCGACGTACCCTCGCTGGGGCTGGAGTCCGATGCCTGGTGGATGGGTGCTGGGGTTTCGTATCGACTACCGATGTGACTTCGGAGGGCCTGCGAAAGGCCGTTATCGAGGCATCGGACGCTGCGAGAGCCGGCGCCCGGCTCCGGCGCGACAAGGCCCGGCTTGCCCCGGCTCGCCTTGGCAAGGGCGAGTTCGTATATCAGGCTTGCGTCGATGAGCCAGGCATCGCCGAGAAGATCCAGGTTGTTCTGAAAGCGGAGCAACGAATGCGGGAGGCATCGCCCCTTGTCGTGGGGAGCATCGTGGTCTATACGGAGTACGCCGACGAGAAGTTCATTGTCACCTCAGATGGCGCAGAGGCGCACATTGTGGACCGCAAGCCAAGCTTCCACGTGTTCGCGACTGTGGGGCGGGGAGACGAGCGCGAAACCGGTGCCAAGGCATGGGGGGTCACGGGCGGGTGGAATGACCTCATGAAGAAACGCGATCTTGACAAGATGGTCGACGAGGCCGTGGCACTTGCCGTGAGGAAGCTGGACGCAGGCTACGCCAAGGGCGGCCAATACACTGTGATACTCGATCCTCAGCTCGTTGGAGTGCTGTCCCACGAAGCCATTGGCCACACAGTGGAGGCTGATTTCGTGCAAAGCGGATCCGTGGTTAAGGGCAAGATCGGCGAGAAAGTCGCGTCCGACCTCGTGACCCTGGTTGATGACGGAACGATGCCCGGCGCTGCCGGGATGGTCCTTGTGGATGACGAAGGCGTGCTGGCGGAACGCACCGTGATCATCGAGAGAGGCGTCCTCCGAAACTACCTGCACAGTCGGGAGTCTGCGGCGGCCTTCGACACCGTGCCGCGGGGCAACGCACGCGCGTTCACGTACAGGGACGAGCCCATCATCCGCATGACCAACACGTTCATCCTTCCGGGTGACTCGAGGCTCGAGGACATGATCGCAGGGATCGAACACGGGTTTTTCCTCAGAGAGATGGGCCAGGGGGGCCAGGCGGATTCGACGGCTGAATTCATGTTCGGGGTCTCTGAGGCATACAGGATCGAGCACGGGCGGATCGGGGAGCTGGTAAAGGGGATCACCATTTCGGGCCAGGCCTTCGACGTGCTCAAGAGCGTCGACGCTGTGTCGAGCGACTTCGAGCTCGATCTAGGCAGCGGGCATTGCGGGAAGTGGCAGCCCGCCAAGGTCGATGCGGGCGGACCGTATCTACGGTGCCGGGTTACCATTGGAGGGCGGCACGAATGAGCGGGGAGGGACGCGTCATGAAAGGCCTTGAGATTTCTGAGGAACTGGTGCGGCGCGCGAAAGCCATGGGAGCAGACGAGGCCGAGGTTTACTACCTCAAGGCCCGCAAGCTCGAGGCGGTGTTCGAAAAGAACGATCTTCAGGTCCCGAAGGGCGATAGCTATGAGGGAGTCGGTATACGCGTCATCCGCCGCTCAAGGCAGGGCTTTGCAGCCACCAACGTGCTTTCTGGCGAGACGCTGGATGACACACTCGCAGCCGCGCTCGCCATCGCGGAAGCGTCGCCCGTTGACACCAACCACGTGTTGCCGGACCCTGCGGAGGCCAGGCCGGTGCCCGGGATTTACGACGAGGCTTCGGAACGCCTTGTCCTCGAGGACGTGCTCGATCTGGGGCGCAGGTTCGTCGAGGCCGCCAGGGCATACGACAGTCGCGTCACCATTGACTCCGCCAGCTTCGCGGCGCACATCAGTGAGCGGGCCATCGCGAACTCGAAAGGCGTGCGCCTTTCGGAGAGGGCAAGCAGCTTCGTGTGCGTAGGTATGGCGTTTGCCCGCGACGGCGATGACATCTCGTCGTTCGACGCCGAGTATTCGGGGTCCTGCGCGCTCGCAGGAATCGATCCCGAGGCTTGCGGTCGCCGCCTTGCCGATAAGGTGGTGAAGGCTCTCGGGGCGATTACCATCCCGAGCTTCAAGGGGAGCGTGATAGTTACGCCCTACGCGGGCGATGAGCTCATAGTTCAGCCCATAGCGTTCTCGTCGAGCGCCGAGAATGTGCAGAACGGAAGGTCTAAATGGGCCGGTAAGCTTGGGTCGACGGTGACCTCTCCGCTTCTCAGCGTGACAGACGACCCGCGGATCCCCGCGGCGCTCGGTTCCGCGTCGTTCGATCGCGAAGGCGTGCCACCTGAGCCGATAGAGCTTCTGAAGGACGGAGTGCTCGGGCACTATCTTTACAATTGCTATACTGCGCGCAAGGACGGTGTGCGCTCCAACGGGCGCGCCACCGGAACCGATCAGACGACGCCTGGGATAGGGTCCACGAACTTCGTGGTCGCACCAGGCCAGACTTCCCTCGATGAGATGATCCGGGCCATCCCGAAGGGCCTCATAGTGAACAGGTTCTCGGGCAACCTTGACCCCGTGAGCGGCGATTTCTCCGGCGTGGTCAAGGGCGGCCATTACATTGAAAACGGGGAGATCGCAAAGCCGGTAAAGGAGGTTATGATTGCGGGAAACATCTACGAACTCTTCGCACACATAGTAGCCGTATCAAGAGAAGTGGTAACCATCGGCGAAATGAGGCTGCCCTATATACAGCTCGAGGGCGTGTCCGTCACGGGCAAGTGAACGCGACTGCCCTTCCCAGAGCGCGGGCGGCGGCGAGTGATGACGCGCCACGATGGCACCGCCATATTGGGACGAATCGGAGGGAGTTGCATGGGTTGTAACGGATTACGCGAGGTTAACGTGGCTGACGTGCGAGCCGCCATCAAGAAACTCTGTGTGAGCGCCAACTGCAACGTGCCGCGCGAGACAATAGCCGCACTCGAGCGTGCTTTGGAGAATGAGGAGTCTCCGGTGGGAAGGGAGATCCTCAAGCAGATCCTCGAGAATCACCGAATCGCACGGGATGAAGGGGTCCCCGCGTGCCAAGACACGGGGGTGGCGATGGTCTTCGTCGAAGTGGGTCAGGATGTGCATTTCGTTGGAGGCGACCTTTACGCCGCCATCAACGATGGTGTGAGGCAGGGCTACACCGAAGGATACCTCCGCAAGTCCATCGTAAACGACCCACTCTTCAGGAGGGTGAACACGGGGGACAACACGCCCGCCGTAGTCTACGTTGATATCGTTCCAGGCACGCAGGTCAAGATAACGGTCGCGCCTAAAGGCGGGGGCGCGGAGAACATGAGCGGTGTCGCCATGTTGACTCCCGCGGCAGGCGTTGAGGGTGTGAAGCGGTTCGTTGTTGAACGCGTTGAGAAGGCAGGCTCCAATCCCTGCCCGCCAGTGGTCGTCGGGGTTGGGATCGGAGGGACGTTCGACCGGGTCGCGCTGCTTGCGAAGAGAGCTCTCTTGCGTCCGGTCGGCTCCCACAATCCTGACCCAATGTACGCGAAGCTCGAGGAAGAGCTTCTCACCGAGATCAACAAGCTCGGCATTGGGCCGCAGGGGCTCGGCGGGAGGACGACGGCGCTTGCAGTGAACATCGAGTATGCGCCGTGCCACATCGCAAGCATGCCTGTGGCGGTGAACCTCAACTGTCACGTCGGCCCGCACGAGACCATCGTGCTTTGAGCGCCTAGGTGTTTTGAGAGGCTGGTTGAAGGAGGCAATATAGGTGGCAATCGAGATATTCACACCGCTCACTGATGAGGTCGTTGCCCGGCTGAAGGCTGGCGACAACGTGAGGATTTCGGGAGTTTTGTATACAGCTCGGGACGCCGCGCACAAGAGACTTGTCGCGCTCATTGCCGAGGGGAAGCAGCTTCCGCTGGACATCCGGGGACAGATCATATACTATGTCGGTCCGGCGCCGGCCCGGCCCGGGCAGGCCATTGGTTCGGCGGGTCCGACGACGAGTTACAGGATGGACTCCTACGCTCCGATTCTGATGGAGCACGGGCTCAAGGGCATGATCGGCAAGGGAAGTCGCTCCCGGGACGTAAGGGACGCAATGATGAGGTTTAAGGCGGTGTACTTCGCCGCCATTGGCGGCGCAGGGGCGCTTCTTGCCAAGTGCGTGAAGGCATCAGAGCTCGTGGCGTACGAGGACCTCGGTCCCGAGGCAATAAGAAAGCTCACCGTGGAGGGCTTTCCGGCCGTTGTCGTGAATGACATATACGGGAACGACCTTTACGAAGAGGGCGTGCGCAAGTACCGTGTGAGCTGAGTGCGGCTGCCTCGGTCCGCTTGCGCTCCGTGAGGTGCAGGGTTGCCGGTGAACGCACGAACGGGGTCGGGATCCGGCCGCTGGAGCGATAGTCGATCCGGCGGCTGGGTTTTGTTGGGCCATTCCGCCTGCACCGGCCGTGTCGTTTTGGACCGCGACGCTGGCAACCCTTTGCTTTACCGTGCGCATGCTCCGTCTGGCCCGCGATCGCCTATGGTGACGCAGCCCAGGCGCTTAAGTTGGGGATCGCCGCTTTGGGCAGAGATTCACGCCATAAAACCATAGAAGGAGCGTGGTGCCCTGGGGGCGCCTTCTCGTGTGGCGCCTTCTCGTGCCCCACTGGGCGTTGCCCACAGGAGGATGTGAATGTACAGATGTTGAAACCGATCGTATGGACCGGCACGGCCTTGGAACTTCTCGACCAGACTAAGCTGCCGCTGGAGAAGGATTACGTGAAGTGTGTGAGCTGCCGGGACGTGGCAGAGGCCATACGCACGATGAAGGTCCGAGGCGCGCCGGCCATCGGGGTAAGTGCTGCATATGGCATGGTGCTGGCGGCGCACGACGCGGACACGCACGACAAGGGCGCGTTCGTCGACCGGTTGAAGGCTGCTGCGCGCGACCTTGTACAGGCCAGGCCTACCGCGGTGAATCTGGCCTGGGCAGTGGGCAAGATGCTCGATGTGGCGTCGGCCTGTCCGGACTGGCGCGAAATCCCCGCGGCGATGGAGAGGGCAGCCTGTGCCATGGAGGCGGAGGATGTCGAGGCAAACCGGAGGATCGGCCGGAACGGGGCGGAGCTCCTCGGGAGCCCCGTCTCGGTGCTCACCCACTGCAACGCGGGCGCGCTTGCGACAGCGGGTTACGGGACCGCGCTGGGCGTGGTGCGGGCGGCGTTCGAGGATGGCAAGCGGGTTCACGTATTCGCGGACGAGACTCGCCCGTATCTCCAGGGGGCGAGGCTTACCGCGTTCGAGCTCCTCGAGGACGGCATCCCAGTTACGCTCATCACGGACAGCATGGCGGGTTACGTCATGAGCCTTGGGAAGGTGGATTGCGTCATCGTCGGAGCCGATAGGATCGCGGCCAACGGGGATGTGGCGAACAAGATAGGCACGTACAGCCTGGCGGTGCTGGCCAAGGAGAATGGGATTCCATTCTATGTCGCCGCGCCGGTGTCCACGCTCGACCTGGAGTGCCCGACGGGGCGGGACATTCCCATAGAGGAGAGGGACCCGAGAGAGGTCACGCACGTGCTCGGGCAAAGGATCGCACCCGAGGGGGTCGCCGTGTTCAACCCTGCCTTCGATGTGACCCCGTCTCGATACGTCTCGGCGATCATCACAGATAGAGGGGTGGCGCGTCCCCCCTATGAAACGAGCCTTCGAGCCCTCGTTGGTTGATTGGGGCTCCGAGTGTGTCCGGCGGCGCGAGCGTCGTCGGCAGGCTGGCGGGTATCGCGGGCGACCGCGCCAGTGCTGGTGAGACTCAGCCATCGGATTCGCGACGCGAGCGCCCGCTAGGGAAGAAGCCGCTGGGGAAGAACCCGTTGGGGAAGAGAGTGGGGGTTGGAATGGACGAGTCCAAGATGCTTCCCATACTCAAGGTCTATCCGGGACAAGTCTCTCACTACGTCGTGGTTTGTGGCGACCCGGCGAGAACCCAGATCATCGCGAGGCACATTGAGCACGCTCGCGAGGTCTCGTACAACCGTGAATACCGGCTCGTGAATGGCGTGTATCGTGGCACGCCCGTCACGATCGCTTCCCACGGGGTCGGCGCTGCCGGGGCGTGCGTGTGTTTCGAGGAGCTCATCAAGGCGGGCGCGAGGGTGCTCATCAGGGTCGGGACCGCAGGATCGCTGAACCGTTCCATAGTGGATGGGGACCTCATCGTCGCCACGGGTGCCGTCCGAGAGGATGGCGTCACAAGCCAACTGGTGCCGATCTCGTTTCCGGCCATAGCAGACTCCGCCGTGGTGGATGCTCTGTACCGCGTGGGGGTGGAGCGCGGCGCGAAGATCACCAAAGGCGTGGTGCTTACGGTCGGTGCTCTCTATCCCGGGATCCTGCCGCTTCCGAACGAGGAGATGAGTCGCGCGGGAGCCATCGGTGTGGAGATGGAGGTATCGGCCCTCCTCATTGTGGCCGCGCTGCGTGGCGCCCGGGCAGGCGCGATTCTGGCCGTGGACGGCATGGCGATCGAGTTCGACGGCAATTCGTACAATCCCAACCGTCAAGTGGTGGCGGAGGCCATCGAGCTTGAGGCGGAGATCGCTCTCGAGGCCGTGGCTCGGCTCGCCGCAACAGAAGGATAGGGGGACGCCGATCTCGCAGGCGAGACGGGGATGAGGTGAAGGTGCCGTGGTCGCGGTCTTTTTTGATGGCAGGCGGCTTCTTGTTCGCGAGGACATGCCCCTCCCGGCAAGGCGAGAGGGCGAGGCTCTTGTGCGAGTGAGGCTTGCCGGGATATGCAACACCGACCTCGAGGTGACCCGGGGATACCTGGGATATGTCGGTATCCTCGGCCATGAGTTCGTCGGGACGGTGGCGGATGCTGACGATCCGGGTCTCGTCGGGAGACGAGTCGTCGGCGAGATAAACGTGGCATGCGGCGAGTGCTCGATGTGCCGCATGGGCCACCCAAGACACTGCGAGCGCATACGCACCATGGGGATGCGTGACTGGCCCGGCTGCTTTGCAGACTACACGGTGCTCCCGTCCGGCAATCTGCACTGCGTGCCGGAGCACGTGGGCGACCTCGAGGCCGTGTTCGTCGAGCCGCTCGCCGCGGCCGTTGAGGTGCTGGAGCAGGTCCACATTCGTCAGTCTGACAGCGTTGTAGTGCTGGGCGACGGGAAGCTTGGCCTACTCGTGGCGGAGGTACTCCATGCCTCCGGCCACCGCGCGATCCTGGTCGGACGGCATGCCGAGAAACTAGCGATTGCGGAGAGGCGAGGCATCGAGACGGCTCTCGCAGGCTCCCGAAGCTTGCCGCGGAAAGCCGACGTGGTCGTGGAGTGCACCGGGAGCCCTTCGGGGCTCGCGGACGCCGCCGCACTCGTCCGCCCTCGCGGCACCATCGTCCTGAAGAGCACGTTCCACGCCGGCGCGCCTGTCAACCTCTCTCCTTTGGTGGTAAACGAGGTCACGTGCGTTGGGTCGAGGTGCGGCCCGTTTCCGCCCGCCATTCGACTCCTTGAGGAGCAGAGGATCGATACGAGCGGCCTCATCGGGGCCATCTTCCCTGCTGCGCGCGCGGTAGAGGCTTTCGAAGAAGCATCGAGAAAAGGAAGCCTCAAGGTGCTCCTGGATTTCCGGGGCGAGGCGTCCTAGCCGCGGGATGAGAGCCACAGCTGCTCGTCCGCAGGGTCGCGGCACCGGGCTTTTCGGGTGCACATGGACTTTAGGCAGGGTGGGACGGTGACGAGGGGTGGACGAAAAGACCAAGACCGATGCGAACCGCAGCGGTCGAGAAGGCGCCGGGTTCGACACGCAGGCGATCCACGCCGGGTGGGATGGCAAGCACGCGCACGGTGCGATAAGCCCTCCGATTTTCCTGACTTCCAGCTTTGTATTCGACAGCGTTTCCCACGCGCAGGAAGTTTTTTCGGGAGAATCCGCCGAGTACGTCTATACCCGCGGTAACAATCCTACCCTGCGGCTCTTCGAGCGCAAGATGGCGATCCTCGAGAAAGGTGCTGGGGCAGTGGCTTTTTCCTCCGGAATGGCGGCCATCTCATCCGTCCTCCTCTCCTTGCTCAAGGCGGGGGACGAGGTTTTGGCCTCCCGAACTGTTTATGGCTCAACGTACCACGTGCTTACGCACCTCCTCCCGCGATTCGGCATAAGGCCGAGGTTCGCTGACCTTTCACGCCCTGGCGAAGTTCAAGCAGCTTTCTCTGACTCTGACGCGACCAAGGTTGTGTACCTCGAGTCTCCCGCCAACCCTAACCTGGGGATCGTTGATATAGCCGCCACCTGCGAGGCGGCTCATGCCCGGGGGGCCGCGGTCGTGGTCGACAACACCTTTGCTACGCCGTATTTCCAAAACCCGCTTTCGTTCGGCGCGGACGTCGTGGTGCATTCGTGCACGAAGTACATAAGCGGGCACGGGGACGTGCTCGGGGGCGTGGCGGTGGCGCGCGACCCGGATTACGTTACCCGCCTTCGCTTTGATTTCCTCTGCGACCTCGGGGGCGTGTTGTCGCCGTTTAACGCGTGGCTCTTGGTTCGAGGGCTGAAGACCCTTCGCCTCCGCATGGAACGCCACGCCGCCAATGCGCTTGCCGTGGCAAGGTTTTTGGCGGGCCACCCGAAGGTGGAACGCGTTCTGTATCCAGGCCTTGAAGGATTCCCTCAGCATGAGCTCGCCATGCGCCAGATGCGGGGATACGGCGGCATCGTGTCGTTTGAACTGAAGGGCGGATATGACGCTGCAGTCCGCTTCATGGACAGCCTGCGGTTGTGTACCATCGCAGTGAGCTTGGGAGACGCGGAGACCCTCGTCGAGCACCCGGCGTCCATGACACATCGCGAGTACCCGAGGGAAAGGCTCTCTGAATTCGGGTTTAGCGAGACCCTCGTGCGCCTCTCAGTGGGCCTGGAAGACCCTGAGGACA
>Ga0134100_1003373_pt1 | contig 10746 bp, 7 predicted proteins | sample 11_taG_2_FD_94444 | JGI IMG/M metagenome (GOLD analysis project Ga0134100, IMG submission 94444) | Switchgrass degrading microbial communities from high solid loading bioreactors in New Hampshire, USA - 11_42_5_180_A3 metaG | ecosystem: Engineered > Bioreactor > Semi-continuous > Anaerobic >...
GGGTATTCCGGCTCCTCCCGTCCACCACCCCGCTATAGCTGCAGCAATGGTTGTAGCCAATTCTTTTTTCTTTGCATCGGTATAAACGTGGATAGTATTCATTCCAAATCTTATCAGAAGAATCTGGGACTTTGTCATCAGCTTATTGATACTTTCTGAGGAATTTCCATGTAGAATGTATTCGACCTCGCTATTAAAAAATGTTTCCCTCAGGCTTTTATTCATACCGCTAAAATCCACATCTTCCTTTTCACTATCGTCATATTTAAGCACAGGAACGGAATTTTTAAATATACCCATTATATATTCATTGATGAATATTTCATCTCTTAATGCCGACAAACCCTTTGCGAGTATTTTACCTACTGAACCTAAAAAGCCAAAAACATTTTCCGCAAACATGCCCTGTTCATTATAGAAATCCGCTTCCGTTTCAACTCCTGTAAGATTTCCTCCATAGGCCACTTCGTCTGAGCCGTGAGCTGTACTGCCGGTATTTGTGTAATTATCAGCATATTCAATGCTTTTTAAATACTGCGAGTCTTCATTATCAAAGGAAGGGCTTCTGATTTTTTTCCTTGAGGGAAGCTGTTCCATGTCTATACCTGATTCTATTATATCTTTATCCTTTTGATCTCTGCCTCCATCACTGTCATTCTTTAGCGCTTTACTGATGTTTTTTTGTAAATCTTTCCGTGGATCAGCAGCATCTCCTCGTTTTGACGGCCTTTCATAATCATAGATTATGTTATTGTTATAATCTTGAAGATTTTCTCCTAACATTTGAAGAATTGTTTTCTTAAGTCTTGCCGGGTCTTGCTCCGACATCATCATCATTTTAATTTGTTCAAGCTTTGTTAACTCTGCATTCAGTATAGTCCTGTTTTGTACTACGTAATCAAGTATTTCTTCCGCTTCACTCCCCTGGGCGGTAAGTTCTCTTAACTTTCTTATGTCAGCTTCACATGTTGATTTAAAGGAAGCGGAGAGTTCACCCTCCACTTTAAAATCCTCATTTAAATATCTTTCGAGCCGGTTTAAAGATTCTCCGGCCTCTTCTGCCAATTCCATTATCTTTTTTATATTTTTTTCAGCTTCAATATTCGGTTGAATAAAGCCACGGGTGTGTGTTTCTTGTAAATCAAGAAATATACTGTCTATTTCTTTCTGTGTACTGTTAGTTTGAGTATTCATCTGCCTTAATACCTTTTCCAACTGTACAATACTTTCTGCTAAGTAGGCTATCTCCTCCTCATTTTCGAGGCTGTTCATGCTCTCAATTAATTCAGTTTTCATTTCTAAAAGTTCATCTCTGTTCTTTTTTAAAGCACAGTAATGTTCAGCTTTTTCTGCAAGTTTGTATATCATGTCCTCTCTGGTTCCGTCTTTGTTATATCCATTTACATAGAATTTATCAGAGTTTCCGTCTCCATCAATGTTCCTTTTTAAAGCCTGCTGAGCTCCGTCGACTTTAACCAACAGCTTGTCCACTTCATACCTCATTCTGTATGCTTCAGATATATTGCCTGCCTCTTTAACCACTGAAAGCTTGTCCCATATGCCTTCAATTATTTCTTTGGGTGCTCTGTACTTCATATACTGAAGAATCTGGTTCCTTACCGCATCATTTTCCGTAAGGTTTAATATTGGAGTAATATCAAGTTTTTCTATTTTAAACCCGTAAATATCAAACAGCTCTGAAACGTCTTCATCTTCATATATCATGAGATTTCTTTTCAGATAATCCTCAACAGTTGACTTGATTTTTAAGTTATCTCCTCCGCTAAGGGCAAAAACCCCATAGTTTTCCTTTAGTGTACTGTCAAATCCTGAAAGTACTGATTTCGCGGCACTTAAAACAGCCCTCTTTGCCTGGGCTTCTCCGTTTACGATTCTTGCAATATCTACAATTGCTCCTGCTAAAATTATAAGCGCCATAAGTATTATACATAAAAAAACTGTTACCTGCCCTTTATTATCGCTTTTTCTCACGGTATCTTCCCTCCGAAATCACTCCAGTAATTCTTTGATCCGGTTATGTATATTAGCTACAAAGCCCCGCACCTTGTCGCCGGTATCCTTGAGTTCAGGGTATTTTTCTTCAAGCTCCCTCTCAATATCAATCAACAGGTCCACATTTCTTATGATCTCATCGGGATCACTTATCACTGATTCAGAAACAGCCTTAATTTTATATACATTTTCTATGCCAAACACTTTAAGAAAGCCCGCACCGGGAATTATATAGCTCTCTTCTATGACAACCCTTACTTTTTTACCGATAACATAATTCAAAAGGTTCACAGAAGCTTTCCTGTCCGCTGCTTTTATTATTGAATATCTCCCCGCCCTGCTCTCCAGATATGACTCTACCTTAATCCTCTTTTCTTCATTTGAAGTGTCCCAAAGCCACCAGTAAAGTTCCATACCCTCCGGACTAATTTTATAATCCCTGCCCGTTTCAATATTGCTGTATCTGTTTCTCCAGAAATGTGCGCCCCTTTCAGCTGTTCTATCGGCAAGTAATTGGAGGTATGCTCTTTGAAAAACAAGGAAGGATATATATATTATTGCAATAAGACTTAAAATAACAGTCGGAACAACAATCGCCGCTTCAACGGCAATACTGCCCTTGGAATGAGTATTGTCAGTCTTTGTTTTTTTTAATATTTTCCCAAGCATACTCCTCTACCTGCCAATTTTTTGATACAGTAATTATGATATTAATAACTGTGTCATAATTTATAAAATATAATAGCTGCATAAATTTGTATTTATATATTAAATTTACATTATATACCAATATTTTACACTACTTTTGCCTTTTTGTGAATACTTTTTGAGAATTTATTATAGTTTTGAGGATTTATTATTTAGGAAATCCATAATCCGGAAAGCTTCTCATCTTTGAAATCTTACTATTATAGAAAGCCTCTGATTTCGAAACTTATTAATCGCTTATTTTTAAGAGAATTTCTTTATTATTTTGAACATTTCCAATTATATAAAATCTCTTAATTTAAAAGAATTACTCATTTAGTGAATCTCTTGATTTTTAAAATCTCTCATTTCAGAAAAATTCTTATTATATATAGAGAGAGCTTTATATTAGAAAAACTTTTATTTTCAGAAAGATTCTTATGCTAGAAAAATTCTTGTTTTAGGAAATTTCTAGTTATATAAAGCTTCTTATTGTTAATAGAGTTTATTATCAAAAATTCAAATTTCTTATTTGAGTTTCAATTTCTTATCTGGCAAATTCCCTTAAAAATCTCCTAATTGAACGAGTCTGTCACGTTGTAAGATTTATACCGGCCTGTTACTTTATCCGCACTGCTGTAGTCGAATAACAGAACGGTTTTACGGTTCTTAATGCTTCCATCCTTAAGATAATCGGACACATCAAGAGTAAAAAGCTCAAAATGGACATACTTGTATATATTTTTGGGAGTTTCTCCTGCAAATGCGGGCAGGTAAGTCTGAATATTTTTTTCGTTTCTTAAAAAATCAAAACAAGTTTCTTTAAAGCCATTAGGCTGCGTCCTTGTTATATTTGCAGGAAGACTTCCTGATTTATCACAGGATAAGAAATCAAATTTTAGAAGTTCATTGACTGCATCTATATCAGCCTGACTAAATTTGTCACGGACAAAATCAAAAATTATATCATACAGCCTATTCAGGGCTACAGGCCTCCTCATATAACCCCTACCGCTGTTATATCTGTAAAAATCCCTATAGAAAATATACGGATAAGAGTGATAAAGCTTGTCCACAATATATTTAAGAGTGCCGGCAAATCTGCCTGTATTATAGTAACGTTCGACAAATTCCTCTACACCCTTTAATTCGGCAATATCATCAAATGATATATATTTGTTGCTTAAAATCTCGTAGGGCGGATAATCCCTGAAAACATAGCCGTGTAAATGTGCTTCACGTCTGATTTTAGATCCCTTCAGAAGTTTTAAAAAACCCAGTTGAAGCTGGTGTGGCTCAAGATTGTAAACATCATTGAAAGATTCGGTAAAGGAATCCATATCCTCCAATGGAAGACCGGCAATAAGATCAAGATGAACGTGTATATTTCCCTTTTCTCTCAGCTTTGAAGTATTGTAAAATACCATGTCAAGATTTGTTTTTCTGTCAACTGCCTTCAAAGCATCAGTGTTTGTCGTCTGTACTCCTATTTCAAATTGAATTTTCCCTACAGGAGCAGTACTGAGCAAATCCAGCACCTCATCGTCAAAAAGGTCTGCCGCAGCTTCAAAATGAAAGTTTGTATCCCCGCCATTCTCTATAACGAAACTGAAAATCTCCAGAGCCCTTTTTTTATTGCAATTAAATGTCCTGTCCACAAATTTTATTTGCTTTACACCTGCATGGATAAGCCTGACAATATCTGACTTCACCCGTTCCATATTAAAAAAGCGGACTCCTTTTGATACAGATGAAAGGCAATATGAGCATGCAAAAGGACATCCTCTGGATGACTCAAAATATGCTATTTTGCTTTTTCCTATTGAAAGCAGCATTTCCTCAGTATAGGGCGAGGGAATGTCATTTATATCCTTAACATATGCGATAGCTACTTCCGGAAGTATTACTCTGCCTGCTGAGTCACGATAATACAGCCCTTCGATTTCGCTAAAATTGCCTAAAGAGTAATGTATGCATTTCAGAAGCTTTGGAAAACTGATTTCTCCTTCCCCTGCTATTATAAAATCTATGTGGGGATTGCAATCCATTAGTTCTTTGGCTTCAAATGAAACTTCAGGTCCGCCCAGAATAATTTTTAATCCCGGACATATTTTTTTAATATTCGCAACGAGTTTCAACACATAAGATATATTCCATATATAACATGAAAAAGCAACTATATCTGCTTTCTGCTCATATATATCCATAAGGATATGATCCATATTGTCATTTATTGTAAACTCCAATACACGTACTCCACCATGCTCTTCCCCGCAGCACGCTTTAAGATACCACGGAGCGAGAGAAGAATGAATGTATTTTGCGTTTAGTGAAACTATAACCGTCTTCATAAAAAAACCTCGCCTAAGTATTAGCGAAGCTATTATACAGAATTTAAACCAATGTTTCAAGCATCCATGAATATGTCAAAAATAACCTTTCCCACCCTGTCTATATGTTCTTTTAGCTCAGAATTTCTCAGATGGGTATAATCTACAATATCAAAAAAATATGGCAATTGGCTATATTCTTCCAACGCAGCATGAAGCGATGACAAAGTATCAAATGAAATGTTTTCACCATAAACAGCTATATCCACATCTGAACCACGCTTAAAATTCCCCTTGGATCTTGAACCGAAAATTACAGCCTTTTCAATTTCAGGATACCTTTTGACAGTTTCTACTATGTATCGCAAATCATCTTCACTTAAGCCATGATTCATATAAAATCACCCAACTTCATGCAGAGCTCATAAATAACGGCATAATATTTATTTCTTATTAACTCTTCTGCTTCTTTAGCTCTTACTTCATCATACGTATGTGCCATTAGATTTCTCTTTTCCAATGCATCTATCCAAGTGTGTCCATCAGCAATAAGCTCTGTCTGGAAAGCTGTTTGAATGGCGCTTCTGGGATTTTTTACATCAAAGCCCTCTTGTTCCAAATAATCTTTCATGGTTTTCCAAGCCAATTCAAAAGTATACTCAAAACATTTAATCAATCCTTTAAGCTCAAATTTGTTTAACTCATCCTTTTCAATAAATTCTTTCAGTTGCATTGCAGGTGCGGGATTAAACAACACTTTTGCCCATGCCGTTTGGCAGTTTCAATTGCCTTATAGACTCATTTCCACCCAATCCTGCTGCGGCAACAGTCTGATTTGCCGCCCTAATCAAATATCCTCTCAACACTTGCAAAGCGCCTGAGCAATATCTACCCAGCGGCTTAAATATTCAGGATTCCCTCCGCATGTACGCAAGTCTTTTAATATAATTTCAAGGTTGCAATCTTTTGCTGCTTTTAACACAGTAATAATATCTTCTTTTACCGCTTCTTCGTCAATCTGCCCGGACACAAAAGAAGGATTGGGTTTCCTTGAATAAATGCACTTTCTTCCAATCTTCTTTGCAGCTATGTTCACATCTGACCACGGACTTACAGAAATACGCCAGATATTTGGTATTTCAAGTATGTCGTCTAATTTATCATCAAGCTTTTCACAGCAGCCGTAGCAAACAAGTCCAAATCCGCTTAATGCTTTTTTCTGGTAGGGAAGAACAAACTCACGGAACATGTCAGGGGATACATCCGTAAATTCCTGTGCATCTGCAAATCCCCACAAATCTTTCAGCCTTACCCTGGTCCCATCATAATCCTTTTGTGGGAGCCTGGATGTATAAGCCAAACCTCCTGAGCCTGTATAGGAAGCTTTGTTGTTCAGCAGCAACCGGTTTTCCTTTTCAAGCCTTTGCAAAAGCTCAAGTTTGGAAGATGCCATGTGATCCATCACGCGATGAAAAAATCCGGGTTGGTCATAAAGGTCAAAAAGCATGGAAGTAAGCCCTCTTAAGTGTACAAGCTCAATTAAAAGGCTTGCAACGAGCACAACATATGGAAGGGATAATGTTACAGTTAATATATCCCCTAAAATATCTTCCAGCAACTCTACTCTTCTTTTTGTCTCATTTTCATCATAAATAAAGTCCAGCCTGTGGTTAAGGAATACTTGCAGATCTTCTTCCGTATTTAGTACAGGCTTGAAAGCATAAGAACCACCTTTTAATTCTGCCGGGCTCTGTCCCTGAATACTTAGTCCCCATGCTGTTGTCTGGTCGGCTTTTGCATAATGGTACCCAGTATATTCTCCTACGCAATCAATATTTATTTCAGATTCGAATACCGTATCATCGTGAAAATGTTCCCAGTGGTATATTTTCTGCCTTAGCTGGTACTCATATTCCTTCAGGAAAGAATCCTCAACAAGCAGGGTTTCCTGTGGAATGATTTCTCTCCATGCGCCGTCACCGTCAGGATATATCAGCACACGGGGATCAACCTGCTTCATATCATTGTGTTTTATCCATTCCTTTTTAAGGATCTGCTGTCTTGGGTCTGCCGAAATTTCAGCAACCCTTGAGGCCAGCTCTCGTACAATTTGCTTGTCACGTTTATACCCTTCCATATCCTTTCACCTTCCATAATTACTGTATCGGAAAATTACTACATTGGTCATTCAAGTATTTTCAGAATTATATTTAGAGTTATATTCAAAGTTATATTTAGAATTATACTTTGAGTTAACTTTAAGTTATACTTTGAGTTATTCCTAAAGTTATTTTTAAAGCTATGCTTTGAGTTATACTCTGAACTGTACTTAAAGTTATTCTTAAAGTTATACTTAGAGTTATACTTTGAGCTACGCTTAAAATAATGCTTTGAATTATACTTTAAGCCGTACTTAAAGCTATACTTTAAGTTATACTTAGGGTTATGCTTATTATTAGCTCTTGAGCTCGGAACTCCTGCTATCTAAATGCCAGCACAACAAGTTAAGTTAACTTATTGTGCTGGCTTGTAGGGCCAGGAACCGCGGAAGGAATTTTCATAAAGCCAAAACAGTATGTGCTTTGACAATTACTGGAGCAATCCATGGCCTTCAAAAGCGAGCACAACTGATTAAGTTACATTACAGTCATATTTAGGTCCAGGATTTTATATAATAAATATCTTCAGTATTCATAGGGATTTCTGCTCCATTCTTAATGAAAACCGGCATATAATCAAGGGGACAAGTTATCCGGTACCATTCCCTGCCCTTATATTTCTTTTTGGTAAACAGGTCCTCCCAATCCCCCTCAGGCAAATATACCTGCCTGACAGCGTTATGTCCGCCCAAAACAGGTGCCACAAGAATATCGTCACCGAAGTAGTATTCGTCAAAAATACCTTTTACAACAGGATCATCAGGGTGTTCTAAAACCAATGGACGTAAGAACGGTACTGAATCCGCAACACACTTCTTTGCCGTTTTAAGAATATAGGGCATAAGCTTGTAACGAAGTTTAATAAAACCGGTAACTATTGCCTGTGCCCTTTCACCATAAGCCCACGGCTGACGGGTTGTAGTACCGTGAAACCTGCTGTGGGATGAGAAAAGCCCAAACTGGGACCATCGAACGAATATTTCTTCAGAAACTTTGCCATAGAAGCCTCCCATATCGTGGCTCCAGAAAAGCACACCGGACATAGAAAGTGATAACCCTCCCCGCAGCGTAGACGCCATTCCTTCGTAAGTTGACGGAGGATCACCGGTCCAGCATACAGGAAACTTCTGCATGCCTGCGCATCCGCTACGCGCCCAGACCAGTGCATTTGTCTCACCCTTAATTTCCTTAATTGTATTGTATACAGCTTCATTATACAATCTTGAATAGACATTCCGCATTTCATACCCGGTTTTACCGTTTGAAAAAACACAGTCAAATGGAATGTCTTCTCCAAAGTCCGTTTTTAAAACATCCACGCCTTCGCTAAGTATGTCTCTCACCTTCTTCTGATACCATTTTACGGCTTCGTTGTTGGTAAAATCCACAATAGCACAATATGACAAAAGGCCGTGCCATAAATCAGCAGTATAGACATTGCCGTCCTTTTGCTTGGCAAAATACCCCTTTTCCCTACCCTCCCTGAACATATCTGTTTTTATGGTTACATATGGGTTAATCCACAAACATACTTTATAACCACGTTCCTTCAGTATATTCAGCATCTCAACCCTTCCGGGATAGAATTCTTCATCCCAGACAAAATCGCACCACATATCGTTTCTCAGCCAGTAGCAGTCAAAATGCATAACATCACATGGAATACCTTCACTTCTAAAGCGCTCTGCATCTTTAAGTGCGCTTTCTCTTGAGTTGCCCTTGAAACCTGTTGAATACCATAGGCCAAAAGACCAATCAGGTGGAAGGGCAGCAGGGCCTGTAAGCTGAATGTAACGGGACAGAATATCTTTTAAGCTATCCCCTGTCAGGATATAATACTCCAAAGAACTTTGCGGTGCATTTATGCTGATGGAAGCTGTTGACCTGCATCCGATATCAAACTCAGTTATTAGATGTGAATTGAGGAACAAACCATAGCCATATGAACTTATATAAAACGGAATATTCTTATAGGATGCCGCATCACGGCAGCCCAATGTATCAATATTCTTAATGACAATGTGCTGGCCCCGTTTGTCAAATTCCGTAAACCTCTCTCCCAATCCGTAAATATGCTCATCATAGCGGAGGGCGGCACAAATATTTGTACTTATGACATTTCCGGAAGAATCTGTCGTGTAACCCATAGGTGGGATTCTGTCTTCACCTTCTCCCACCGAGTTAACATCGTTGAAATTTTCTTTATAGATGATCTGTCCTTTCGTATCTTTTATCATAAAAGAAAAAGGATTTTTCCCGATAACAAGGGCTTTGTCGCCATAATCAGCCTCAAGGCTCTCCCCTGTGTTCCGGACGATAACATTATCTATGGGTTTAATATAATCATGGTTCACGAAATCGTACTCAGGTGCATTTATTTCTTTTCCGAACCGGATTCTGATTATACCGTTGCGAAAGAGGCTAATCATTATGGAAAAAGCGTTTTCTTCCTGGTCTTCTACGACTAAATTCAAATTGTGGTTATCTTTGAAAAAGTCTTTCAATTTAGCTGCGTAGCGGTAAATTAAACTCCTGTTTTCCATCGGTCATACTCCTTACTGTTATCTTACTTCTTACAGTTTTTTTCAACATATTTAATAAGCGCCTTTGCTTCTTCAACTGTTTCTGTTTGGGTGTTGAGATATAGCCCTTTTGAAGAGAGATTGTCCAGCAAAATTGGGATATCCTCAGGTGGGGCCATAATAATCAGCGATTTCCCCGCTTCCTGTATTCGTTTTAAAATATGTATATAATTGGAGGGCGGCAACTGCCCTTCAACATATGTCCATTGTATTGCTTTCAGTTTGGAAAGCTCAAGAAGGTAATGAAGATGCCTTTCCTGTTCAATGCCGTCAAAGTGATATACCGGATATTCCAACCATTCAAGCTACTGCACAATTTCAGGAACAACAAATTCTTCAAACATTTTAGGAGAAAACATCACTGACATATCACATTGCATATGATTAAGCCGGCCCGGGGCCAAAAGGTGCATCCATGCATGGGCCCCACCTTCGTTTATGTCCAGTGTGGCATTATAAAACAACTCGCTGGTTTTTACCCAGGCCTTATTTATTAACCTGATAGCTTCCTTAAGCTGTTCAGGTTCTTCAATCATATCCAATAATACATTTTGCGTCCCGTATAAGTGCCCAATGGCATCAAGGGTGCCGCAATTGTCAGGTATGCCGATAAAGAACTCGTCCCAGGCGTTTTGCACAAGGTACCTGGTTATTTCCAACTGCTTATTTAGCGGTTTTTCTGTGTAAGTACTTTTAACGTCAGAAAGGCTTTTCCAGACCGGGTCAAACCAAATGGTATCATTGCCGTAATCCGGTTTCGCACCAAAGTATTGGCAATGCCCCGATGTACCGTTGTTCTGAAAAACTATCGGCAAAGCTTCACCGCCCAGAAATGTGCGTTCGAGCCTGGCAATAGCACTTTTCAGAATAGTCTCAGGGTCTTCCCAGTATCTTCTCAAGGCGTCAGGATCGCCCGTCAGGTCCCTGTCATTATTAAACATGGAAATATTAGCTCCTTTCTCCAAAGGGGCAACA
>Ga0134100_1003385_pt1 | contig 10711 bp, 6 predicted proteins | sample 11_taG_2_FD_94444 | JGI IMG/M metagenome (GOLD analysis project Ga0134100, IMG submission 94444) | Switchgrass degrading microbial communities from high solid loading bioreactors in New Hampshire, USA - 11_42_5_180_A3 metaG | ecosystem: Engineered > Bioreactor > Semi-continuous > Anaerobic >...
TACACGAACACGCTGCCGGCCGCTATACAGCCGCACACAGGCTTCGGCAACCCCCACATGCCTGACCAACCTGATGCCACCTCGCGTTCTACGAAACAGTGCGGCTGACGCAGCTCAAACGAGGGTGCGTCGGGGTAATACCGACGGATAAGGTCGGGGGTGAGGACCATTCCGGGGATTCCTGAGTCGCTCAGGACTATCACCGGCGATCTTGCAGTGATGATGAACAAGCGTCTTCCATCAACCGTTACCAGCTTCTGAAACGGTGCCGTTTCGCTCTCGGGTGAATCCGCTATCCATAGGGTACCCTGTCCCAGCCCCCTGGATTGGCCGGCACCTACGGCTATCGAGAAGCCGTCACCCTCTCTGAAAGGCTCCAGGACGGTTGTAAGGATATCGCGCTGTTCTGGAGTCATGGACCAGAAGCCAGCGAATACCAGTTGAGGGCGCCCGGTGCCGCGCTGACGAAGCGGATCTGGGAGGAACGGCTGGACCAAGTCGATAGAATGGAGGATTCCCTCTTCGGCCGTTTCACTTTGCCGGTTCAGGCCGACTCTGGTCCGCCTGCGCACTTCCGGCTCAACCTTCAGCCAGCGGCCGGGCACCACGTCCGACATCACGGCGTAACCGCGGACCCGTTCCATCCGGCCATCGCAGCCCGGGTATCTGCACCTGAGCCCGTCCGTGGATTCGCGCTGTCCGGAGACGGCAATATCGATAGTGGTGTGATGCTCTCGACCACCTTTGAGGCCCGGACTGTTCTTACACGTGCGGGCGGTTTGAGGAATCACGATAGCATCGAGAACCCGCTTGTGGAGGCGCTCGCCGAAATCATCCTCGTCCCATGCCGGATAGAGTGGGCCGAACCGAACCCCGCCGCGTCCGAAAACGCGGTCCAGGTCAAGGTCGCCTTCGCGAGTTTGTCGTGCAAAGGGGGAAAAGCGTTTGCCCCTCTCAGCATACAGTTTGGTGCCGAGCGACCCTCTCAGGACACTGCCCGGCACATGCTTCTGCGATACACGGTGGCTTTGCGCATCCATTCCGGTTCCTGTTGCTATTGGAGTCTTCGGCTTGAGTGCCACGAAGTACCTGCGGTGCTTCTCAGTTTCGCGCACTGGCCATAACCCCCTCCAGAGCCGCCTCTATGAGGCGCCTCGCACGGTCCTCGGCAGCGTCACCGTAAACCGAGGGTTCGCCCGCAATGGCTATTGCGTTCAGCGCGACTTTCTCGACGGCTCCGAGTCCGCGCCCTTTGCCTCCGCCGATGCGCTGAACGCTCTTCATTGCTACAAGGAGGAGGCCAAGGTCACCCGGGGCGAGATCACCGGTGACGGTTCCCACGTAGCAGAGCCTGGCATCGTCCGAACAGAACCCAGGGATTTCGAAGGTGAACAGCCGTTCTTCCGCAGCCGTCTTGGTCTGCCTTGAAATGCTCACGTGAGTCCTCATGAGCTTGGCGGGAAGGACGGTGTTTTGCCACGAGGTCGCTCGGTCGTCACCCTGTCCATCTTCGCCCCCCACTTTCGTGATGCGTTCGGCGTAGGTCCTTCGCGGTGCCACAGACAGGACAAAGTCGGAAACGACGATGGGCGAAGGAAGCCAGGGATTGCCGAAGATGCGGCACGCCACGCATGCCCGGGGTGCGGGGTCCGGACCTGCGGTGTCTGGCTTGCACATCTCCTCGGGTTTTGGTGGCCTGCACGATGATTTCAAGGACTCGACGGAGTTGGCAAGCGATTCAAGCTGAGCCCTCACTCGTCCCCTGAAGGACGTGGCAGGTATGACCGCCCGGCCTTTCCAGTCCACCTCGAAGCTCTTATCGGCCGAGAGCACATCGCTGCTCCTGCCGATGAATACAGGTGATCGTGGGTAGATGGCTATGTCCAGCCTGAACTTCACCGCTCATCACCGCCCCCCTTTAGCTGCGTTGCTTTCATTATCTGAACAAGCTCTGTGAATGGCTCTACGGTCTCACAGCCTGTGGGGGCGTTCCAAGGAAGGTTGCCACCAAACAGACACTGCCAGCGACCGTGGTCGCGGTCCTCAAGCAGTTCGAACGCCTTCCAGCGCTCTGTCCCGCGGGCACGTCCCTTTTGATAGAGATAGTGAAGTATGGCACCGTGAGGGCTGCAGTTGCGGAACGCCACAGCCAGGCTCTGCACGAGGGACTGGTGCTGGCGTAGCTCGTTAGCTATGTCTAGCAGGAAGCTAAGCTGACTTTCGTCCAGCGGTTGCATTACCGAACGTATGACAAAGCACCGGTTTTCCGCGTTATCGCGGTTCTTCAGCTTGCCGAGAGGCACCACCATGCGCGTGAGCTCGCGTGTGTACGCGTCCCAACCTGAGGGGAGGTTATCCAGGGAATTCGCAATGACGAACGCGACTGTACCCTTGGGCGATGGTTCCTTCGAGTTTCGCACCTTTCCTTTGGCTTCCTTCATCGCTTGTTCTTCAGCCCATTCCGATACGACCCGAATCGGCGCTTTGGAGTCGCATATCACGACTCCGAACGAGAACGATACCGGCTTGCGGTTGGCATCGGAGGGGAAAGGACAGACGGTTGCCGAGGTCGCAGGCATCTTGAATTCGGCGTCGGTCAATTCCAGGAGGTGCCTGGTCAAAGGAAGAGCGAGTGTGCCAGCGGTGATGAAGGACATGTCGTCACCGCCCAGAGTAAGTACCTCGAACGGTATGTGCTCGTACTGTGCGCCACGTCTTAGATCCTCCACAATGCTCATAGCCAGAGCAAGCCCCGCCGCCGCTTTCGTGATTGCGGCTACCCTCTGGGACCACTGAATTGTCGCGGGGATGCTGTCTAGCTTCTGTACCATGCCCCCGAAGTTGTTCCCGTCCCCGAAGATGACGGCGTTATGCTTGTAGCGGGCGTTTTCCGCCGGGAGATCATCCAGGGAGGACGCAAGTTCGTCGGTGTCGCCGTGCGCCTTGCCATCTTGCGTTTCGGTATTTCGTGTCTGTAGCAACTCCCGGGCGCTAATTCCGAGACGAGACAACAGCTTTGAGATCCGTCTCCTGGCCCATTTTTCCGAGGTTTCGATCTTTCGATTGCACGGGTCGCATATCCACCCCAAGCCGTCTTGGTCTGTGAAGCGCTCTGAGGCCGGACGCAGTCTGCATTTGTCGCATCGCGCTTCAAACGGTAGGATCTCGATAGCTGCAACTTCGGCCTTGTTCCTATCCTTCTGCAAGCTGTTCCATGCCTCGCTGCTTATCGATTTCCACTTCTGGACGACATCTCGAAGGGTTGCCGCAGCCTCGCCAACCGCAATCCATACGGGCCCCACATTGTCGTAAAACCGGCGCTTTATCAGATCCCTCCACGTTACACCGTCCGACGCTGGCCCTTCGACCATCGAGAGGAATTCAATGGTGCTTGCAGCGCAGCGGACGACCGCCTCATGACCGTTTTCCTTCACCACGTCTTCCCTAATGGTTTCCCCGATAGTTTGGTCAAGGAGGGCTGAGGCCCCACGGATCTCCTTGAGGCCTGGGGATTCGAAGACGTAATGCTGAATACGCTGCGGGGCGGCGACGATGAACCTCATCTGTATTTCCGCCGCTTGTCTAGGGAGATCGAGGCTTCTCGTCTCTCCGCCAAGCCATGCGCGGAGCGAAGGGAGGATCTCCCGAATGGGCTCTGGAATGCCGTCCTGCACGGCACTGATGCCTGCGATGAACGACGCTACGGCAAACGCCCCGGGAACCGTGTGAAGGATGCCGACGATGTGCTTTGACCCCTCCGAGTTGCCAGCTTCCGGCTCGAGGAAGGGCGATGCGAGGACCCCAAGCCTTGCGGTGCTCACTGCATCATGGCGAAGTGGCAGGGCGCCGCGGTCGGACTGATGGTCCTGCTCTCCGTTGGCGAGCGCGTGCCGCACCGTGCATCCTGCGATGAGGCTCCCAACGAGAAGCCGCTCGGGGAGGAGATCCTCCTGGGCACCTGGTCCGGTGCCGGCTCGTAGGGGCAGGATGGGAGGTAGCTTGTTCTCCTCGAGGTGCCTCGTTCGGAAGGCTTTAGCGGGGCTGTCGTAGCTGCGCAGCACGGAGTCGAGGTCTACGAGATCAGCCGGGCCAGCGCTTTGACCGAATGGGTCACGCCACTGGATGTCAGCGACGCCCCCGCCGCTATCTCGCTGGACCGCGAGGCCTAGCCTGAGAGGGAACAGAAGCTCATAGTACTCCTCGCTCCAGAAGCGTGCGAGTGCGTTCGCGAGCTCAAAGGCGGAGTTGTTCGCAGCGGAGCTAACGCCGGAATTGTCGGTGCAGGGGTTGCGTCCGCGAAGCGCTTCAGCCAACCGGTCCGCAACCAGGTCTGCGAGATGCGCGAGGCAAGCTGCGCGCCATGGGCCGCTCGAGCGGTATGTGACGCCGGTAAACCTATCCTTCCAGGAGACCATAATCACCATCCTTTCGCCGCGGCGTTTCCAATAACAAGCACGCATTCCTCCTTCCATGCGAAGGAATTACCGCTGCTCTCAGCAGACTGTCAACAGGACACAGGGCGTGCGCCACCATGTCACACGGAGACGAAGAACCAGAGTATATGGCTGACGCACGGGAACTTGTTACCAGCGCGGGTCGTCCCCGGAAAATGATAACCCATTGGTGCGACACCAGCCTCGCGCAGTGTCGCGACACGCCCGCTGCGTATGTAGCGGGTGATACGGCGGCAAACGCCCGGTCAGCTTTCCGGCTACCCTCCGACCTGCTGACAGACCCGCAAAGCGTCACGTTAACACGATGTAGGGGCCTTATGCACCCATGTGTCCGTGCCCCATGGCCTCGGACTTGAGCCCTATGGATTCCGGTGCGATGTGAGAGTTGACGTGTCTGGTGCAATGGAGCTGGCGACTGAGGTTTCGGGTGCTCCGGTTATGTCGGTGGTGCGTCAATGTTTGCGTCTGCGTGGCCGGGACAGGCATACCGAGGCTCTCCCTGAGTGTGCTGCTAGAAATTGTCTTCGACAGGATCTCGGTGTTTCCTGCCATGTATGGGAATTTTCGAAGGATGGCGGCGGGCCAAGGAGGACTGGTATAGTTCGTGGTCGAGTCCAGGCAGAGATCCCAGTTCAAGCTGAACGTTTTCTGCAGGACTTTCCCGATTCACGTTGAAAGAGTGGGTTGCATGCCGGTTGCCACACGTGCCGCGCTCGAGTATGCGTAAGGAGACGGTTGTCTACAGCCTGAGCTGAACGAGGCGCTGGGCCCAGTTGGAATCCATTCGGAGGAACGATGGTGAAATCGGGCCGCCGTGCGAGGAGCTTACTGGGATGCTTGCGTGCTTTAAGTTCGTGATGCGATGCGAGACGCCGGGGTACTTCCCCGGCCCTGGTGGCGAGCAGTTGCATGCGCTGGTTTTCGATTTGCTTCGAGAGCTTGATGCGGGATGGGCGGAAGAGGTGCACGCAGCGCGCCTGAAGCCGTTTGCCATTGACTGGTTGCGCCGCGCAGGAGAGGACGGCGTCATAGTGTGGTCGCCTTTGAGAGGACGGGGAACGAGCCTGTCCAGCCTCCCCTACCGTGCAGCGGTGAGCGCGGACGCACTGGAGGAAGGCCAGGAATACTCTTTCTCAGTATTCTCGCTATCATATCCTATGTATTGCGCGCTCCAAGAAGTCGCCCCCCCATGGAGCGGTCGTCCGGTATCGGTCGGGGCCGCGCGCTTTGTGGGGACGGACGCCCGGGAAGAAGTTCAGCTCACCACCGACTATGCCGGCCTAGTCCGACATGCCGACGATGGCCCGGAGGTATCAGGGCGAAGGATCACGTTTTCGTTTCTCACTCCAACCAGCTTTCGACGACGAGGCGAGCAAGTGCTTTTTCCCTTGCCTGAGCTGGTGCTGGGAAGTCTCCTTACCCGGTGGAACGCCCTCGCGCCGGAGCCGTGGCCGCGGGACCTTGTGAGGGAGGAAGACCTCCAGTCGAGCATGTTTGTTACCCGCTATCGGTTACGTACCGAGGCGGTCAGGTTCGCCGAGTTCATGTTGCTCGGTTTCGTCGGAGACGTATCCTACACTTTCAGACCGGGTGTGCCGGGAGAGTTGTTGTGGGCACTTGCCACGCTTAGTCTCTACTCTTTCTATGCTGGTATCGGGTACCGGACTACCATGGGGATGGGCAGGGCACGGGGCGGACCGCAATGAACAATCAAGAAGTCGAAATCTGAGAGGGAGGATATCCTTGCTGGGTGGCGAAAGACAGAATACGTGAAGGAGGGACCGCGAACATCGTGCAATGTCAAAAACCCCTGGGGATGTGCGATCAGGCAAATCTGCAGCTAGACAAGAAAACGGGTGCTGTCGACGAGACAGGATCTGGTAACACGTCTGCAGGGATCGGGAGATGTGCGATCTTGGTGTCTAGACCCCGCGCCACAAGCGGCTCCCGGGGCGCGGAGTAGCAACTCCGTCTAATTCCCATCGGGAATTGAAACTGACGTTGGTCCGCATCGGAGGGGTTCCACGGCAGGTCGTAGCAACTCCGTCTAATTCCCATCGGGAATTGAAACCAGGGGTTACGATATCTGTTTCCACCCCTGAGGCATACAGAGTAGCAACTCCGTCTAATTCCCATCGGGAATTGAAACCCCCGGAAGGACGGCCACTCCATCGAATACCGTGGAGAGTAGCAACTCCGTCTAATTCCCATCGGGAATTGAAACCCCCGCATCACGTCGACCAGGCCCCTGCCCACGGGGCTTGTAGCAACTCCGTCTAATTCCCATCGGGAATTGAAACAGGGATAAGTAATCCCCCGCACCGTGACACTGCACGGGGTAGCAACTCCGTCTAATTCCCATCGGGAATTGAAACCCAGGTGGCGGACGTGCTCGTCAACGTGGACCTTCCATGTAGCAACTCCGTCTAATTCCCATCGGGAATTGAAACACAATGAGGGGCCGAACCCCTCGTACGCCCTCAGTGTCGGTAGCAACTCCGTCTAATTCCCATCGGGAATTGAAACTCCGGGAGGCACATCTTTATTCTGAGGCGTATTAGCTGTAGCAACTCCGTCTAATTCCCATCGGGAATTGAAACCATCGGCCGCACGACCCCGTCGCGAGGGCAGGCTATGTAGCAACTCCGTCTAGTTCCCATCGGGAATTGAAACCCCAGGCCAGCAGTGCCGCTGCCTTGATGTCGGGGGTAAGTAGCAACTCCGTCTAATTCCCATCGGGAATTGAAACAGTGCTCTGCGCGGCTTCGTGGAATGGCCAGGCCGAGTAGCAACTCCGTCTAATTCCCATCGGGAATTGAAACTGCGACAAGCTCGGCGCACAGCTTGCCTATGGTGTTGATGCTCGTAGCAACTCCGTCTAATTCCCATCGGGAATTGAAACTTCTTTGCCGGAGGGCCGAGTGCTCTGCGCGGCTTCGTGTAGCAACTCCGTCTAATTCCCATCGGGAATTGAAACCCTATCTCCTTGCGGTGCTCTTTGCCGTTTGGGTCGACGTAGCAACTCCGTCTAATTCCCATCGGGAATTGAAACCGCAAGTCGTAGGAGCTGCGCCTATCAGCGCTCACGCGCGTAGCAACTCCGTCTAATTCCCATCGGGAATTGAAACTCGTGACGAGTTTCCCACGCCAGCTCATAGCCGGTGGGTAGCAACTCCGTCTAATTCCCATCGGGAATTGAAACTCCCGCACCCTCATCAGGATGAACCCAAGCCAGTTTTCGTAGCAACTCCGTCTAATTCCCATCGGGAATTGAAACTATTTCTGAGACGAAAGGGTAGCGCTATACTTGGTGCCACCCGTAGCAACTCCGTCTAATTCCCATCGGGAATTGAAACTTTGTCGTGGTATACTACAGGCCAAGAACGAGCGTGTGTAGCAACTCCGTCTAATTCCCATCGGGAATTGAAACGCTGAGCAGAGTCTCAGCCTCTGCCCAGTTCCCCTTCTCGTAGCAACTCCGTCTAATTCCCATCGGGAATTGAAACCTCGGCCGTTCTTATCGTAATGGCCGGTCCACCACATCGTAGCAACTCCGTCTAATTCCCATCGGGAATTGAAACCTTAGGGGCCATTCTGCGCGTCTGGAGCGATTCTAAAAGTAGCAACTCCGTCTAATTCCCATCGGGAATTGAAACGCATAGCCCCCCAGCTTGTCGGGACGGTGCCCGGTGAAGGTAGCAACTCCGTCTGATTCCCGTCAAGAATTGAGACTTTCTGCCTGCGACCAGGCTCTTCCTGCTGCCGAGCTGGTACCAACCCCGTGCAATTCCCATAGGGAGTCTGTGCCTGTCTCCGACAACGGCTCCGCAAAAGACGGCTGTCGCTCCACGTGGTGGGTTCTTCGGGTTATCGACTACACCCCGCGAACGCAACACGTTGCTTGGCTACTGTCCCGCCCCCGCCCCCGCCCCGGCCAGGGTTACGGCTGCGCATTCGCATCGATGTCGCCTCTCCTTCCCTCCGCCTTGTCGCTTCCGTATGCTAGCATCGACTCGGGCTGCAAAGTGCCCGGCAGCATCGCTGCGCACCGACCGTGGCTGATCTGGTGTGGAGTTGAGGGGGCGATTGTGATGCAACGGAGACGCACACTTGAGTCGGCACAATCGAAGGCAGGAAAGCGCACAGGCGGGCGAGCCGCGGCTACGTCCGCAAGCCGGAAGTCGCCCTTCGTCACGCCAGAGACAGAGGCTAGCCGTGCGGGTGCGTTCGTACCAGGGTCGATCGGCTACGCGCTGGTCTCCGCCGCAGTAAACGCGGTCCTTGACCGACTCGGTTTGCCCGGAGGTGTAACTCAGGCGAACAATGTCCCAGCAGTCCAGGGCCCCGGTGAGCTTCAGGCTCAGTCAACCGCGATCACTGGTGCGACAGGTAGCAAGCTTTCGCGTCGGGCTTCGTCTGGGGGGCGGTCGCCCGCTTCCCACACTTCCTCTACCTCGTCGTCCGTCTCCGGCACCTCGCCCATCGTCGACCCCTCCGAAATCGCCGACATTCTGGGCGACATAGAGCGCGAATGCGAACCTGGCGGGGAAGGGGATGGTGAAGGGCAGGGGGAGGGGGTGCACGAGGGGGAGACCGAAGGGGATGGACGAGGCAAGACGCTACCCGGCCTTGTATTCTGTACTAGCCATTCGTGTGAACCCGATCCGTCAGGAGGCCAACCCTTGTATGCCACGGGGCCTAACGGCGGAGGGCGACCCCGTGGCTGCTATCCGGGTGCTCCCTCGGCATCTCACGGCAAGCAACGCCTTGTAGTGGAACTGGACTCGGAAGACTCAGGCGACCGTCCTACAGAAGCACATGCAGTGTCAAGCGAGTCACGATGTGACAGAGTGACAAGGGACAGAGTGACAAGAGACAAGGCTGTGAAGCCGCAGAACGCTGACGACAACGAGGAAGATACTTCTGACTACCTGCCGATCTCGGCCGTTGCGGAGCTGGTCTACTGTCCGCGCAGCTTCTACTATCGCATGGTTGAGGGCGCTGTGGATGAGAATGCTGCTCTCATCGAAGGCAGGTTACAGGAGGAGAAGCGCGCTGAGCGTCGCCAGGTGCTCGCCGAAGGCCGGAGGCAGGTGCGCTCGGTCCGCCTGGTGTCAAGGAGCCTCGGCCTTGTGGGGATAGCGGATGCTGTTGACGAGGGCGATCGCATCGCTCCTGTGGAGTTCAAGAAGGGAAACATGGGTTACCACCTTTCGCATGACATTCAGGTGTGCCTTCAAGCCATGGCACTGGAGGAAATGCACGATATCGTGGTGCCGATCGGCTACGTCTACTATGCCGGGTCGCGCACGCGCCGCGAGGTGATCATCGATGACGACCTTCGTGCCCTGGCCATCCGTGCTGTCGAAGACGCACGCCGCATCCTTGAGAGCAGAGAGATACCGCTTCCGGCACCGGGCGCCCGCTGCGACGGATGCAGCCTGAGAGATCGGTGCATGCCTTTTGAAACGTCACATCTGAGCCGGCGGTCCAGGCTACCGGATACCCCATCGCCGGACCACGCAGATCACCTGGCGGATCGCCTGGATGACGTCGCCCGCTTGGCGACCCTGGCTCATCCCGTCCCCTCAGGGAATCTCGGTCGAATCCTCTACATAGATGTCCCAGGCGCCTACCTTCGCTGCGACGGTCAGCGGTTTGCGGTTTGCGCAGGAGACAAGGTCCTGAGAGAAGTCCCAGCGATCAACGTAGACGAGATTCTTATGTGTGGCCGTGTAAACTGGACTGCGCCCGCCATGCACCTCGCGTTGAGCCGGGGTGTGCCTATTACCATCATGACCGGAACCGGGCGCCTTCTGGGCCGAACGGTTCCGCCTCTCTCGAAGAACGGTGCTCTGCGGTATGCGCAATACCAACACCTCACCAATGACCGCGTTCAACTTGCCCTTGCGCGCCAGATCGTTGCGGCGAAGATTGCCAACATGAGAACCGTCCTGATGCGCTACAGGCGGTCGATGGTCGGCAGGTCACCTATTGCTCCAGACGCACCGTATGAAGGGGAAGCCACTGCGCGGACGGTCCTGGGGGTGCCTCGTGCATCCCTGAAGACCGATGCAGAGACCAAGGACGGGTCCCACGCCTTAGCCGGAGCTGAGTCGTTCACGGCAGGTGCCGATAAGGCCGTGTCTGCAGCATCAGCATTCACGCAGGCATCAATACCTGTGGCCGCGCTACTTGCAGACGTTGATCAATGCATAGACAGGCTGCGCAACGCCATTTCCGATGCCGAGGCGGCA
>Ga0134100_1003389_pt1 | contig 10690 bp, 8 predicted proteins | sample 11_taG_2_FD_94444 | JGI IMG/M metagenome (GOLD analysis project Ga0134100, IMG submission 94444) | Switchgrass degrading microbial communities from high solid loading bioreactors in New Hampshire, USA - 11_42_5_180_A3 metaG | ecosystem: Engineered > Bioreactor > Semi-continuous > Anaerobic >...
GCCTGAATGGTGACGTCCAGCGCCGTGGTGGGTTCATCCGCGATGATTATGTCGGGGCTGGTTATGAGCGCCATGGCGATCATGATCCTCTGGAGCATGCCCCCGCTCATTTCGTGCGGGTATTCGTTGTAGCGCTTTTCAGGATCGGGGATGTGGACCAGCCTTAACGTAGCGATTATCCTCTCCTTGGCCTCCGCGGCGCTCCACGGCATGTGCGCCTGGGCGACTTCTGTCAATTGCTGGCCGACGGTATAGAGGGGATCGAACGACGACATGGGTTCCTGGAACACCATGCTGATGCGCATCCCTCTGATCTGCCGGTACTCCGCCTGAGACAGCCCGACCAGTTCGCGATCGCAAAAGACGATGCTGCCCTCGATCTTCGCCGGAGGCGCCTTGACGAGCCCCAGTATGGAGTGGGCGGTAACGCTCTTTCCGCATCCGGACTCGCCGACGAGCGCAAGGACCTCCCCCCTGTCCAGGTGGAAGCTGACGTCGTCCACCGCCCGCACGATGCCCTCGGGCGTCGGGAAGTAGGTCTTCAGATTGCGCACCGTGAGAATGCGTTCGCTCGTGCCGGTCATACCTTCTCAACCGTCCTATATGGATCAACCGCGTCCCTCAAGGCATCCCCCACGAAATTGAAGGAGAGCACGGCTACCATTATGAATAGTCCGGGCACCATCAGCCACGGGTGGGACTCGAGTTCGCTCAGAGACTGGGCCTGGCTGAGCAAAAGCCCCCAGCTAGTCATGGGCTCCTTGATGCCGAGGCCAAGAAAGCTGATGGTGCTCTCGCCGAGGATCATCCCTGGGATGGACAAGGTCGACACGACGATGAGGTAGCTCAGGGTATTCGGTATCAAGTGTCTCGTGATGATCTTCCAATCTGAGACGCCCATCACCTTGGCCGCGAGAATGTACTCCTTCTCGCGAAGGCTGAGCGTCATTCCGCGCATGACCCTCGCCACCCCCATCCAGCCGATGAGAGAAAGCACCGTCACGATCCCGAAGTACACCCAAGTGCTGGGCCAGCTCGGCGGGATGATCACCGCAAGCGCAAGCCACAACGGAATCCTCGGAAATGACCTGAGGAGCTCGGTAAACCTCTGGATGAGCACATCAACCCATCCACCGTAGTAACCCGAGAGCGCCCCTACGATCGCCCCGATGAAGACACTGAGGAACGTCCCGAGGAGGCCGACGGTCATGGACACCCTGCCGCCGACCAGGATCCTGGAAAAGAGGTCACGGCCGAATCTATCAGCGCCGAGGAGGAGAAGCATCGCTTTGTCGGTGGACGCCTCCACGCCGAAGAGGTGCAGGTCTGTCTCCCAAAGCCCCAGGAACCTGTATTTCTCTCCCCTCACAAAGAACCTTATCGGCACCACGGTGGTGGTGTCCTCGACATAGACCAGCTCGAAGGTGACGGGGTCCCTGCTCCTCTTCATCCCGTATATGTGAGGCCCGACCCATCTGCCATCGGGATCCGTCCACCTTATCTTCGAAGGCGGGGCATAAACGAAGTTCCTGTGGGTCTCAGCGAAATTGTACGGGGATATGAAATCGGCGAGGAGCACCACGAAATAGAGTATCGCGAGCGCCACCAGCCCGACCATACCCAGCTTGTGCTTGAAAAAGCTCTCGACAACCCTTTTTCTGGTTCCTTCCATGTGGACGCTCCCAGCTCTAGCTCATCCTTATCCTCGGATCGAGGAAGGCGAGCGCGATGTCAGCAAGCAAGTTTCCGATCTGTGTGATGAACGCGATGAACATCAAAAAGGCCATGACCAGGTACTGGTCGTGATTGAGCAGCGCGTTGTAGAAAAACGGACCCATCGTGGGGAGGTTCAGCACGATGGCTGCGATTATCGTGCCGCTGAATATGTTGGGAAGCTCCGCTCCGGCGATGCTCACCATGGGGTTGAGCGCGTTCTTCACGGCGTGCGTCCTGATGCGTCGCTCGTCTAGACCATAGGCCCTGAGAGCCGTGACGAACGGGGAGCCCACCACATCGAGCATGTTGCCCCTCATCACCCTCATGAGCCCCGCCAGGCCACCCACCCCAACCACCACGATGGGCATCCACAAATGCTTGAGAAGGTCCACGAATTTCGCGAGGCCCCATGGGGCGCCTATGAACTCAACTGAGAACAGCCCTCCGATGGATGTGGCGCCAGCCTTGAGCGCAAAGAACATCATTATCAGCGCGAGGAAGAAATCAGGGATCGAGATGCCGATGAACCCCACGATGGTCATGGTGTAATCCAAGGGTGAATAAGGGTGTAGGGCCGAGTAAATGCCCATGGGCACGGCAAGGAGCCACTGAAACACAACTGTCAAGAGCGCGACCATGACGGTCCAACCCATCCGCTCCCATATGAGGTCCGCGACAGGCCGCTCGTAAGCAAAGGAGTAACCGAAGTCCCCCCTCGTCACCACGGCTTTCGCCCACATCAGGTACCTTATATAAGCGGGCCTGTCGAGCCCGAGCCGCTCTCTCAGAAGCCTGATCTGTTCCGGAGATATCCTTGGGTTATCCAGGTACTGGCTGACGAAATCCCCGGGCTGCAGCTCGGTGATCCAGAAACAGATCACCGACGCGAGAACCATCATGGGGATCATAATGAGGAACCTTCTCGCTATGAACGCCCGCATCCGCGCCCTCTCCCCTGCCAGTTTAGGACCTTAAGCTGAAACCATGACCCGGCCCGGGCCACCGATTACCGGCGGAGGGGGAGGGGGAGGACGATCTCCCCCTCCACGCCCCAACCGAACACGGCTCAGCCGAACCGGCATGCACAAGCGACAAGCGCCGCCGACGTTGCGGACGCTACTGCCTGTATGCTGTATAGGTCGAGAAGTATACCACGCCTTGTTTGTCCTGCCAAACGTTGCCCAGCGACTTGTTGGCCGCGAAGAGGTTCATCTCCTTGGTGACGAAGATGACAGGGACCACGTCGAAGTAGATCTCTTGCACCTCGTCGTAGACGGCCTTCCTCTTGGTCGGATCGGTCGTGACCGAGCCTAGGTCGAAGAGGGTATAAAGCCTCTTCTCCCAGTCAGTCATGTTGCTCGTGATTGCCGTGAGCGTGTTCTTGTCCAGCGTTGAATAGTGCCAGTAATACAGCTGTGTTCCAGGCTGCCATATGGCCTTGCGGAGCTCGAGGTCAGGCTGGTTCCCGAATGCCCTGATGCCTGCCTCGAAATTGCCCGCGCCGAACATGTTCCCGACGAGCGTCGCGTCGAGAATCTGCAGATTGACCTTGATGCCGGCTTTCTCCAGGTCTTCCTTGAAGATCAGAGCGATGTCCTGGTGATCCTGCGGTGCGCTGGCAACTGTCAGCGTGAACTCAACTCTCTTCCCATTGGGGAACAGCCTGAACCCGTCACGGCCCCTGTTCTTGAGGCCGAGCTTGTCGAGGATGGCGTTCGCCTGCTTGGGATCGTACGGTCTCATGATCTCCTCGACCTTCGGATTGTAGAAGGCCTTATTGGAGGGCAGGACAAGGCCCCCGCCAGGGATCGCGAGCCCATTGTACACCTCATCGATGATCCTCTGCCTGTCGAGAAGGAATTCCATGGCCCTGCGGAAGTCAGTATTCCTGAAGAGTTCCCTCAGATCGGGGTTGGCGACGTCGTAATTAAAGGAGATGTGGACCGGGCTCGGCGTCGGCTGGGTGGGCTGGGCCATGAAGACCGTGAACGGCGCTCCCGCCTTCTCCTTAGCCTTCAACACCGGGAAGTCCTTGGCCGAGACTGCCATGTAATCGATCTCGCCGGACATGAATTTCGCGAGCCTGACTTCGTCATCTTTGATGATGAGGTATTCGAGCTTATCGAAGTAAGGAAGCTGGTTGCCGAACCGGTCGACCTTCCAGTAATTCGGGTTTCGCTCGAGGACGACCTTCTGATCCATCACGTACTCGGCGATCCTGTAGGGTCCGTTGGCGATTATCTCCTTCGGGTTGGTGTTGGTGAGCCAAAGCTCGTTGACTGAGTCGGGCCTCTTCTTGTCGATCTTGCTCTCCAGCTTGTGCTTGGGATAAATGTACGCGGCAGAGAGGTTCATGTAGAACGGGCCGAACGGCGACGGTAGAACGGCTTTCACGGTCTTGTCGTTGATCTTGACCCACTGAATCGGCTTTTTCTTCCCGTCGGAAGTATCCACAATGGTAAACCTGTCGACCGAATTGCCCTTGGCCACGGGGTTCATGATGAAGTTCTCAAAGGTAAAGATCACGTCGTCCGCAGTGAGTGGGACCCCGTCCGACCATTTCACGTCCCTCAGGTGAAAGACCACCTCTTTCCCGTCAGGGGACGTCTCCCACGACTCGGCAAGGCCGGGCCTGATCGCGTTGGTGACCGGGTGCAGCTCGACCAGGCCGGTCATGGTCTGACCGATGACTGTGTAGGCGTTGTTATCAAGTGCCCCATAAAAGAGGAACGACTGCGGCGAGGCCGGGAGCGCAAGGCGCAGCGTGCCCCCGCGGATCGGCTTTGCTGAAGGAGTGAGGTCTTCTTGCTCGACGTAGGGCGCGGCCAGTACCGAGGCGCTCATCAGCAGTACACAGGCAAGGACAACCAACCACAGACGTCTCATCGAAAGACCCTCCTTGTCTTGAGACTTTAACCGAGAGCCCACACGACCCATGGCATCTTGCACAAAGCGTCCTTCTCCAAACCGTGCTTCCCCATCGCATCAGTCCTTTCTCGGTGAGTCTATCCCTGGTGGCATACCTTTACTAAAGTGATGGTTCGCTGCCTCACACAGGAATTCCTGCCGGTTTGCGAAAAATCTTCGCAGGATCCATCTGCCATGGAAGAACTTCTTCTCGGATTATGTCGTCCGATAGGAATTTGCGCACACTTGCCGGATCACGAACACCCACGGCCCCTCAACGAGTCGACGACAGCCTCGCGCCCGCACAGCACAGAGAGGAGCGCCCCGCCTCGCGCAGCTTCCCGGGCGCCGCCGGAAGGCAGCGCGTGCCATCCTGCCGGAGTCCACGTGCCCACATGCTGACGAACAGCGCGAACACGTGACGGTCCGCGTGGCGGTGGCAAGAGTCGGACGACGCGAGCAGACGGCGTTCCGACGGGGCGGCATCGCGACGGGTTGACAAGCGATCGGTTGCCTGGTAAAATCAGGATGCGAAGAAAGGAAAGAGATTGATGGTGCAATGCGGGGTGATTGCCGTGAAAGACTCAGGTCTGGAGAAGCGCAAAGAGCTTGTGAGGGAGACAACCCCCCAATACATCCCGCCGCAATTGCGTCTCACCTATGAGGATTATCGCCGGATGTCATCCGGAGAGCGGTACGAGCTCGTGGAGGTGTAGACCTGAGGAAGATGACACCGGCTCCAAGCGTTCCTCATCAAAGAGTCTCCGGAAGAATCGAGAAGGCATTGAGGCAGTGGGTCGATGACCACCAGCTGGGCGAGGTGTATGACGCCCCGGTTGACGTGGTTCTGAGCGAGCACAACGTTGTTCAGCCCGATATCCTGTATGTTTGCGAAGACCGTCTTGGGATAGTCGTGGTCTCGTCGCCGAACGGCTGAAGCCTCCGGCGCTACGCGCGTGCGACCGAGGCCGACGCGTGCCCGCACACGTGCGCAGGCGCACCCCGTCTCTCTTCCCCCTTCCCGCGCGCGGGTGCCTGCGGAGACAGCCCGTCAAGATCAAAGAGACCCCATGTCCCACATGAGCAGGCCCGCGGGCGCCTTCGGCAGGAAATACGTGGTCTTTTTCGGAAAGAGATAGCCGTCGCATGCCTTCTTCAGGATCTCGCTCGCGGCAACCGCCGGCGGGAAAATGGCGACCTGTGCCTTCCCGGAGAGTATCGCGGCGATGTCTGCCGGGCCGTGGTGAGTGTACGCGACCTCACACGCTGCGCCCGGAATAGCCGCTTTGCACGACGCCGCCTCCTCAGCGATCTCAAGGTCTAGACGCCTCAGCATCTCGGGCGTATCACCACAGTAGGCCAGGACCCATAGGCCGGCACGCGTCACCATCGCAAAGGAGGTTCTGTTGCCCGAGCTAGAGATCTGTGAGCAAAGGCGCGTCCAGAGCCGGGAAGCCAAGTCCTCGCAGCCCTCGGGCGCAGGCGGCTTGCTATTGATGAAGAACGCGGCAGCGTCAACAGTGTCGACTATATCAAACACCGAGAGCATCCTTTCCGCGAGGCGGGCTTCCGAGCCCTCGGGCCACCCGGCCACCACCCTATGCGTCGGGAGCACCACCAAACCGGGATCCGCCGTGGAAACGAGCGCCGCCAGGATGCGCATGTGCCTCCGATCACCGGTCTCACGGGCCAGCCTTTTCATGGACTCACACCTATGGTGGCCGTCGGCGATGACAACCGGGCCCGCGCCGACGACCTCTGCAACAGCGGCGGAGGTCGCCGCATCGCGAATCCGCCACACCCTGAGGACTTCCTCCTCCAGGGTTGCAACGAGGTCCGGCTCTGACCCGTCCCGCACGGAAGCGAGGGCTCGCGCAGCCTTCCCAGATGGATCCTCGTAAAGGCCGATCATCGGACTCGGAAGCGCGTGGGTTGCACGAAGGAGGTTGATGCGGTCCTCCTTGGCGTGGGCCATCGTCTCCTCATGGGGCAGGACGCCCTCACTCAGGTCTAGAAGACCAATAACCGCTGTTCGCGTGTATCTCGTACCTTGCCACTCGAACTCGTGCTCACAAAGATACAGGAACGGCTCTCGGTCGACGGCGAGCACGCCTTCCCGGCGCCACGCCTGCCACAGCCTCGCCGCGTTCGCGTAGAGAGCTGGGTCTTGGCCTCCCGGCGGCGGCACAGTGAGTTCCAAGCGGACTACGTTCCAAGGGCTCCGGTCCGCGAGGCGCCTTCCCTCTTCCGCGTTCACGACGTCGTAAGGCGGCGCGATGACCGCGCCAAGATCCGCCCCTACCTTGAGTGGGTCGTAGTACACGGCCCTGAAAGGCATGATTTTCGCCATGGTCAGTCTCCCCGTGCCGCGGCGACTTGAGCCTTGCTGTCAGAGTCCATCCTCGCTCCGTCCCCGTTAGGGACCGCACATTCAAGGTACACAGGCTTCACAGAAAGCACACCCGCAAGGCGCGCTATCTCAGCCAGCGCCTCTGGCGGGGCTGGCGAGTCTATCCCTAGGACCATTATGGCGTCCCCTCCTCTAGCCTTGCGTGCTACCTGCATTTCTGAGATGTTCACGCCGGCCTTCCCGAGCGTCGTGCCGACCGTGCCGATTATGCCGGGTTGGTCCACATGGGGACAAACAAGCATGTACGGAGTGAACGCTATGTCCAGGCGGTACCCGTTGATTTGTACCAAGCGCGGCATTTGCCTTGTGGAAAGTACCCCGGCTACCGACGTGGTCCCCTTGTTCGTGGAGGTTTCGACGGATATCTCCGTCGGATTCCCGCCTCCGTGAGCGCGGTCGGCCCCGTCTGCCACGCGGAGCTCACTCACGGCAATGCCCCGTTCTCTCGTGAGTACCGGCGCGTTCACGGTGTTCACATCCTCCCCGAGAAGCGGGGAGAGGACCCCCTTGAGCACGGCGCTAAGCAGTGGCCGGGTGTCGAGAGAGCTCAGCTTGCCTCCCCAGCCCACCCGCACCGAAGCGATCATGCCCTCGGACCACTGCGACGCGAACTTCCCGAGGACCTCCGCAAGCGGCATGAACGGCGCGATCTCCCGGAAAACCTCGGCCGAAGGCACCGGAACGTTCACAGCATTCGGCACGAGCTCACCCCGGAGCACCGCCAGCATGGCCTTGGCGGTCTCGATGGCGACGCTCGCCTGGGCCTCCGATGTGGACGCTCCCAGGTGAGGAGTCACGATAACGTTGTCCAGAGCGAGAAGAGGGTTGTCAGGAAGCGCAGGTTCGGATGCCAGAACGTCCAGCGCCGCACCTGCGATTTTGCCCGACTTGATGCCCTCTACAAGCGCGGGCTCGTCCACCACCTTGCCCCGCGAGCAGTTGATAATACGAACGCCGTCTTTCATCATGGCGATCGTCTCGCGCCGGATAAGGCCCACGGTCTCCGGCGTCACCGGCACGTGGAGGCTGATGAAGTCCGAGTTCGCGAACACCTCGGCCGGCTCGGCCGGCACCACCCCCATGCTCGCGGCTTTGCTTGCCGAGACGCCCGGATCGTACGCCAGGACCTTCATGCCGAGCGCGAGCGCCCGCTTGGCGACCTCGGCTCCCGCGCGGCCAAGGCCGAAAATGCCTAGCACTTTGCCGCGAACCTCCGTCCCCATGAACCTCGCGCGCTCCCAGCCGCCAGACTTGACATGGGCGCACGCCTGCGGGATATTACGTGCGAGGGCTAGAAGCAGCGCAATCGTGTGTTCCGCGACGGCAACCGAGTTGCCGCCCGGCGCGTTCACGAGCACTATCCCGCGCCTCGTGGCGGCTTCGGCATCGATGTTGTCCACGCCCGCCCCCGCCCGGCCGATGACTTTGAGGCGCTCAGCCGCGGCTATGCACCGCGCCGTCACCTTGGTGGCCGACCTCACCATAAGCCCGTCGTACTCCGGGATTCGCTTCAGCAGAGCCTCCTCGTCAAGCGGCTTTGAGACGTCCACCTCGGCCTCGGTGCGAAGAAGCTCTATTCCTTCCTTTGCTACGCCATCTGTAACAAGAATCTTCACCATCGCGATGACGACCCCCTGGTCCGTTCCCTTTCCTCGTTGAAACCCTTTCCCCTGGCCACAGTCCTGTAAGGCTTGGCTTCACCGGCCCGGCCGGCGCTCGCCCAACCCTCAGCTGCAAGCGCCGCGAATGCTTAACCGCGCAAGACTTGCTCAGCCGCGGCGACCGCACGGCCGAAACCAGGAGTCGGCACCTCTAGGTCTGACAAGGCCATCTCTAGCGCGGAAAGCGTGACAACGACATCGGACCAGTCCACGGCCCCGACGTGCCCGATTCTGAAGATCTTGCCCGCGAGCTCCCCCATTCCGCCGGCAAGGATGACATCGTAGCGGTCCCTGAGCGTCCCCAGAAGCTTGTGGCCGTCCGCACCTGCAGGGAGCTTGACCGCTGTTACCGTATTCGAAGCACAGTCGTCGGCCGCCAGCAGCTCAAGGCCTAGTGCACGCACGCCCGCACGCGTCGCGCGCGCGAGAAGCGCGTGCCGCGCGAACACCGCGTCCAAGCCCTCTGCGAGGATCATCCGCACAGCTTCACGCAGAGAAAAGAGAAGTGAGACGGCCGGAGTATAAGGCGTCTGCGGGGATGGCTTTTCCAGGAACTTGCGGGCACTCACGAAACTGAAGTACACGCTGCGCGCTTTCAGCTTCTCCGCCCGTTCCCAAGCCCTCGGGCTCACCGTGACGAAAGCGAGGCCGGGCGGGCACATGAGGGCCTTTTGCGACGCCGTGACGAGCACGTCTATCCCCCAGGCGTCCGTCTCGATGTCGATGGCGCCCGCGGAACTCACGGCGTCCGCCACGAGCAGCACGTCCTCCCGGTCAATGGCAGCTCTGATACCCTTTAGGTCCATCGTCACCCCTGTGGACGTCTCATTATGGGTCACGACCACCGCGGTGATGGAGCCGTCCTTGCAGAGCGCCTCCCGGATAGCCTCCGGGCTCACAGGGGAGCCGGGCTCGGCTTTCACGATCACCACATCAGCCCCGCTCGCTCTGAATATCTCGGCGAATCTCGCGCCGAACTCGCCGGCGACCCCCACGAGCACCTTCTCTCCCGGTGCCGTGAGATTCACGGCCGCTGCTTCCATGGCTCCCGTGCCGGCCGATGGGAAAGTCAGCACCGTGTTCCTAGTCTTGAGGACCTGTTGAAGCCCGCGAGTCGTCTCAGCAAGCAGCTCTCCGAACTCCGGGCCACGGTGGTTGATCATCGGAGCCGCTCCGGCCAGCGCGACGGTTTGCGGAACAGGAGTCGGGCCGGGAATCATAAGATACTGGCGGTGTCTCACGGTGCGGATCACTCCTCTCAAGCGCCGCTATTTGCGGACTCTGGACTCTCTCGTGCACTCTAGACTATCTATCAGTACCATCTATCAGGCGACAATAGCGCCCGAAAAAGCGAACGCCCCCGGCCGCTCAGCCGCGGACGCGCGCGAGGCCGGGAGGCATTGTTCTCCTCGGTGGTTTTGACAACACATGCACGAAGGCGCCTTCTCTTACGACCCCGCCTTGGTCAACAGTGGTAACCACTGCATAGACCGTCTGGCTAGACCGCCAGCTTGTAGCTTGTTACAAAGATAGCAACACTAAGCCACCTGTGTCAAGTACATCTTGAGCAGCCAGTAAACCTCAACCAATGTCCTTCCCTCGGCGCAGCGCTCACTCAAACAAGCGGGCCAGTCTTCCTGTGAGAAACTCGATTCCCTTGGCGGGATTTGGAACAGGCACTCCGATCGCTTGGAGGAGGCTCAAGGTGAAAGCAAGGACAACGAGCGCGATGAAAAGCGCGAGTTCGCCACGTTCCTTTCGCCGGATTATCCCCGGCATCTCGTACGCGATGATCGCAGCGTACGCAAGGATCAACAGCACAACGCGCACCCACCAATCCCCCCAACTGCCCCTAAGTGAGGATGCATTAGTCCTCGCCCCTCTTCCGGTAGTTGCGGGGTTGCCGGTGTTGCACTCCGGGGACGGCGCACTTGCGGCGCGCCTCGTTCGAATTCGGCGCTTAAGACAGCCGAATTCTCCACGCCCCGTCGTGCAA
>Ga0134100_1003393_pt1 | contig 10676 bp, 8 predicted proteins | sample 11_taG_2_FD_94444 | JGI IMG/M metagenome (GOLD analysis project Ga0134100, IMG submission 94444) | Switchgrass degrading microbial communities from high solid loading bioreactors in New Hampshire, USA - 11_42_5_180_A3 metaG | ecosystem: Engineered > Bioreactor > Semi-continuous > Anaerobic >...
CCGCTCGGACGGCACCCCCAGCGCCGCCATCACCTGGTCGAACAGCGACCGCTTGGTGTGCAGCATCGCCACGAAGCGGATCTCTTCCGGCCGGTGGCCGCTCTGCACCACCGCCTCCCGCGCCACCGCCACGAAACGCTCGAACGAAACGGGGTCCAGCCGCTGCTTCATCTCGGCCGGGTCGGTCACGTCCAGGAAGTGCAGCCGGTCCCGCACCGTGGCCTCGCTGGCCGGCAGCTTCGACCCGCCGGCGGGCACCTTCACGTAGTCGTGGAACGAGCCGTCGGTGAGGGCCGCCGTCTCCAGCACCACGTTGTGCTCGTAACCCCGCTGCAGGACCGCCGCCGCCGCCCCGTCGCCGAAGTTGAACATGAACCGTGACCGGTGGTTGCCGTAATCGATGAGCTCCCCCTCCCGGCTGGCCCCCACCAGCAGGATGCTGCGCATGCGGGGGTTCGCCAGGAGCATGGACCGCGCCACGCTCAGCGCAATCGGGCAGCCCACGCTCACCGCCGCCACCTCGAAGGCCACCGCCAGGCGGAGGCCCAGCTCGTGCTGGATCTTGGGCGCCGCCATCCAGACGGGGTAGTCCTTGTAGGGGCTGCCGAAATAGATGACCGCGTCGATCTCGTCGGGGTCCACCTGCGAAAGCAGCGGCCGGGCCGCCTTCACCGCCAGGTCGGAGACGTGCTCGTCCGCACCGGCGCGGTGCTTGCGCTGGATGCCCAGCTTCTCCCGGACCACGGCCTCGGGCAGCCCCGACCGGGCGGCGATCTCCGCCGCGGTCTCCTCCTGTGCGGGCATGTAGATGTTGAAGGCTCTGAGTCCGACTGTCTCCACCCACTTCCCTCCCGTGCGGGACGATTCGGCCCGGTCAGGCCGAATCGTCCCGCCGTTCTTGCCGGGGCATCCGTCCCAGCGGGGCCGGATCGCCCGGTCCGTCATCGCCGTGCGGTCCTGCCCGTCCACGCCGATCCAGCCTGCCATAGCGAGGCGCATCAGCCCGCCTGCTCCCGCCGGGCCAGCTCGCCCTTCAGCACCTTGCCGGCGGCGTTGCGGGGCAGGTCCGGCAGGAAGTGAAACCGCCTGGGAACCTTGTACTTGGCCAGCTGCCGGGCGCAGTGCTCCCGCAGCTCCTCCTCCGTCACGCTGGCCCCGGGCATCAGCACCACGGCGGCATGGGGCACCTCGCCCCACTCGGGATGCGGCACGCCGTAGACCGCCGCCTCCACCACGGCAGGGTGAGACTGAATCACCTGCTCCACCTCCACCGGGTAGACGTTCTCGCCGCCGGAGATCAGCATCTCCTTGAGCCGCCCGACGATGGTGACGAACCCCTCCTCATCGGCCCGGGCCAGGTCGCCGGTGTGGAACCAGCCGTCCCGCACCGCCTGCGCCGTGGCCTCGGGGTTCCGCCAGTAGCCGGCGAACACGTTGGGCCCCTTCACCACGATCTCGCCCACCTGCCCCGGCGCCGCGGGGGCCCCGGTGGCGGGGTCCAGCAGCCGCACCCGGTTGAACGGGGCCGGGCGGCCGATGGAGCCGGCCTTGCGCAGGTAGTCGGCCTCGTCCGCCATCATGAAGACCGTGGGCGCCGTCTCCGTGAGCCCGTAGCCCTGGCCGAAGGGGATCCCCCGCTCGTGGTAAGCCCGGATCAGGTCCACCGGGCACGGCGCCCCGCCGCTGTAGAACATCCGCACCGACGAAAGGTCGGGCCGCAGCCGGTCGATTGCCTCCAGAAGCCGCTGGTGCACCGTGGGCACGCCGAAGACCACCGTCACCCGCTCCTGCTCGATCAGCCGCAGCGCCTGCTCGGGGTCGAACCGGGGCGGAATCACCGCGCGCCCGCCGGCCAGCAGGGTGGGCAGCAGGAAGAGGCCCAGGCCACCGATGTGGAACATGGGCAGCAGCGTGATCGTTACGTCGTCCGACCGCAGGTCGATGGTGAGGAGGTCATTCATCGCGTTCCAGAAGAAGTTGTTGCTGGTAAGCACGGCACCCTTGGGCCTGCCCGTCGTACCCGAGGTGTAGGCGATTACCAGCGGCGTGTCCCAGGAGAGCGGCTCCTCGTCCTCGGCCACCGGGACGCCGGCGGGGCCGGGGACCCCCTCGCCGGCCGGAGCCACAGGGCCGCCGGCGGGGCCCGGTTCGGCCGCCTGGCCGAGCAAGTGCTCGAAGTCCAGGGCGCCATCTCCGCCCTCCCCGGCTGTGATGCGCACGGGGGCGGGGAGCCCCAGCCGCTCCGCGAGTGCGCCGGCCGTAGCCACGAACTCGCCGCTGCAGAAGACCCGGCTCGTCTCGCTGTCGCGCAGCTGAAACTCCAGCTCCGCGGGCGTCAGCCGCCAGTTGAGGGTCACCAGACAGGCCCCGGTGCGGGCCGAGGCCAGCAGCAAGAGCAGGTATTCCGGCCCGTTGACGCTGAGGATGGCGATGCGGTCCCCCCTCCGCACGCCCAGCGGTCCCCGCAGAACCCGGCTGGCCGCCGCCACCCGCTCCTCCAGCTCCCGGTAGGTCCAGCGGATGCCGTCTCCCACCACGGCCACTTTGTCGGGACGCACCCAGGCCTGCGCCCACACCCAGTAGCTGATCTCGTACACGCCCCGCTCACTCCTTCCCCCAAGTTGAGCCAGGCTCAGCCGCCCGTCGCGCCGGGGTTTCCCTCCCCGGCCCGGGGCAGCAGCCCGTGATGCACCACCGAAACCACGCTTTCCACCACCTCCCGCGGCGGCACGCGTCCCTCCCAGAGCGCCCAGCGCATGCCCACCATGTGGAAGGCGCCCATGAGGACGTACGCCACGGCCTCGGGATCGAGCTGGCGGAACTGACCGCGCGCCATCGCCTGCCTGAGGCCGCGGATGTAGCCCTCGGCAAGGCGGGAGTAGTACCAGCGGTGCAGTTCCGGATCGACGAACTCGCACTCCCGCACGATGATGTACAGGTTCCGCCGCCGGGTGACGAAGTGGAGGAACGTCTCAAGCCCCACCCGCTCGATCTCGGCCCGGTCCGTGAGCGAGGCGACGGCCGTGGCCAGCTCCCGGCGCAGGTCGTGGCTCATGGTGCGGACCAGGGCCCGGAAGATGTCTTCCTTGGCCTTGAAGTAGATGTAAAAGGTGCCCTGGGCCACGTTGGCCCTGCGGGTGATCTCCGCCACCGAGGCCCGGAAGAAGCCCTGCTCGGCAAAGACCTCCTCCGCCGCCTCCAGCAGCTTGCGCCTGGTGGCTTCGGCCCGTTCGCTCATCTTCTCGACACCGTCGCTGAACTCGGGTGCGTCCAGTCGGGGAGAGGTGGTCCTGCGCATGCCATCACTCCTTGGCGGTTGGTGATGAGTGACTCATGAGTCATAAACCGGCGTGGGGGCTTGCCTCCGCCTTCGTTGAGTGGTGACTCACTTGTCATCTTTTCTCTAATCAGATACGTCTGGATTGACTGAATCTCCTTCCGCGACTACATCTTTTGGTCCAAGTGATTTCGGGCACAACCTGGCGAAGCGGCGGAGACCGGACCTGGCATCGCCGGGCAGACGCGAGCACCCCCGCCTCGCGCGGAGGCGGGGGTGCGGAAGACCCGGTTACGCCTGTGACCGATCCGGCAGCCGGAACCGGCCGATCTCGGCGTAGGTGGCCTCGGCAATGCCGGCCAGTTCCGAAGCCGAGGCGGCCAGTTCTTCCGTGGCCGCGGCGTTGGACTGGGCGATGCTGGTCAGATGGTCGGCATGGCTGCCGATCTGGGAAAGCGTCGCTCCCTGCTCTTCGATGGCGGCGGCGATGCGAGCGAGCAGGTCGTTGCTCTCCCGTGCCGCCTGCTCGATGCGGTCCATCTCGGCGCTGACGGCCGCCACGCTCTCGGCCGCCCGCCGGGCCTCCTCCACCGCCCGCTGGACCAGCGCGTTGATCTCCTTCGCCGACTTGCTGGAGTTGGCGGCCAGGCGGCCCACCTCGGCGGCCACCACGGCGAAGCCCTTGCCGTGCTCGCCGGCCCGGGCGGCCTCGATGGCAGCATTGAGCGAAAGCAGGTTGGTCTGCGTCGCAATTTCCTCGATCACGCTGGTGAACTTGCTGATCTGCTCGCTACTGGCGGCGATGGCCTGCACCAGGGCCACCATCTGGTCCATGGCGGCGCGGCTGGCATTCACCACGGCCACCGTCTCACCGGACTTGCCGCTGGCCGTCTCGGCGTCGGCCACCAGCGTGGCGATGGTCGCCCCCGACTCCCGCACGGCGCGGGTCACCTGCTCCACGATCTGCATCTGGTCCTCGGCACCCGAGGCGATCTGTTCGGTGGCCTTGCTGTTCTCCGCCGACGCGCTGGCCACCAGGCTCGCCTGCCGGCGCAGGTTGAGCAGGGAATCGGTGAGCGACGCGAGGGCGGCGTTGTACTGATTGGCCAGCACGGCCAGTTCGCCCGTGGCGTCCGTCTGCAGGGTCCGGGTGAGGTCCCCGGCGGCCAGGGCGTTCATGGACGCGACCACCTCCCGCAGCACGGCGGACAGCCGGGTGGCGGCGACGGCGGCGTTCTCCTGGGCCTCCCGGAACCGGCCGTCGGCCGCCACGGCCTGCTGCTGGAGGTCCAGATCGCCGTCGGCCAGCGCGGCCAGCTGGGCGTTCAGCGCGTCCACGGTCGCCTCGATCTGCTCGGCGGTCCGGTTGGCGGCGTCCTTGATGCGGGCCAGCTCTCCGGGCAGGTTGGTGTAGATGCGGCGGCCGAACTCGCCCCGCTTGAGCCCGTCGAGCATCTGGCTGATGTCCGCCACTGCGATCTCCACGCCGTCGAGGGCAAGGTTGATCGACCGGGCGATCTCGGCCATGCGGGACCGGCCGGGCAGGTCGACGCGGGCGCTCAGGTCGCCCCGCTCGAAGGCGGTGATCGCCCGGGCCAGGGCGTCCAGCGGCTCGGTCTGCCAGCGGTTGACCAGCGTGGCCAGGTGCGTGCCCACCAGGCCGCCGACGCCGGCGATTGCCCACAGGCCGGCGGGCGGGAGGCCCCACGTGCCGCCTGCGGCCAGGGAGACGGCCACCAGGGCGGGCCAGCCCATCAGGATGGCCAGATGTCCCCGGGTGCCGATCCGCTCGCCCAGGCTCTCGCGTCGGCGGAGGCTGCCCAGGGTGTCCAGCAGGCCCTTCTCCCCGGCGTTCATGCGCCGGTAGAGCTCCTCGGCGGCGGCGATCTCCTCCCGGGTGGGCTTGCGGCGCACCGAGCGGTAGCCGACGATCTTGCCGTCGACCTTGATCGGCGACACGACGGCCCGCACCCAGTAATGGTCGCCGTTCTTGCAGCGGTTTTTCACCAGTCCCACCCAGCGCTCCCCGGCCTGGATGGTCCGCCACATGTCCCGGAACGCCTCCGGCGGCATGTCCGGATGGCGCACGATGTTGTGCGGCTGGCCCACCAGTTCTTCGCGGGAGTAGCCGCAGACGGCGCAGAAGGAGGCGTTGGCGGCGGTGATCACACCGCGCAGGTCGGTCTCGGAGATGAGGCGCTCTTCGTCCGGATAATCGCGTTCGATCTGGGTGACGGGCAGGTTCTTCCGCATCGGCGTCGCCTCCTGGTCACTAAAGACCTTTCGTTGGATAGTTTAGGTAGTGCTAGATATCATACTTATAGCACGTCGAATCGTGTCGACGATAGTAGTCACTTTGTCTGATAGTCATTTTTGCTATTGCGGGGCAACTACGGTTACAGCGGCATGAAAATGGCCGGAGACCCGCTTCAGGTCTCCGGCCGTTTGTCGCTCATCGTCGGCGCAGACCACTATGAGAGAGATGCCTGGCATGAACAGAGCCGGAGACCTGCCAAGTCTCCGGCTGCTTCTCATCCCATCACCTGCGCAAGTCCCGTCAAGGCGATGAGCGCCCCGCCCAGCGACGCCAGCAGCCCGGTGGCCATCCGGGTCGCGGCCGGCATCTCCTCGCTCTCGCCCCGCACGTAGGCGCCCACCGATACCTGCTCGCCCAGCAGCGCATGGCCTGCGCCCGCACACACCAGCGAGCCGCCCATGGCCAGCAGCTGCCACCCGGGCCAAAGCGCCGGAGCCAGGCTGCGCAGCGCCAGGGTAATCGCCAGCCCCACGAAACCCGCCGTCATCGCGAGCCGGAGCCACCGATCGTGCGCCTGCCCCCACCGATACAGCCGCAACCGCCACCAGAGCCGCCGGTCCATGCCGACATCCCCTTTGGTTAGAAGGATCGGTTATGTTTAGGATAACAGACTCTTCTGGCCGGCGGCAAGGGAGAACATACAGATTCTTTTTAGAGAACGTTTGACCAAGCGCATGGCGGGACTGCGGCTCTACCACCGGGGAGAACGGGGGCGCTGCGTACCCGTCATGAACCCTCCGGGCGCTTGGGCACAACCACCACCTTGAGCCGTGGGTACACGGGCCACAGCCTCACGGACACGGTGCCCATCACCCCAGACGCGTCAGTTCCGCCTGCAGCTCTGCGATCGTGCGCACCCGCGCCTCCGAACGGCGCCGGGCCTCGGCCAGGGCCCCAGGGTCCTTCGTAAAGGCCGCCATCTCGTCCGGCACCTCCCGGAAGTACCGGGCCAGCCGGTCCAGCTCGACGCCCAGGTGGCGGAGGTCGGGGGGAAGGGCCGCCTTCCCGCCCCGCAGCGCCGGGACCAGGCCGCACAGCTGGCTCACCGCCCGGGTCCAGTCCTGCAGGCTGCGGCCGGACTTGCTCTTGAACCCGCTCATGGCCAGCGGGCGGAACACCATGGGCAGCCGGCGAAACTCGGCGTCGGTCTCGGCCAGAGCCGCGGCCAGGTCGCCGGCCAGGGCGGCGATGCGCTCGGGGTCGACCTGGGAGTTACCGGCTCGCTCTGCGGCCGCCCCCGCGGGGACCGTGTCCGCGGGCGCCGCCTCCTGTACGACGCTCCCCACGGATGTCGCGGCCACCTCCGCCGGTCCGGGTGCGCCCGCCGCAGAGTTCTCCCCGAAGAAGCCGGCCTGCTCCAGCACCTGGTAGGCGTCCACCGTCTGCCCGTGCACGTCCCGGGCCAGCACGGCGACGAGGTACGCCGTGGCGGCCCCCGAGTCCTCCGCCGGCATGCTGCCCACGTACGCCCGGTGGAATGAGAGGCCGACGAACCGCTCCGGCCGGGTGCCGATGCGGGGGGCCAGTTCCCGTGCAATCGCGTTCAGCCCGGGGGTGTCGACGAACCCCGGAGCGAAGGCGACCACGCTCACCCCGTGCCGGCCCACCTCCGCGGCCAGGGAGTGGGTCATGGCTTCCAGCCCCTTCTTGGAGGCGATGTAGGCGGAGAGGTGCGGGAACGCCTCGGTGGAGATCATGTTCACGATCGTGCCCCGGCGCCGCTGCTGCATCGAGGGCAGGAAGCGGCGGCAGGTCAGGAACGCCCCGATCAGGTTCACCCGCAGCACCTGCTCGAACTCCGCGGCGGACATCTCAAGCAGGGACCGCACGGGGGCGACGATCGCGTTGTTGACCAGGATGTCCACGGGCCCCAGTTCGGCCTCCACGGTCCGGCCCAGCCGCTCGATGTCCGCCTCCGCCCCCACGTCTGTCCGGACGAAGAGCGCCTCTCCCCCGGCCCGGCGGATGAGCGCCTCGGTCTCCTGCCCGTTCTCCGACCGGGCGGCGATCGCCACTTTTGCCCCCAGGAGGGCAAGCGCCCGGGCCACCTCGCGGCCGATGCCGCGGCCCGCCCCGGTCACCACCGCCACCTGCCCCGCCAGCGCGCCCTTCTGCAGCCCCAGGCGCGCCAGGGCCTCCTCCAGTCTGCTCATGCCGTCCTCCTCCCTCGCCTCAGGCGTGCTGCTCCGCCAGCCGCGCCAGGTGCGGCAGGCGCTCGAGCACCAGTTCCCGCTCCACGCCGAAGTCCACGAGACAGGCCAGCTCGGTGACGCCGATCTTCGCCAGGGCGGCCACTCGCTCGCTGCAGCTCTCCACCGTGCCCAGCAGCGTCGAGGTGCGGAAGTGACGCTCGAAGGCGTTTTCCAGCATGTAGTCGATCCAGCGCGGCGAGATGGCGCTGGGGTCGAGGTCCTTGCGGGCGCCGCGCACATAGGCGTCCATCAGGTTCATGAACGAGCGCAGGTAGCGGATGAACGGCTCCCGCACCCGCTGCCGCACCTCCTCCAGGTCTTCGCCCAGGAAGGCGTGGATGGTCACGGTCACCTGCCCTCCGTCCGGGTCGTGGCCGCTTTCCGCCCGCGCCTTCCGGTACTCGGCGATCTTCTCGGCCAGCTCGGCGGGGGTGTGGCCCACCAGGTACGTCAGGACGTTCATCCCCATCGCCCCGGCCCGGCGGAAGATCTCCACGTCGCGCGCCGCCGTGAGCCAGAGGGGCACGTCCCGCTGCACCGGCCGGGGGTAGGTCAGCACGGAGACTTCCTCGCCTGCGCCGTTGCGACAGGCGACCGGCTCTCCCCGCCAGAGGCGGGTGAAGGTCGGAATCCGCTCGTACATCAGTTCCCGCCGCTTCTCAAAGTTGTCGGGCGAGATGACGAAGTCGTTGGGGTGCCACCCGGCCGCGAAGGCGATGCCGACCCGCCCGCCGGAGAGACAGTCGACCGCCGCCCACTCCTCGGCCACCCGGAGCGGGTTCTGGTTCGGCAGCACCACGCTGCCCGCCCGGATGCCGACGCGCCGCGTCACCATGGCGAGGGCGGCGCCGATGACCGACGGGTTGGGAAACAGGCCGCCGAAGGGCTGGAAGTGGCGTTCCGGAACCCAGACCGCCGTGAAGCCGTTCTCATCTGCGAACCGGGCCGCCTCGAGCACGAGACCGTACCGGTCGGCGGATTCCGCATCATCGAGGGTCGAGAAGAAACTGAGACTGAACCGCATACCTCATCCCTCCACAATCTCGGGATGCTCCCGCAGGGCCCGCTCGAGGCGCTCCCTGAGCGGCGGCGGCGTGTTGAGGAGCAGTCGGCCCTCGCGGTTGAGGAAGACGTTCACCGTCCTCCCCGTGGCCAGCAGCCGGCCGTCGGCCTCACGGTAGAGCCGGTACGAGAGGTGAAGGGCGGCCTCGGGGCGCGGCCGCACGTAGACGGCCACCCGCACCGAGTCGCCGAAGCGGGCCGGGTGCAGGTACTCGCACTCGCAACGCCGCACCGGCACCTGAACCCCCCAGGCGTCGAGCTCGGCCTGCGTGACGCCCAGAGCCCGCGCCGCGAAGGCGAAGCGGGCCACCTCCATGTAAACCAGGTAGTAGCTGTGGTGCACCACCCGCATCTGGTCGACCTCGTGGAAGCGCACAGGGATGACGGTCTCGTTGATGCGGGGGGCCGGTGCGACCCGCTCAGTCGGCCTGGCCAGCGCCATGACTCGGCTCCCTCCCCTCCCGCTGGCGCCAGAACTCCTGATCCGCCCGGAAGAGCTTGGCGCCCACCACGGGCATGTGGATGAGCTGGCGGAAGCGCTCGAACCGGTCCCGCTCGAAATCGGGCACGGGCAGGACGGGCCGCTCCAGGATCGCCCGCACCAGGTCGCGTCCTGCCCGCGCCGTCTCCTCCAGCACCTGTTCCCGGTTCAGCCACATCCCCTTGATGATGGCCTGCCCCTCCACCGAACCCACGACCTGGGCGCCGAAGGAGGTCCAGACCTGCGCCAGGTACCCGTTCACCAGGTCGCCGCCCAGCCCCAGCGAAGAGGCGATGGTCACGACGTACTTCCCCTGCAGCGGCGGGCGGTGGGCCCAGCCCAGGCAGCGGTCGAGGAACGCCTTGGCCTGGGCGCTCACGTGCAGCATGTAGACGGGACTGCCGAAGATGATCCCGTCTGCCGCCAGGATTCGCTCCTGCAGGCGGGGCACGTCGTCCTGCTGGGGGCAGTACCCCTTGCGCAGGCAGGTGATGCACCCGGTGGAGGGCCGGACGTCGTGGTCGGAGAGGAAGACGAACTCTTCCTCGATAGCCGGGTGGGCGGCCCGGGCGCCCTGCAGCACGGCCTGCGCCAGCCGGTAGGTGTTGCTGAACATGCCGGTGTGGCTCGCCACCATGGCGAGGATCCGGATCACTCGCTGATCGCCCATCTGCTCGCCTGCTCCCCCTCTACGTTCCACTGCCACCAGGACGCCTGCCAGTCGCCGTCCTCCGCCGCCACGGCGGCGATGTACCCCGGTGCCGGCCGGAACTGCAGGAAGCGCCAGCGCCGGACCTCCGCACTTCCCCAGTCAGAGGCCACGAGCCCCGGCGCCCCCGCCAGGCGCACGGAGAAGGTGCGTGTCCGCCCCCACAGGCCCTCCCCCGTCGCCTTCAGGTACGCCTCCTTCTGGGTCCAGCCCGCGTAGAACGCCGCCGTGCGCCGCTCCGCGGGCAGCGACAGCCACTCCGCCTGCTCCAGCGGCGAGAAGTATTGCTCCACCAGCGCCGCCAGGACCCGGCCGGGCCGCACTACCTCGACGTCGATCCCCACCTCGCGCCCACAGGTCACCGCGATGAGGGCCAGCCCGCCGGCATGGGCCAGGTTGAACCGGAGACCTCCCCCGCCTGCCAGCCCGGGCTTGCCCCGGGGCCCTGCGGCCAGGGGCACCCGGGCCGGCTCCATCTGCAGATACCGCCCCAGGACCTGCCGCAGGGCCGCGTGGGCCACGACGTACCGCCGCCGCTCGACCGTGCGCAGAAACCGCCCGGCCCGCCGGACCTCCTGCGGGCTCAGCAGGGGCAGGAGGGCGGAGCGCACCTCATCGGCCACCTCCAGGTTCACCCG
>Ga0134100_1003404_pt1 | contig 10641 bp, 10 predicted proteins | sample 11_taG_2_FD_94444 | JGI IMG/M metagenome (GOLD analysis project Ga0134100, IMG submission 94444) | Switchgrass degrading microbial communities from high solid loading bioreactors in New Hampshire, USA - 11_42_5_180_A3 metaG | ecosystem: Engineered > Bioreactor > Semi-continuous > Anaerobic >...
CGGTTCGAAAACCCGCACAACTTCTACGTTGACCTTTCCCAGAAACTTTGGGATTTGAAGAACGACCTTTTGGAAGAACATCTGAAAACGATATGAGAGGCGAACGCCTCTTTTTATTAAAAAAAGCGGCGAAAACCGCTAGAATATTTCCCTTCTCACTATTGTTTGCTTCTGGTCGGGTCCGACCGAGAGGATCACGACGGGAACCCCGGTGATCTCTTCAATCCTGGCAAGGTATCTTTTGGCGTTCTCGGGGAGTTCCGAGAAGCTTTTGCAGCCCGAGATGTCCTCCTTCCAGCCCGGAAGTTCCTCGAAGACGGGTCTGCAGTTTTCGAAATCCTTGACCGAAGCGGGAACGGTGCGGATGATTCGGCCGTTCAGTTCGTAGCCGGTGCAGATCTTGATGGTATCCAACCCGCCCAGGACGTCGAGGAGCGTGACGGCGAGTCCGGAAAGGCCGTTCACCATCCGGCTGTAGTTGACGAGGACGGCGTCGAACCAGCCGATCCTCCGGGGCCTTCCGGTCGAGGTTCCGTATTCGTTTCCGACCTTCCTGATGTAATCGGCGGTTTCCCCTTCGATTTCCGTCGGGAAAGGTCCTTCTCCGACCCTGGTGCTGTAAGCTTTCACAACCCCCAGGACCTCATCGACCTTGTTCGGAGCGATTCCGCTGCCGGTGGCGACTCCTCCCGCCGAGCAATTCGAGGAGGTGACGAAAGGATAGGTTCCGAAATCGACGTCGAGGAGGGTACCCTGCGCCCCTTCAAAGAGGATCTTTTTGCTTTGGGAGAGCGCCTCGTTGAGTTCGGAGACGGAGTCGATGACGAAGGGACGGATTTGCTCCGCAAGTTCCCCGTATTCCACAAGCGCCCTTTCCGGATCGATTTCCTCCTCATGGAAGATCGCCAGTTTCCGGTTGGCCTCGGCAATCGTCTTCCTGAAGAGTTCCGGGAAATGGGGACCGACAAAATCGGCGAACCTTATCCCCGTGCGCGCCGCCTTGTCCGTATAGGCGGGGCCGATTCCTCGTTTCGTGGTGCCGATTTTTGCGGCCCCGAGTTTTTCTTCGCTCAAACCGTCCAAAAGGCGGTGATGGTCGAAGAGGACGTGGGCGCGGTTGCTGATGAAGATGTTGCCGTGGTATTGGCCTTCGCGCTTCAGCCCATCGAGTTCCTCCAGAAATTTCTTCGGGTTCACGACCATCCCGTTTCCGAGAATGTTTTTCGCCCGCGGGTTGAAGACTCCCGAGGGGAGGAGATGGAGTTTGTGGGTCTTCCCCTGGAAGCGGATGGTGTGGCCGGCGTTGTCTCCGCCTTGATAGCGGACGACGAAATCGGCCTGGTTGCTTAAGTAGTGGGTGATTTTTCCTTTGCCTTCGTCACCCCATTGGGTTCCGAGGACTACGACGGTTCTACTCATTTCAGTCTCCTAAAGCAAATCTTTTATATATTGCGTCAACGTTTCTCAAGTAATGGTCGAGCGAAAAACAGGCGGCGATTTCCGCATCATCCAAATAGCCGGCGACTTCGCTTTCCTTGAGGAGCTTCTCGAAATCGATGTTTTCGGATGCCGCCTTGAAAGCGAGCCCCTGGACAAGGTCGTAGCTTTCCTCCCGGGAAAGCCCCTTTTCGATCAACGCGGATACGACCCTTCCGGAGAAGACGAGTTTTCCGGTCAAGTAGATGTTCTTTTTGATCCTTTCTTCGTTCACCTTCAGGTTCCTGATCACCCCGGCGTAGCGCTTGAGCATGTAATGGACGAGTGTCGTCCCTTCCTGGAACATGATCCGCTCCGCCGAGGAATGGGAGATGTCCCGTTCATGCCAGAGGATGTTGTTCTCATAGGCGGCGCCGGCGAAGGCCCGGACAATCCGGGAAAGCCCGCACATGTTTTCGCTGGCTACGGGGTTCTTTTTATGGGGCATTGCGGAAGAGCCTTTCTGGGTCGCGGCGAAATATTCCTCGACTTCGCCGATTTCCGTCCGCGAGAGGCTCCGCACTTCCGTCGCCACCTTTTCTATCAGGGAAGCGATCAGGGCCAAGGCGTTGAAGTACTGGATGTGCCTGTCGCGCGAAAGCACCTGGCTGGAGACGGAAGCGCTCCTTATCCCTAGTTCCCTGCAGGCGGTTTCCTCGATTTCCGGATCGAGATTGGCGAAGTTGCCGACGGCGCCGCTCATTTTTCCGACTTCAATGACCTCCCGAGCCCTTTGGAAATAATCCAGAGTGCGCAAGCCTTCGTCGTAGAAGAGGAGCCATTTCAGGCCGAAAGAGCTCACTTCTGCATGGATTCCATGGGTCCTGCCGATGCAGGGGGTGTCCTTATATTTCAGGGCTTTCTCTTTCAGGCAGGCGAGGAAATCCAGGAAGGCCGCTTCAATGACCTCGTTCGCCTCCTTGAGAAGGCAGGCGTTGGCGCTGTCGACGACGTCCGTCGAAGTGAGTCCGTAATGGACCCATTTCCTCTCCGGCCCCAGAGTCTCGCTGATCTGGCGCGTGAAGGCGATGACGTCATGGCGGGTCAGGGCCTCAAGTTCCTGGATCCTCCCGGAGTCGACCCGCGCTTTTTCCTTGATTGCCAGATAGTCCTCCTCGGGGATCATCTCCTTTTCCGCATAGGCCTTGAGGACGGCGAGTTCGACGCGGAGCCAGGTCCGATACTTGTTGTCTTCGCTCCAGATCGCTTTCATTTCCTTTGTGCTGTAACGTTCGATCATTGTATCACCACGAAGATTATTATAACAGATTCCTAAGGATTAATAAAGGTTAAAAAGCGGACCCGGCAAGGAAAACCTTTTTAGGGAAAATTTAATTGCTTTAATTGAAGATTTTGCTATAATATTAACAATGGAGGTTTTCTCATGGGCAAAAAATATTTGGAAGAAAACACAAGGGCGAAAACGGCATTGAAGGTAATCGGTTTCATCACGCTGCCTTTAGGAATCATCCTCTTGATTTCAGGAATTACAATTTCAGCGGGGAATCATTCTTCATCAAGTCCACGCTTGCTTTCATTTTAATCGCCGTCGGCTCCAGCTGCCTGCGGATGGCCTACATGGGGAAAGTCGCGCGTTACACCGCAAGTGAGATGGCTCCGGTTAAGAGGGACACCATCAATTACATGATCGACGGGACGAAAGACGAAGTCGTCGATCTAGTTCAGAAGATCAAGGGCGGTCAAGTTGCCGCAATCACATGTCCTTATTGTGGGGATGATAACGACGGCGACGCGATTTATTGCGATCACTGCGGGAGGAAATTGAAAGTAACCTGCAGCTGCGGTACTGTAAACCAAGCGGGCAGCCGCTTCTGCAAGAAATGCGGAAGGGCGCTTTAAGCCGCTTTTTCATTTTTAAAAAGGAGCCCTACATGCTGATATTGATTGGACCGAGCGCCAGCGGAAAAACGGAAGTCGCGAAGATTTTGATCTCGGAATACGGGATGCAGAGACTGGTGACTTACACCACCAGGAAGATGCGGACGGGAGAGGTGAACGGCAGGGATTATCATTTCGTCTCCGTCGAGGAGTTCCTTGCCATGCTGGAAAAGGGAGAGTTTGTGGAAACGACCTATTACAACGGAAACTACTACGGAAGCCGGAAGAAGGATGTCTGCAAGGACAAGCTCGTCATCCTCGATCCGAACGGTCTACTTTGTTATGCGGAACAGATGAAGGACAAGATCACGTCCATCTATCTCGAAGCCCTGAAGGAGGTCCGGAAGGAGAGGATGGTCGGCCGCGGGGACGAACCGGAATTGATCAAAATCAGATTGGAAAAGGATGATGAAATCTTCAGAAGCGAGAATCTCCCCTTGGACTTCATCGTGAGAAGCGACGACTGCGACCTTCCCACGCTTGCAAAGCGGATCCACAGCCTCTATGTCCAGCATCAGGAAAAGTTATTGCAAAAATGAAACAAATCACGCCGGGCGTGATATAATAAATTCAGGAGGAAAAAATCCATGAAAAAAATCCTGAAATTCATCTTTGCGCTACTTATCATCCTCATTCTGCTGGTCGGTATTCCCGTCGGGCTGGCTTTCTTTTTCGTGTCCGACGCGAAGGATGAGGCTCCCACCGACCTCTATACCGACAGCGTCAATTTCCAAACCGAAATCGACGGTCTATTCTCCCGGTTTTTCGTTAACCGCGAGGGGGCCTTCTATCTGACATTTTCCGAAGAAGAATTGGATCGGCTCGTTTTCGCATTGATCAAGAACATCAACTCTGATTACTATCGGGGCGGCTGCGAAAGCGACGAATGCAGATACATCCAGAGCGTGGAGATTCCCGCCGGCGTTCCTTTGCTCGGCGGTCAGAAAGTCCATCTCCGCCACGCCTACACGGAAGTGGGCGCAAACACCCTGAACCTCCGGTTGACTGTAATCGCTCCTTATTTAAAGACGAGCCTGAACATGGGGGTGAAGTTTGAAAAAGAAGGCGGAACCTACATCTTCAAGATCGTGAAGCTTTCCTTGGGGAAACTGAACGTGATGAGCGGAATCGGGAAGTCTGTGGCGACCCCCCTGCTCTCAGGTATTGGTTTTACGGAAGAGAAAATCAACCAGTATTTTGTAAATAATGGTCTTCCCCTGGAATTCGAAATGGACGATTATTCGATCCGCTTCGAAAAAGAAGCCATCGGCGCGATCCTTTTGCAGTTGGTCGGGGGCGAGCAGCAAAGCCCGGAAGAGAAACTTCTGAAGGAAATGGTGAACATCCTGAGCTCCTCCGAAAACAATCTCCTTGATCTGGGATTCTACAACTTCGACGAAAAGACGCATTTCGGATTCAAGGTCGACCTGAACGAGATCAAGACGGACCCGGCGGTTTCTCTGCAACTGGCGCAGAAGCGGGCCCAGGCCGCCAAGGGTTTCGATGCGGAGACGTTCGTTGCGAACAAGACCCAGACCTTTATCATCGGTTCGCTAGCAGCGACAGGCGAAACGAAAATCACTTTCACGAACCAGGACTTCAACCGCATCATCTACGAGCAAACCAACGGCTATCATGACTTCAAGTATTCGCTCGCAGGAAACGGGGAATACAACTTCGTGCTGACGGGGATCTTCATCGATTTCACTCCGACGCTCGTCACCTTCCAGTTTGTTGTGGAAATCAACGGCATCGAAGTGTTGATTGAAATCGCAGGCGACATCGCAAGCAACGATGACGAATCCGAACTCACGATCACTTTGAAGGAGACGATGTCCATCGGCGGCATCCAGGCGAGCTCCGATTTCCTCCTTGAGCTTCTGGGCGGCCTCGAATCCCTTTCGGCGGTCGCTTATGATCACGAAACCGGTTCCTTCACCATTTCCGCAACCACCTTCTCGGAAATGATGGAAGTCGGCGGTCCGGCGACGCCTCTCTTCATCGAGAAAATCAAGCCGGCAGCCGGCGGCATCGACGTCTATGTGGGCTACAGCGATTCCGGACTCGCAAACCTGATCGAACAGGCGCAGGAGGATTTGCGGGGGCTTCTTCAGGGCGATTTCCTCGACGAAACCCAGTTCGACACGAGCGATCCCGAACAGGAGAGCGTGATCCAGGAATTGAAGGACGCCTTGGAGGAGATTTCGGAAATCCTGAACGATCCTGAAGCGCTCCTTGGAAGCGAGGCTACAGAGAATCTGATAGGGCTCATCAACAGTCTGTCGGACGAGAACCAAAAGATCCTGTTGGATCAAATAACCGAGAGTGCTAATTCCATTGATTTGGAAAGCCTATACGAACAATTATTTGGAAAATAGAAAGGAAGATGAATATGAAAGACAAGATACTTGTAGAAACTTCAGCCAGGCACGTCCATGTCAGCGAAGAACATCTGAAGATTCTTTTCGGTGAGGGGGCGCAGCTCACACCGAAGAAGGAACTTTCCCAACCCGGTCAATTCGCCGCCGAGGAGAAGGTCACAATTGTGGGGCCGAGGAACAGGCAACCCAACGTCACCATCCTTGGACCCTGCAGAAACAAGACCCAGGTCGAGATCTCCGCAACCGACGCCAGGGCTTTGGGGATTCCCGCCGTCATCCGCGAATCCGGAGACATCAAGGGAACTCCGGGCTGCACGATCATCGGACCGCAGGGTGAAGTCACCATCAGCGAAGGCGTAATCGTCGCGAAGAGGCACATCCATCTGAATGTTAAGGAAGCAGAGGAGTACGGCCTCAAGGACAAGGAAGTCGTCATGGTGGAAGTTAACACCCCCGAACGCTCCCTCGTTTTCGGAGACGTCGTCGTGCGCGTGCGCGATGATTTCGCGGCCGCCATGCACATCGACACCGATGAGGCCAACGCCGGAAACATCGGACCCGAGACTTACGGAACAATCATCAAAAAGCACTGAAACAGTGCTTTTTTATTTGACGGGCGGTCCTTCCTTGAAAAAAGGGGCTCTTTAGTGTATAATAAGCAAGAAACGGAGATGCACTATGGTAAGAGAATTGATTGAAAAAGCAAAGCAGGTTTTTCCCGGAGACGGACACCGCGCGTTTTTTGCTCCGGGCCGCATTAATCTCATCGGAGAACACATCGACTACAACGGGGGCTTCGTCCTTCCCTGCGCTCTCAGCATCGGAACCTACGGGGTCGTCCAGATGCGGGAGGATGAAACCGTTCGCTGCTTTTCCGAAAACTTTCCGGAAGCGGGAACAGTGAGTTTTTCCCTCGCAGGTCTTCATTTCCGTTCCGAGGACGGCTGGACGAACTATGTAAAAGGGATGTGCAAGGAACTCGGAGTGAAAAGGGGATTCAATCTCTATGTGAACGGGAACATCCCGAACGGCGCGGGACTTTCTTCAAGCGCCTCCCTGGAAGTGCTGGTCGGAGTCGCCCTAAACAATCTTTTCAATTTGGGCTTTTCCGCTCTGGAGATTGTGCTGGCCGCCCATAGGGCGGAGAACGGCTTCATCGGCGTCAAGTGCGGCATCATGGACCAGTTCATCATCGGCATGGCTGAGGAAGAGAGCGGAATCCTTCTCAACACCGCGAATTTGGAATATCATTCCGTGAAGATAGATTTGGGCGATTATCTCATCGTCATCGGGAACACGAACAAGAAGCGGACCCTCGCTTCCTCCAAGTACAACGAGAGGAGAGGGGAATGCGAGCGGGCTTTGGCGATTCTGAAAAACCGTTTCGCCGTCGAAGCGTTGTGCGAACTGGAAAGCCAGGACCTTCCCGAATGCGAGGCCTTGCTTCAGGAACCCTTGCTCATCAAGCGGGTGAGACATGCGGTCACGGAAAACGAACGGACGAAGAAAGCCTACCGGGCGCTTTCCGAAGGCGATCTGCAGGAGTTCGGAAAACTTCTGAATGAATCCCACCGGTCCTTGCGCGACGATTATGAAGTCACCGGCTTTGAACTCGACACGCTGCAGGAACTGTTCCTGAAATACGGCGCCATCGGCGCGCGGATGACCGGGGCCGGTTTCGGCGGCTGCGCCATCGCCCTCGTTAAGGCGGAGGCAGCCAACCGGATGATCGAGCAGGTCGCCCCCGAATATCGGGAGAAGACCGGCCTCGCAGCCGATTTCTATCTCGTCCGTGTCGGAAACGGAGCGCGGGAACTATGAAGATTAATTCCCTGCTTAACGAACTCCTCGCTTATGGTTTGAAAAAGAGGATCCTGGAAGAAGACGACTACCCCTATGCTACGAACCTCCTGCTCGATCTCTTCCGGGAAAGGGAGTTTTATCCGGAAGAAGTCCAGGTCAGGGAAATTGATGAAATTCTTGACGATCTGACCGCTTACGCTCTGGCTCGGGGCATCCTGAAGGAAGACGACGTCGTCTCCAGGGACAACTTCAAGGCGAAGACGATTGACCTCCTCATGGACCGTCCCAAGGAAATCGCAAGGAAGTTTTATGAGCGCTTCCGGGAATCCCCGCACCGGGCGACCGACTATCTCTACCAGCTTTCGAAGGATGTCAATTACATCCAGACGAAAAGGATCGCCCAGAATATCAAGTGGAAGCACCGGACCGAATATGGCACGCTTCATCTCACCATCAACCTTTCCAAACCGGAAAAGGACCCACGTCTAATCGCCCTGCAGAGGGAAAAGAAATCAGGCTATCCGAAATGCCAGCTCTGTGTGGAGAACGAAGGCTTCCGCGGCGACATCGGCTATGACGGAAGAAGCAACCTAAGACTTGTTCCCTTGGAACTTGGCGGAGAGCGGTGGTTTTTCCAATATTCGCCCTACTCCTATTTCGAAGAGCATTCGATTGTCTTAAACAAGGAGCATGTCCCGATGGTCATCAACCGGGGGACTTTCATAAAACTGGCTGATTTCCTGGATTATTTTCCGGAATATTTCGTGGGGTCGAATGCGGGATTGCCGATCGTTGGCGGTTCGATCCTCAACCACGAGCACTACCAGTCCGGGAGGTACCGGTTCCCAATCGAGGATGCGGAGGGGGATTTCTTTCAAGAGACGGGCGGAGTCGAGGTTATGCTCCTCAGATGGCCGCTTTCCACCGTGCGGATCAGATCCAAGGACAGGAGCGCTTTGATCGATTTCGCCGCGCATCTTCTGGATGCCTGGCAGAAGTATGAAAACAAGGATCTCTCAATTGTGAATTCCCGGGAAGAGCCCCACAACACGATCACGCCAATCGCCCGGAAGGAAGGAGATTCCTACATCTTCGACCTGATCCTCAGGAACAACTATACGACTCCGGAACGCCCCGACGGCGTCTTCCATCCACGACCGGAATACCACCACATCAAGAAGGAGAACATCGGCCTGATCGAGGCGATGGGTTTGGGTATCCTTCCCGGAAGGTTGAAAACGGAATTCGACCTGATTGCGAGAGTCCTTACGGGCGATGAAGAGGCCGGCAAGGACGAAAGGCTTTTGAAGCACGCGCATTGGATCAAAGAACTGAAGGGTAAATTTGTTCCCGGAGCCGATGTGAACTGTTTCCTCCTGGAAGAGGCCGGGAAGGTCTTTTCCGGGGTGCTGAAGGACGCCGGGGTCTTCAAAATGGATGAAAGAGGCCGGGAAGCCTTTAAAGATTTTTTAAGAACACTGTAATGGATGCGGCATGAAAAAGACATTTAATTTGCTATTAATCTTACTGGGATTGTTCATCATCTTTGGGTGCGATGAAGACAACCCGATACCGGAAGAAGTCAACACGGTGAACATCCTCACGATCAACGATTCCCACGGCTCCTTCGTCACCGACGAATACCCCGGAATGGACAAGGTCTCGGCTGCCATCAACAGCCTGGAAGCGACTTACGGGAGATTCATCAAAATCGCGAACGGGGACATTTTTCAGGGCTCCTACGTTTCCAACGTCAATTACGGCAAACCCATGCTCGAGGCTTTGAACCTCCTGGGATTCCACGCCTTTGTCCTGGGGAACCACGAGTTCGACTGGGGCCTGGACAAAATCGCGGCTTACAAGGACGGAGACCCGGACAACGGGGAAGCCGATTTCCCCTTCCTGGCCGCGAACATCGTCTACAAGGAAACCGGGGAAAGGCTTCCCTGGACCGAGGATTATGTTGTTGTGGAAAACAACGGGTACAGAGTCGGAATCATCGGCCTCATCGGCTCCAACCTCGAGAACTCGATCGCAAGCGACATGGTCGCGGATTATGAATTCCTGGATTCGAAGCCGATTGTCCAGGAACTTTCTTTGAAACTGAGGGACGAAGAGGACTGCGATGTCGTTGTCGTCGCGACGCACAATTATTACGATTTCGAAATCCGGAGTTTCGTCCGTCTTCCCGAAGAAAGCCGGGTTGACGCGATCATCTGCGGGCACTCCCATCAGAAAGTGAGCGATTCCCGGATGCGGAGCGACGGTTACCAGGTCCCCGTCATCCAGTGCGACGACAAGAACGAGACAGTCGGCGCGATCGTCATCGAGATGAGCGAGGATAAAACCCCGGTAAAAGCCAACGTTTTGCATAAGGAGCCTGGTGATTACTACCAGGACAAGAAACTCTCCGATCTGATCAAGAAGTATTCCCGGGACATTGAGGAAGGGAACAGGGCCATCGGCTATACGACCGAATTCCTCTCGGAAGGCCGGATCGGCAGGGAAACTGTTAAGGCTCTGTGTGAGAAATACGGTGTCGACGTCGCCTTCATCAATACCGGGGGCGTCAGAGAGTCCCTGAAGACCGGAATCATCAAAGTCAAGGACATCTATGAAGTCTACCCCTTCAACAACCGCGTCATCGTCACCGCGATTTCGGGAGTGGAACTGACAAGGCTGATATCGGCGCAGGCGAGTTTTCTTTACTCCTACCCGAACTTGAGTTCGCTTGTCGTCGAAAGTGAGAAGACCTACAGGGTTGCGACCATCGACTATGTCTTCACCGGGAGCTACTACCAATCATATTTCCGGAACAGTCCCCGCGATGACAAGGATTTGCTTCGCGATGTCTTCATCGAATACATCGCGGAATTCTATAAGGATTAGGTTGTTTTATCCTTTTACCGACTGCCAACAACGCCCGCTAAGGGCGTTTTTTTTGTAAAAATATTGATAATTTGTATGATTGTAAATGATTTGAGACCAAATAAGTGAAAGAAGATATAACAAAGGGGTTAAAGGGGGAATGTGTCCCCCTTAGTGTCTTGGGAGAGCGGAAAGAATCAGACGGTTCTAAGCC
>Ga0134100_1003418_pt1 | contig 10595 bp, 12 predicted proteins | sample 11_taG_2_FD_94444 | JGI IMG/M metagenome (GOLD analysis project Ga0134100, IMG submission 94444) | Switchgrass degrading microbial communities from high solid loading bioreactors in New Hampshire, USA - 11_42_5_180_A3 metaG | ecosystem: Engineered > Bioreactor > Semi-continuous > Anaerobic >...
AAATGGATGCAATAATACCTACGGTAATTGAGGCTTTAAAAGGAAAACAGATACAGCCGGTATTGGTATAAGACCCTGTATATCATAAATATTATGGGCTTTATATCTTTTATTCCTATTTGCTTAATTGAATTAATCATATATAACTTTAAGGCCTATTTATATAGGCCCTTATTATTTGTCACAAATCATTTTCCTTTTTATAATTTGTTGTAAACAACCATTATTAACATTATAATTATTGTAGTACATGATTATTTATATAGTACATGATTATTTATACATGCTGTTATTATTAATACATGGAATTTAATTAACACCATATTAATATAAAATATAAAATAAAATATTTATTAATTAAATAAGATAAAAAGTAAAGTATAAAATAATTAATAAATATTATTCCTTTAATCACTATACTTATTTTTTGCAACATGGGTAATTATGTAAAGCAAGTTGAGGTGGATTATATGTCAACCGAAATATCATCAGAGAAAAAGGTTGAAAAAGATAATGCTAACAGAATAGCCATAGCGGGCATTATAGTACATAACAGGGAAGAAGCAGCGGTAAAGGTTAACCGGATACTTAGTGACTATGGTAACATAATTGTGGGAAGAATGGGAATACCCTATAAGGAAAAAGGTATTTCAATAATATCCATAATTATTGACGGAACTAACGACCAAATTGGTGCACTTACCGGAAAGCTTGGTAAGATTAACGGGATTAAGGTGAAGGTGAATATGCTGGTATAAAATAATAAAATCGACTGTTGTATTTGGAAATTAAACTAATTGTGACGGGGTGATATAAATGGATAAAACAAATATCAAGGTTAAATATATTACGAGGACAGCTCTACTTCTTGCTTTGACCATAATATTTCAAATGCTTGGAAGAAATATAAAACTGGGACCAAACAGCAATTTTATAGTAGGGCCGCTGGTTAACGCCTGTTTATTAATTGCCACATCTGCTGTAGGCTTACAGGGAGGTTGTATTGTTTCTATCTTTTCTCCTTTTGGGGCAATCATTACAGGTGCCAGCATGCCGTTGCCTTTCATTCCGTTCATTGCAGCAGGCAATTTGCTGTTAGTGCTTTGTTTCTATTTTGCTACAAAGAATATGGCGTTTAAGCCGTTTTTAAAAAAAGCGGGCCCCTATGTAGGAATATTGGCAGGCTCTGTTTTAAAATTCATATTCCTTTATGTTTCCATATTAATATTTTTAAGCTTTTATGCCGTACCATCAAAGCAAGGAGAGACTATGTTATTTATCTTCAGCTGGCCACAGCTGGTTACGGCATTAACAGGAGGAGCTATAGCCCTGGTTGTCATAAACGTTCTTAAAAAGAATAAAATAATACAAACCGAATAAATGCTATGCCTAATTTGCATAGTATTTAAATGGCATCCGTTACTTGCATGGAATATGGATTGTAAATGTAGTCCCTTTACCAATTTCGCTTTTAACGCTGATTTTTCCGTTATGCTGTTTAATTATCCTGTAGCAGTTGCTTAATCCCAAGCCTGTACCGTAATCCTTTGTAGTATAAAAAGGCATTCCCAGGTTTTTAATATCCTCCTGCGTTAATCCTTTTCCGTTGTCAGATATGGTAAGGACCATCGTATTAGTTGATTCGGACAAGGACGTAGAAATAACCAGCAGTGGGGATTCAATATCAGCCATCGCTTCTATTGCATTTTTAGCCATATTAAGAATTACCTGCTTGATTTGCAGTTCATCTGCATAAATATATTTTTCACTTTTGGTCAGATTATACTTTATATTAACTCCATTGATAAATGAAGGACTTTCCAGCATGAATTTAATTGAATGTATTATATTATTAAGAGAAACAAACTTGAAATTTTGAGAAGCCGGTTTCGCAAGCACTAAAAATTCCGTTATCATTTTTGTAAGCTCAGAAGTAATATTCTCAATTTTCTTGACGGTGCATTTGATATAATCATTTTCAGATTTGAGGGAGATTAACTGGCAGTAACCTTTTATTGCAGCAATCATGTTTTTTGTTTCATGAACTATGCCCGAACCAAGTTGGCCGATCATTGCAAGTCTTTCCTGGTGCTGAATATTTTCCTGTTCCTTTTCGAAAGCTGAAATATCCGAACCGAAAATAATATAACCTTTCTTATTGCCATACAGGTCTTTAATCGCTGAATAATGGAGTATAAGATGTTTTACTTCTCCGTTCAAGGAATGCATCGTTATTCTTCTGGGCTGGCTGGAAGGATTACCGCAATTGCCTTTCACAAATATCAGCTTTTCGCTTCTAACATTCAAAATTTTGCACAACTTCCTTATAGTGAGTCCGGCAATATCATTCGGTCCAGCACCAGTTATTTCATACAGCATTTGATTACATGCAATAATTTTATTTTCTATATTGAGTAAAATAACAATTCCGATATTAGAATAGATATTAAGGTTAATAATACTATTATCTTCTGGCTTGGTATTTACCGCAGATGATAAAATGTTGTGATCTTCGGCGGTAATCTCTGAAAAAGAAGATTTTGAAACCTGCATCATATCACACCAGCCTTTGAGAAAGAAAATAATTTTATTTGCAAAAATTCATACACTAAAAAAAATTATATTGTAAAAGCAAGAGAAACTCAAGCATTTTTAAGAATAAATTGATAATTATTCCAATAGGAATTAGCAAAATACTTATTTCTCTAGTATTATACAACAACATGCCATATTTCCCCGAATTGATGATATAGGCAATATATTGACTTTTTTATACATTAATGCTAGTATTAAATAAATATCTTATAAATTTTCCACGAATTTTTCTATATTTTTATTCCTCCGGAAGGATTTGATTGTATGTGTATGATGATGGAAGAAACATCTCTCGCGTGCGAAAAAATATTAAGACTTTTACTTAACCAGTACAGGAAAGGTATCATTACCAAGGAAATACTATTGGAAAACTCGGAAATAAAAATAAATTACTTAATTAAATACAAACAAGATAATAAAAAGACAAAAGAGTTAATTGAAGAAGTATTAAAGGAATGTTTGTAAAAACTACAGCCTGTCTGTCCGCATTTTCAACACATTTTGTAAAATTTTAAAATCCAGTCCTGTCGGGTTAAAAAACCATAGTGTAAAATAATTGTAGGACATTTTAAGGATAAAAAAACAAGAGATCCTCACTTTTTGATACAATAGAATCACCATCAAAAACCTTTGAAAAGGAGGATCTCTTGTGAATACTATTGTAATACAAAACTGCAAAAATTTCATCCATAAAATCATGAATTTCATGAGCGAACCTAATGCTAAGAAACTAGAAGAACTGGAAACTGGACTAGAGACCATCACCTTTGACTTCATACTAAATATGATGAAAATCTACGTGGAAAACCTTGATAAGGAGATAAAAGCCGATAAGAAATGGCGAAGAAAAAACGGCATTGTAGTAGAGCGAAATAGTGATAAACGAGAAATCTTTACAAAGTTCGGAGTGCTCACATACCACAGGACCTACTTTTACGATAAGAAAAATGATACATATATATACCTAGTCGATACAGTCTTAGGAATAGACCCCTATGATAGAATATCAACAGCGGTAGCAGCTGACATGGTAGAATACTCCGGCGATAACTCCTACGCTAAAAGCAGTCAATATACAACCGGTGGCCTGATAAGTCGGCAAACAGTAATGAACAAAACGAGAAAACTAAAGGAAGAAAAACTAAAGATGGAAGCTGAAGGGCCAAAGCGCAAAATGCAGGTTATACACATAGATGCCGATGAAGACCATGTTGCTCTGCAGAATGGCAAAAACGCCATAGTTCCACTGATTACCATATACGAAGGCACAAAAAGAATAGGAAAACGGGGAAAATGTATAAATCCCTACCACATACATGGATACGGTCAAAATCCTGAAGAAACATGGTTAAAAGTTGCCAACTACATTTATGACAGATATGACATAGACTATTTAAAGCGCATCTATATTCACGGAGATGGTGCCCTTTGGATAAAAACCGGCCAAGAATGGTTACCCAAAACCAAAATGGTCCTAGACAAATATCACCTAAACAAAGCCATCCTCAAAGCTACAGCAGGTCAAGAGCAATACAGAAAATCAATATACAGAAGTATTTACGAAGGCAATTGGTTCGAATTTTGTAAACTAATAACAGAGCTTAATCATGGTGTTCAAAGCCCTAAAAAGCGAGAGAGAATACATGAATTTAGAACCTACATAAAAAACAACTGGGAAGCCATCACTATATACAAAGAAGAAGGAGTAAGTGGCAGCTGCACAGAGGGTCATATTAGCCATATATTATCCAGCCGTTTTAGTTCTCGACCTATGGGCTGGAGCAAGAAAGGTCTAAAAACCATAGCAGATATAAGAATCTATTGCCAAAACGGTGGGAAGATAACTCCAAATCATTTTACAAAAGTAAATTTACAATACAAGATAAAAAAAGAAACCATAAAAAAGGGCAAAGAAGTATTTAGTAAAACTACACATGAGAAATTAAACAACATACCCGCTTTTAACATGGGTAAAAAAACTCCAATATCAACAATTTTAAAGGGCATACAACGCAGCGGGTATGTGATATAGCCCGTTGTATCAAAAAGATGGGGATACCTTTAAGTTTAATTATCCTACAACAAATTGACACTATCGATTCTGTTGAAAATTTTGACTTAATTTAATATGTATAGTATAATTTTCTTAACATTATAAGGAGTGATATGTTATAAATGGACGATTCCCCTCGACAGCAAAGTTTAAATAAATTTTGTTTCGTTATAAAAGCATAAAATAGGCATGAAAATAAAGATAGATTGGACATCTATTTTTATTTTCATGCCTATTTATTTTTATATTCAAATACATTTTTTACCATAGTATTTTTGAGGAGGTTATTTATTTGACCGAGGGAGACTCAATATTATGGTCGCTGCTGCTGCAGCTGTTTTTAATAATAATTAACGCCATTTTTGCTTGTGCCGAAATTGCCGTAATCTCCGTCAAGGGAAGCAAGGTTTCAAAACTTGCCGAGGAAGGTGACTTGCGTGCACAAAGACTTTTATCGCTGACTGATCAGCCTGCCCGTTTTCTTGCCACAATACAAGTGGGCATAACTCTTGCCGGATTTCTTGCCAGCGCTTTTGCTGCAAACAATTTTTCCGACAAGTTGGCAAACTGGTTGGTGAGTTTAGGGGTAAATGTTCCACTACCTACTCTAGATAAAATATCAGTTGTTATAATTACTTTAATCTTGTCATATTTTACCTTGGTTTTTGGAGAGCTGGTGCCAAAGCGAGTAGCCATGAAAAAGGCAGAAAAGCTAGCCCTTGCAATGTCAGGCCTAGTATACTTTATTTCAAAAGCCTTCGCGCCTATAGTCTTGTTATTAACTGCATCTACCAATAGGATTTTGCTGCTTCTTGGCATAGATCCTCGTGCCGTAGAAGATGAAATTACGGAAGAGGAAATACGCATGATGGTAGATGAGGGAAGCCTGAAAGGTGCTATAGATCCTTCTGAAAAAGAGATGATACAAAATGTCTTCGAGTTTGATGATAAAAGTGCCGAAGATGTGATGACTCATAGAACTGAAGTATCCCTCCTGTGGCTTGAGGAAAGCGTCGAGGATTGGGAAAGGACAATACTGGAAAGCCGGCATTCCTATTATCCCATATGTCATGAAACTACTGACAATGTAGTTGGTGTATTAAATGCAAAGGACTATTTCAGGCTGAAAGACAAAACCCGGGAGAACATTATGAAACATGCTGTGCGGCCACCGTATTTCGTCCCTGAAACAGCCCGCCTTGATGTGCTGCTGCGCAATATGAAAAAAACACGAAATCACTTTTCCATAGTCTTAGACAGGTATGGAGGCATGAGCGGTATCATTACTATAAATGACCTCTTGGAAGAGTTGGTGGGCGACCTGGACGATGATCATACTGTTCCTGAGAAACCGCCGCTAATTGAACGTGTAGATTCCAAAACATGGAAGATACATGGTTCAGCTCCATTGGAAATGGTTTCACAGCAGCTGGAAGTAATGCTGCCTGAAGATGACTATGACACTTTTGGAGATTTGGTCTTTGGAACCTTAGGGTATATACCAGATGATGGCAGCACTCCTGAATTGGAGATATTTGGCCTTATTATCAAGGTGACTGAGATAAAAGAACACCAGTTGGAAAAGGCCTTAGTTTACATTGAGCAGAAAGCAAAAGAAAAAGTGTCAATTAAAATTTAAGTTTTCTAATACTATTAAGTGATTGCAATTGATACCTCTAAGCTGCATATAAGCTATATATTTAATGCCCGGCATGTATTATATACAGTACCGGGCATTTTAACTAACCCCAAAGCTATTTCTTTAAATGTATAGTGAACTCTTCACCCACTTGCTTATAATCGTCACTCATCTTTCCGCTCTTTTCCGGAAGCTCTGCAGCATATGGAGTTAAGGTAAGAGATGTTATCTCGTCAGATAAATCGCCATAGATATTGGAATACTTAAATACTAAATCTTCGCCAGAAACACTAGCCAAATAAAATACCACTTCATTGCCCAAATCGTCATGGCCCCTCAAGTAAACATCGTATCTAGCTCCAAATGCACCTTTTACTTTTCCATAAATCTTTTGATTTACCGGATTGAGTCTGAATTCCTGCAAAATGTACTTCTGATTATCTATATTAAATGAATAACCTATTGGTATCGTATGTGAGTTGGCCATTAACTCACTGCCATTTGCTGTAAATTCAAAATGCCACTTTCCTTTTCTGGTTTCCCTTAAATCCTCTGTAAACAATTCCATATCTTTTAATACAATTTTTATGTCTATATGTTCTTTTAAATCAATTCCCTTAATGTCAACAGCATATGTAAGGAAAAACAAACTGTTGGAATCGTTTATTCTCCCGGCTCTGCCAGTGGCACCGTAATTTGTGAGTTTCTTGCCATTGATGAAAATATCGTAGTCAAATCTGAACTTATCCACAGCTTTATTCGTATTAACAATTGTAGAGAAGATTAGTTCATCCTTATCTATTATCACACTGCTCAATTTCACTTCTATTCCATTGTCTGCCACAATTTGATTTACCACATTTTCATAAGGTTCAATGTTTCTCTCTATACCCATGGATTTGCCAATGGAATAAGAAATTTCCGCAACTTTCAGTTGCACGGCAGCGTAAACACTTTTACCCAAAGTTGTCTGGCTGAAAAGCCCAATTGTCAAAAGGAAAATGGCAGCAATGGCACTGATTTGCTTTAAAATCCTTCGCCTTTTATTTTTCTTAAAGCTATTCTTTAAACGCTGCTTTTCAATATCGCTTAACATCACTCTATCATAATCATCCAGGTCAATTTCCATGTAATTTAACAGTTCATACACATTGTTGCAATCCTTCATTGATTGGAACCTCCTTTTAAACTAAAAGCTTGCCGCATTTTCTTCCTCCCCCTTGAAAGTCTATTGTATAGCACCGGTTTGGCAAGACCTGTATCACAGGATATTTCATCCATGTTTTTTTCTTCAAAGTATAGCTTAATAAAAATTTCCCTGTCTTCTTCAGATAGGCACTCCAACATTTTTTCGGTTTCCAGGCTGAGTTCTTTTGTCAAAATTGCCTTCAGCGCATTATCTTCTATAGAAACAGTAATATTTTCTATATTTTCATTTTCTAAATCCCTTAAATATTTTCTTACATAGTTTAAGGCCTTATATTTTGCAACTCCTCCTATCCAATTTTTAAAGCTGGACTTTTCGGGATCATAATGGCAAATATTTTCCCATATACTCATAAGGCAATCGTTCAAACACTCTTCATGATAATCAGGAAGATAATATAGATGCTTTTTTATAACCGACTTTAGCACCCATCCGTAGCTGTAAATCACATATTCAAGGGCTTTTTCGTTTTTCTTTTTTATTTGTTCAATAAAATTATCTTCAGTTATTTGCAAGGGCACCACCTTCCTTGTAGCTATATTCTCCACGTAGGGATTATTTATCCTTCTATTTATTACTTCACATTGGAAGCAGAAAATCTATCAAAAAAAAAATTACAATATAAAAAACTGGACAATAAGCGAACTTTGCTCATTGTCCAGTGCTAATACACTTCACTTTTTTATGACCGCCTCATTCCTTTGGCGGTTTATTGTATCCTCTGTCTCCATAGGGCTGCAATTTCTCAAGCCACTTCTTTTTCATTTTCTTAAGTTCCCAGCGAATGTCGTCAACTTTGTCTGCTTCCTTCTGCTCCAAAACTTCATAGATAAAGGCCACTGGGCCCAGTTCGTTCCAATCTTTCTGTAACTCAGAATTTGGATGGCTTCCCATGTCCAGATGCCATTTCAAAGTAAACCACCGGTTTTTTAAGTTTGGACAACTGTCTATAAATATCTTTCCATTTACGTTGTTCTTTATTTGGAAAATCCCCATATAAGTCTTAATCTCTTTATACTGCTCTATGAGTTCCTTTCGCCTTTGTTTATCAATCTTTTTAGCCATTCTTATCTCCTCAATTCTAGTATCCGGCTTCTTTTAGCAGCCTTGACAATACTCGAAGTCTTTCTCCAATAAGCTCTCCGTCTTCACTTAATGCTTGCTGAAATAATTTTATATCCTCGTCAATCATGGGATTGTCTGTGCATACCTCCACTGTCATAGCATCACCTTGAAGGCCAATCCTATCAATCCTCGGCTTTTCCGGATCATAGAGTTTAGGATAACGGTATGCTTCCTGGAAGTATAAATAACTTCTGCAGACGAAAATAGCCAAATCCAACACCCGGTGCAGTGGCAATTCTTCAGATTGACGGGACCATTTTTCTCCTGTGTGGCGCCACACTTTGGCAGAGATATCTACTTTCCCTCTGTCATTCCACTGGGCAAGGCCTAAAGAAAGCCCTTTGGCATCAGATTTATAAGCATTCCTCCCATCGATGTTTTCGTAGTTTTCACAGACAATAACGGGTTTGTGCTTTAAGTTTGTGGGTATTTTCATTTTATGCCTCCTGTATTTACTGATTTACTAAATTACTAATCTACTATTTTAGTATAACCCGTGTTTTTCTTCCGGTCAATGTTAGATTAACCAATTAAATAAAAAAACCCCTAAAAGGGATTAAAGGAACATTTATTAATTTGGTCTATATAATGGTAATGTAAAACTTTACAGGAAAACCTTGAGATACTATTTCCTCGCTGTTGTGCCGTGCACGCTGAATTATCAGTTAAATTTTATCGAGGTGAGAACAATGTGGGTAGATTTTCCCCCTCAGATAATGGTCCACGAAATTGCACCAGGAGATACACTTTATTCTTTAGCAAAGGATTATAACACAACAATAGATGGTATCTCATCTGCTAACCCTGGAATTGACCCTAACTTTCTAAAAGTGGGACACAGGATTTATATACCATTATCTAATCCTAGAGCCATAGCACATATTAAAGGAGGGCCCCTTAGGCCTCAAATCCAAGGTGTTATAGCTTTCTATAAAGTCAAAGGCGGTACCTGGGTATGTGTTGAGGTAAAAGGCTTGCCTGCGTATAAGCGGGCTACAAATGGGCAAAATCCCATAGGGCCCCATGGTTTTCATATACATGAATTTGGAAGCTGTAAGGTAGGCGATCCGGAAAATCCCTTTCAAGGAGCAGGAGGCCACTGGAACCCTACAAATCAGCCCCACGGTAACCATGCCGGTGATTTGCCTGTGCTGTTTTCAAATAAAGGCTATGCCAAAATGTGCTTTTTCACCGATGCCTTTACACCTGACGATGTAATAGGTAAGGCAGTTATAATTCATGAAAACCCAGACGATTATCGAACACAGCCTGCAGGAAATGCAGGCAAGCGATTAGCCTGCGGGATAATTACAAACGTCAATCCATTCTATGTAACCTGAGTACTTTTCAAGTTCAGGGATGGTAAGTTCAATGGCACTGTTGCTGCTTCCACAAGCCGGGAACACAGTTTCAAAGCGCTTAAGGGATTCGTCAAGATAAACGGCAACATCTTCTCCTACTCCAAAGGGACACCCCCCGCCAACTTCAAATCCTATTAATTCTACTACTTCTTCCGGAGAAAGCATCTTGGCCTTGGTGCCAAATCTTTTTTTATACTTTTTGTTATCTATCCTAACATCTCCTGCAGTTACAATAAGAATAGGCTTTTCATTTACCTTAAAAGCCAATGTCTTTGCAATCCGAGCCGGCTCACAATTGAGGGCTTTAGCTGCCAGCTCCACCGTTGCACTGGATACGTCAAATTCCTGTATCCTATCTTCCATATTCCACTTGCTAAAATATTGTCTTACTTTCTCTATTCCCATAAAACTTCCTCCCTAGTAATCCTTATCTGCAACAATACTTTAACAAAACCTCCTGAAGTTGTCCATGTAAGTGGCATTTTACCAGTATCACCACATTTTCATCTTTGCATTTGCCCGTTCCATGATTTCCTGAACTATAGATGTCTTGGCATCCGCTAAACTACTTTTTCTTTGCAATATAAAAAACATAGCTGTAATAATCCTTAAACC
>Ga0134100_1003432_pt1 | contig 10549 bp, 7 predicted proteins | sample 11_taG_2_FD_94444 | JGI IMG/M metagenome (GOLD analysis project Ga0134100, IMG submission 94444) | Switchgrass degrading microbial communities from high solid loading bioreactors in New Hampshire, USA - 11_42_5_180_A3 metaG | ecosystem: Engineered > Bioreactor > Semi-continuous > Anaerobic >...
AAATGATGTATATTAGCACTGACTATGTCTTTCCAGGTATCGGAGAAGCAGAATATGAAATTTATGATTTGACAGGTCCACTAAATGTTTATGGGCGTACAAAACTCGCAGGAGAACAAGCAGTGAAAGAGTTATTATATAAATATTTTATTGTTAGAGTGTCTTGGGTTTTTGGCATAAACGGTAATAACTTTGTGAAAACAATGCTTAGAATCGGCAAGGAACGCAAGGAAGTCAATGTTGTTTATGATCAAATTGGGTCACCTACATATACGGTTGATTTAGCAGAATTATTATGTGATATGATTATAACAGATAAATATGGCATTTATCATGCAACTAATGAGGGATATTGCTCATGGGCTGAGTTTGCAGAAGAAATATTCATGCTGGCGGGTTATTCTACCAGAGTAAACAGAATCGCTAGCTCAGAGTATAAAATGCGTGCAGTTCGGCCTCTCAATTCAAGGCTGAGCAAAAAAAGTTTGGATAAGGAAGGTTTTAAACGGCTACCAGACTGGAAAGATGCATTAAGACGATTCATTAATGATTTGGACAATGAGTAGAATGAGTAGGAGTATATCAAATGAATAACACTGGTTTAAAAAAATTCAGCATAATCGTTTTAATTGCCTATATTATAACTGTTATAGTATTCTATCATATTGCACATGATCAGATTATTTATAAAACTGTGCCAGATAATATGTTTGTATCTGATGAAAAAACGCCGGTTGGAGAAATAGTAGAAGGAACGGTAGTATTACAACCTTTTATTCCTCAAGTGGATATTTTAGATAGTGTTAGTATTCTTACAGCAACATATGAAAGAGTTAATAAAGGTACTTTATTTTTTCAAATCTTAGATATGGAAATGGATTCGGTGATAAGGGAGAAAAATTTAGATTTACAAGATATTCCTAATACTCAGAAAGTTGTTGTTGAGTTTGAAGATCCAATTAAAGATGTTAGAGGTAAAGAACTCGCTATAAAAGTCACTTCAAATGGAACACCAGGGAATGCTGTTACAATTTGGCAGAACGTCAATACGGATTTGGGATATGACCTAATATTAAATGGTAATCCAACTGGTCAAATATTATGCTTTTCGACTTCTGGAAGAGAGTATTTATGGTTTGGACAGAATTATTATTTAATAAGTTTTATAACAGGCTTGATTTTATTAGTATATCTTGTTCGATTGAATTATTTAAGTATAAAAGGTAATACTTGTTTAGGGCTACGCATAATATTAGCGTTTACAAAATATAAGTTTCTTCTTAAGCAACTTGTTTCAAGAGATTTTAAGACAAAATATAAAAGATCAGTATTAGGCATATTGTGGAGTTTTTTAAATCCTTTGCTTACTATGGCTGTACAATATACTGTATTTTCATCGCTATTTAGGTTTGATATAGAAAATTTTGCAATATACCTTTTGATTGGAATTATTTTTTTTAGTTTTTTTTCAGAAGCAGTGTCGATGTCTTTAATGTCAATAGTTGGTAATGCAACTTTGATAAGTAAAGTCTATATTCCGAAATATATATTTCCCATATCAAGAGTTATTTCTTCTTTTATTAATTTTTCGCTTTCTTTGATACCATTAATGGTATTTGTTATTATTACTGATATCATAATTACACCTGCAATAATATTGTTATTATTTAGTATAACATGTGTGTTTTTATTTAGTATTGGATTGGGGATGTTATTATCTTCAGCAATGGTATTTTTCCGCGATACACAATTTTTGTGGAATGTTGTTGGTATGTTATGGATGTACCTTACTCCTATATTTTATCCAGTAAGCATCATACCAGATAGATATATGACGTTTTATAAACTAAATCCTATGTACCATTTTATTGATTTTAGTAGAATTGTAATTATGAACGGAGTTTCTCCTGAACCTAGTGAGTATTTAGTATGCATTATATCAGCTATTATTATGTTAGCGTTTGGATCTTGGGTATTTAAAAAGACACAGAATAATTTTGTTTTGCATGTATAAGGAGCCTTATATTCATGATAAAAGTTGATAAAGTATCTGTACAATACAGAATGACAAAGGAAAGAATAACAAGTTTTAAAGAATATGTTATGAAATTCTTAACTAGACAAATAAAATATGAGGAATTTTGGGCATTGAAGGATGTAAGTTTTGAGGTTAATAAAGGAGAAGTGGTTGGTATTATAGGACGAAATGGAGCAGGTAAGAGCACTTTGCTCAAAGTAATTTCTGGAATATTGCGTCCTACTGAAGGTTCGGTAGTTTGTAATGGCAGTATTGTTCCAATGTTAGAATTAGGATCAGGATTCGATATGGAATTGAATGGTAGAGAAAATGTGTATTTAAATGGAGCCATTTTAGGATATTCTGAAGATTATATAAATAAAAAATATAATGAAATCGTAGAGTTTTCGGAGTTAGGTAGATTTATTGAATCTCCACTGCGTACTTACTCTTCTGGAATGCTTATGAGATTGGCATTTTCTATAGCGACTGTTGTTAATCCAGATATTTTGATAGTCGATGAAATATTGGCAGTAGGTGATGTTAGTTTTCAGGAAAAAAGTAAAGCTAGAATGCTAGAATTAATGGGGGGAGGTACCACAGTGCTATTTGTATCTCATAGTATAGATCAAATAAAAGAAATGTGTAATAAGGTTATCTGGTTGGATAATGGTAGACTAAAAATGATTGGTGAAGCAGAAACTGTCTGTGATCAGTATTTGGGTTATTATAACTCTCCTTAAAATTGGTTTGTGATTTTTTATAATTAATCAAAGTGAGGTTTTAGTAATATTGGGTCATTTAAATATCTTAATAAAAAAAGCTAGGCTATATTTATTTAAGTATGGGGTGTCTTTAACATTAAGTAGAATTATTAGAATTATCACATTTCGATTGAAACTTATTCAAAATAAAGAAAAGTTTTTACCTTCTAAAGGAATTTTATTAAATCAAAGGCCAATATCGTTTGCTAATAGTCCTAAATTTAGTATAATTGTTCCATTATATAATACACCAGTAAATTATTTAACTGAAATGATTGATTCAGTATTTGCACAGACCTACTCTAACTGGGAGCTGTGTCTTGTTGATGGAAGCGAGGGCTACAGTAGAATTGAGGAAGCAATATTGAAGTATAATAGTCAAAAAATTAAATTTATTCGATTAAAAGAGAATAAAGGAATATCTGAGAATACCAATATAGGAATTATGCATTCTTCAGGGGATTATATAGTACTACTTGATCATGATGATATTTTAGCACCTAATGCTTTATATGAAGTTTCGAAAGCAATTTTAGAAGCAAAAGCGGATTTTATATATACCGATGAAGCAATATTTATTGATAAAATATCAAATATAGTTTCTATACATTTTAAGCCAGATTTTGCAATTGATAATTTAAGAGCAAATAATTATATATGCCATTTGACTGTATTTAAAAAAAACTTGTTAGAGAAAACCGGTTTATTTCGTAAGGAATATGATGGAAGTCAGGACTTTGATATGGTATTAAGATTGACTGAAGTTGCAGAAAATATAGTTCATATTCCAAAGGTATTATATTTTTGGCGTTCTCACGAAAACTCTGTAGCCAATAATGTTTATACTAAAACTTATGCTATTAAAGCAGGAAAAAAAGCTATTCAAGATCATTTATCACGAATGGGTATTCAAGGAACAGTTAATGATAGTAAAATATCTCCTACTATTTATAGAGTTGATTATAAATTGATGAATAAACCTGTTATATCAATGATTATTTTAAATTTAAAGAACAATAAATATATAACTGATTGTATTGAATCAATTATTAAAAAAACAAAATATGATAATTATGAAATTATTATTATCTCAGATGAAAATACGAAACATAATATAAAGCTTTTTAATAAACATGTAAGGTTGATTAATATTTCAAATGATTTAAATATACCTAAAGCATTTAATATTGGTGCTGAATATGCGAATGGTGATTATTTAATTTTATATAATGTAAAGAATAGAATAGTTGAACCATATTGGATACATGAAATGTTAATGTATGGACAAAGAAAAGATGTTGGTGCTGTTGGAGCGAAACTATATGGACCTAATGGCAGAATTTATCATGCCGGTGTAATTGTTGGACATCAAGAAAGTCAACCTTTAATTTTAAGTATTCATGCTAAGAAATCAAAAAAAGATATTGGTTATATGGGAAGACTCTTTTACTCAAATAATGTTAGTGCGGTGACATCCGATTGTATGTTAATTAATAAGCAAATATATAAAAAGTATGGTGGAATGGACGAAAGTTTTAAATTAGCTTATTATGATATAGATTTTTGTTTTAGGCTTCGAAAAGCGGGTTACTGGATTATATTTAATCCTTACGCAGAACTTTTATACAATTCTAGAGATACTATTGATGAATTTTATAAAAGTATGCGTTTACATAAAGATACGATATTATTTAAGGAACGTTGGGAAAATGTATATTTGAGTGGAGACCCTTTTTATAATCCAAATCTCAATTATAAAAAAGGTGATTTTTCTCTTCTATAAGACGTAAATATATGAATTTTCAAAATATAAAAAGATGGGAGAAGTATAATGAAAGTTGTTATTTTAGGAGGAGGCTTATCTGCAGTATCAACAGCATATTACTTGCAGGATAATCCAAAAATTGATCAAATCTCTATTATTGAAAAAGATGATCAACTTGGAGGGCTCTGTCGCACATATGAGATTCAAGGAATTCAATATGATGTAGGCCCACACATTATTTTTTCAAAAGATAGCGAAGTATTGACAATAATGAATGAGCTATTAGAGCAGAACGTTCACAAATTGCGGCGCTCAAACCAAATAATATATGGTAAGACTTTTGTTCAGTATCCTTTTGAGAATGATTTGGGAAAATTGCCAAAAGAAGATATTGAGTATTGTAGGACAAGTTTTTTAAGTAATCCATATGAATCGTATGAAGCTAAAAATATGTTGCAGTTTTTTCTGAAAACTTTTGGTGAAGGGATTACAAATTTATATTTACGTCCCTATAACGAAAAAATATGGAAATTTGATCCGTGTTTTATGGATACTCAAATGGTAGAAAGAATACCCAAACCACCAAAACAAGATATAATAGATAGTTGCGATGGGAAAACAATAGATGGTTATTTACACCAACTATATTTTACATATCCAATTACAGGAGGAATTCAAGAGATCGTAAAATCATTTTTAAAAAAATTAAATCCAAATAAAGTAAATATTAAATGTAATGAAATTATAACGTCAATTAATAAAAATAATAGCATGGTAAATATTTTTACTGAGCAGTCAACATATGAAGCGGATCTGCTTATCTCGACTATTCCACTTCCTGAATTGGTTAGGCTTTACAACAATGAAGTTCCTAATAATGTAGTCAATGCAGCAAAGGATCTAAAATATAATTCTATTGCTATTTGTATACTTAATGTAAAAAAGGATTATGCTGGTGAAAATTTTGCATTTATGATTGCGGATAAAAGTGTTATATTTCATAGACTTTCTAAAATTGATTTTTTAGGGGATAATTACAAACATCCTGAAGGTATAACTTATTTGGCCGAAGTTACATTTAGAGAAGGCGATCAAATTTCCATAATGTCAGACGAAGAATTACTAAATAAGGTTATTATTGGTTTGGAGAAAATTGGATTTATAGATGATTCAAAAGATATTAATTTTAGTGAAGTGAAAAGATTTAAATATGCTTATGTTATTTATGATTTAAACCATAAACAAAATGTTAATTTAATAAAAGATTATTTTAGTAAAGAAGGAATTCTTTTAAATGGAAGGTTTGGAACTTTTGAATATATCAACATGGACGTAGTGATTCGGAATAGTATAGAATTAGCCAAGCAATTGAGGTGATTCATAATAATGAAATTGAATATCGGATGTGGATACGGTTGGAATGCGCCAGGGTGGATTGGAATTGATTATGATGGGACTTCAGCGGTTTGGAGTAATGGTCAAGGAAATCACTCTTATTTAAATATTGATATTTTAAAAGGGTTGCCATTTGAAAACTATAGTGTGGACATAATTTTTTGTTCTCACATGTTGGAACATTTTACTTATAATGAGGCAATATTAGTAGTTGCAGAATTTTATCGTGTATTGAAACCTGAGGGCATATTAGCATTGATTGTCCCTGATTTGGATATTTATTTAGATAAATTTCATAAGAAAGATGAAGAGTTTTTAACTACACCTGATATTATTGGAGGTAATCCGCTTGATAATTATACAGATAACTTTTTAATGAACTTTTACTCTGATCCGATATTTAATAATACTTGTCATAAATATTCTTATAATTTTGAGAATTTAAGTTCGTTATTACAGAAGTTTAAATTTAAAGATATTAAGAGAGCAGCCTTTATGCAATTTGAGTATGATAACGAAATAAATTTAGATACATTTCGTCCATTACCAGAACATGCTGAACAGTTTTCATTATGTGTTGAATGTAGAAAACCTAACAGCGATTTTGATTATTCCAAGGAAAACTTTTATATTAAAGCGCTCAAAGTTGTTAATAAAAATAGAACTATAGATGAGCTACTTCAGGAAATACAAACTAATAAAATAGTTATTAAATCACTAAATCAACAGATAGAAGAGTATAAAATAGGCCTAGAAACTTTGACTGCTGAAAACAACAATTTAAAATTTGAGATTTCACAACTTAGGAAAGAACTTGCTCATGTAGAGGAGCTAAAAAACAAAGCTGAAGATGCTTTTTTCAGATTAAATAATTCGTTGGAAAACGAAAAGCAGAAAAATCAAGTGCTTCAGAAGCAGCTCAAAAATTTTGAAAACTTGAAGAAGGATTATTTATTATTAATTAGAGACTTTCAACAATTGCAATGTGATAATCAAGATATTAAGAGATTGGCTAATAAGTTCTTTGAGGAAAAAAATATTGTAACCGAGGAATTAAATAAAATATATTCATCAAATGGATGGAGGCTATTGACATTTCTATACAGAATTAGAGATAAATTATATTGATTATTTAGGACAAATTATATTAATTATTAAGAAAAGAGTGATTTAGATGAGAAAAATGAGAATTAATTTTATTTTGCCTCCATGTGAACTTTCTGGTGGACCGCTTGCCATTCTTGAATATGCAAATCGTTTTATTGAGCGTGGACATGATGTAACTGTGACAACCTATCCTAAGAAATACTGGCCTAAATCATGGAATGAAGAACCCTTTCCTTGGTTTAAATTTAATGGGAAGGTCATATATGGGGAGGAAAAAGATTCTGCTTTGTTCACAAAGCTCATTAAGAGAATAAGCAAGGCCTTGGGTAATAAAGAACAGAAACCTCTTGCTGCATTCGAAAACATCATTAATGAAGCTTCAATCGTCAGTCAAGTGATTAGCTATATGCCTGATTGTGATATAAATATTGCTACTTTTTGGTCAACTGCCTTTGCTGCTTATTTTAGCAAGAAAGGTAAACCAGTCTATTTTATGCAACACTATGAAGAGGTTTTTTATACCAATGATTATTACAATATATTGATGAAATTAGCAGTTAGGATGAGTTACGAATTACCCCTTTATAAGGTCGCTAACTCATCGTGGCTTCAAAGACAGATTCAAGTGAAGTACGGACAAAAGGTACCATTTTCAAACAATGCAGTCGAGTTACTTGATTTTTCTCCAAGGCCCAAGAAGAGTGAAAAAGATGGCATAATACGTATTGTAACTTTCTCTCGCCCAGAGGAATGGAAGGGATTTGCTGATGTTGTTGTCGCTATGTCTAAAATAAAAAGGGAATACGGCAATCGTGTCCAATGGCATGTTTTTGGAAGGGAACATGCTTACATTCCACCTGATAATGGAACAGCACCATATACATTACACAAAGGATTACCTTTTGCTGAGCTATCTAAGTTGTATGCCGAGTGCGATATTGCGGTTTGTGCATCTTGGTATGAGAGCTTTCCTCTCCCTCCAATTGAAGCAATGGCATCTGGTACTGCAGTGGTAACAACTCACGAGGGCATGGAGGACTATTGTTTTGATGGCGTTAACTGCCTGTTAGTGAAAGCAAGAGATATTGAGTCAATTTACAATGGAATTAAAAAGTTAATTGAAAATCCTGAATTAAGGAAGAGATTAGCTAATGAAGGGCTGAAGACATCAAAAGAATTTAGCTGGAATAAAGCAGTCATCGAAAGGGAAAAAATTCTTATTGATATACTTGACGGAGCTGTCGAATATGATGTTTTTCAGCCTCTTCATTTAGGATTAGTGGATGGAAATAGTATTCCATTTGAAAAAATGCCCTTAGATTTAATGGATAAATTTTATGACGGTCAATTGATCTCTTATAACGGAGCGATTTTTATAATCAGTAATGGATGTAAAAGACATATTTCTACAGCTGAGTTGTTTGCACAGATTATTGAACCAGGGACTCCCATTACTGAGGTAAATGGGTTAGACTTTTCTAGAATACCGTTTGGTCTGCCCATTTTAACAAAATATGATATTTGATTTGGGGAAGAACTATGAATATTTTAGATATTCAACTTGATATTTGTAAGTATAAGGCAGGAGGGCTATTTGATAGTTACTCACTTTTAAGTAGTTTACTCCCTAAAGGAAGTAAACGAAGAAAGATAGTTAAAAAATTAGTATTTGACATTAAAGAATTATTTACCCGTAATAAAGATATTCGTTGTGAAGTGCAACAAGAAGACTTAGATTATCAACCAAAGTTTTCCATTATTATGCCTGTTTATAACGTAGAGAAGAAATACCTAAAACAGGCAATTGATTCTGTGTTGAACCAAACATACGATAATTGGGAACTATGCATAGTTGATGATGCATCAACAAGGAAATACATAAAGCCTATTCTTCAGCATTATTCTAACAGGGATAAACGTATAAAAGTCATTTTCTCTGAGACAAATAGATATATTGCCGGTGCTTCGAACCTCGCGCTGAAAATAGCCACAGGTGACTTTATTAGTTTTTTAGATAATGATGATATTCTTTGCTCTAATGCATTATATGAATGTGCGAAATTTATAAATGAAATTGGCAAGGATGAAGTGGATTTATTATATTCAGATAATTATGTAATTGATGAGTATGGCAGAATCATAAATAATATGATAAAACCTAAATGGTCACCAGAGTATTACTTAACTACAAATTATATTGTACACTTCTGCGTATATTCAAAAAGAATAATGCAGATTTTAAAGCAACTTAATGAATCAGAACAATTCAAAGCAGTTCAGGATATTGAGATTAAAGCTCGTTTGATGCAATATACGGATAAAATTAAATCTATTCCTAAGTCTTTATATAAGTGGAGGACTGTGCCTGGTTCTACATCAACCACCATATATGCTAAAAATTATATGGAAGAAAACTCAATACGAGTTTTTCAAAGTATTTTGGAGAATTACTATGGTTATTCTGAAGCAAAAATAATAATGCCAGAGTCAGCAAAACGATTAGGAATAGGATTTTTTAAAGTGGAGTTTAATTTTATCTTTAAGCCATGTATAATCATTATTTATGTAAATTTACTCCTCGACATTAATATCGAATTATTAAGTAATCTACAAAAGTTAGCTAAACGACTACCACTAAAGATTTTAGTTGTTTATAAATATACTGACATAGAAAGAGAGGGGAGCGAGTATATTGAATATGTTAAAAATCATGATATTTTAGAACGATTGTCAAATGAGGAAGCAGAATACTTAATTATATTGAATAGTGAACTGACAGATATAAGTGAGGAAAGTTTTAAAGACTTAATTGGTTACCTTGAGCTGACCCAAAAGATTGGAGCAGTTGGTGGTAAATTGCTTTCAAGTGATAAGCGAATACAGGGGGGTGCATACTTATTCATGAATGAATTGCAAATTCAAAACTCAGGTAGCAGCAGTGAAGCATCCTTGTTTTCGTTGTTAGCTCATAATTGCTCAGCTGTGACAGGAGGATTAATGGCAACACGTAAGGAGTTTTTCATACGGTTTGGAGGATTTGATGTGGAGAGTTTTGGAGTTTTTGCAGATGCAGATTATTGTTTGAAGTTGCGAAAAGAAGGACTCCGTATTGTCTATAATCCTAATGCCTATGCGATTACAAGAAACACATATGTGGATTATTTGGTTTTTAGTCGCATAAAGGAAGAATATCGAAAGCTAAAAAATAAATATCCGGAAATTTGGGGTAATGATCCATATTACAGTTCTCAGTATTCCCAGGATATACAGTATTTAGTTAGATAGATGGAGGATAAAATGATTATTACAAGGACACCTTTTAGAGTTAGTTTTTGTGGAGGAGGAAGTGATTTACCAGAGTTTTATGAAAAGCACGGTGGTTGTGTATTAAGCACAGCCATAAATAAGTATATGTATATATCTATTCATCCTTTTTTTAGTAAAGACACTACAGTATTAAAGTATTCCAAAACCGAAATAGTAAAAGATTACAGTGAGATC